>Ga0265320_10000477_pt1 | contig 31277 bp, 26 predicted proteins | sample 4827metaG_FD_202087 | JGI IMG/M metagenome (GOLD analysis project Ga0265320, IMG submission 202087) | Rhizosphere microbial communities from Carex aquatilis grown in University of Washington, Seatle, WA, United States - 4-8-27 metaG | ecosystem: Host-associated > Plants > Roots > Rhizosphere >... | reverse complement strand
TCTGACCATCCATGCTGGCCTCCTTCCCAGCCAGCATCTTGAATCAGACTCGCGGCCCCTTGGGAATCCCGACCGATTCAATAAGGTCGCAACTCACTCTAGTCCTTCGAGAATCGTATGTCGTCAAGATCAAGCTCGCCGACCGATATGGCCTGAGGCTCGCCTTCCAATAGAAATCCGATCTGAAAGACCGATGAAGGATCCAGCGAGACTTGATAGGTTACATAGGGAGGTGCATGGAACTTCTCGAACGGGGCAACGACTTCGCTCCAATTCGTGGTGAGATCGCTTCGCAAAACATCCACCTCAGGAAAAGCGTAAAGTTCCTTGGCTTCATGGGGTAGGTTCCTGGAGTAGACGATCACGCGAACCGTTGGCAGTTTCGCCGGCAACCTGCCTGCCATTCGCACTCTAAATTTAACGGAGTGAAACATCGAAGCGTCAAACACTTCGGCAGGGGGGAACGAAAAGGGGCAATATATTCCCACAAATGACGTGCCTTTGCCGCGAGACACCAGTTCATAGCGAATCCGAAGGTATCCATCGCCATAGTGGTCGCCGTCGACACGACTATATGCAATTCGTGAGGCCAGATCATTCGTGCTGCTGCTTTGCGCACTATCGCTCATAAGTGAGCATTGCGTTTCAAGCCGTGTCTCGGCTGGACCACCATAGACCGAGCTGAAGTCCGCGATGAGACCGCTTGCGATCGGATAAGGCGGCGGGGGCGGACTGCTGCAGCAGGGGCGCGTCGTATTCGCGAATGCCAGATACCCGAGATAGACGGTACTCAACAGGAACAGCGTCGCAAGAATTGTCGGAAGTCGCTTGGCCGCGACGGCGGCGAACTGCGGCGCCTCATTGATTGCCTGATCGGCTGCGAAGGCCAGGGCGACGAGGCCGATGCCGACAAATATCTCTCGCCAATACCCTTCTCGAAAATACGCGACGACGAACAGGCAGGCCGCAATCAGCACGGGCACGAATACAAGAGTGGCTATTCGTTTCATTTCCGGACCGAAAATATTCAAAGTATTAGTTCGCACTTCGTCAATGAAACTTCAGGCCCGCCCCACTGTCAACACGCTGTTCCGGCCCGCGAAATATTGCGGACGAACAATTGAAGATTATCTGCCGGCCTGATGGCGAAGCGGCGCCGGAAAGGCGGCCGCCGTGGGATGCGCCATAAATCGGGTGCACGAATTCGGCGGCCTAGGCCGGCTCGCCCACGACGTGTCGAGCGGCCGGCCGTGGTGGGCTTTTATCGACCCTATTCCGCCGCTTCCGCCAGCATCGGTGCGGCGTCCAGCACGTCGCGACCGACATGGGCTTCGAACTTCTTGAAGTTGTCGCGGAACATGCCGACCAGCTTGCGCGCCTGCGCGTCGTAGGCGGCCTTGTCGGACCAGGTGTCGCGCGGATTGAGAATCTTGGCATCGACGCCGGGCACCGATACCGGCACGCGGAAGCGGAAATGCGGGTCGATCCGCATCTCGGCATTGGCGAGGCTGCCGTCGAGCGCCGCGGCGAGCAGCGCGCGCGTCGCCTTGATCGGCATGCGCGAGCCGGTGCCGAAGGCGCCGCCCGTCCAACCGGTGTTGACCAGCCAGCAATCGGCCTGATGCTCGGCGATCAGCGCGCGCAGCAGATTGCCGTATTCGCTCGGATGGCGCGGCATGAAGGGCGCGCCGAAACAGGTCGAAAAGGTCGGCTGCGGCTCCTTGCCGAGCCCCTTCTCGGTGCCGGCGACCTTGGCGGTGAAGCCGGAGAGGAAATGGTACATCGCCTGCGACGGGGTAAGCTTTGCAATAGGCGGCAGCACGCCGAAGGCATCGGCGGTCAGCATGATGACGTTCTTCGGGTGTCCGGCGCGGCCGGTCTCCGACGCATTCGGAATGAAGTCGATCGGATAGGCGGCGCGGGTGTTCTCCGCGTAATGCGCGCTGTCGAGATCGAGTTGGCGCGTCGCCTCGTCCATCACCACGTTCTCGAGCACGGTGCCGAAGCGTTCGGTGGTCGAATAGATCTCGGGCTCGGCGTCCCGCGAGAGCTTGATCACCTTGGCATAGCAGCCCCCTTCGATGTTGAAGACGCCGTGCTCGCTCCAGCCGTGCTCGTCGTCGCCCACAAGCGTGCGCGTGGCGTCGGCCGACAGCGTCGTCTTGCCCGTACCCGACAGGCCGAAGAAGATCGCCGCCTTGCCGTCCTTGCCGACATTGGCCGAGCAATGCATCGACATCACGCGCTTGGGCGGCAGCAGGTAGTTCATGATGGTGAAGACGGACTTCTTCATCTCGCCGGCATAGGACGTGCCGCCGATCAGGATCATCTTCTTGGCGAAGTTGACCGCGATGACCGTTTTGGTCGAGCAGCCGTGCTTTTTCGGGTCCGCCTGGAAGCTCGGCAGATCGACGATGGTGAATTCCGGCGCGAAGCCCTGAAGCTGCTCGGCCGTCGGGCGGATCAAAAGCTGATGCACGAACAGCGAGTGCCAGGCGTATTCGGTGACGATGCGCACCGGCAGGCGGTGGCTGAGATCGGCGCCGCCAAAGAGGTCCTTGGCGAACAGCTCCTTGCCCTGCGCGAAGCTCATCATGTCGGCGAAGAGGGTGTCGAAATGCGCCGGGCTCATCGCGCGGTTATTGTCCCACCAGATCTGGCTCTCGCTATGCTCGTCGCGCACGACGAATTTGTCGGACGCGGAGCGGCCGGTGTGTTCGCCCGTGAGCACGACCAGCGGCCCGTCCTTGGCCAGCTTGCCTTCGCCGCGCGCGATCGCGATTTCGTAGAGCTGGGCGGGGGTCAAATTCCAATTGACGGCTTTGAGATTGCGGAAGCCCTGGTGCTCAAGGCCGTAAGCATTCGACATTTCTTACCTCGAAAAGAATTCCCATCGGCCGCCGCATCCATGGCACGGCGCCGTCATGTCGGGACAAAATAGTGGTTGGCGTCCCGGCCAGCAACGCAGGAACACGATCACTGTTTCCGAAGAAATGTTGCAGATTCAAAGGTTTCGGATTGACAGCGCTTACCTGCGGCAGGCCGGCGGAGGGGAAAAGGGGCGGTTTTGGCCCGGCCGGCGATGGTTTATGACAGGCCATGGCTTTCTCGGACGACGAAGTCGAGCGCTACGCCCGGCACATCGTGCTGCGCGAGGTCGGCGGCGCCGGCCAGGCCAAGCTTGCCCGCGCCCGCGTGCTGGTGGTGGGCGCCGGCGGCCTTGGCAGCCCCGCGATCCTCTACCTTGCCGCGGCGGGCGTGGGCACGATCGGCATCGTCGATTTCGATACGGTGAGCCTGTCCAATCTGCAGCGCCAGATCGCCCATCGCACCGCCGACATCGGGCGCGCCAAGACGGACTCGGCGCGCGACAGCGCGCTGGCGATCAATCCGCATGTGACGATCGAACGCCATGACCTGCGCCTGACGCCGGAAAACGCGATCGACCTGATCGCACGCTACGACATCGTGGCGGACGGTTCGGACAATTTCGCGACGCGCTTCCTGATCAACGACGCCTGCTACTTCGCGAAAAAAACACTGGTGAGCGCCGCGGTCACCGAATTCGACGGCCAGCTCGCCACCTTCAAGGCGCACGAGAAAGGCTGCCCCTGTTATCGCTGCCTGTTCGCGGCACCGCCGCCGCCCGGCACGGCGCCGTCGTGCTCGCAGACCGGCGTTCTGGGCGCCGCCGCGGGCGTGATGGGCACGCTGCAGGCGCTGGAGGTCCTCAAGGAGATCACGGGCGCCGGCGAATCCATGGCCGGCAAGCTTCTGATTTACGAAGCGCTAACCACGCGCTTTCGCACCGTGCGTTTCGTACCCGATCCGGCCTGCGCGCTGTGCGGCGAGACGCCGACAATCCTCAGCCCCGGCGCAAGACTCGAGCAGGCTTAACCGCCATTTAATACGGCAAACTCCATAGTGCGGCTTCGTCGCGGAGCCGTGCATGGCACAGTCGATTCACTACGAGGTTTTCTCCCGGCAGGGCGCCAAGGGCGGCTGGAAGATGCTCGACATCCGCACCGAGCGCGATGCCGCGATCGAGTTCGCCCAAAGCCTGATGGCCGACGAGAAGGCGACCGGCGTCAAGGTCGTCAAGGAAACCTACAACGACGAGACCGGCGATTACCTCACGCTGAAGATCTTCGAGGACGGCCATAACCAGGTGAAGACGCAGCCGGCGCAGGAAGACGTGCCGCACGCCCTTCCCTGCTTCAAGCCGGACGATCTTTATTCCTATCACGCCCGCGCCACGATGACGCGCCTCATCCCCGAATTCCTCGCGCGCAACAAGATCACGATCACCGAGCTAAGCCACCGCGCCGACATGCTGGAGAAGCTGGAAGCGACGGGTACGCTTCTGCAGCACGCCATCCAGAAGATCGCGGTGGCGCAGGCCACCTCCACCACGACGCCGGTGGCGCAGATCATCAAGACGCTGAACGAGCTGACCACCAAGGCGTTCAACCGCGTCTATCGCGATGCGCGCAACAAGTATTTTCCCGAGGTCGCGCCGGGCGGCTTCGGCACCCTGGCCGAGAAGCTGGCGGCGCAATCGGACGGGCTTTATGTGCTCAACGGCGCCATCGCGCGACGCCTGCGCGACGCCAATGGCTGGGACGAAAAGGTCTTCCGCCTTTTGGAACTGACCAAGGAAGCGCCGACCGATGGCCTGGGACGCCAGCTGCTGCTGGGCGCGGTGGATTCGCTCCTGGCCGAAGTGCTGGCGGGTTCGGCGGCGCTGCACGAGCTGATCGGCGCGAACGATACGTTGGGCGAGGCCCTCATGAGCCTGGTGCGGCTGTTCCTCGGACAAGAGCCGATCGCCGCCGGCGAGCGCGCCGGGCTGATCGCGCTGACCGCCCACTTCGCTGCCGACGACCTGCCCGAAGCGCGCACCGCGATCGCCAACCGCATCCTGGCGGAGTTCAAGAGCGCCAAGCGGCTGGTCCCCAACTCCCTGGAAGACGAATTCAAGGCGCTGCGCCAGATCGCCAACCGCGTGGTCCTCGGCATCGGGAAATATCTGAGCCATGAGGATCTGATCGGCGCCTTCACGATGCGCTCCAAGCGCCTGGTCACGCACGAGACGCTGGGCGAGCACATGGCCGGGGCCACGACGCCGGACGAGAAGGTGGACAGACTTCTGTTCGTCGAGGAGAACATCATCGGCGCGGAGAACAAGCGCCAGCTCGCCACCTTCGTCATGCCGATCCTGACCGCGAGCGGCTTCGAGCAGCACTTCGCCGCCGGCCGGGCGCCGGTCATGGCGCGGCTGCAGCGGCTGGCGCAATTGCAGGCGCGGATGCGCCGTTCCGGCTTTCAGGAAAACCAGCGCCAGGAAATGGCCGACCTTCTCGACAAGCTCGCCAACGCGATCGAGGCGCGCGCCAAGATCTTCGAGGCGATCGACGCCAAGCCGGGCAGCTCGGTCGAGAAAGCGACCACCATTCTTCGGCTGTTCGCCGGCGGCGTGCTGACCGAGGGGCGCCTGTCGCAGCGCGGTCGCGACCTGGTGGTCGGCTATCTGGGACGGCCGGGCTTTCTCACTGGCTATATCGCGCAAAACGCCGCGGCCGGCGAGCCGCGCGATGCGGACACGGCGATGGCCGAACTCATGCAGACCCTCGGCAAGGCCGGGATCACGCCGGCGACGGGCCTGAAGAACATCGCCGCGTAAGCGCGCTTGCTTCGTGCCCCTTTTTCCGTCATCGCCCGCGAATGCGGACGATCCATTTTGGCAACCGACAAGAAATTGGGTTGCCCGGACAAGCCGGGCAATGACAACTATATTTACTTTGGACGTCGCTCACGGGCGGATCGCTCGCCATGATGTTCACCAAACGCCTGCGCGCGCCGGTCATGCGCGGCGAAATCACCACCAGCATCCGCATCTGGCAGAGGCCGCATGTCAGGATCGGCGGCACCTATGCGCTGGGTCCGGGACATGTCCGCGTGACGGCAATCAAGGAAATCGGGCTGCGCGCATCACACCCGCGATGGCGCGCGAGTCCGGTTTCGAGGGCGTCGTGGATCTGCTCAAGACCGCCAAGCACGGCAAGGGCGCGCGGGTATATCTGGCGACGTTCGCGTATGAGGACTAAGTCCGGTCGGACGCCGAAAGATGTCGATAAGCGTCCATTGCTCCGTGCAAAACTCGCACGATACGGATTTCTGAGTCATCGACTCTGTAGATGATGAGATGGCGCCAGAAGCGCGCCGACACTCTTACAGAACGCAGGTCGCGAAATCCGCTGACTTTGGCTCCCGCTTCCGGAAATGCTGCAATCCTCTCGATGGCTCGGTCGAATTCGTTGCCGAATTTCTCGGCGTATTGGACGCTGTCCCTTGCAATGAATCGAACGTTGTCGCGAATGTCGGCTCGAGCCGCCGCTTTGACGATAACGGCGCGGGTCGTCATTTTTCCTGTTTCGCAAGGGCGATGCCCTCTTGAACAAGCTGCGCGATCACATCCCTCGTCAATTCGCCAGCATCCGGGGATGACAAGCCTTCCTCGATCTTTTGTTTGACCCATGGCTGCCGAAAGAAGGCGTCATAGTCATCCATCACAAGCGATTCGATGTACTCGTCAGCCGAGGAAAACCCTGCCTCGGCCGCGTTTTTCGCCGCCACCGCAAGGGCCTCCTGTGAAATCTCGATTTTCGCCTTGGCATTCATAGAGACATTCTACCACATCAGTGCGCCGCGTCCCAGTTCTGCGCCGCGCGCGCGTCGACGGTCAGCGGCACCGAAAGATTGACGGCCGGCAGCGCCGCCTTTTCCATCACCGCGGTCACCGTCGTCTTGGTCTTCTCGACCTCGGCGTCGGGGACTTCGAAGATCAGCTCGTCGTGGACCTGCAGCAGCATCCTGGCCTGGAGCTTCTTCTTCGCCAGCGCGCCCGGCATGCGCGCCATGGCGCGGCGGATGACGTCGGCGGCGGTGCCCTGGATCGGCGCGTTGATCGCGGCGCGCTCGGCCCCGGCGCGAAAACCGGGCACCGGCGATTTGATCTCGCGGATGTGCACGCGGCGGCCGAACAGCGTCTCGACATAGCCGTGCTCGCGCGCGAGGGCCTTGGTCGATTCCATATAGTCGCGGATGCCCGGGAACCGCTGGAAATATTTCTTGATGTAGTCGTCGGCTTCGCCGCGGCCGATGGAGAGCTGGTTGGCGAGGCCGAAGGCGGAGATGCCGTAGATGATGCCGAAATTGATTGCCTTGGCCCGGCGGCGCGTTTCGGGCGGCATGCCCTTGATCGGCACACCGAACATCTCCGACGCGGTCATGGCATGGATGTCGAGTTCCTCGGCGAAGGCTTTTTTGAGTTGCGGGATGTCCGCGATATGCGCCAGCAGGCGCAATTCGATCTGGCTGTAATCGGCGCTGATGAGCTTGGAGCCCTTGGGCGCGATGAAGGCCTGGCGGATGCGGCGGCCTTCTTCGGTGCGCACCGGGATGTTCTGAAGGTTCGGGTCGGTGGATGCGAGGCGGCCGGTGGACGTCGCGGCCATCGCATAGGACGTGTGGACGCGGCCGGTCTTGGCATTGATGTAGGTGGGCAGAGCATCGGTGTAGGTGCCGCGCAGCTTGGCGAGGCCGCGCCAGTCGAGCACTTTCTTGGCGATGGGGTGGCCTTGCGCCGCCACGTCCTCCAGCACGTCGGAATCGGTCGACCAGGCGCCGGTCTTGGTCTTGCGGCCGCCTTCGAGCTTGAACTTGCCGAACAGGATGTCGCCCAATTGCTTGGGCGAGCCGATGTTGAACTCCTGTCCGGCAAGCTTGTGAATCTCCGCCTCCATCTTCGCCTGTTGCTGGGCGAAATCGTTGGAGAGCTTGCGCAGCAGATCGGGATCGATCATCACGCCCGCGCGCTCCATGTCGGCGAGGATGGTGACCAGCGGACGTTCGAGGGTTTCGTAGACCGCGGTCTTGCCCTCGACCGGCAGGCGCGCCTTCAGCAGCAGATACAGGCGCAGCGTGACGTCGGCGTCTTCCGCCGAATAACGCGTCGCCGCCTTGATCGGCACGCAGTCGAACGTGATCTTGTCCTTGCCCTTGCCCGCGACGTCGGAGAACGAGATCGGCTTGTGGCTGAGGTGCAGCTCCGACAGCTCGTCCATGCCGTGGCCGTGCAGACCGCCGTCGAGCACATAGGAAATCAGCATCGTGTCGTCGTAAGGCGCGACGCGAATGCCGCGCTGGGCGAAGATCGTGAAATCGTATTTCAGGTTCTGCGCGATCTTGAGGATCGAGGGGTCTTCGAGCAGCGGCTTGAGGCGCGCCAGAACATCGGCCTCTTTCATCTGTTCCAGATCATCTGCGGCGCCCAGATCCAGACCCTCGCCCTTGCGATGGCCGCACGGGACGTAACACGCCTCGCCCGGCGCGACGGCCAGCGACACGCCGCACAGGCCGGCGGTCATCGCATCGAGGCCCGTGGTCTCTGTGTCGACGCAGACGCGGCCTTCCTCGCGCGCGCGCGCGATCCAGGCGTCCAAGTCCTTGAGCGTGATGACGGTCTTGTAGGCGTCCAGATCGACCGGCTTGACGATGGCGACGCGGCCGGCGACCGCGCCGACATGGCTTTCCACGACTTTGGGCGTCTCGCGATCGGCCTGGCTGACGACGCGGTTGGCGGCGGTGGCGGACGGCTCGACCGTCGGCGCAATGCCCTCGATGTCCTCGATGCCGAAATGCGCCGCGACCCGGCGGGTGATGGAGTTGAATTCCATGCCCTTGAGGTAGGCGATGAGTTCCTTCGGGTCCGGCTCGTGCACCGCGAACTGCTCGGGGCCTTCGGGAAGCTTGGCATTGGCATCGAGGGTGACGAGCTTTTTCGAGATGCGCGCGTTTTGGGCATTCTCGATCAGGGTCTCGCGGCGCTTGGGCTGTTTGATCTCGCCGGCTTTGGCGAGCAGCGTTTCAAGATCGCCATATTGGTTGATCAGCTCGGCTGCTGTCTTGATGCCGATGCCGCGTACGCCCGGCACGTTGTCGACGCTGTCGCCGGCCAGCGCCTGGACCTCGATCACCTTGGACGGCGGCACGCCGAACTTCTCCAGCACCTCGGCCGAGCCGATGCGCTTGTTCTTCATCGTGTCGTAGAGTTCGATCTTGCCGTCCTCGACGAGCTGCATCAGGTCCTTGTCGGAGGAGATGATGGTGCAGCGCGCGCCCGCCTCACGCGCCAGCCGTGCATAGGTGGCGATCAGGTCGTCGGCCTCGAAGCCTTCCATCTCCACGCAGGAGACGCCGAAAGCGCGCGTCGCGTCGCGCACCAGGGGAAATTGCGGGATGAGGTCGTCGGGCGGCGGCGGACGGTTGGCCTTGTACTGGTCGTAGATCGTGTTGCGGAAGGTGACCGCGCCGGCATCGAACACCACCGCCAGATGGGTCGGCTGGTCGGGACCCTTCATGTCCTCGAGCAGCTTCCACATCATGTTGCAGTAGCCCGAGACGGCGCCGACCGGCAGGCCGTCGGACTTGCGGGTGAGCGGCGGCAGCGCATGGTAGGCGCGAAACAGATAGCCCGAGCCGTCGACCAGATAGAGGTGGTCGCCCTTCTTGAGCGCGGATTTCGCGGGCGCTGCCTTGCTCAATGCCGGTGGGCTCCGGCTTTCAGCACGAAACGGCGGTCGCAATAGGGGCACTCGACGAAGTCTTCGTCGCCCATCTCCAGATAGACGCGGGGGTGACCGAGCGCGCCGCCGGAGCCGTCGCATTTGACGCGGGTGTCGTCGACTTCGATGATTTCCGGGGCTTGGATGGTCATTTTGCGAGGCTTCTTGAGGTCGGGGGCGGGCGGATATTAGTCGTTGGATTTTCGGCCGCAACCCGCCTTCGCCCAAGGGCTTTCGCGGGCGGGGCGGCTTTGCCGCGGCTGCCGACAGGGGCTAATTTGGCGCATGGTCACGCTGAATCGCATCTACACGAAGACCGGCGACACGGGCGACACCGCGCTGGGGGACGGTACGCGCCGGCCCAAGCACGACCTGCGCGTGACGGCCTATGGCACGGTCGACGAAGCCAATTCGGCCATCGGCGTGGCGCGGCTGCATACGGCTGGCGACCTCGACGCGATGCTGTCGCGCATCCAGAACGATCTGTTCGATCTGGGCGCGGATCTGTGCGCGCCGCAGGACGGCCGGCGCGGCGAAGGCCGGCTGCGCGTCGTGGACGCGCAAGTCGAGCGGTTGGAGCGCGAGATCGACGCGATGAACGAAGACCTGAAACCGCTCAACTCGTTCGTGCTGCCCGGCGGCACGGCGGCGGCGGCGTACCTGCATCTGGCGCGCGCCATCGTGCGCCGCGCCGAACGGCTGATCGTGGAGCTGGCGGCAAGCGAAACGGTGAGCGCGGTGGCGATCCGCTACATCAACCGGCTGTCGGATCATCTCTTCGTCGCGGCGCGCGTTGCCAATGACGGCGGCGCGCGCGACGTTCTTTGGATTCCCGGCGCGAATCGGCAATAGCCGTTTCGATCGGATCAATATTTCAATCGTCTTCAATCGTCATGGCCGGACTTGTCCCGGCCACCCATGATCACGCCCGATGCAGTAGGGAGTATGGGTGGCCGGCATAAAGCCGGCCATGACGGAAGATTTTGATTGAAACAGCGCGCCTACGCCACGTCGGCGACGCGGCGGCCGAAGAGGAAGGCGAGGATGATTCCGGGAACGCCCGTCACCGCCCAGCCCGGCAGGTGGAACAGCCACGCGATGCCGTGCGAAAGAAACGCCGGCAGATGATGGTCGCACCAGGCGTGGAAGGCGGCGACAGCGGATTTGTCGAGCAGCGCCCAGACCGCGTCGAGCGAGCGCACCATGACCTTGCCGCCATTCTCGAGCGAGGTGACGATATCGGCGCCCAGCAACATGATCGCGGACACGACGAGAATCAGACTGATCAACCGCAAGACTACGAACATGGTGCGCCCCAAAACCCCAACCGCCCTCACGCTAGCGAGCACATTACATCCGCACAAGGATGCCTAGCGGCAGTTAACCATCATTCCGGAGTGTTGGTTTCCCATTGTCGTTTTTGTGCCGCGGCGACTGCGCAATTTGGCGCCAGCATCGCCTCTAACTTGGGCAGTCGCGCAAATTTTCGGCGCAGACACTCAGCGCGCGGTCTTGGCCGGCTTGGCGTCGATGCCGACGATCTCCTCGATCCATCCGCGCGCGCGCGCCGCGACCTTCTCCCAACCCGGCTCGCCGATCAGCCAATGGCTGTGGCCCGCTTGCTCTTCATAGATCGCGCGGCCGCGATAGCGTTCGGCGATGCGCTTGACGGTGGAGGGCGGATTGATGCGATCGTGGCTACCGACCAGGCAGAGAATCGGACAGGTCACGTCGGGCGCGTGCACCAGGGCGGCGCGCTTCATGTCGAGCGCCCAGTGCATGATCTCGAAGGTGGCAAGGCCCGATTCGGGCACGAAGCGCGCGAACACCTTGTGCCGCTCCTTGGGCGGCAGGCGATCGAGCGAATGCGCCGCCGCGATGCTGTAGTCCGGCGTCAGCGGTTGGGTCCAATACTGGCCGGCCATCAGCATCGTGCCCGCCGAGGCGACCTCGAATAAGGTCGAGGGCAACATGCCCCAGGGCGGACACGGCGCCAGCAGAACGAGGGCGCGCGCCAGGCCCTTGGCGGCCAGCATCTGCGCCAGCAGCCCGCCCATCGAATGGCCGAACAGAATCGGCGGTGCGTCCAGCGTGGCGATGAACTTCGCCAGATCGTGGGCATAGTCCGTCAGGCTCGTGGTGCCCAACGCGCGTGGTTGCGCGACGCCGTGCTCGTGATGGCGCAGCATGGGCGCGTGCACGCGATAACCGGCCGCCTCGAATGGTTTGCGGAAGGAATCGAATACCCAGGGGCCGCAAAAGGCGCCATGGATCATCACGAGTGGAGGGCGCTTTTGCGTCACGCGACCGGGCCGGCCACGTCGCGGAACGCCGCGATGACCTTGGCATAGGTATCGCGCTTGAACGGCACGATCAGCCGCGGCAGCGCTTCGAGCGCCAGCCATTTCCAGGCGGCGAATTCGGGTTCATGGGTCCTGATGTCGATGTCGCTGTCCTCGCCCAGAAAACGCAGGGCGAACCATTTCTGGCGCTGACCGCGATAGCGGCCGTGCAACGCCACGCCGAGCAAATGCGGCGGCAGATCGTAGGTCAGCCACTCGTCCATCTCGGCGATGATCCGGGCCTTGTCGGTGCCTGCCTCCTCGCGCAATTCGCGCAAGGCGGCCGTGGCCGGCGTTTCGCCGTCGTCGATGCCGCCCTGCGGCATCTGCCAGCCCTCCACCGTCTGATCGATGCGGCGGCCGACGAACACCAGCCCCTCGCGATTGACCAGCATGATGCCGACGCAAGGCCGATAGGGCAGATCGTCGTGTTTGAGAAGGCCGCGCGCCATGTCGCTTCTTATTCTATTTCTTGGGAAGAACTATGGCGGAAGCGGGCACCAGAACAAAGCCCCGGCCGGGCAACCCCTGCGCCCATTGCGCCACGCGCTCCACCGTCACGGGATAGATAAAACCCGCCCCCGAGGCGCTGCCATGCGCGCGGGCGGTGTTTTCGAGTTCGGAGAGCTGGCGATCGATCTCCATCGCGGTCTGGATCTTGTCGATGGTCAGCGTCGCCTGGGCGAAGGAGGTTCCGGTGCGCGCCGCGACGTCGGGCGCCGCCGAGCGGTTCGCCGCGCCGTTGTCGAAGAACAGAAGGCCGCGGCGCGAGAGATAGGTGAGCACCGGCTCGAGCGAATCGGAATCGGACAGGAAGCGTCCGCCGAGCAGGTTGGTCACGCCGGTATAGCCGGTGAAGCGCGTCAGCGACCATACGAGCCTTTCGGTGTTGGCGTCCTCGCCCACGCCCGAGCGCAGCGTGTGCGGCCCCGGATCGCTGTCGGGGAAGTCGAACGGCTCCATCGGCACTTCGAGCAGGACCTCGTGGCCCTCGCGCCGCGCTTCCGCGACCCAGCGCTGCACGTCGCCGGCATAGGGCGCGAAGGCGAGCGTCACCTGCGGCGGAAGGCTCGCGAGCGCCGCCGCGGTCATCTTGGCGCTGATGCCCAGCCCGCTGATCACGATGGCGATGCGGGGCTTGCCCTCGTCCAGCGCCGGCGCCGCATAGGCGCGCATCGGCGGCGTGCCGTCGGCGGCGATCTTGGGCAGTGGACCGTTGTCGGTCGATTCGATCAGCGCCGGATCGGCGACGAGCGCGCGCCCGGCATAGACGGCCTGATTGATGGTGGACGGCACGATGGCGGGCGGCAAGGCGGGTTCGCCCGTCACGGGCGCGGCCGCCGGCGGCGGCGGCACCGGCGGGGCCGGCGTCTTGACCGCGACCTGCGGCCGCTGCGCCAGGACAAGATGGACCGTGGGTTCGCCGGTCCTGGGATCGCCGAACATCACGACCACGACGCCGAACAGGATGAGAAGCGCGATGAGAGCGAAATAGCTCACGGCCAGTAGGCGCAACCCGCGCCGCGGCGGCGCGTCGCCGAGAGGCTCGTCGCCCGAAATGCCACTCGCAGCCATGAAGGGACTTAACGCAAGATACGGTTACGGAGCAGTTAACGCTTCAGGCATGGTCGGGCGCGCCGGCGCCGACCGCAAGCGTTTTGTGCAGGAAGGCCAGCGCCATGGCGAGCTGGAAATCGTCCGTGGCCTGACCCGGCACCGGCTCGATCGCCTTGCCCAGCGGCCTGGCCGGCGGACCTTCGGCCGGCAGGTGATGCGGCAGCTCTTCCTCGCGCTCATAGTCCGGCGCCGACGGTCCGCCCGACACCACGACGTCGGGCACGATGCCGGTGACCTGGATGGAGCGGCCGGCCGGGGTGTAGTAGCGCGCGGTCGTCATGTGCAGCGCGCCGCCGGCACCGTTGTCGAGCGGCATGATCGACTGCACAGAGCCCTTGCCGAAGGTGAGCGTGCCCAGGATCGTGGCGCGGCGGTGATCCTGCAGCGCGCCGGCGACGATCTCCGACGCCGAGGCGGTGCCGCCGTTGACCAAGAGCACGACGGGCTTGCCGCCGGCGATGTCGCCGTAATGCGCGTCGTAGCGCTCGACCTCGTCCGGGCCGCGGCCGCGCACCGAGACGATCTCGCCGGAATCCAGGAAATCGTCGGACACGTCGATCGCGGCCTGCAGCACGCCGCCGCCATTGTCGCGGATGTCGACGATGAAGCCCTTGAGCGAAGGGCCGATCTGGCGCTTGAGGGCCGCGACGGCCAGGCGCAAATCCGGATCGGTGCGGTCGCTGAAGGCAACGATCTTGATGTAGCCGACATCGCCTTCGCGGTGCCAAGTCAGCCGCTCCACCTCGATCGCCTCGCGCGTCAGCTTCAGGTCGAACGGCTTGGCGGTGCCGCGCGCGATCGTCAGTGCCACGGCGGTGCCGATCGTGCCGCGCATGCGCGAGGAGACGTCGTCGAGGCTGCGGCCTTTCATCGCCACGCCGTCGATGGCGACGAGGACGTCGTCCTTCTTCACGCCGGCGCGGCTGGCGGGCGTATCGGAGATCGGCTGCACCACGATCGCCACGCCGTTCGTCACCGTGACGATCAGGCCGATACCGCCATAGGCGCCGGCCGCCTTGGTCTGCATGGCCTCATAGGTCTTCGGATCGAAATAGCTGGAATGCGCGTCGAGCGTGGTCAGCATGCCGCCGATGGCGCCTTCGACCAGCGTGCGATCCTCGGGCTTTTCCAGATAGTCGTCGCGCACGCGCTGGAACGCCGCGCCGAAGCGCGCCAGCTGCTGCGACGTCGAAAGCCCGGCCGGCAGCGCGCCATAGGCGAAGTGCGAGGCCGCGACGGCGAGGCCGAAGCCCGCCAGCGCGCCGATCACGAGAAGGACGATCCGGTTCATGGCCCCCGCCCAGATCCCGACTCAGTTCGCCGCGGCGCTGGACGCGACCGTGACCTTGCCGTGCAGATATTGCAGCGCATAGACGAGCTGGAAGTCGTAGGGCTTGCCGTCGGCGCCGTTCTTGGGCGCGTTGGCCGGCGGCCGCACGACCGTCTGGTTGGCCTTTTTCGCGATCGGTTCGCCCGCGAGATGGCCCGGCAGATCGGCCTCGCTCGGCCGCACGATCTTCGGAACGTCCTCCTCGTCGCCCTGGGCCACCGCGACGTCGGGGACGATGCCCTGCGCCTGAATCGAATGGCCCGATGGCGTGTAGTAGCGCGCCGTCGTCAGGCGCAGCGCGCCGCCGCCCTCGCCCAGCGGGATGATGGTCTGCACCGAACCCTTGCCGAAAGAGGTCATGCCCAGAATGGTCGCGCGGTGATGATCCTGCAGCGCGCCGGCCACGATCTCGGACGCGGACGCCGTGCCGGCATTGACCAGGACGACGACCGGCTTGCCGTCGGTGATGTCGCCGGGATGGGCGTCGTAGCGCTGGGTGTCGTCGGGATGGCGGCCGCGCGTCGAGACGACTTCGCCGGAGGTGAGCATGTCGTCGGACACCTGCACCGCCTGGTCGAGCAACCCGCCCGGATTGTTGCGCAGATCGAGGATGTAGCCCTTGATGCCGGGGCCGATCTGGCGCTTCAGATCGCGCACCGCGGTCTCGAGCCCGCTGGCGGTATTCTCGTTGAAGCCCGGCATGCGGATGTAGCCGACATCGCCTTCGCGATGCCAGCGCACTTCATCGACCGCCACGACGGCGCGCGTCAGCGTCACGTCGAACGGCTTCTTGGGCGCGTTCTTGTCGCCGGTGCGCAGGATGGTCAGCGTGATCTTGCTGCCCGCCGCGCCGCGCATCCTGTCGATCGCCTCGTTGAGATTGAGGCCCTGCACCGACTGGCCGTTGATCGCGGCGATATAGTCGCCCGACTTCAACCCCGCCTTGGCGCCGGGCGTGTTGTCGATCGGCGAGACGATCTTGACGAGACCGTTCTCCATCGTGACTTCGATGCCGATGCCGCCGAATTCGCCCTTGGTCTGGATCTGCATGTCGGCGAAGGCCTTGGCGTCCATATAGCTCGAATGCGGATCGAGATTGGAGACCATGCCTTCGATCGCCGCGTCGATCAGCTCGCTGTCGTCGACCGGGCGCACATAATTGGCGCGCACGCGCTCGAACGCGTCGGTGAACAGATCGAGCTGGCGGTAGGTACTGAGGTCGTTGGCGCCATGCGCGGCCGGAAGGATGCCGAGCGCCGCCACGAAGCCGGCCACCATGCCGATGCCGACGAATGCGAACTTCTTCATGATCTTTTTGCCTTCCTCAAGTCGGGCCTCAGCAGCGATGCGGGGCTGAGGGCCCGCCCATTCTGGCGTATTTCGAAGTACAGCGCGCCATTCTGGCCCATTTGCGGCACGTCCCTGCCGGCCCCGGACGGCATGACGCCGACCGGCTCGCCGGCCAGCACTTCATCGCCGGGCTTGACCATGATCCGATCCAGGCCTGCGAGCACCAGATCGTAGCCAGTCGTGACTTCCAGGATCAAGACTTGCCCGGTCTTATGGTAAGGACCGGCGAAAAGCACCTCACAATCCGCCGGCGCGACAACCTGGGCGCCCGCCGGCGCGGCGATGGTCACGCCCGGCCCCTTTCCGGAACCCGAGGGCGGCAGGACGGTTCCGACGACGGGCTGCAGCAGCCGGTCGTTGGCGCCGCCGGACGGCGCATTCTGGGCGGTGACGACGACAACGCTCTGCGGCGCCGGCTCCGCGCGAAGCTGGGCGACCTTGGCGAGAAGCGCCTCCAGATTGGCGGCCTGGCCGGCGGCGGCCTCCAGCTGCGCGCGCAGCGAAGCGTAGGTGACGTCGGCGGTGGCGGCCTCGCGGCTCTTGATCGCGAGGAGTTGATCGAGTTCCACCCGGGCATGACTGAGGGCGGCGGCATTGCGCACGCCATCGGCGCGCCGCGCGGTGAGGTCGGCGCGGGTACGCTGCAGCGCTTCGATGCGGCGGGCGAGCGACGCCGCCTTGCCGTAGATGTCGGGCAGCGAAGCGCCCACCAGCATCGCGCCACGCGCCGCGCCGAGCGCATCGTCGGGCTTGAGCGCGATGGCCGGCGGCACGTCGTGCTGCAACCGCTCGATCACCGCGAGCAGGCGAGAGACCTGCACGCGATCGTGTTCGAAGCCGACGGAGAGCTTGCGGTCCTCGGCGGCGAGGCGCGCGATCTCGTCGTCGAGCACGATTTTCTGACGTTCGAGGTCTTGCACCCGCGCGGCGGTGGCGACGAGCTTGCGCTGCAATGCGCGCGCCTGCGCCTGCAGTGCGTCGCGCCGCGCCTTGGCGGAATCGACGACCGGCTTGGTCTTGGCGATGTTGCCCCTGAGCCGCTGGAACTGAACTGCCGTCGAGGGCAGCTTGCCGACATCGCGGGCCGGCAGGGCATGGGAGAGATCGGGCAGCGGCTCGATCGTCGGCGCCTCGACCGGCGGCGATATCGGCTGAGCGGCGCCGGGCTTGGCACGCGGAACCGGGTGGCGCGGCGGCTTATGCGCCGCCGTCATCGCAACCGCCGCGAGGATCGCGAGCGCAAGGCCCAGGCGATGGGAATGCGTGGTCAGGCCGCGCTCTCCGCCGTGGCGCGTTCGATCAGCGAGTGGCCCGTCATCTGCGGCGATGTGGGAATGCCCATCAGGTCGAGCAAGGTCGGCGCGACATCGGCGAGCCTGCCATCGACGAGCCTGGTGCCGGCGGGCGCGTTCACCGCGAGGATGGGCACGTCGAGCGTGGTGTGCGCGGTGTGCGGCGCGCCCGTCACCGGATCCTTCATCATTTCGATATTGCCGTGATCGGCGGTGACGAGCAGCACGCCATGCGCCTTCTCCACCGCCGCGCGCAAGCGGCCGAGGCAAGCGTCGATCTCATCGACCGCCTCGATCGCCGCCGACATGATGCCGGTATGGCCGACCATGTCGGGATTGGCGAAGTTCACCACGATGAGATCGTATTTGCCCGAGGCGATCGCCTCTTCGAGCCTGGTCATCACCTCCGGCGCGCTCATCTTGGGCTTCTGATCGTAGGTCGCGACCTTGGGACTGGGCACCAGGATACGGTCCTCGCCGTCGAACACGGTCTCGCGCCCACCGTTCAGGAAGAAGGTGACATGGGCGTATTTTTCGGTCTCGGCGATGCGCAATTGCTTGAGCCCGCGCGCCGCGACCAGCTCGCCTAGCGTGCCCGTGATATTCTCGGCCGGGAAGAGCCGCGTCATCAGCTTGTTCAATTCGTCGGAATATTCCGTCATGCCGGCGGCGGCGCAAAAATGCACGATGCGCGGTCGATCAAAACCGACGAACCCCTTGTCCAGCAGCGCGAGCGAGATCTCGCGGGCGCGGTCGGCGCGGAAATTGGCGAAGATCAGTGCATCGCCATCGGCCATGCCGGCATAGTCGCCGACCGTGCAGGGCAGCACGAACTCGTCCGTCACGCCGGTCTTGTAGGACTCCTCGACCGCGGAATGGGCGTCGGAGAAATTCACGCCCCGCGCATCGACCATGGCCTCATAGGCCTTGGCGACGCGGTCCCAGCGCTTGTCGCGGTCCATCGCATAGTAGCGGCCACAGACCGTCGCCAGGCGCACGCCGGGAAGACCGGCGACGGTCGCGGCGAAGGTCTTGAGGAAACCGAGGGCGCTTTGCGGCGGCACGTCGCGTCCGTCGAGGAAGGCATGCACGAAGACCGGCACCTGCGCCTGCGCCAGCACGCGGACCAGCGCGGCGATGTGGTCCTGGTGGCTGTGCACGCCGCCCGGCGAGAGCAGGCCCATGACATGCACCGCGCCCTTTGCCGCCTTCGCCTTGGCGATGAGATCGAGCAATGCAGGCCGGCGCGCCAAGCTGCCGTCCTCGATGGCGAGATCGATGCGCGGCAGATCCTGGCTCACGACGCGGCCGGCGCCGATGTTCATATGGCCGACTTCCGAATTGCCCATCTGCCCGGTCGGCAGGCCGACGGCGTGGCCCGAAGTGGCGAGCAGCGCATGCGGGCAGTCGGCCAGCATCCGCGTGTAGTTCGGCGTCACCGCCTGGGCGATGGCGTTGTCGGTCGGATCGGGCCGCCAGCCCCAGCCGTCGAGAATGCACAGCACCGCCGGACGGGGACGCGGAAGGGATGAAGCGGCTGGCGACATGACAATCCAGAAGGGCGCGGCGGTGGGTTCGAAAATAGGAACGCCGCACCGGCCTGTCCATGCGCGGCGAGCATAAGGCGGTGCTTGCCGGGAAGATTTTGCCGCCGGCGCGCATTGCGGTCGCCGTCCGTAGCGTAAGGTGCTGGAAATATTGAAGAAAATATCCGGGCGGGACGGCACGATCCTGGCAAGACGGGAGTCGGAAAAGTGTCTGAGAGCAGAACACGCTCATGCGCCGTGCCCTTTATATAAGACTGCTGAGCCTTTTCGTCGGCGCGACCCTGGTCGCGGCGCCCTTGCCGGCGCTTGCCTTCTCGCGGGTCAAGGACCTGGTCGAGATCGAGGGCATCCGCGACAACATGCTGGTCGGCTACGGCCTGGTGGTCGGCCTGAACGGCTCGGGCGACAGCCTCAAGAACGCGCCGTTCACCCAGCAGAGCCTGCAGACCATGCTGGAGCGGCTGGGCGTCAACACCCGCGGCACGACCATGCAGACCAAGAACGTCGCCGCCGTGATGGTGACGGCGAGCCTTCCCGCCTTCGCGGCCCAGGGCACGCGCATCGACGTGTCGGTGAGCGCCATGGGCGACGCCAAGAGCCTGCAGGGCGGCACGCTTCTGGTGACGAGTCTCTTCGGCGCCGACGGCCAGATCTATGCCGTGGGCCAGGGGCCGGTGGCGATCGGCGGCTTCACCGCCAGCGGCGACGCCGCCAGCGTGACGCGCGGCGTGCCGACGGCCGGACGCATCTCCAACGGCGCCATCGTCGAACGCGAAATTCCCTTCAATCTCGCGATCCAGAAGACGCTGCGCCTGTCGCTGCGCAATCCCGATCTCACGACCGCTTCGCGCATCGCCAGCGCCGTCAACGCCTATATGGGCGGCGGCGTCGCGGAAGCGACCGATCCGGCGACGGTGCGCCTCACCGTGCCGGGCGGCTATCCGCACGGCATCATGGGCCTGCTGACCGATCTGGAACAGGTCAAGGTCAATCCCGACGAGCCGGCGCGCGTGGTGATCGACGAGCAATCGGGCGTGATCGTGATGGGTTCCGACGTGCGCATCTCCACCGTCGCCATCGCGCAGGGCAACCTCACCATCCGCGTCACCGAGACGCCCGAGGTCAGCCAACCCGAGCCGTTCTCCAAGACCGGGACGACGCAGGTCGTGCCGCGCACTCAGATCGCCATCGACGACAGCAAAGGCAACAAGATGGCCGTGCTGCGCGAGGGCGTGTCGCTGCAGAGCCTGGTCGACGGGCTGAACGCGCTGGGCGTGGGCCCGCGCGACATCATCTCCATCCTCCAGGCGATCAAGGCGGCCGGCGCGCTGCAGGCCGACATCCAGGTGATCGGATGAGCACCCCCCTCGACGGCGCCACCGCGATGATGGCCTACAAGGCCGGGCTGCCGACCGCGCCCAGCCCGACCACAGATCCCGCGGTCGCGCAGAAGGCGGCCAAGCAGTTCGAAGGCATGTTCATCACCCAATTCGTGGGCGAGATGTTCTCCGGCATCTCGACCGACGGACCGTTCGGCGGCGGCCAGGGCGAGGAAATGTTCCGCTCGCTACTGATGGACGAGTACGGCAAGCAGGTCGAGACCCAGGGCGGCTTCGGCCTTTCCGCTGCGATCCAGCGCGAACTTCTGAAGACCCAGGAGAAGGTCCATTGAGCGAGGACAGCGAACGCATCGAGCGGCTGGTCACGCTGGCCGAACGCCTGATCGAGGCGATCGAAGCCGACATCGCGGCGCTGAAGGCCGGCAAGCCGCAGGCCATGCGCAGCACCGAGCCGGAAATCCAGCGCCTGTCGGCGATCTATGGCCGCGAGGCGAAGGGCATATCGCTCGACGCCGCCAAATCGGCGCCGGCGCCGTTGCGCCGCCGCTTCACCGAGACGACGAAAAAATTCCGCGAACTGTTGCAACTTCACGCCCGCATGCTGACGCGGGTGCGCAACGCCAGCGAAGGCATGGTCAAGGCGATCGCCGCCGAGGTCGACCGCCGCGCCGCGCCGACCCGCACCTACAACCCGCAGGCCGCCTCTTACGGCAAGCCGGCGCAGGCGATGATCTACAACAACGTCGTTTGAGTCTGCTAGGCCAGCAGACCGCCGAGCGCCGACGCCAACGACGACGTTGAACTTGCGGCATCGGTGGAACTGGCGGGCGTGATCGTGCCGGCGAAATTCAGCGAATCCGCCGACGCCGCGAGCGTGCTCAGATCGGTCGTCCCGGTTGTCGATGACGTGCCGCTGCCCAATAGCCCAAGCGCCAGATTGTAGCTGGCGATCTGCGATGTGAGATAAGGCGAAGCCGTGCCCGACGTGTTGCCGGGACCTGTGGCCTGCGCCGGCGGCGCGTTGGTGGTTTGATACGCGCTCTGGATCTTCGACAGCACGCTCAACAGTTGCGAGCGCGCCGTATCGACGCCGGTCTTGGTCGTCAGATCGAAACTGGTGCCGAGGCCGAGCCCGAAGGCTTGCGTCGTCGATGTCGAGGACGACGCGCTCGACGTCGTCGATGAGGACGACGTCGTGGCCGCCGGCGCGGAAAGCGTTCCGGCGGAGATGCCGAGCCGCGCCAGCGCATCGAACTGCGACGGCCCGGAAACCAGCGCGATGCTCTGGCCGGGATTGGCGGCGATACTCAGGCCTTCGGCGCCGCCGGTGTAGTTGACCGAGGCCTTGCCGTAGGTCTGAAGCTGGATGTTGATCTTGGTGGCGAGCGATTGCAACGTCTCGCCCGGATCGATGGTGATCGTGGCCGTGCGCGCCGCGACGCCTTGGATCTGGATCTGGAACTGGTCACCGGCGCGCAGCGAGGTCTGCGCCGTCAGATCGACCGATTGCACCGGGTTGATCGTGCCCTTGGGCAGGCCGAGCGCGTCGAGCACGCTCGAGCCGCTGGAATCGACCGCGACGGCGGCGCCGGTGGAGATGCCGTCCATGCCGCCATATTGCTTGGTCCAGTCGATCGCGCCGTTCGGCGCGAGCGCCGTGGCGAAGGCGTTGCTCACATTGGCGATGTTGCGGTTCTGGCCGGCGAAGGTGCCTTGCGTCGTGCCGGTCAGATAGACCGTGCCGTCGCCGCCGACCGTGATCTGCCCGCCCTTGTCGATCGCGCCGGTGCCGACATAGGAGACGTAGTTGGCGCCCGCCGTGCCGCCCTGATCGGTCAGGTTGAAGACGAAGGCATCGCTGCCGCCGCCGGACGCCGCATTCGCCACCGTCGCGGCACCGCCGGCCGTGAGATTGCCGTTCTGCGTCGTGCCCGAGACATAGAGCTGGTTGCCCGACACGGCGAGCCCGCCGATGCCACCGCCGTTCTGCAGATCGCCGAGGTCCTGTTGCCAGACCGGCGGCTGGGTCGCGTCGCCATTGGCGTATTTGGCGACGATGGCGTGGCCGTTCTGCACGCTGGCGACATAGAGACTGCCGTCGGCGGCCGTCGCCGTCGCGGCGACCTGATCGTTGCCGCTGCTGCCGAACTGGTTCTCGTAGACGAGGTTGCCCTTCTTATCGAGCTTGGCGAGATACGCATCCTGACCACCGGCTTGAGTCTGGCCCTTGCCGATCACGCCGCCGGACACCTGACCGCCGACATAGACATTGCCCGACGCATCGACGCTGACCGCCATCGCCTGATTCTGGCTGAGCGTCTGGAGCTGCTTCACCCAGGTCTGATTGCCGTTCGTGTCGTATTTGGCGACATAGGTGTCGGTGTTGCCGTCGGCGACCGAGGTCGGCGACAGATCGGCGCTGGTCGAACCCGATATGACCACGCCGCCCGTGGGATCGAGCGCCAGCGAGGTGCCGCTGGCCGTGCCGGTGCTGCCGAGCAGTCGCGTCCACAGCACATTGCCGGCCGAATCGTATTTGGTGAGATAGGCATCCTGACTGCCCTGGTTGACCTGATTGCCGAAATCGCCCGTCGCGTTGCCCAGCACGTATACGTTGCCGCTGGCATCGACCACCGTGTCGTTGGCCGTGGTCGTGCCGCTGGTCGGTGCGGCGCTGACGCTGACCGCGCTGGTCGGCGTGGTATCGAGATCGGACAGCTTGATCAGCCGGCCCTGCTGATCGGCAGCGGTGGAGCTGGTCGTCGTCGTGCCGCCGGCGGTCGTCGTGGTCGTCGTCGCGGTCGCCTGGCCGGAGGATCCGACGAGATAGAGCGACGGGGTCGCGTCCGTCGAGGACAGACTGACCTGTTCCGTGCCGCCGGGCGAGACTTGAAGGCCATAAGTCGCCTTGGTGGGATCGAGCACCGTGCCGGCGGTCAGGATTTTCTGGAAACGCGTCGAGAAACCACCGGCGGCAAGCTGCTGGTTCACGTAGCTGACGACATTGTCGAGCGTCAGCGGTCCTTGGATCTGCGACAGATCGATCGCGACATTCGACGTGGTGCTTCCCTTGTTGATCGCGATGTTGAAGCTGTCGGAGGTCGAAAGGCCCGGCAACGCGTTGCCCAGATTGGCGTTGTTGACCAGCGTTTTGGTCTGATAGTCGAACGATCCGAACGGCACCACGACGCTGGAGGTGACCGACGACGACGGCGTCGCGGCCTGCAGCGTGAAATTGTTGAAGGTCGTGTTGGAGATGTAGCTCTGCACCTGCGCGAGCCCGGCCTGGAAGCGCGCGTTGAGGCCGGCAAGCTGACCGGCGGTCGTGCCGTCGCGCTGCCCCATCTTGGCAATATAGGCGAGCGTGTTCACCGCGCTGTAGAGCGAGAAGAGCTTCTGATTGTCCTGCTCGGTCTTCTGATCGCCCGTCGCCGAGGCCGTGAGCGGCACATTGCTGGTGTCGAGAAAATTCGTCGTCGACAGGACCTTGGCATCTATCGCGGTCTGCGCCAGCTGCGGTGCCTCCCACGGCGGGGAGTCGTTCGCCGTCGCGCTCTGGGCGCCGGTGGCGGTCGAAGATGAGGACGTGATGCCAGCCTGCGCCTGCGCCGTCGGAGTCGACAGCGAACTCGTCAGCTTCGCCTGATAGAAGCTGAGCAGCAGATTGGGATCGAAACTGACCGACACGCGAAAGCCTTTGCGGATCAACGCGGAATTTTCGCCCCCGCGCCGTTAACGTCGCGCTAAAAGCCAAACGATCGTGCTTAATCGGACCTTAACGCCCGCGGCGCGACACTATGGGCATGGCAAACCCCGCGCATTCCTCCGCTTACGACTCCGGCCTGGTGCTGTCGCGCCAGGGACGCCATGTCGAGGCGATCGAACAATTCGAGCAAGCCTTGGCCGCGAATCCCGAGGACGCCCGCGTGCTGTTCGCGCTCGGCAACACGGCGCGGACCCTCGGCATGGCGCGGCCGGCCGAGGAATTCTTCCGGCGGGTGCTGACGCTGGAGCCGGCGCGACTGGAAGCCCTGGTCAGCCTGGCCAATCTGCTGCGCGCCGAAGGCCAATGGGCCGCGGCCCAGGCCCTGATCGAGCCGGCGCTGGCGCGCGATGGCGATGCGCCGGAGCTGTGGCTGACGCTGGGGTCGATCCATCGCGAAAGAGGCGATTACGCGCGTGCCGCCCAGCATTATCGCGAAGCCTTGGCGCGCCGGCCGGACTATCCGGCGGCGCTCGCCAATCTTGCCGACATCCTGACGGACGACGGTGAGATCGAGGAGGCGCTTGTGCTCTACGATCGCGCCGTGCTGCGCGATCCGAAGAGCGCGCAGGCCCGACTCAATCGCGCCGTGCTGCATTTCCTCAAGGGCGACCTGAAGGAGGCCTGGCGCGACTACGCGGCGCGGCTGAAGATCGCCGGCAAGGCGCCGATCCCCGATCACGCGCTGACGCGCTGGAACGGCGGCCCGCTCAAACGCACGCGGCTGCTGATCAGCGGCGAACAAGGCGTCGGCGACCAGCTGATGTTCGCCAGCATGACTCCCGATCTCGGCGCCCGCGCCGCGGCCGAAGGCGGATCGCTGATCCTGGAATGCGAGCCGCGCCTGGTGAGCCTGTTCGCGCGCTCCTTTCCCGACGTCGCCGTGCACGCCTGGGACCTGGAGACCAAGGGCGGCGTCACGCGGGCGCGTTACGACTGGCTGAAGCAGGCCGGCGGCGCCAACGCTTTCTGCGAATTGGGCAGCGTCGGCAAATTCTTCCGCGGCACCGTCGCAGCCTTTCCATCACCCCATGCTTATCTGGCGCCCGATCCGTTGGAGATGGCGCGCGTCGGCGGTGCGCTTGAAAGCGTCGGTAACGGGCCGTTCATCGGCGTATGCTGGCGCAGCGGCAACACGGCCGGCCATCGCGCCTTGCAATACGCACCGCGCGAGGCCTGGGCCGCCTTCATCGCCAAGCTGCCGGGCACGGTGGTGAGCGTGCAATACGACGCGCGCGAGGACGAGATTGAGGCGCTGTCGCAGATGAGCGGACGGCCCATCCTGGTTCCCGACGACCTCGACCAGAAGAACGAACTCGACCGCACCGCGGCGCTGCTGGCTTCGCTCGATGCCGTCGTGACGGCGCCGACGGCGGTGTCGTGGCTGGCGGCGGGAACGGGTGTCGATACTTACAAGATTCTCTACGACACGAGCTGGACCGCGTTCGGCCAGACGCACGAGCCGTTCGCGCCGTCCTGCGAAGTGATGATGCCGACCCGGCGCGGCGATTGGACGGAGGTGTTCGACAAGACGCTGGCGCGGATCAACCAGCGGCTTTAACGCATTTCAAAAGAGCAGAATCGCATGTCCGCATCCTTCGACAAGCTCAGGATGAGGACCTTTCTCAACTCCTCATGCTGAGCTCGTCGAAGCATGAGGGGCCGTGATCCCTCGATCGACCCGCTAGTGCTGAGGCGAGATCGGCGGCGATGCGGGCGGCGCCACTGCCGTCGATCGTCATCGGACCGGCGGCGTGCATCTCGCGCAGGCGTTGCGGATCGTTGAGCGTCTTCCAGGTCGTGTGCGCGACGGTTTCGTCGGCGATTCGATCGGCGACACCGAGCGAAATCCCCATGCCGGCTTGTTCGAAGGCCGAGGCCGACGCGGCATGATCGTCCGAGAGGCCGAGATAGAGGGCCGGAACGCCGGCTGCGGCGAGTTCGTAGGCCGTCACGCCGAACGCGGCCAGGGCGAGATCGGCGGCGGCGATTTCTGTGGCCAGGTCGTCGGCCCCTTCGATCGTCTCGAAATTGGCGTGCAGCGACACGATCTGGCGCGCGACGGCGCCGCGATCCGCCATCCCTGGACCGATCACGAAGCGGGCGCGGAACACCGGATCGAGCATCGCGAGCGCGCGCGCCGAGCGCAGCGTCAGGCCGAACGGGTCGCTGCCGCCCATCGTGACGAGCAGGACCGGACGGCCCGAGGCCTTGCGCGGCCGTGCCGCGCTCGGCGCCGAGCCCAGCAGGCACCATTCCCAGCCGATACGCGCATGGCACGGCGAGCCGCTCCAATCGAGCGCCCGGGCCTGCGGCACCGGCGGGTAGTAGGCGAAATCGCAGCTCAGGCGGCGATCCGAGCCGTCGTCGATCGTTGCGGTGGCTTTCACGCGGGGCGCCAGGCGCGCGATCGCTTCGCGGCCCGGACCCTCGCGACAATCGAGCAGGAGAAGATCGGGCGCGTGCGTGTCGATCAACGGTTCGAGCGTGCCCGCGTCGACGCGTTCGACCGCGAAGCCGGCGCGCCGGATCGGCGCGGCGGCATCCTCACTGCCGTTGAGCGCGAACACCGCGCCGATGCCCTGACGGTCGCGCAAGGCGCGCGCCAGCGAAATCATGCGCTTGACGTGACCGTAGCCGAACTTGCCGCCGCCGTCGCAGCGGATGAGCGCGAGCCCGCCGCGCGACGCGATCGTCTTTTGCGTCACATGGGCGTTGATGCCGCGCAGCGACGGCTCGCGCTCGAGAAGAAGAAGAATATCTCCGAGCGACGCTTCGCCGGCCTTGGCGTCCATGCGGGCATGCACCGCCTCGATGAAGGCGAGATCGTCGGGCGTGTCGATGGTGAGCCTTCCGCTTTCGCGCGCGAGCTGCGGATAGGCCGGGGCGCGGGCGATGGGCACGAAATCGGGATGAAGCTTGAAGTAGCCGGTGACGTGTTCCCGCGCCACGGGGTCGTCCTGCGCGTCCATCATCAGCTTGTCGAGGCCGCGCCGGGTGAGCGGATCGACACCTTCATGCGCCGTCGCCGCGCCGTCTTCCATCAGCACATAGTCGCCGCCCTGGGCGATCATCGCGGTCAACAGATGGTCGATGAAGCCGGCATCGATGAACGGCGCATCGGAGGAGACGCGGACGATGACGTCGGCATCGGTCGCCTCGGCTGCGAGCGCGAAGCGCGCCAGCACGTCGTCCTCCGGGCCCCGGATCACCGTGACGCCGTTCTCGCGGCCGAATTCGACGATGGCGTCGTCCAGCGGATTGGTCGTCGTGGCGACGGCGACATCCTCGATCAGATGCGACTTCTTCAGGCGGTGCACGATGTGCCAGAGCAGCGGCTGGCCGGCGATGGGCTTCAAGACCTTGCCCGGAAGGCGGGTCGAACCCATGCGCGCCTGCACGACGGCGACGATCCGCAGATGCTCGGTATCGTTCAAGCGGCCGGCTCCCACACCGCGCGGACGGACCGCAGGGGACGCATGCCGTCGACCGGATCGGCGCGCCAGTCGCGGTCGGCAAGTTCGGAGGGCTGGGGACCCTTGAACCCTTCGCCGTCGGCGACGAAGGATTCGCGGATGCGCGCGATGACGGGCGCGATCTCGTCCGGCAGCCAGCAATGGCCGGCGGCGTATTCGGCGCCTTCGCCGTCGAGATCGAGATGGAATTCCACGGCGGCTGCGCCCCAGCGGTGCACCGCGCGCTCGATCACGGCGGGGCGGCGCGTGTGATCCGACCAACCGACTTTGCAGCCCGTGGCGTCGCGGATCGCGCCGATCGCGGCGAGATTGGCCTCCTGCGCCGGCGTCGGATAGGCGGAGACGCAGTGAAGGAGCGTGACGTCGGTGGCGCCGGCGCGCTTGAGGGTATTCACGGCCGCCGCGATCTCTTCCATCGTGGCCATGCCGGTCGACAGTACGATGGGCTTGGCCGTCGCGGCGCAAGCTTCCAGAAGCGGCGTCACCAGCAATTCGTAGGAAGCGATCTTGTAGAACGAGACGTACGGCCGCAATTCCTCGACAGCCTCAAGATAGAAGGGCGTGCAGGAGAATTGGATTGCGCGCGCCCGGCAATGCGCGGCAAGCGGCGCCAGATGCGCCAGCGGCAATTCCCACTGGCGGCGGGCGCGATGCTTTTCGCTGCGGCTCAGGATCTCGGGCGCGAACATGCGGTCGATCTTGAAGAGCTGGAACTTCACCGCGTCGCAGCCGGCATCGGCCGCGGCATCGACAAAGGCGAGCGCGCGGGACAGATCGCGGTCGTGATTGCTGGAGGCTTCGGCGATGAAAATCGGCGCGCGTGACATGCGTCGCTCCTAGCAAGCGCAGGGTTAAGAATGCGCCGCGGTGAGAACGTCCTTAACGGTTTTTAAATCGCTTATGGCTAAAAGAGCGTTAACGAGGGCCGCCATGGGCGCAGAGATCGCGAAAATCAGCATCGCATGGGCCGAACATGAAGGCCCGTGCATCGCGCGCAAACGGGGCTACGACATCATCCATTGCGAATTGTGCGGCTATCGCCACGCGGTGCCGCTGCCCAGCCCGGCGCAGTTGGAGCGCGAATATCGCGAGACCTATTACGGCGACGAAAAGCCGACCTTCCTGGCCCATGCCGGCGAGGACCAGCAATGGGCCGAGATCGCGCAGACAGACCGGCTGGAAAGCTTCGAGCGCATTCTGGGGCCTGGCCGGCGGCGCATCCTGGACGTCGGCAGCGGCCCCGGTTTCTTCCTGGCGACCGCTTTGGCCCGCGGCTGGCGCGCGCTGGGGATTGAGCCGTCGCGTCAGGCGGCGGCGCATGCCCGCAGCCTGGGCGTCACCGTCGAAGAAGGATTTTTCGGCGCCGAAACCGCGGCCAAACTCGGCCGCTTCGATGCCGTCAATCTCAACAACGTGCTGGAGCACGTGCCCGACCCGATCGCGATTTTGCGCGCCGCCCACGACGCCTTGGATTCGGGCGGCGTCATTTGCGTCAATGTTCCCAACGATTTCTCGCCTTTCCAGGTGGCGGCCGCGGCCACGCAGGCCACCGGCGAATGGTGGATCGCGCCGCCCCATCATCTGAACTATTTCGACTTCCCGACGCTCGTAAATCTCCTGGAGCGCCTCGGCTTCGAGATCGCCGAGAAGACGACGACCTTTCCCATGGAAGCGTTCCTGCTGATGGGCGACAACTACCGCGCCGATCCGGCGCTGGGCCGCGCCTGTCACGCCAAGCGCAAGAGGTTCGATCTGGCGCTGGATGCCGCGGGCCTGAAGGAGGTGCGGCGCGCCTTCTATCGCGCGCTGGCCGAGACCGGAATCGGCCGCGAAGCCGTGGTCATCGCGGTCAAGCCTTGAGCGAGGCCACACAGCCGATCTTCATCGTTTCCAGCGGCCGGTCCGGCACTGCCATGCTGCACAAGGCGCTGTCGGCCGAGGACGGTGTCGAGATGCATCACGAGTACATGGTGCAGATCACGCAGCCCCTGGCGGTGCGGCGCTATCAGGGCCTCATCGGTTCTGAGGAAGCCCGCATGGGAGTCATGCTGACCCATGCGGCCGCGGTGCGCTACAGCTCGGCGCGTCTTTGGGGCGATTCCTCCAACAAGCTGTCCTGGCTGATTCCGGAACTCGCCGAGGCGCTGCCGCATGCCAGGTTCGTCCATCTGGTACGCGATGGGCGCAAGGTGGCCGGCTCGTATTTCCGCAAGCTGGGCGACGAGTGCTACGACGACCGCTCCACCGCGATCCTGCAAGCCCATGTCGACGATCCGGCAAACGTGTCCGCGCCGCCGCCGGAGAAGAAATATTGGTGGCCGGTGCCCCGCAAGGACAACCCCGTCGCGGCTGAATTTCGCCGCTATAGCCAGTTCGAGCGCATCTGCTGGCATTGGGCGGAGATCAACCGCGTCATCCTGACGTCCCTTTGCGCATTGCCGGCCGAGCGGCAAACCTTCGTGCGGCTCGAAGCGTTGCAAGAATCGCCGGACGCCGTGAAGGGGCTTTATGACTTTCTTAACCTTTCTTACCGCGACGCCGCCTATGCCGCGTTCGCGCGGCCGCACAATGTGAACCGGCCGCAGGACCGCCTGCTCGACGCGGGCGAGCGCGCGCGGCTCGATGCCATTGCCGGCGGCATGATGCGGCGTCTGGGCTACGCGGACCGCGCCGAGTATGTGGTGAATTATTAACCAACAAACACCGATGATGGTTACCGGAATATTCCTTCGGACCATCCGATGAGCGACGACACCTGCGAGCTGTGCGACCGCACCGCTCTTGAACCGATCTACAAACCGGAAAAATCCACGCGCGGACTGACGGTGCATCTGTGCACCGTGTGCGGCCTTTTGCAGAGCCTGCCGCGGATCGACCGCGCGACACGCGCGCCGGCCGCCGTCTCGGGCGGCGCCGATTGGGGCAATGTCCGTTACGGCAAGGGCTTCCGCACGCAGATCGCGGTCGACGCGCTGCGCCGCCACCGCGATTTCACGTCCGATTTCGCGCTGCTCGACGTCGGCTCCAATCGCGGCAGTTTCGCGCGCGCCCTCCTGAACGCAGCGCCGGCGTCGCATCTAACCGCGGTCGAACCGGACGAACGCGTCGCCGCGGCCTGCGCCGGACTTGAGCGCACGCAGCTGATCGTCGAGCGCATCGAGAACGTCGCGCTGGAAACCCGCCGCTTCGATGCGATCCATTCCTGCCATACGATCGAGCATCTGATCCATCCCGCGCGCACCCTGGCCGACCATCACCGCACGCTGAAGGATGGCGGCATCCTGGTATTGGACGCGCCCAACACGGCGCTGCTGGGCAGCGACGACATCGTCGAGGAATGGTTCATCGACAAGCATCTCTATCATTTTTCCGATCGCACGCTGACGCGGATGATCGAGGCGGCCGGCTTCGCGATTCTGGAGCGGCCCGATCCGAAGGACCGCAGCAATCTCTTCTTCGTGGCGAAAAAGAACGGCAGGACGCCCTCGAACGGCGGCATCGACCTCGACGAGGTCGAATATGCCCGCGATCTGATTGCGACCTACGTCACCAACCGCGCGCGCAATCTCGCCGCGCTGACCGCCGTGGCGGTGG
>Ga0265320_10000475_pt1 | contig 31363 bp, 32 predicted proteins | sample 4827metaG_FD_202087 | JGI IMG/M metagenome (GOLD analysis project Ga0265320, IMG submission 202087) | Rhizosphere microbial communities from Carex aquatilis grown in University of Washington, Seatle, WA, United States - 4-8-27 metaG | ecosystem: Host-associated > Plants > Roots > Rhizosphere >... | reverse complement strand
GGCTCTTGACCACGGAGTATTCGAGCAGGTAGGACACGGCCTCGGGCGGCGGGCCATAGCGGTCGGCCAGCTCGTTGCGGATGCTGTCGGCCCGCTCCGCGGAGTCCGCCTCGGCGACGCGCTTGTACGCGCGCAGGCGCTGGTGCTCGTCGGCGATGTAGTCGGCGGGGATGCGCAGGTCCAGGCCCAGGTTGATGTTGGCGTGGATCGTGACCGGAACCTCCTCGCCCTTAATCTCCTGCACCGCCTCCTCGAGCATGCGCACGTACATGTCGAAGCCCACGGCGTTGATGTTGCCGTGCTGCTCGCCACCGAGCAGGTTGCCGGCGCCGCGCAGCTCGAGATCGAGCGCGGCGATCTTGAAACCGGCGCCCAGGTCGCTGAACTCCTTCAGGGCCGCCAGGCGCTTGCGTGCCAGCTCGCTGAGCTCGGTGTCGGGGGGAATCAGAAGGTAGGCGTAGGCGCGGCGGTTCGAGCGGCCCACGCGGCCGCGTAGCTGGTACAGCTCGCTGAGACCGTAGCGTTCGGCGTTCTCGATGACCATGGTGTTGGCCAGCGGAATATCCAGGCCGTTCTCGACGATGGTGGTGCACACCAGGACGTCGAACTCGTGACGCATAAAACCGAGCATCACCTTCTCGAGCTCGGCCTCGCCCATCTGACCGTGGCCCACGCCGATGCGGGCCGCCGGCGCCAGCTCCTGAATCTGGGCCGCGCGCGCCCAGATGGAATCCACGCGGTTGTGCAGGAAATAGACCTGGCCGCCGCGCCCCAGTTCCTGCTCGATGGCCGTCTTGATCAGGCCGGGCTCGTAGTGCGCCACCACGGTCTGGATGGAGAGGCGGTCCTTGGGCGGCGTCTCGATGACCGAAAGATCGCGCAGTCCGAGCAGCGACATGTGGAGGGTGCGCGGGATGGGCGTGGCCGTCATGGTCAGCACGTCTACGTTCTTCTTCATCTGCTTGAGGCGTTCCTTGTGGCGGACGCCGAAGCGCTGCTCCTCGTCGACGATCAGCAGGCCCAGGTCGCGGAACTCAACGTCCTTCGAAAGCAGCCGGTGGGTGCCGATCAGGATGTCGACCTTGCCGTCGGCTGTATCGGCCAGCACCGCCTCGATCTCTTTCTTCGAGCGGAAGCGGCTCAGCATCTCGACGCGCACGGGGAAGGGGGCGAAGCGGCGCCGGAAGGTTTCGTAGTGCTGGAAGCAGAGGACCGTGGTGGGGGCGAGCACGGCCACCTGCTTGCCGTCGCCGAGGGCCTTGAAGCCCGCGCGCATGGCCACTTCGGTCTTGCCGTAGCCGACGTCGCCGCAGAGCAGGCGGTCCATGGGCTGCTGCTGCTCGAGGTCGCGCTTGATGTCGCGGATGGCGGTGAGCTGGTCGTTGGTCTCGGTGAACTCGAAGGCGTCTTCGAACTCGCGCTGCCAGTTGCCGTCGGCCGAGAAGGCGAAACCTTCGGAGAGCTTGCGCTCGGCGTAGAGCTTGAGAAGCTCGTCGGCCATGTCGCGCATGCGGGCCTTGACCTTTGTCTTGGTGCGGGCCCAGGTGGCGCCGCCCAGGCGGTCGAGCGTGGGCGCCTGCTCGCCGGCGCCGCGGAACTTCTGGATCAGGTCCATGCGGGTGAGAGGCACGTAGAGACGCGCCTCGCCCGCGTATTCGAGCAGCATGTAGTCGCCGCTCTGCTCGCCTTGCGCGATCTGGCGGAGGCCGAGGAAGCGCCCCACGCCGTGCTGCTCGTGGACCACGTAATCGCCCGGCTTGAGGTCGGCGAGGTCGGCGGCAAACGCGCCCAGGCTGCCCTTGGACGCGGGCGCCTTGGCTCCCCACTCGGAGGCGCCGAATAGGTCTTCTGAGCCGAAGACTGTCAGCCGCTCGTCGGGAAACGTCACGCCGCGCCGGACCAGGCCTCGGACCAGGTGCGTGCTGGCGACGGAGCCCGCGAGATAGGCGCGCTCGGCCAGGTAGGACGGCGTGGAGCCCGAGGGTTCGAGGCCGAGCTGGAACGGGACCGAGTACTCCTGCAGGATATCGGCCAGGCGCTCGAGCTCGCCGTTGGTGGCGGCGAAGAATGCCACGCGCCCGCCTTTTTCGACGATGCCGCGCGCCTCGGCGACGGCCACCTGGACGTTGCCCTGGAACGTCATGGCGGGCCGGGTGGCGATGTGGAGCGCGGCGGCGTCGGGCGAGACTTCCAGTTCGCGCAGCGCCACCTGGGCTGCGTGCGAGGCCTGCGCCTCGAATTCTTCCCAGCGGAAGAAGACCTTCTCGGGCGGGACCGGCGTCTCGCGCTCGGAATCTTCCAGGCGCTTCCAGAGGCGCTCGGCTGCGCCGCGCAACTGCTCCGGCTCGTCCCACAGGACCACAGGGCGCTCGACCAGGTTGAGCAACGAGCCGGCGCGCGGACGTGCGAGCGGCACCAGCAGCTCCCAGCCGGGGAAGGGCTCGCCGGTGTCGGAGATCGGGACGTCGGCCGCTTCCGAAATCTCCGCGAACAGCGCGTGCGACTTCGGGTATTCGATGAGCGGCAGGAGGGTCGCTTCTTGTACCTTAACCACGGAGCGCTGGGTGTCAGGCTCGAAGCGGCGCATCGATTCGATCTGATCGCCGAAGAACTCGATGCGGTAGGGGCGGCCGGCATCCGGGGGGAAGACGTCGAGGATGCCGCCGCGCACCGAGTACTCGCCGGCCATCTCGACCGGCTCGCGGCGCTCGTAGCCGATGCTATCCAGATGAGCGACGACGTCCTCGAACGCGATCTCTTCGCCGGTGCGGAGGGTGAGGGCGAGCTGGCGATAGAAGTCGGCGGGCTCGGTGCGGAGTAGCGCGGAGGCTACCGGCGTGATGGTGAGCGGCACGGGCTCGGTGGCCAGGCGCCACAGGCTGCGGGCGCGTTGCTGGCTGATTTCGGCGTGAGGAGAGAGGCGCTGCCCGGGCAGGACGTCGAGAGCGGGCAGAAGCTGTGGGTGCGGGATGCCGCGGCCGGAAACCAGCAGCTCGAAGAATGTTTCGATGGATTCGGCCAGCGCTTCGGCTTCGCGATTGCCGTCCACGACAATTACCAGGGGCCTTTCGAGGGCCTGCCAGAGCAGCACGGCGTAGAGAGCCTTGGCAGTGGTGGTGAGGCCGGAGAGGCCGAGGTGGGGCGAAGCGTCGCCTTCGTGGGCGGCCAACAGCGAGCGCACGAGTTCCTGGAACGCGGGTTGGCGTCCCAGCCCGTTGAAGAGGTCTCGAATGGCGGGATGAGTCAAAGCGGCTTACGCGAGAGTATCGCTTCCACGATTCCTGTGGTGGAGCAGCCGGGCTCGAGAGCGAGCGTCAGAACCCTGCCGCCCGCGGCTTCGACTTCCTCGCGGCCCGCCACCCAATGAGCCCAATCGGCTCCCTTGACCAGTATATCGGGCAGCACGGCGGCGATGAGCTCGCGCGGCGTGTCTTCGTCGAACACGGCGACGGCATCGACGGCCGCGAGCGCGGCGGCGAGCGCCGAGCGGTCCCGTTCGCAGACGATCGGCCTGCCGGGACCCTTGAGGCGGCCGACTCCGGCGTCGCTGTTGAGGGCGAGGATCAGGACGTCTCCCAGCGACCGCGCCTGTTCGAGCAGGCGGATGTGACCGGGGTGGAGGATATCGTAACAGCCGTTCGTGAACACGACGGTCTTCCCCTGGCGCTTCCATTCCGCCCGGGCGGCGACGAGTTCCTCGCGCGTGTAGCAGCGGCCCACGAGGTTCATTATGGCAGGGCGGAGCGCTACGACGCCTTCCTGAAGCGCTTCACGTTGATGTCAGCCTCGCGCCGGCGGACCTGGGCCAGGTCGTAGTTCATCTGGAGGCGCAGCCAGAATTCCGGCTCGCTGCCGAAGGCCTTCGAGAGCCGGACCGCCATTTCGGCCGAGACGCCGGCCTTACCGTTCACGAGGTTGTTCAACGCCTGCCGGGTGACGCCGAGGATTTTCGCGGCCTCAGTGACCGTGAGTCCGAGCGGTTCGATGCAGTCGTAGCGGACGATTGCACCGGGATGAGACGGGTTCTTCATAGGCATGGATGCACCCCTTAGTGGTAATTCGCCAATTCCCGCTGACGGTCACGGACCAGAAAGCCGCCAGGCTGCCTTTGAGCGGATGCAGGCGATATCCGGGAAGGTCGAGCGCCTGGGGCCGACTCGGCGGCTTCTAGGGCTGACAGAACGCGCCGGACCTTGTCGCGCAATGCCGGAGCGATCCGGCTCGGATCATCGTCTTCGTGCAGCCGTGAGGCCCCAATGGCGGAAGCTCCGGATCACACTCGATTGTATAGTGACAAGTGTCGCTTGTCAACCGTTCAGGATGTGGAGGGCTGAAGCTTCGCGCTCCAAAGAGGTACGCTGGTCGGGTGGCGTGGACGAAGATCCTGGTGCGGGGGACGAACTGGCTCGGCGATGCCGTGATGTCGCTGCCTGCTCTGCGCGCGCTTCGGCAACGCTGTCCAGAAGCCCGGATCACGGTGCTGGCGAGAGGCTGGGTGGCCGATCTGTACCGCCGAGAGCCTTGCGTGGACGAAGTGCTGGTGGCGCCACAGAAATGGCGCGCGCTGCGTAGACAGCGCTTCGACGCCGCGATCCTGTTTCCCAATTCGTTTCGGAGCGCGCTCGATGCCAGGATGGCGGGGATTCCGCGCCGCATCGGGTACGACCGCGACCGGCGCGGTTTCCTGCTCACCGATCCCATACAGCCGCCGAAGCCGGGCGAGACGCCTCCGCACGAGCGGTTCTACTATCTGGAGTTGCTGCGGCGGGCAGGCATCCTCGACGCACTGCCTCCAGCGGAGCCGATCCTGCTTCACGGTGCGGAGGAAGCCCGCTGCGCCGGGATCGAGATGTTTCGACAGATGGGAATGAGTGGGCCCGTTGTGGGCGTCAGCCCGGGAGCGCAGAACAGCCGCGCCAAGCAGTGGCTCCCGGAACGCTTCGTGGAAAGCTCGACACGCGTTGCGGCCGCGCTGGGCGGTGGCGTCGTGATCTTCGGCTCGGCGAGCGAGGGCGCGTTGTGCCTGGGGATGGCCGAGGAGCTGCGGCGCGCGGGCGTCCAGGTGCTGAGCCTGGCGGGAGAGACCACGCTGGCGCAGTTCATCGAACTGGCCGCGGCCTGCCGCGTGTTCCTCACCAACGACGCCGGCGCCATGCACGTTGCGTCGGCGCTGGGCGTCGCCACGGTCGCGGTGTTTGGCCCCACGGATTTTGTCGCCACCGCGCCCGCCGGACCGCTCTCGTCGATCGTCCGGGCGGGAGTCCACTGCAGCCCGTGCATGTTGCGGGATTGTCCCATCGACCACCGCTGCATGACCGGCGTGACGGCGGAAAAAGTGGCGGAGACCGCGCTCGAACTGGTGAAATAGGGGATCGTGGACACCAGGACCAAGATCCTCGACGCCGAGGCGGCGATCGCGGCTGCCGGCGCGGCCAGGCGGGCGGGGAAGACCGTCAAGCTGGTGGTGGGCACCTTCGATCCGTTGCTGGCGGCGCATGCCCGCAGGCTGCGCGAGATCGCCGGCGAGGGCGCGGTCCTGTTCGCCGCCATCCAAGAGCCGGATGCGGCGCTGCTCACGGCGCAGGCGCGCGCGGAGTTGGTGGCGGCACTGGGAGTGGTAGACTACGTGGTGCTCGGCGATGTGCCTCTCCGGCCGGACGAGGTTTACCGGGAGGAGGGCGCCGATGCCGAGCGCACGCGGGATTTGATTCGGAATGTTCAGAAACGGCAGAGCTAAGAGTTCGGGCGAAGGACCGCGCATCCTGGTGGTCCGCCTCAGCTCGATGGGAGACGTGATTCACGCCCTGCCCGCAGTCGCCACGCTCAAGCACAGTTTTCCCGGATCGGTGTTGAGCTGGGTGGTGCAGCCGCGTTGGGCTCCGCTGCTCGAAGGGAACCCTTACGTTGACCGCGTGGTTCCTTTCGACCGCCGCCGACTGACGAGTTGGGGCGAGGCCTGGACCCAACTGCGCGCGCTGCGTTACGATTTCGCGGTGGATTTGCAGGGGTTGATGCAATCGGCGCTGATCGCGTCGCTGGCGCGCTGCGACCGCATCTACGGATATCACCGGACCCAGGTGCGGGAGAAAGCCGCGGCTGCCTTTTACTCGAACGAAGTGCGCACGGCCGGCGGGCACGTGGTGGATTCGAACCTGGAACTGGCCGCGGCGGCCGGCGCCTCGACCATGCTGGTGACGTTCCCGCTGCCTGCAGGCGTTCCGGAAGGCGACCTGCCGGGCGGCGAGTTCGTACTTGCGAGTCCGCTGGCGGGTTGGGCGGCCAAGCAGTGGCCGCTGGAATTCTACCGCGGCCTGGCGCGGCGCCTGAACGAAGAGTTGGGCGTGGCGCTGGTTCTGAACGGGCCGGCCGCCAGAGCCCGCGAGTTGGAACAGGTGGACGGCGCGTTCGTTCATAGCTCGGGGCTTCCCGGCCTGATTCACGCCACGCGGCGGGCGGCCGCCGTGCTGGGGTTGGATAGCGGCCCCGCGCACCTGGCGGCGGCGTTGGCGAAACCGGGCGTCGCCATTTTCGGCCCGACGGATCCGGCCCGCAACGGCCCCTACGGAGACACCTTCACCGTTCTGCGGGCGCCGGGGGCCGTGACAACTTACAAGCGACGTCAGGAACCCGACGCCAGCATGCTGCGGATCACGCCCGACGCGGTTTTCGAAGCGCTCAAGGTGCGGTTGCAGGCGCGGGGCAGGCCAGCGGGGTGCGCTTCGGAGTGATGCCGGGGTTTCCCAGATCCTACGCGCACGCGGTCGCCCGACTGCGCGTCCTTTTCGGGTTCGCGCTGGTGGCGGCGTTTGCCTGGTTCTCCGCACCGGACGCGCGCTCGCTCGCCTGGGGGCTGCCGGTGGCCGCGTTGGGACTCGTCCTGCGGGCGTGGGCGGCGGGCCACCTTGCCAAGAACCAGCGGCTGGCCACCAGCGGGCCCTACGCTTACGTGCGCAACCCGCTCTATCTGGGGACCGCACTGGCGGGGGCAGGCCTCGCCATCGCCTCGCGCCAGGCACTGCTGGCGGTGTTGTTCGCGGTGGTCTTTGGCCTGGCCTATTTCCCCGCTATCCAACTTGAAGAAGAGTATCTGCGCGAGCTGTTTCCCGAGTATCCGGCCTATGCGGAGCGGGTGCGGATGTTATGGCCGCGCCTGGCGCCAGGCGGCTCCCCGAGGCGGTTCGAGTGGCGGTTGTACTGGAAGAACGAGGAATACCAGGCGCTGGCGGGATTTCTAGCGGGGGCGGCGTGGCTCGTCTGGAAGGCGAGCCGGTGATCTTCGGCCGTGTAATCCGTTTCGTCCGCTTGCTGACGCGCGCGCTGGCACCGAACCGCGACCCTGAGGGAGTGAACGTGACGGTCAGAGCACTTATAGCTTTTCGTGGCTAGAGCCATAAGTCGAGGTTCGCGGTATACTCCCGAATAGTAAGTTCACACTCAGAAAGGGTACTGTCTCCATGACTCCACGTGTGCTCACGCTCACTACTTTCCTGCTCGCGACGATGTCGCTGTCCGCGCAGCAATACAAGAACCTCACTTCGCTCGCCACCTTCAAGGTCGCTCCGGGCAAGGAAGCAGCCTTCGTGGCAAAAGGCAAAGCGTTTGTGCCGGTCCTCGACAAGCTGGTCGATGCCGGCGTCGTGCTGGCTTACGGTATCGACGTGGACATGTTGCACGCGCCGGCAACGAACAACGTCGTTTTCTGGGCCGACGTAGCGGATTTCGCCGCGCTGGCCAAGGCGGATGACGCCATCGACGGGTTCATGAAGAGCAATCCCGCCATAGTGGGGGACCTGTTTTCGATGAGCGACATGTCGGCGCACGCCGACTTCGTCCTGCGTTGCTGGGAGGAAGGTCACGGTGCCGCGCCGGCGGGCGCGATGCCGGTCCAGGACATCGACATGGTTCAGGTCAAGCCGGAACGAATGCAGGAATACCTGGAGATGTTCCGCAAGTACGACAAGCCGGTTTTGGACAAGTTGGTCGCCGACGGTGTCATTTATGCCTACCAGATACTCACCGAGGCCGTGCACACCATGAAGCCGGGCTTTGTCTGGCAGGTCACAGTGCTGCCGGACCTGGCTGCGAAAGACAAAGTGCGCGCGGCGTTCGTGGAGTCCTACAAGAAGCTGCCGGACGGCGAGCGCGAAATGCTCGAGAAGCTGGCTTTCGATATGACCGAGCAGGGCAGCCACCGCGACGATCTGGCCACAAGTGTGGTCTTTCGCCAGAAATAGTGCCCGCGTCCCCGCGTTGACGGGCGGTGCCGTGGTCTGGTGTGATACTGGCGATGCCCGGCTTCGACGCGATTGAGGACAATCTGCACGCGACGCTGGCGGCCTTCGCAAGCGCGAAGCCATCGGGTGAGACGCGCCCGCTCGAGGGCGTCGCAGTGGCGTCGTCGGCGGTGCAGTATTCGATGTTTAACTCGGCGGTGCTGACCGCGCCGGTCGCGAGGCCGCGGGAGCTGAGGCGCCGCATCGAGACGGCGGCCGGTTTCTTTGAGGCGCGCGGGTTGGGCTGGTCCTTCTGGGTTTGCCAGGGCTGGCTCGAGAGCGGAGTCCGCGGCGTGGTCGCCGACATCTTCTACGGCTGCGGCCTGCATGAGGTGGCGGAAATGCCTGGCATGGAGGCCCAGGGGCTAACGCCGGCGGTTCGCCCGCTGCCCACGCTCGCGTTCCGCCGGGTGGGCGACGCGGCGACGCGCGCCGATTTCAGCGCCATCATGACGATTGCCTTCGGGCTCCCACCACCGGTGGCGCGCCAGATTTACGAGCCGGAAGGAGCCTGGGACGCCGGTCTCACGGGCTGGTTGGGATACTCGGGGGATGTTCCGGTGACCAGCGCGGCGACGTTCGCGACCGGCTCCGCGGTGGGCATTTACGCGGTGGGCACTCCGCCCGAACATCGGCGGAGAGGATTTGCGGAAGCTGTGGTGCGGCACGCGGCGGCGGAAGCGGGCGCAGACAGGCCGAGCGTGCTCGAATCGAGCGAAGCTGGACTGTTACTGTACCGGAGGCTGGGTTACCGGACGGTTACACGCTACGCGGTGTTCGCGACGTAGGTCCGCTCCCTCGCGGTCGCGGCTCGGAAACGGAACCGCGCGCGTATGGGAGTTGGGCACGGAACCGCGCGCGTCAGCAAGCGGACGCAAACGGATTGCACGGTCGAAGGTGTAGTGCAGGCCGGGTGGTTTGTCCGCGAAGCGGCTGTCACTCAACCGCTTCGCGGACGGGATTTTGAGCACCGGCTGGAGAGGGTATGAAATATGAAGAATTGGAGCCCGTGCCTGCATGAACTATGAATCCCGGAAAGCATGCCGGGGCGGCGTGTCGGGGCTCGGCTACCAGCGGTGCGTGGATGGTGTCTGTCAATCGCCTCACATCCAGTGGGACGGAGCGAGGCGTGAATGAGTTTCAGTGGAATTGATCGGAATATCTTTATCGGATCAGAAGCACGGTCAGGGCGGAGCCGGCCCCGACCACCGTCAGCACGACCCCGGCCGACCAGAACCAGCGGCGGCGCGTCAGCAGGGACAGCGAGCAGAACACGATGGCGACCTCGAGGAAGACTTCGGCGAAGTGGAACCGCAGCGCGTGCCGGCCCTTGACCTCGCTTTCGTGCTCGAGCTCGCGCGCCTTGTGCGAAATCTCTTCGGCGTCCTGGCGATAACGGTCGACGTTCGCGTCGTATTTCTTGGCAGCCACAGCCGCGGCGGGGCCGGGGACTGTGCGCAGCATATCGGCGGCGGATTCCGACTGGTAGCGGCGGATGGATTTGCTCTGGTAATAGGCCCACTGGTCGGAGGCCTTCTGCTGCTGGAGCAGTTCCTCGGTGATGCTCACGTTGCCCAGTACGGAGACTAGCGCCAGGGCCGCGGCGACGATCGCCATAGTGGCGCCGACGGTGCGGTCGAACGGTTCGCGTGCTTTCTCAGCTGCTTCTTTGAGTTCTTCATCGAGCCCCATGAGTTCCACAGTATCATGGCTCTGATGCCTGAAAACGAGCTGCGCACTTACACGAGCACGGTTCTGGGACGCACGGGCCTCGGCGTCGGCCGGCTGGGAGTTGCTTCCAGTTACGGAGTTCCCACGGACGCCGTGGAGCGGGCCTTCGAACATGGCGTGAACTACTTCTATTGGGGCAGCGCGCGCACGAAGGCCTTCGGAGAGGCGCTCCGGCACCTGGCGCCGCAACGGGAGCGCTTCGTGCTGATGATCCAGTCGTACACTCGCGCTGCGGGGTTGATGGCCTGGAGCCTCGAGCGGGCGCTCCGGGCGTTGCAATTCGACCACGCCGACCTGCTGCTGCTGGGGCTGTGGAACAAGCCGGTGCCGGCGCGCATCCTGGACGCCGCTCGCAAGCTGAAGGATCGCGGACTGGTGAAGCACCTGGCGGTTTCGACGCACAAGCGGGTGCTGGTGCCGCAGATCGCGGCCGGGAGCGATTTCGACGTAGTCCACTTCCGCTACAATGCCGCGCATCCCGGCGCCGAGCAGGACATCTTCCCCCACCTGCCGGCTGCGAACCTGCCGGGCCTGGTGGCATACACGGCCACCAGTTGGGGCCAGTTGATAGGCAAGAAGAGCTTCCAGTCGCGCATGGCCCGCACGCGGCCGATACCGGCGGACGAGAAGACGCCCACCGCGGCGGACTGCTACCGTTTCGTGCTCACGCGGCCGGAGGTGGATGTGTGCATGACCGGTCCGGCCAACGGCGCGGAGATGGACCAGGCGCTGGAGGCGCTGACGCGCGGCCCGATGTCCGAAGACGAGTTGGACTGGATGCGGTGCGTGGGGCGGGCGGTGCTGGGGAAGTGAGCCCCCTGCTCATCGTGGCAGCGGTGGTGCTGATGGTGGCCGGCACTTCGGTAACGCTGATCGAGCTGGAGATTGCGAATCAGGTCGAAGAGGGGCTGGACATCCCTTTGGAAAAGCGGCCGTCGTGGATCGGGGGATGGGGCAAACAGCGCATGACGGAGTACCTGCGAGTCCACAGGAAGATGTATCCACGGAGCCGTCTAAGGCTGTGGCTCTGGGCTTCGATGGCGACTGGAGCCGCGGGCCTTCTGGCCGGCGTCATCGCGGTGTTGTGGCGGGTCTAGACCGCTACCGCCTTGCTGGATTCGCGCGCGACCAGGTCGAAGGGGACGATGACGCGCTCGGGCGGGACCGGCTCCTTGGTCTCGAGCATGCGGAGCATCAGTTCCGCGGCGCGTTCGCCCATCGCGGCGCTGCTCAGGTCGATGGTCGAGAGCGGCACGCGGAGAATGTCCGAATAGTGGACGTTGCCCGCGCCCACCACTTCGATGTCGTAGGGGACTTCGAGGCCTGCATCGAGGATCGCCTTGATGGCGCCCACGGCGACGGCGTCGTTGAAGCACACCACGCCATCCAGGCGCGGATTCACCGACAGCAGTTGCCGCATGGCAGCGCAGCCGGTGGCGTCGCTGGTTCCGCCTCTGACGACGTAGCCGGGCGCGGATTTCAGGCCGTGCCCGCGCAGGGCGGCCACATAGCCCCTGGAGCGGGCGGCGCCGCTGGAGGTCTCGGGGCCTTCGATGTGCGCGATGTGCCGGCAGCCGCGAGCGATCAGGTGCTCGGTGGCCACCGTGCCGATCTCCTCGTCGTCGGCGCCGACGTAGTTCGCCGCCACCTCGGGGAAGTCGCGGTCGACGAGCACGAAGGGCATCTTGTGCTTTTCGAGTTGGCGGAACAGCGCCATCTCACCGGGGGCCTGGGCCGACGCCAGGATGATCCCTTCCACCTGCGTGCAGGACAGGAGCAGATGCACCGCCTGGCGCTCGCGCTCGGCGTCGCCCTCCGAGTTCGAAATCAGTACCGTGTAGCCGGCGGGCTGCATGCTATGGGCGATGCCGCTGGCCATGCGGGCGAAATGGGTGTCCGTCAGGTCCGGAACCACCAGTCCGATAATATGAATCCTACTTTCCACTGCCATACTCCTTAAGTGCGCTCTGACAAAGGATACGCCGGAAGGGGCCGCTTCCGCAACGTTAAATTAAATTCGGGACAGTATACTCATTCACCGATTTCATGAAGGCCGGAGTCCGGTCTCGAGCCGGCGCCTCCCCTCCGACGCCCAAACGAGCCTCTCCAGCGACTTGCGGGTGGGGGCCATCGGTCGGCGCGGCTCGGTCGATCAGTCCTACCCGGGTTTATGAAATTGGTGAATGAGTATACTGTCCCGGGTTTTCCTGTCCCGGGTTTTCCAGCGATACTGTAGTGTATGCCGTTTGTTTCCATCCCCGAGGCGATTGACGAGATACGCGCCGGCCGTATGCTCATCGTGGTGGACGACGAGGATCGGGAGAACGAAGGCGACCTCACCGCCGCGGCCGAGAAGATCACGCCCGAGATGGTGAATTTCATGGCCAAATACGGTCGCGGGCTGATCTGCCTGGCTCTAACCGGGGAGCGCTGCGATGAACTGCACCTGCCGCTGCTGGCCGCCAAGAACACCTCGCAGTTCGGCACCGCATTCTGCGAGACCATCGACGCGCGGGAGGGCACCACGACCGGCATCTCCGCTGCGGACAGGGCCCGCACCATCCGCGTCTCGGTGGATCCCAAAGCGCGGCCCGCCGACCTGGCGCGCCCCGGTCACGTCTTTCCGCTGCGGGCTCGCGACGGCGGCGTCCTGGTAAGGGCGGGGCAGACCGAGGCCGCAGTGGACCTGGCGCGCCTCGCGGGTCTGGCGCCGGCCGGCGTCATCTGCGAAGTGATGAACGACGACGGCACTATGGCACGCTCGCCGGAACTGGTGGAGTTCTGCCGCGAGCATGGCCTGAAGATGATCTCGGTGGCGGAGCTCATCCGCTACCGCCTGGCTCACGAACGCTTCGTGCGCCGCCTGGCCGAGGGGTGTCTTCAGACCGAGTTCGGCCCGTTTCGCACCATCGCCTATACCAGCTCCACCGATCCCGAGACGCACCTGGCGCTGGTCCACGGCGATGTGGCCGCGGGCGAGAACGTACTGGTGCGAATGCACGCGCGGTGCGCTTTCGGCGACGTCTTCGGCTCGACCACCTGCGATTGCCGCCGCATCGTCCAGGCTTCGCTCGAGCGGATCGCAGCCGAGGGCGCGGGGGTGCTGGTGTACCTGCACCACACCGGGCGCGGGGTCCGCATCGCTCCCTCGGAGACCGGTATCGACCAGATCGTGGCGCACACGCGCGAGCCCGTCAACTACACCAGCGCGGACGGCCAGCGGCTGCTGCAATACGAAACCGGAATCGGCGCCCAGATTCTCTCCGACCTGGGACTGCGCACCATCCGGCTGCTGACCAACCATCCACGCAAGGTGGTGGGACTGGAAGCCTTTGGCATCCGGATTACGGACCGCGTGCCGGTGTAGTGAATAGCCGTCAGCGATCAGCTGTCAGCCATCAGCTACGGAAAAGGCCGCTCCACGGGCTCTGGGTGGCGCCGCAGCGAACGTCCTATCCGCCATCAGCTATGAGCTATCAGCTACTGAAAAGGCCACCCCACGTCTTCCCGGTGGGTGCCGCACTTGGCCTCGACACGGGAAATAGGCCGTCCGAAAGCTGACCGCCGCTGCAGCCGTCAGCGATCAGCTATCAGCCATCAGCTACTGAAAAGGCCACCCCACGTCTTCCCGGTGAGCGCCGCAGTTGGCCTTGACACGGAGAGATGACCGTCCGAAAGCTGACCGCTGATAGCTGACAGCTGAAAGCTGAGATCGAAAAGCACCGACCGCTGTCAGCGGTCAGTGTTTCTCGATCTCCGGCTGGATGTGGTCGTCCGACGGCTTCTCGTTGTGAGCCGCCAGAGGGGCGCCGGAGTCCTTGCGCACGGTGAGCGAGCCTCGGTCGGTCCCCACCACGATCGTCGGGCCCTGCCCGATGCTGCCCTGGATGGAGCCGCCGCCGTGGTGGTGCTCCTCCGATACCGCCTTGAGCGCATCGCCGTAATCGTTCGAAACTTCGCCGTGGCTGGTCGCCGCTTTGAGGTCGAAGGCAGCCTTCTCGGGCAGCGTGAGCTCCACCTGGCCGTTGTGGGTGTGCGCGTCGATCTTCGAGAGCGGTGTCGCCAGCGGACGGAGCGAAATGTCGCCGTGATCGAGCGACAGTTCGAGCGACTGGGTGAACTTCTCGATCTCGACGTCGCGGGCCCGGCTGCTGGTCAGCCGGATCGGCCCCACCAGGTTCGTAGCCTCGAACTTCCCCAGGTCCATGTGAATCTCGCCGGGCGTCCGCTCCACCCTCAGTTCGGCGTTCGGTCCCACGATGCGAAGCGCCTTGGCCAGGTTCTTGATCTCCAGGTCGCCCGAATAGGAGCCGTCGATGGTGACTTCGCCGCCGATCGTGTCCAGCTCGATGTCGCGGCCCTTGCCGCCCTGAATGTCGACCGTCCCCTTGATGTTGGCGGCGCGGAGCAGTTCGCTCTTCCGCACGTCGCTCAGGCGCACGTTGCCGCCGATGTTGTCCAGGCGCACGGACGCCTCGTCGGCTGCAATCTCGACGCCGCCGTTGATGGCGGTAACTTCGATGCTGTCGTTATTGCGGCCGCGGACTTCCACGGAGAGGCCGCGGGGAACGGTCACCTCGAGGTCGGTGGTGACGCGCTGCTGGCCCGTCAAGCGGTCCTGGTTGGTGCGCACCACCATCACGTCGCCGTTGACGGCAACATCGACTGGTGTCTGCCGGTCGGCCTCGTCGGCGTCCTTGTCCTGAAGAGCGCGGATGCTCTTGCGTCCGCCGGCCGTCACCTGCGCGGTGTCCGCGCCGGTAATCCGAACCGACCCGTGCAGGTTCTCGACGAGCACGCGGGTCGCTTTTCCCACATCGACCTTCTTCTCCGGAATCGTGAAGTCGAAGGAGTGGCCGAAGATCTCGACGCGGTTGGCGCCGACCACCCAGTTGCCCCAGGGACGGTCGAAGTTGACGTAATAGAGCCCGGAGCCGATCAGGCAGAGGAAGACCACCAGCGTCCATTCGCCACCGGCGAGGCCGGAGCGCGGCAGAGGCTGGCCGCGCACCGCCCACACCAGAATCTCGAACAGCCGCAGCGCGCCCCAGCCGATCAGCACAAACGGCCAGAAGCGGGCCGCCAGGTCGAGCAGGGGCAGATCCGGTCGCAGCGTGCTCATCAGAAACCATACCCCGATCAGGATGAGCAGCAGCGGTCCCGCCAGCGATCTCCTTTTCATAGCGAACCTCCTGCCGGCGTGCGGCTGTCGGATGCCGGCGTGCGGTGGTCCGGCACCAGGTGCTCCAGCAGCAGCAACAGGCCGTAGACGATCAGCAGAGCTGGCCAGGTCTTGTAGAAGGGCACCTGGCCCCAATATTCGGCCACGAACAGCAGGCCCAGCACGATCAGCAGAATCGGCCCGCGCGCGGCGCGAATCAGGTCCCCGCTACTGGCGCGCATCGTGGGCCTCCTGGTTGTGCCCGGAACGTTCGGCGTTCGCGCCCGCCAGCCGGCAGTAGAGCATGTAGGCTCCGAGCGCGATGAGGCCTACCGGCCACCACCGCACGATCTGGTCGAAGCGCCAGAAGCCCATCGTGTTCAGCAGGAAGATCCCGCCCAGTACGATCAGCACGATCGGACCCACCGGGAATCCGACGCCCTGTGCACGCAGCGGGAGGACGCTGGAGAATTCGTCCACCGGTTCGCCGAGTTGCCGTTTACGCGCCGTGTGATACGCCTCGAATGGCATGTAGAAATACCAGATGGCGATCAACAGTCCGAACAGCGGTTCGTAGCCGTTGATCGAGCCGGAGGCCGTGATGCTGATCAGCAGGCCGAACACCACCACGTGCACGATGCCCTTCGCATACTGACCGTTGTAGATGGCGCCGACGCCCGGGATCAGCCCGAGCACAAAAGCCAGCCCCGGAGAGATGTCGCTCGCGGGGCGAGGCGGAGGAGGCTGAGGAACCACTATCTGCTGGGGCGCGTGGTCCTCGCAGACCACTGTCCCCTCCACCGCCCGCTGGCAGGTCTGGCAAAGCGGCTTGCCACAGGTTCTGCAGAAAGCGACTGCCGATACGTCGGGATGCTTATAGCAATTCATGGCCTTTGTCTCCTATTTCTGTGAAGCGTTCGCGCCGGGCGGCTGCGGCGCCGGCTGGGCGCCTTTCCGGCTATCGCGCGGTGGGGCGGGGTGCTCCTCGCCGGTTACGCGCGCGCGCAGCTCTTGTTCTTTCTGCTTCCATTCCCTGAGCTGCGTTTGAATCTCGTAAACGAAGCGGAGGTTCTGGTAGAACTTTGTCGTCCGCTGCCAGGTGCGGTAGGCTTTGTCGTCGATCGCCTGCCAGACCTTGGCCGGGCGGAGATCGTCGAGCGTGAGCTGGCGCGGCGAAATTCCCGCGTACCGGCCCAGAAGCGAGAACGACAGGATCGTCATCGCGAAGCCCATGGCGAAGCGCGGCTGCAGGACCGGTTGGATCCAGCGGTGCAGAAACTCCCGCAATCCACCCGGCTGCTGGGCCCGCGCATGGTGCGCCGAAGGCAGGTTGAACAGAATCCGCGTCAGAAGTTCGGGCGGCGGCTCGACGTCGGCCACGCGGCTGATGAAACCGGACGCCGCCGTGACGTCCCGCGCCAGCTCGGCGCAGTTGGCGCACTGGGCCAGGTGATCTTCGAGCTCCACCCGGGCGCCGGAGGCCAGCGTGCCGTCCACGTAGTCGCAAAGCAGGATTTCCAGATCCGCGCAATTCATATGAGGATCCTCTGCTTTCGCAAAATGCGGGCCAGCTCGGCCCGTCCGCGGTTGAGCCTGGACTTCACGGTGCCTTCCGGCACCTTCAGCACCTGGGCAATTTCCTTATACTCCAGTTCCTCGATGTCCCGGAGGATCACCGTCTCGCGCAGTTCGGGGGAAAGCTTGGCTAGCGCGCCTTGCAGCAACTCGCCGGCCTCGCGCCCGGCCAGCAACCCATCGGTACGGGCGCTGGCGGCATTGCGCTCTTCGATCATCGGCAACTGCTCTTCAATGGAATCCGTCGCCCGCTCGAGGCGGTTGCGGCGGTAGTTATCGATCAGCAGGTTTCGGGTCAGGCGCGACAGCCAAACTACGAAAGTTCCCTCTCCGGTCCGGAAGGTCTTCAAGGTGCGGAAGACGCGCAGAAAAACTTCCTGCGCCAGGTCCTGCGCTTCTGAGTCCTTCCCTGTGAAGCGGTAGCACAGCGAGTACACGCGTCGCGTGTGGGTCTTGACCATCTCTTCCCACGCGGCGTCTTCCCCGCGCAGGCACCGCTCAACCAGGCTATAGTCCGGATCCAAGGTTCTTCCCGGTTTCCTGTCGGCTAGCCACCGATTGGCTGGCCAGGCGAGACTTGCCCGCAGGCCCGGTGTCCCGGGCATGAGAGCATGAGCGATCGTCGCACTGGCTGCCATAAGCTTGCCTCGCACGGTGAGCCTTTCCGCGCCCATCCGGCCGTGGGATCCTGCCCCCGGGCGGTGCGCTCCAATTCAGGCTTCCACTTCAAGTTACGAGGCCTTATCATAGGAAGTTCGCTCGATTCTGCCCTTCAGGAATGCAAGGTTCCATTCTAGCCCGATTAGGACTCTCTCGAAACGGAAACGCGACCGGCGCGTCTTCATCTCCCGATCCCGCCGCGCCCGGGCCCCGGAAGGGCCTTTCGAAGATCTGGCGATACCTGCTGGCGCTGGTCGTCCTCGCCGTTTTCGCGGTTTGGATACTGCACGAGCGCTGGCACCACACCCGGTTCGAGTGGCGCGCCTTCGCCGCCAGCTTTCTGCACCTGGACTGGCGCTGGATCGCTCTGGCGCTGGTCCTGTCCGTGGCGACCTGCTATGGCCGGGCTCTCCGCTGGGCGGTCATGCTTCGCCCCCTGCGGGCCCATCCGGACGTCTGGGCCATCTTCAAGGCCACCGCGATCGGTTTCACGGCAGTGGTGCTGCTGGGCCGGCCCGGCGAATTCGTGCGCCCCTACCTCATCGCGATGAAAGAGAAGGTTCCTGTCTCGTCGCAGCTGGCGGCGTGGGTTTTGGAACGCCTCTGCGACCTGCTGGCGATCCTGCTGGTGTTCGGCTTTGCCGTGAGCCAGATCCAGGCCTCTCGCGCCAGCCTGGGGCATACTTTTCGGTGGGTCCTGACCACCGGAGGCTACGTGGTCGGCATCCTGGCGGCCATCTGCCTGCTGCTTCTGGTCATGATGGCCCGGTTTTCAGGCATCATGCGGACCCGGCTGGTGGCTGCCCTCGGTTTCCTGCCCAAGCGGCACCACGAACGGGCTGCCCGCACCGTGGGGGCCTTCATGGACGGAACGGCGGCTACGCAGGACCAGGGCTCGGCCATCCGGTTGTTCCTCTACACCGTGCTCGAATGGGGGCTCATTGTCCTATGCTTCCTCTGCATGTTCAAAAGCTGCCCCGAGACCCGGACCTTCGCGCTGCAGGATATTGTGATTTTCATCGGATTCGTAGCGTTCGGGAGCGTCGTCCAGATTCCGGGGGTAGGTGGTGGCATGCAGTTGGTGGCGGTGGTGGTGTTGAACGAGCTGTATGGCATTTCTCTTGAGGTTGCTACCAGCATGGCCATCGTCGTCTGGATGGTTTCCTTTGTTGCGATCGTCCCTGTGGGCCTCGGCTTCGCTTTCCACGAGGGCATTAACTGGCGTAAACTGAGGGATTTGGAACACAAAGCCGAGCGCGCCCAGGCGAGTCTGGAGGCCGGCCTTCCCGGCGAGGAGCCTACGCCATGACGGAGCCAACCCCATGACGGAGCCAAGCCCATGACCTGTCCTTTCTGCGGACATCTGGAAGATCGCGTCGTCGACTCTCGTGAAGCCAAGGAGGGGGACGTCGTCCGGCGGCGGCGCGAGTGCCTGAGTTGCCAGCGCCGGTTCACCACCTACGAACGGATCGACGAGATTCCGTACATGGTCGTCAAGAAGGACGGCCGCAGGGAGAAGTTCGACCGGCAGAAGGTCCTTGGTGGTCTGATAAAAGCCTGCGAGAAACGGCCGGTGGCTATGGGAAGGCTGGCGGAGATTGTCGATGAAGTGGAAGGGCTGCTTTTCAACAGCGCCGAGCGGGAAATCTCGACTACATCCATCGGCGAACTTCTAATGGAGCGTCTGCGGGTGCTCGACAAGATCGCCTATGTCCGGTTCGCCTCTGTCTATCGCGATTTCCAGGATGAAGAGGCGTTTTTCCACGAGCTGAAGGCCCTCATGCGGCAGCAGAAGCGCAGCTGACCTGCCCGGGCCGGGTTCCCGGTGAGAATAAACCAGGGGCCGGATCACTCCCCTAGCGTGCTGCCAGCCGCAACAATAGACTGTAACCAAAAGCGCTTGAACACATCTTCAATATTAGGGCTTAACTTCTTAACAGATCGATGGTAAGATCGATAAGATCAAAGACGGCCCTCAGCCCCAAAGGTGCAGCCGTCAACTAAAGGCCGGAAGTGACCGGTAGCCACTAAGGATCAGCAATCAACCCCCGAGGAAAGGCGGAAGTCCGACTTTGACCCTGGACCGGGGAGGTGAACCAAACCGTGGACCATTTTGAAGACCAATTTTTGACTGAGGGTCAGGAGACTCTTGGCCTCCCGTTCGACGAGGAGGCTGCAAAGTTTTTTGACGCCGAGGCGGAAGACTTTCATTCGGTCCAGCAGGCCGAGGAGTCCATTTACACGGACGACCCGGTACGCGTGTACCTGCGCGAGATGGGCGCGGTGCCCTTGCTCACCCGCGAAGGCGAGGTCGATCTGGCGCGCCGCATGGAACGCGGCAAGTTGCGGATGCAAAAGGCCATCAGCCGCTCTGCCCTGGTACAGCTCGTAGTTGTCGGTCTGGCCGAGCAGTTGAAGAAGGACGCTGCGGAACTCGACGATATCATCGACCTGGGCGGGGAAATCGAAGAGGGAACGGCGGCCGATGAGAAGAGGCGGGCGGACGCCCGTCAGCTGTTCGCCGACATCGTTGCGCTGCACAAGAAGCTGCAACAACTCTCGGAGAAGCTGGAAACCGTCCCCGTCACCAACAAGAAGGTGCGGCGGCGCAGCCAGGCCAAACTGGCCCGGGCCAAGGTGGAGACTTCGCTAGCCATCCGCAAGGTCCCCTTCCAGCTCAGCAGGTGGAAGGAATTCACCAAGGAAATCGAGCGCGCGGCCGAAGACATGGCGCAGCGTGACGCGGAACTGAGAAGGCTGCTGGAGCGGAACGGGCAGGCCGCCCAGTCCCGCGTGAAGGAACTGCGGAAAGAGATCCGGAATCTGGAGCGGGTCGCCGGGGCGCCCCTGGGCGATCTTCGGCACACGTTGTCGGTCATCCGGCACGGTGAGATCGAAGCCGAGCGAGCCAAGAAGGACTTGGTCGAGGCCAACCTCCGCCTGGTGGTTTCGGTCGCCAAGAAGTACGTCAACCGTGGGCTGCATCTCCTGGACCTGATCCAGGAAGGCAACATCGGGTTGATGCGCGCCGCGGACAAGTTCGAGTACCGGCGAGGCTACAAGTTCTCCACCTATGCCACCTGGTGGATCCGGCAGGCGATCACGCGCGCCATTGCGGACCAGTCGCGCACCATTCGCATCCCGGTCCACATGAACGAGAGCATGAACAAGTTCCTGCGGGCGAACCGCGAGCTCGAAAAGGAACTTGGCCGCGCACCGACCAACGACGAGATCAGCCGGCGGATGGAGATCTCGGTCGAGAAGGTCCAGAAACTCAAGACCATCTCGCGCGACCCGGTGTCCCTGGAGACCCCGGTCGGCCGCGACGGCGAGTCCGCGCTCGGCGATCTGATCGAAGACCGCTGGGTGGGATCTCCGGTGGATTCGGTGATCGAATCCAACGTGCGGGATGAGACGGCGAACATCCTCAAGACCCTATCTCCCAAGGAGGAGAAGGTGATCCGGCTGCGCTTCGGGATCGGGTGCGAACGGGAGCACACGCTCGAGGAGATCGGCCAGGAATTCGACGTCACGCGAGAAAGAATTCGCCAGATCGAGGCGAAAGCTCTTCGGCAATTGCGGTCCCCGGAGCGCGCACGTCATTTGAGGGCGCTTCTGGCCGCTCGGTAACCACGTTCGCAAATCTGCCAATCAAGGCCGGAGCCAAAGGGCTCCGGCCTTTTGTCTTGTGGGGATGGCTACCGCTGGCTTTTGTGGGGCAGGTTGTCCAACCTGCGGCGGGTTGGTAACCCGCCTGTAAGTCGCTGCTTAACAGGTCGGCCGGGCGCCGGTTGGCAACCGGCGCGCAGGATGCCATCCTGCCCCACAAGACGGGCAGCAACGCACCCTGAGCGTCAGCGAGGGGGCTTCAACGCGTCCTTGACGACCCGCTCCTTCTCCCCGCGGCCCCAGGCCTCCTGAATATCCTTCTCTTTGAGGCCGGCAATCCTGCCAACCAGGACGAACGCGGCGTGGGCGTGCGCCGGGGTCTTCCAGCGCGCCATATCGATCAGCGCGGCGAGCGCCCGGACGCGCATGAAATCGAGCGCACCCTGGTCGCGGACCTCGGTCAGGCCGACCAGCGCGGTCGCGGCCTGATCGCGGTCGTACCAGTCCAGCGAATTCAGCAGCTCGATGAACCAGGTCAGCTCGATCCGGATGCCCAGGTCGGGCTCCGCGGCCACCCGTGGCGCCAGTGACTGGAGAGACCGCATGGCGGTGGCGCGCACCGTCCGGTCGCTGTCCAGCAGTGCGTACTGCAGATCGTCAACCGCGGCCCGCGTGACGGGCCCGTAGCGCAGGATGTCGGCGGCCATGGCGCGCTGCTCGGTATCGCCGGACTCCCGCAAGACCCGATGAAGGCTATCCGCATGGTCTCTGGCCAGATGCTCGAAGTTCTTGCTGTAGGCTTCGGCGGTCGGGCCGGTTGGATCGCCGGAGCGCGCCGAATCGCCGAAATAGGCGACGAAGTCGCGGTAGGTGACCAGCAGCGCCTCGTCCAGGCTGAGGATGGTGGTGGGCGGCGTGTGGAATTCGACGTGGGGCGCGTCGCGCTCCTCGATTCCTACGTAGAGGACAGCGGCGTCCCCAGCGCAGCAGACCGCCGACACACGGGCTGCGACGACGCCGGAAACCTTCTCCAGACGCTCCTCGATATCGGCCTTGGGGACCGACAGGGGATCGCCTGTGCGCACTCCGATGGCGCTCCGGATACGCTCCGCCGGGACCTTGCGCACTCCGTAGAGTTCGACGAGGCCAATGGGCGGCGCCTGAGCGCAGGCCAAGCCCGAAGCGATCAGAGAGACAACTAGCGTTCGCACTTCTTTAATGACGCACCGGCGGCGCCGGATGGTTGTCTTTTCTACGCCTGCTTGTCGGCGAGCGGCCCGATGATGGGCAGCATGAATTTCTGGCCCTGGTACGCCTTGATCATCAGGAGGATCCACAGGACGAAGAAGGCGAGCCCGACAACCGTATGCAGCAGGCCCATCACGCTAACCGCGGCCCAGAAGCCCAGGATGATGTGTAGGATTGCGCTGAAGATGGCCAGCACAATCCAAACGCCGATCCAGGCCACAAAAAGGAAGATCGACTGGAAGGCATGGAACCTGACGAACTTGCTCTTGTTGTACGGCTCCAGCACCAGGAACAGAATGCCGGTGACGATCCCAACCAGGTAGCACAGCAACCCGGCGAGGTTGTCGGTCATTCCGGAGGCTGCCGGCGCCGGCTGGGCGGGGGCGCCATAACCGGGCTGAGCATAGGGTTGGGCGGGGGGCGGTTGCGGGGGCGGTGGGGTGTAAGCCGCTCCGGCCGGTGGTGGCGTAGCCGCCTGAGGCGTGCCGCACTTCGCACAAAAAGGTCCTTCAACGGCTGAGCCACAGTTTTTGCAAAAGGGCATGTTTCCTCCGCGATTGTGATTGTTCAACTGTACTTGAAGGTCGGGGACCTTGGCAAGCGTTCAGACCGCAAAAGTGCACGACGTGGGGCAGGACTCCAGTCCTGCAGAGGGTCTCCAGACCCGCCTCCGTCCAACTTCCCGCGCAGATCAGGAGAGTCCCCCGCTCCGGCTGTCCGCATCCGGGAAAACTGTGCGGCATTAGGCTAAGCCCGCGCGGGCCTGAGCCCGCCTTCCGCAAATCGAGCCTCATCCTCGTATTCGAAGCGCCCAGATCCAGTTGGTGGCGAGCGCTACGCCGAAAGCCGCGCCCTGGACCAGCGCGAGCAGACGAACCCGGCGGCGGGCCACCGTACTCCGATCCGGGCCCCGGGCCCGCTCGCGCCAGGCCAGCCACAGCAGCGCCACGGCCAGCGTCGCCACCGCCAGCACCCACACGGGACCGGCCAGATTGAGCCGTAGCGCCGTCCAAAGGTGCCCGTTCAGCGTGAGGACGATGCTGCGAGTCATCCCGCAGGTGGGGCAGGGCACACCGGTCAGCCGTTGGAACCAGCACACGCCACCTAGCGGGTGTCCGAGGAGCCAGACTCCGTCCTGGCTGGCGCGCAACAGGATGCCAACCGCGGCGATCTGGGCCAGGAGCAGCGTGCCGAGAGCGGCGCTGGCAAGCCCCGGCCTGGTGGCGTGCGGCATCATCATCACCCCGCCGGGTTCGTGATCACGTAGCAGCCGACTGCCTTGTCATGCAGGGTCTGCCTGCGCTCGTCCCACAGCGGCCATAGCAGATCGATGAGCCCGCCCAGGGGAACGAGACTCAATCCCACGTGAGCCAGCAGCCGCAGCACCGCCTGACCCATGGTGAGCAAGTGTCCCTGGGCGTCGACCACCTTGATTTTCATGACGCCCTGGCCAATCGAATAGCCGCGCTGGGAGACCAGGTAGGCCTTGTTCCACAGCCCGACCAGCAGGCTGGCAAGGGGCAGGAGCGCCAGCACGCAGCAGCATCCGCCCCCGCCGAAATTACCGAGCCTTTCCGACCCCAGGCCGCTGGCCAGACCGGCCATGCTGCCGAAGACCAGAACGGCCACCAGCAGCAGGGCGCCGCCGGCAAGCAGGACCAGGAGGTAATCGATCAGGAATCCGGCGACGCGCGTCGGCCAGGGGGCGTACTCGACCCCCGGCGCCATCGTCGGCGGCGGTGCATACGCGGGAGTGAACGGTGCCGGCTGAGCATACGCCTGTGGTGGAGGCGGCTGGGACGGCGGGGGTTGGGGAGCTGGTGGTGGTTGTGGGGGCGGCGGGGTGTAGGCCGCTCCAGCCGGGGGTTGCGCCGGCGTACCGCACTTGGTGCAGAACTGCCCATCGACGGGCGAACCGCAGTTCCTGCAAAATGGCATGTGGCCTCCGCGAAGGTTCAACAATACCCGAACCTCGGGGGCTTGGCAAGACTTAACCTTACTGGCTCGGCCGCAAGGATCGCTTGTCGCTGCGTTTGACCTGGACCCGGCGGCGGCCCTTGGCCAGATTGGCCTCGGCGCGCTCCCGTGCCGCCTCGCTGATTTCGATCTTGTTGACCACCTCCCGCGCGCCCGCAGCCCGCGCCAGACGTGTGGCGGTGCCTTTATGCTGAATCACGTCCGCGTGGCCCTCGATGGTGGCCACGCCTCCCTGTACGTGCACGGTGAAATGGTTCGAATTGATCTTGGACTGGGCGAAGCGCGCCCTGATGGCGGCCTCCACCTGGTGATCGTTCGCGGCCGGCTGTGCCGCGCCAGCGGCCGTCCGGGTATGCGCCGCCGTTCGCACCGGAGTGGCCGCCTGAAGCGCACCACAGATCGCTGAACTCAGTAAAAGGACCCCCAGCCGCGCGCAGCTCGACATGATTCGCCTCCTGAACTCTTAACAGAGTTAGTGGGGCGTCAGGGGGGAAAACTCTCGCGGTTAGTCGTGGCGCAGCCTCTCAGGCTGCCGTCTCGGCACTCATGCCGAGACAGATGCCGAGGGAGGGGCCCGCCAGAACCATGCCCCACCCGCGTCGATGTGTTGCGGTATAACGGATTGCGGCGGCAGGTTACGAGCGTATGTTCATATTGAAAGCGGCTATATATGGCGCAACGGTTGCAGCTGCAATGTTCTTTGGCTTTTGGGAGGATAGACTAAAGCGGCAACTGACCGACAGCGCTATGAAGCCCCTGGTGTGGGTGAGCGATGTCGGAATCATGCACGACCTCAAGGAGCGGATGAGACGTGAACGGGTCTTGAGGCACCTGCCCAAGCAAGCGCTCTTCAAATTTAGAATGGTCGTTGTTTTTAAACTTCTGTTTGTCGCGATCTTGATAGCCGAGGTGATTATTCTTCAGAGGTAAAACGGGATCCGCCCCGAGAGCGAAGCCTGGGAGCAACAGGGTCCACTGAACCGTCAGCGAGCGGACCTATGCTTCGGCGGGCGGCTCCAGGCGCGGCTTGATCGACAGGAACCCGCGCACGTTCTCCCACAGCAGGCGCGGGAAGCTCTTGTCGAGGTAGGAGCGGATGGAGACGTAGCACTCGTCGCAGGTGTTGTTCGCGCTGAACTCACGGACCATTTCCGACTGGCTCTCGAGCGGGTACTTCTTGAACTGCATCGAGCAAGGCTGCAGGAAGCCGTCGGCGGTCACTACCAGAAATCGCAGGCCGGCCTTGCAGCCCGGCGTTCCACCGTGCTCGAAATACCGCCGCGTGGCTTCGAGCGTGCTGGTCGAATTCACGATCCAGCGCGTCTGGTCGCGGCGCCGCTCCACGCCGTCCAGTTGCTGGTTGAGCGTAGCGAGCTGCTCGGGTGTGTTCAGGAAATAGTCGCGGCAGCCGGTGCGGCGGGCGGAGTAGGCGCTGTAGCAGAGATTCACGCCCCAGGCGCGCGCCATGTCGGCGAGCGTGTTGATTTCCTCGAGGTTCTCGCTGGTGATGCAGGAGTTCAGGACGATGTCGTCGTGCCCCAATGCGGCCAGGCGCGGCATGATCTGGCTGAGGTGATCGAACAGGCCCGGGAGCCCACGGAAGACGTCGTGGCGGTCGTCGGGGAAATCCAGGCTGACGGAGAACTGGTCGATGCCCGCCTCGCGCAGCGCCAGGTACCGCTCCTCGGTCATTTCGGACCAGTTCGAGACCAGGATGGTATAGGGGACCGTGGCGCCGTTCTTGATGGAGCGCACGATTTCGACCAGGTCCGGGCGCATCAGCGGCTCGCCGCCCGACACCTGCACCACGCACGGCTTCAGCGTTTCCATGTAGCGCCGGTAGTCGGCGGGCTTCAGGTTGTGGGACTCGTCGCGGGGACCGCCGTGGTCGCAGTGCTTGCAGTAGCAGGTGCAGGCATCGGTGACCTCGAACGAGACGCACAGGGGCCGGTCCGCGATCCAGTTCAAGGAACCGCGGCCAATGATTCTCAGCGAGTCGAGCAGGGGAACTTTGCGCATACTTCCAAAGCAGACTTAAGGCCTTATTAGATCATTACATAGGGCCACGAACGAGGCAATCGGACCGTGTGGTGCGTTTTCCGAGCTAAACGGCCGAATCCGGGGGTCGGACGGGGGAGGGCACAGCCCGACGCCCCGCGCGCTCAAGGTGTTGCTGACAGCTGACAGCTGATAGCTGACAGCTGAGATCGAGAAGCACCGACCGCTGCCAGCGGTCAGTGCTTCTCGATCTCCGGCTTCTTGGTCTGGTCGCCGCTAACCGTATCGCCGTATTGGATGTTCACTTCGCTCTTGAACTGCTTGTAGTTCTTATAGGTCACCAACATGCGGATGCCCTGCGGCCCCTCCCGGAACTGCAGCGTATCGTCCGCGTGCGTATAGGTCGGAAACCAGTACTTGCCGTCGATCTGCTCGCGATAGGTCTCGAACTTCGGGAACTCGTTGTCCTTGCCGACGATTCCGACGCCGCGCCCGTAGGTTTTGACGATCTGCATGTCGCGGTCGTCCACCCAGATTTCGCCCTGGAAGTAGCGCTGGCCTTTCTCGAGCTTCTTCGGTTTGACCGCAAAAACATAGGCCGGAATCTCGTCCACCATCTGCTTGCCCAGGTAGCGGACGTAGTATTTGGGGATCTCCGCCGTGGTGAGGACGAAAGGCTGGACGTTGCGCAGGTCCTGCTCGTCTTCGGGGGTGAGCTGAATGTTCTTGAGGGTGTCGAGGGGGGCGCGGACCACGTGCTCGGTCCGCTTGCCGTCCTCGGTGAAGATAATGTCCGAGACGATCTCGTGCTGGCCCGTGGCCTTGCCGTCCGGATCGGTTTCCTGCACTTTCACCGACTGGCGATAGGTGTAGTTCTCGCGCGCTTTGGCAAAGTCCGCCTCCTTGGCGGCGAATCTGGTGATGATCTCCTGAACCTGTGCGTCGCCAAGGCTTGTCTGTTCTACCTTCCGCGAGCCGGTATCTTCGGCAGCGAGCATGGTGCACGCCAGGATCGGCAATATTGCGTAGCGCATTGATCCCCTCATAACCATTGTAGACGTGTGGGCTTGCGGCTGAGTTGCAAGGCCTTCATGTAGTAGCGCTTGCATTCCTGTAGTTTCGGGTCTAGCATCTTCTCTTGGAGGCGTTTACGAGATGAGAATGTCTGTTGTTGCGGGGCTCCTCCTCGCCGCCCTGATCGGTTCGACGATTCTGCTGGCTGACACGGCGACGCCGCAGGTCCGAACCGTCGCTCCGGATTCGGTCAAGGCCGGCGATGTGGTGACCTTGGAAGGAGACTACCTCGACCAGACGTACGTCTCCGGTATCATCCTGACCGACGGTACGACGGACTTCAAGGCCGCCATCACGGAGCAGGCCGACAAGTCGATCAAGATCAAGGTTCCTGCGTCGCTGAAACCCGGCCGCTTTGCCGTGGTGGTGCGCCTGAAGAAGGACGCGACCAAGGAGATCGAGCAGCCGGTCAAGGTAACGGTCGAGGAATAAGCGGGTCTTCGGCCACAGCCGGGGCGTTGGCTACCCCTTCGTTCTGCGTTGATAGGGACTCCCCAGATACCGGCGCGATTCGTGCGCCGCCTCCGAATCGGGCGCGAACTCGATGGCATGCCGGTAGGCGCCGAGCGCCAGGCTCCGCTGCCCCTTCAAGTCGTAGATCTGGCCCAGGCGCATCCAGGCCAGCACCCCCGTGTTGAGGTCCAGTTCCTCGGCGCCAGTGGTCGCCTGGCGTATGTTCACGAGCGCGGCATCCAGATCGTTGTACCAGAAATCGATGTTGCCCTCCGCATAGTCGATCTTCTGGACCGGCAGGGTGAGCAGGCCGGGAGCTCCGGCGCTCTTGAGCGCGCGTAGTTGGGCCAGGGCGGCTAGCGCCTGGGTCTTGTTCCCGGTGTCGCTGTACATCTGCGCCAGCTCCATGCGGAGCAGGTAGTTGTTCGGGAAACGCCGGATCAGGTCTTCGAGCAACGGAATGGCGCGCGCGGAGCTCTTCTCCCGGCGGTAGATCGCGCACAGAAGGAACTCGGCGTCCAGCCGGTTGACCTTTCCGTTCCGGGCGACCATCTCGACCTGCCGGATGCCCTCTTCCTTGTTGCCATGGAAGCCGATCAGGAAACCGAACAGACGCCAGTGAAGCGGCAGGCTGCCGACGATGTAATCGTGCAGCCCTTGCACCATCCGCGCGTCTATGTTGGCCGGGTCGATTTCGGTGACGCGGGTGTGGGCTTTGCGCGCGGACGTGGCATCGCTCAGCGCATCCCGCCAGGCTTTGCGCACCAGGAAGTCGTAGTTGCCCCTGAGGCCGTAGGAGACGCCCAGGGCATAGAGCGCGCCGGTGTCACGCGGATTCGTCTTGAGCCGGTCCTGGGCCAGCGCCATCGCGCGCGCGATGCTGGAGTCGAATTCCTGCTGGTCTTCGGGGCTGGCGTCCACCTTGGCGCGGCGCAGGAAGGGGTTGTTGCCGCTGACGAGCTCGGTTTCGAGCGCGCCGGCCCGAAACATATCGCGATAGAGAACCCCTTCGGCGACGTGGTTGAAGGCATTCGGATCGCTTGGCGCTTGGGCCTCGTACCGGCGGAAATCGGCGAGCGCCTGGTCGTATTGAAGGTTGTAGAAGTGCCGATAGCCCCTGACGACGAGGTCGTCTTGGGCGGCAGCCGCGGCAACCACCGAGATCATCAGGAGGGCAGGGAGGCGCATTGCCACGTCCTATTTTACGCTGCCGGTCAGCGCGTCTCCCGCAGATTGGCCCTGGCGATCGCGACGTTGCGCCGGAAGCCTTCGTAGCGCGCACGCTCGACCGGGGTTCCGGCAAACATCTCCCGAAACTCCTCCTCGGTCAGCGCGGCCAACTTCTCTATCGGTGGCGCGAAGTGACGCGGCCGGAACGCGGGCTCGTTCGTCACCGGCGCATCGCGGTTCCAGGGGCAGACGTCCTGGCAGATGTCGCAACCGAAGACCTGCCGGTCCATTCCCGCCTGAAAGGCGTCCGGAACGGGTCCGCGCAACTCGATGGTGAGGTAGGAAATGCAGAGCCTCGAATCCAGGGCCCAGGCCGGCTGCTCGCGTCCGGTCGAGACAAGTGCGCCGGTCGGGCACGCATCGATGCATTGGGTGCAGGTACCGCAGCGGTCCGGCGGCGGGGTGTCCGGCTCGAGCGCGAGCGAAACCAGCAACTCGCCCAGGAAGAACCAGGAGCCGGCCCCTTCGCGAATCAGGCAGGTATTCTTGCCGATCCAACCGAGGCCTGCCCTCCGCGCATAGGCCCGCTCGAGCAGCGGCGCCGTATCCACCGCGATCTTCCACTCGAACGGTTCCGCGGCGTACGCCTGGAGCCGGGCGACGAGCTGTTTGAGGCCGCGACGCAGCACGTCGTGGTAGTCGCCGCCCCAGGCATATCGGGAAATCCAGGCCCGCTCGGGCTCGCTGAACCGGGTGGAGTAGGGCTCGGGTCCGTTGTAGAGTTTTCCCACGCAGAGGATGGAACGGGCGGAGGGCAGAAGGCCGCGCGGATCGGTTCGCATGTCGCCGCGGCGATCCGTGAGGTATCGCATTGCGCCGGCCATGCCCTGGCGCACCCACTCCTGGTAGAATTCCGCCTCGGGCAGCGGCAGAGCGGCGGCGACGCCGGCCAGGTCGAAGCCGCAATCGATGGCAAGTTCTTTGACTTCTGCGGCGCGCATCGTAGTTTCTATTGTGACAGGAGCGCACCGGATCGCCGCATTCGGAACAAGTGCCGGCCCGCAACACGCTACCATTGGGGCATGCCCGATCCACCTCTTCTCGAGGACTCGAACCGGCCGGGGCATCCGGGCGTCATGGTCATTTTCGGCGCCTCCGGAGACCTGGCCAAGCGCATGCTGATCCCGTCGCTTTTCAACCTGGCCAAGCGAAAGCTGCTGCCGAAGGACTTCGCGCTGGTCGGGTTCGCCCTGGAGAGCTGGAGCGAGGACGAGTATCGCCAGCGCGTGCGCAACGACCTGCGCGAATTCGCCGGAGCACCCGAACAGTGCGAGTTCTGCGACTGGCTGATCGAGCGGCTGTACTACCGCTCGGGCGATTTCCGCGACCCGGCGGTGTACGAGGAACTGAAGAAGCTGCTGGCGGACATCGACCAGAAGCACGGCACCCAGGGAAACTGCCTCTACTACCTCGCGATTCCACCGGGCCTGATCGGGGAGATCGTCAAGCGGCTGGGCGCGGCGAGGCTCACCGATCAGAGCGGAGGCCACTGGCGGAGGGTCGTGGTCGAGAAGCCGTTCGGATCGGACCTGGCCTCGGCGCACGCGTTGAATCTCGAGCTCTCGAGCGAGCTGGCGGAGAACCAGATTTACCGCATCGATCATTACCTGGGCAAGGAGACGGTTCAGAACATTTTGGTGTTTCGCTTCTCGAACGGAATCTTCGAGCCCATCTGGAACCGCCGCTACATCGACCACGTGCAGATCACGGTGGCCGAGTCGCTGGGAGTGGAGCGCCGCGGTGGCTACTACGAGGGTGCCGGGGCGCTGCGCGACATGATCCCCAGCCACATCCTGCAACTGGTGACGCTCACCGCCATGGAGCCCCCGAACTCTTTTCACGCCGACGCCGTGCGCGACGAGCAGACCAAGATCCTGAACGCGATTCAGCCCTTCGCGCCGGAGGACGTGCTGCGCCGGGCGGTTCGAGGCCAGTATGGCGAGGGCGAGATGGAAAGCAAGGGCGCGGTTCCCGCTTATCGAGCGGAGCCCGATGTCGCGCCCGATTCCAAGACCGAGACGTTTGTGGCGCTGAAACTCTCTATCGACAACTGGCGTTGGGCCGATGTGCCTTTCTACGTCCGCACCGGCAAGCGCCTCGCGCGGCGCTATACGGAGATTGCGATTCAGTTCCGCCGGGCGCCCTTCATCCTGTTCCGGGACACCCCGGTCGAGAGCCTGACGCCCAACCTGCTGGTCCTCAAGATCCAGCCGGAGGAGGGCATCTCGCTGCGTTTCGGCGCCAAGGTGCCCGGGCCGCTGGTTCACGTGGGCGCGGTCAACATGGCGTTTGAATATGCCGACTACTTCGGCCAGGAGCCCAGCACCGGCTACGAGCGTCTGCTCTACGACTGCATGATCGGCGATCAGACGCT
>Ga0265320_10000474_pt1 | contig 31414 bp, 36 predicted proteins | sample 4827metaG_FD_202087 | JGI IMG/M metagenome (GOLD analysis project Ga0265320, IMG submission 202087) | Rhizosphere microbial communities from Carex aquatilis grown in University of Washington, Seatle, WA, United States - 4-8-27 metaG | ecosystem: Host-associated > Plants > Roots > Rhizosphere >... | reverse complement strand
TCGGTTTCCCCTATGGGGGTCAGGGTTATTGAGGCGCGGGGTCAGGCTTACTCTGTAGGGTGGAAATGGGGGGATGCCTGCCGAGGGTCAGGCTAATTGCGGGGGGTTGGTCAGGCGATTTGCGGACAATGGGTCGGGCGATTTGCGGAGGGTTTTTCGGGCTTATTTCGCTCTCAATTACCCAGTTACGTCAATGTCGGAAAAAGGCCCGCGGCAGTAACTTGCGGGTATGAAAGCCCTGCCCAACCTCTCCACCGGAAATGCCATCCGGAACCGGATTCTCACCCTGGCGACCGCCCTCAGCCTCCTCTGTGCCGCTTTCGCCCCTTTGACCGCCACCGCCGGCGCCCCGAGCAGCGGTGTTCCTTATGTGAATGTGTTGGCGGATGCCCGGAAGGTCGCCGAGTTGAACAGCGGTTGGAAGGTGTTCATGGTCAAGGGGCAATCGATGGAACCCCATTTTGGGGCCAATTCCCTGTTGTTGACGGCCCGGACGGAATTCAAGGGTCTCCGCCCCGGCATGCTGGTGGTTTATAAGGATGCGGTTGGCGATCTGGTGGCCCACCGGATTATCGAACTGACTCCCGCGGGTTGGGTCGCCAAGGGTTTCAATAACGACAAAGTGGACCCCTATCTGGTGACGAGCGACAATTTACAGGGCGTGGTTTTCGGAATCTTCAACTACAAGAGCGGGACGAACCAGATCGCCCTCGCGGACAGCCAAAACAATCCTCCGGTGGCTTACGCCAAGACCTATTAGGCAATTTGGAGGCAAAAAGAGAGAGACCCCGAGGCCGGGCGTGGCAGCGCCCGGCCTCACTATTTTTGCGCGCGGCCTTGCTTTTCGGGGCCAAAAGAAATAAAGTTGATTCGAAGCCGGACGATCTCTACACAAAGTCCTGGTATTTTCACCTTGAAGGCAGTCTGACTTGGATTGCCGACTCTTCTTATTCTCTCCCATGAGCGACCCCGCCCCCCAGACCACCGCCACCCCAACCGCGCCCGCCGCCGGAGCCGCGCCTGCCGCCGCTCCCGCCCCGGCGCCCAAATTCAAGGAGTTTACTTTGAAGGAGTTGGACCCGCGCCTGCAGAAGTATATCGACCAGGCCGACAAGGCGGTGGAGAAGAACCCGCAGAACGCGATTGACCTTTGCTCGGGCATCCTGGCCCAGAACCCCGGCGCGTTGGAAGCGCGCAAGGTGCTGCGCAAGGCCCAGAAGAAGCTGGTGCCGGCCCAGAAGGGGATGACGAAGTTCCTGAGCGGGCTGACGAACACGCCCTTTGCGATGAAGGCCGGTTCGCAGATCAAGACCGACCCGAAGGCGGTGTTGGAATCGGCGGAGAAGCTGATTTCGGTGAATCCGGGCAATGTCCAGGCTTTGCGCCTGAGCGGCCAGGCGGCGGAGGCGATGGGCCTGTGGGGCACGGCGGCGCTGGCCTACGAGAATATTTACGACCAGAAGCCCGAGGATATTGACAATCTTTTGGCCTTCGGCAACGCGCTCATCCATTCCGGCCAGCCCAAGGAGGCCATCAAATGGGGCGAGCGCATCCTTGAATTGCAGCCCGGCAATGGCGACGCGCAGGCGTTGCTGCGCCAGGCGTCCGTCGCCATCACGATGGACAAGGGCAAATGGGACGAAGCGAGCGACTTCCGCTCCAAGCTGGCCGACGCGAACAAGGCGGCGGAGCTGGAGCAGCAGGCGCGCTTGGCGAACGACCCCGAGACCCTCGGCAAACTCATCGCCAAGCTGGCCGAGCAAATCGGGCGCGAGCCGGAGAATATCAATCTTTACCGCGACATCATCGGCTACAACCGCCAGTTGCAGCGTTATGAGGATGCACTGGAGTGGATTCGCAAAGCGCGCCAGCAACCGCTCGGGCGCTCGGACACGACACTGGAAAAGCTGGAAAGCGACATGACGATTGCGATGATGAAGGCCAAGCTCGAATTGCTGGAGACTGCGGTGCAGACCGATCCTTCGCGCAAGGCGGAGTTGGAGGCGTTGCGCAAATCGGACCTCGAGTTCCGGGTGAGCCAGGCGAAGATGCTGGTCGAGAAATATCCGAACGACTACGGCTACCGCTACGACTACGGCACGTTGCTGTATGACACCGGGCAGATGGATTTGGCGATTCGCGAGCTGCAGCAGGCGCGGCGCAACCCGAAGGTTTCGCACAAGGCGATGCTGTATCTGGGCCGGTCCTACCGGGCCAAGAAGATTTACGACCTGGCCATCGAGGTGCTGGGCGCGGCGCGGACGGAAATGCCGGTGATGAACGACCTGAAGAAGGAAATCATTTACGAGCTGGCGCAGTGCTACCGCGGCAACGGCAACATCGACAAGGCCGTCGAGGAATACAAGAACATCTACGCGAACGACATCGACTACAAGGACGTGTCGAAAATTATCAACGAGTATTATGAGACGAAAACGCTGTCCTGAGGGCAGGGCAGGGGGCCGGGCCGCGCTGGTCGGGCTGGGCCTCTGGCTCGGCACCGCAGCCTGGGCGCAAGCCCAGGCGGACAAGGGCATCATCGGCGACCGCCAGGAGCGGCTGCAGGCCGCGCAGGTGCAGCAGGCGGCGGAGCAACAGGCCGCCACCGAGGCGTGGACGCCGGCGAAGATTGTGGCCAATCTGGACGCGCACTGTCCGGTAGTCACGGCGCTCGGCTATTTTGGCGCGTTCGCCACGACGGATGCGGATCCGGCGAAGGCGGCGGAGTTGCAGGCCCGTTACGCCCAATTGCAAAAGACGGCCCAGCCCCTCGCCGACGAGTTGAAGCGCATGGCGGTGAGCACTTCGTTTGTCGGCACGAAATTTCCGGAATCGCTGACGCAGCGGCTGCAGGTGATGTGCGGGGCGCTGTATGGGGAAGTGTTGAAACTTTACGGCGACGCGGGGCTGGCCGAGCTCAAGCAATACCTGGCGGCGCAATCGCAGGGGTCGGTGGTGAAGTAAACAATTTATCCCACGTCACCTTCCCCGCCCATGGCCACCGTCATCCATCCCACGGCAATCCTCGAACCCGGGGCGGTGCTGGATGAGAATGTTGCGGTGGGCGCTTATGCCTACGTCGGGCCGGAGGTGCGGTTGGGGGCCGGGACGGTGCTGCATCACCACGCGTGCGTCGAAGGCTGCACGGAATTGGGCCGCGAGAACGAGGTTTTCCCGTTTGCGCTGATTGGCTCCAAGACGCACGATTTGAAATTTCGCGGCGGGCGGCCGGGATTGCGCACGGGGGCGCGGAATGTTTTTCGCGAGTATGTGACAGTGCACACGGCGACCAACGGCGGCGAATTCACCGTGCTGGGCGACGACAACGTGCTGCTGGCCTACAGCCACATCGCGCACGATTGCGTGGTGGGGAGCCATTTGGTGATGAGCAGCCATGCGGCGCTGGCCGGGCATGTGGTGGTGGAGGACCATGTGAATGTGGGGTGGAACGCGGGCGTCCACCAGTTTTGCCGCCTGGGCGCGCACAGCATGGCGGGAGCGTGCGCGAAAGTGGTGCAGGATGTGCCGCCGTTCATGATTGCCGATGGCAACCCCGCGGGAGTGCGCACCATCAACAAAGTGGGTCTGGAGCGGAGCGGGTTTTCCGCGGACGAGGTGGCGCTGGCGCGGACGATTTATAAAATACTTTACCGGGAAGGGTTGAATCGCACGCAGGCGGTCGAACGGTTGCAGGCGCACGCGCAGGCGGCGCATCCGCTGGTCGTGTCGGTGCTCGACTTTATTGGGAAGAGCCAGCGCGGATTGGCCTCCGGCGGGGACCAGGGCGTGGACTAGGCGGTCGCCCCCATGCGTTGTCCGGGCCGGGCTTACGGGGGCAGGTTTTTGTCGCCGCTGCGGACGAGGTTGTCCGCCAGGGGCGGGTTCGTCGTGGGGTCGTTGTAATCGTCAACCAAGACGCCGGTAAGCTGGCTTTTCTTGTTGACGGATTTCCAGACGAAATTCGAGTCGGCGTCATCGGGCAGGGAGTCGGGGCCGCGGGAGACGAGGACAGGCGAAGAGGCTTGCCAGTTGCGGTTGGCGGGATCGGAAAAGTCCCGGCGCACTTTGTAGCGGTAGAGGTAGGCGTTGTTTTTGGGATCCCCGTCCCACCAGGGGTCGTGAATGATGGCGCCGTCTTTGACCCCATTTGGGGTAGTGATGTCTTTATCCACATGGCCAAATTTATCCACTTCGATAAAGGCAACGCCCCAGTCATATTTTTCTCCGAAAGGCAGGACGCTCTGGTCGTTCATGACTTTTTGCATGGAGACGGTCTCCCATTTGGGTTCGCCGGTGGAGGGGTCGCGCACCCAGCGGGCGTGGCCGGTGATGGCCATGAGCAAGTTTTCTTCGGAGTAAGGCGAGCCGGAGCCTGAATCGTTGTCCATCGGGGGATATTCGCCCCACTTGGCCTTGAATTGTTCGAGGGCGGTCATGATGATGTTCATTTCCGTGCCGGCCTTGGACATGTCCTGTTTGCGGAGGACGCTATTGGAGATGCTGAGCGTCAGGGCGGCGAGGATGCTGATGATGACGATAACCGTGAGCAGCTCGACGAGGGTGAAGCCGACGCGGGTGCGCGGGGCGGAGGCGGGGCGAAGCGGGGACATGGACGAAGGGGTCATATAGGTTGGGGCGGGGGAATTAACCGGGGCCGCAGGGTTCGAGTAAGATAGGGCTTTTTCGGCCCTTGTCCAGCGGGGAACGCGGAAAAGGCGGGGGGACTGCGGGAAATCTTTACAACCCGCCCGCGGGTGGCAATGCTAGTTGGACAGCCATGAGCGCGCGCGATTTTTCGGAAGTGGTGGACTTGATCCGCCGGGAAAGCCCGCGGTTCGACAAGGGCGCGTATTTCTTTGTCAAGCAGGCGCTCGACCACACGCTCAAATCCATCAAGCAGGAGAGCGACGGGCGGGTGGGCCACCACGTGAGCGGGCAGGAGCTGCTGGGCGGCATTCGTGAATTCGCCCTGCAGCAATATGGCCCGATGACCTACACGGTGCTGGAGCGCTGGGGGGTGCGCCGGTGCGAGGATTTTGGGGACATTGTTTTCCACCTGGTCGAGTATGGCGTACTGGGCAAGACGGACCAGGACCGGCGCGAGGATTTCTCCGGTGGGTATGATTTCCGCGAGGCGTTTGTGCGCCCCTACGAGCCGGTGCGGCCGCGGTCGCTGCCGCGCGCGCGGTTGGAGGAGGCGGCCGAATGACCACGGCATGGCTTTTCACGCTTTTCACGGGCGTTTGCATTGGTGGGATTTTCAGCGTCCTGCTCTACCTGCCGGCGCGGCGCGAGGCGGTGCAGTTGGACGAGGAGAAGCAGCATTTGCAGCAGGAGAAGCAGATTGTCGTCGAGTTCATGCACAGCATGGTCGAGTCCATCGGCGAGGGTTTGGGCCGGCGGGAATTGTTTCAGCGCATCGTGCACGCGGCGGTGCTGAGCACGGGGGCGTTGAGCGCGTGCGCCTACGAGCGGTCGCCCGACGATCAGTTGCGGGGCATCGCGGTGGAGGGTTTGTTTCCGCCGCAGCGTCCGCTGCCGGGCGAGGGCGGAACGGCCGCGCCGACCACGCGCGCGAAGTTTTTCGAGTTGGTTTTGCGTGCCGAGAATTATGCGATGGGCGAGGGGCTGATCGGCTCGGTGGCCAAGAGCGGCCAGGCGGTGCTCATCGCCGACGCGCAGCGCGACCCGCGCGTGATCGTGCACGCCGACCCGTCGCTGGTGGTGCGCTCGCTGATCATCGCACCGATCATGTTCCGGCGCGAAGTGCTGGGGGTGCTGGCGGTGGCGAACCCGGCGGACGAGCGGCCGTTCACGGACATGGACCTGTCGCTGGTGCAATCGCTGGCCGAGCAGGCGGCGCTGGCGCTGCACAACGTGGAGTTGATGCGCATGCAGATTGAGAAGTCACGCATCGATTTCGACCTGGCGGTGGCGAGCAGCGTGCAGGGGCTGCTGCTGCCGCGGAGTTTTCCCGACAATGCGGCGTTGCAGATGGATGCGTTATATCGGCCGGCGCAACAGGTGGGGGGCGATTTTTACGACGTGTTTCCGCTGGGCGGGCAGAAGGTGGGCGTGGCGGTGGCGGATGTGTCGGGCAAGGGCGTGCCGGCGTCGCTGCTGATGGCGATTTGCCAGACGAATTTGCGGCATTTCTCGCGGTTGTGCGAATCGCCGGCGGAAGTGCTGCGGCGGGTGAACCGCGAGATGGCGGGCGAGGTGCCGGAGAAAATGTATATCACGATGGTTTACGCGATCATCGACACGGAAAAAGACGAAATCACGCTGGCACGATCGGGGCATGAGCTGCCGTTGCTGCTGCACCGCGAATCCGCCACCGGGCACTTGAGCGTGGAGCCGGTCGGGTCGGAAGGCATGGCGGTGGGCATGGTTTCGCCGGATATTTTCGACCGGGTGATCACCGACAAGAGCGTGCCGTTTCACGCGGGGGACGTTTTTGTTCTCTACACCGACGGGGTGACGGAGGCGTTGAGCGCGGACGGGGCGGAATTTTCGACGGCGCGGCTGGCGGATTCGCTGAAGTATCTGCACCAGCATTCGCCGGCGGAGATGAACCAGGGCATTTTGGCGAGCGTGGAGAGTTTTGCGGGGGCGGGCACGCCGCGCGACGACATCACGATTGTGACGGTGCGGCATGTTTGAGCTGCACGGCGCAAGGGGTTGGCGCTTGACTTTTCCACTCGGAGACCCGATAAAGACGCCATGAAGACGCTAACGGTGACGGAGGCGCGCAAGAACCTCTCGGGTTGGATCCGCCGCGCCGGGGCTGGCGAGGAGATCGCCATTGTGGATGGGGCGCGGCTATATGCCATCCGCCCGGTCGCGGTGATCGCCGCCGACTATGCGCTGCAAGAATACGGCGCGACGCCCGCCGAAGTGGACGCCGCCGTCACCCGCGCGCGACGGGAAGTTGCCGCCGAGCGGGCGGCCGGGTTGCTGACGCCGATCTTTTCCGATGAAAGTCCTTCAGACGCGCCGCGCCGCCGCCCAAATCGCCGCGCTCCCCGCCGGGCCGCGCGCTGACCTGCTGGCCCGGCTGCGTGGGCTGCCCGCGGTGTTTGGACGTCCGCACACGCACTCCGGCCTTGGTTTGCGCCAACTCCGGCCTGGATGTTTTGAGGTGCGGGTCGGCCTGGAGGTGCGGGCCGCGCTGCTGCGCGAGGGGGACGATCTGGTGGTGGTCATGGTCGGCAACCACGACGACATCCGCCGCTGGCTCAAATCAATTTGAGGGTAGGTTTCGCGCTCGACGTTTTTTGGTTTGTCACCCGGCGACTCTCCGGCAACTTTCGATGGATTATGAAACGACCACGCAAAGTCGGCATTTTGACGGCGGGCGGCTTGGCGCCGTGCCTGTCATCCGCCATCGGCGGCTTGATTCAGCGTTACACGCAGGTGGCGCCGGATGTGGACATCATCTGCTACGTCGGCGGATACAAAGGCGTGCTCGAGGGCAAGAGCTGGCCGGTGACGCCGAAGGTGCGCGATGGCGCGCACATTTTGCACATGTTTGGCGGCAGCCCCATTGGCAACAGCCGCGTGAAGCTGACCAACATCAAGGATTGTGTGAAGCGCGGGCTGGTGAAGGAAGGGCAGGACCCGCAGAAGGTCGCCGCCGACCAGTTGGTAAAAGACGGCGTGGATGTGCTGCACACCATCGGCGGGGACGACACCAACACGGCGGCCGCCGACCTCGCCGCGTTCCTCAGCAAGAATGGCTACGGGTTGACGGTGATTGGGCTGCCGAAGACGGTGGACAATGATGTGTATCCGATTAAGCAGAGTCTGGGCGCGTCGACAGCGGCGGAGAATGGGGCGCTGTTTTTTGACCATGTCGTCGCCGAGCATGGGGCGAACCCCCGCATGTTGATTGTGCACGAGGTGATGGGGCGCGGGTGCGGCTGGCTCACGGCCGCGACGGCCCGGGACTATCGCGCGCGGCTGGACGGCAAACAATTTTTGCCCGAGCTTGGCCTGTCGCGCGCGGTGCATGAAGTTCACGGGGTTTACATTCCGGAAATGCAACTGGACATCGCCGCCGAGGCCGCGCGGCTGCGGAAGTTGATGGATGCGCAGAATTGCGTGAATCTGTTTGTCTCCGAGGGCGCGGGCGTCGGGAGTATCGTGAAGGAAATGGAGGCGAAGGGCGAGACGGTGCCGCGTGACGCGTTCGGGCATGTGAAGCTCGACGCCGTCAACCCGGGCGCGTGGTTTGGCAAACAATTCGCGGCCATGCTGGGGGCGGAGAAGACGCTGGTGCAAAAGAGCGGCTATTTTGCGCGCGCCTCAGCGGCGAATTCCGAGGACCTCGCGCTCATCAAGGCGTGCGCGGATCTGGCCGTGCATTGCGCGCTGGAAGGGGTTTCGGGCGTGGTGGGGCAGGACGAGGATCGCGGGGGCGAGTTGCGGGCCATCGAGTTCAGCCGCATCAAAGGCGGCAAGCCGCTCGACGTGACGCAGCCTTGGTTCAAGGAGTTGCTGGCGGCGATTGGACAGCCGCTGGGGCAGCTGGCGGTCGGCGCAGGGCATTAAGTTATGGGACGTGTTCGACGAGGCGGATACATCATTACGTGGTTCATCGGTGACCACGAGCCTCGGCATGTCCATATCCAGTCGGCCAACGGAAAACCCCTGGGACGCTTCAACCTGCAAACGCGGGAAGGAATGGAAGGTTGGCAACCGAGCAAGAAGCTGCTAGATATCATCGAAGAACTCGAACGTTCAGGTCGGCTATGAAATCCTTAACCAATCTTAAAAAGCCCTTCGGCACCGCCAGGATGGTCCGCCTCAAAGGCGTGCGCTATCTGGCGTGGGAGGATGCGTTCGACGTCGAATTTGAGGATGGGTTGAGTTTCCTGGAGCCGCACGCCACGATTCGCAAAGCCAACAAGATTTCGCCCAAGGCCCAGCCCGTGGAAGTTGTCCTGGATGAAGAATGCCGGATTGGGTTTGAAATTCGCTATGACAACGGGCAAGTCGCCGAAGTCTCCTGGTCGTTTATCCGCGAATTGCCGCCGAAGAAATAGCAGCGAACGAGACTTATTTGAGATATGCCGCCAGCGGGCTGTGGATGCGGCGGATTTCCTGGGCGACCAGTTGGGCCATTTCCGTGGCACCGGATTTGACGAAGTGGGCTTTGTCAGGCGCGCCGCGCACGGGGAGATAGAACCCGGCGGCGGCGGCTTGACCGATGGAGTTGAGCCATTCCAAGCCGCAGGCATTGAGGTCATCAACGAGGACGTTGTTGGCGGCTCCGGCCGTGTAGCAGGCGGCCGCATAGGGGGCGAGGCGGGCATTGTCCTGCTTGTCGCCGGACCATTGGAAGAAGGCGGAGGGGGTGACGAAGATGGGCGTGGCGGCCTTGGCGCGAACTTCGTCGGCCATCTGACCGAGGGTCGCGGCGTAGTCAGCCGGCGTGACGGGGCCGTGGGCGGTGCCGGAGTCGTTGGCGCCGAATTGCACGAGCACATAGTCGCCGGGATGGAGGGCGGCGATGATTCTCGTCCAGTTGCTGCCGCGCTTGAAGGATTGGACATTGGCGCCGCCGACGGCCTGATTGTTGACCGTGACTTGGTCATTGAAGAACTGGGCGAGTTCCATGCCCCAGCCTTCCTGGACAGTGGTGGCGGCGTAGTTGCTGACTGTGGAATCGCCGGCGAGGTGGATGGTGACGGGGCGAAGCGCGGCTCTGGAGGATGCAACGGATGCGCTGGTGCCGGAGCCTGGACTGTCGCTGGCGACATTGTGGCAACCCGCGAAAGAAGCGCAAAGCAAACCGCTGAGCGCGATCAATAAATGGGGGTAACGCATGGGGGCCATCTCAGTAACAAATGAAGGGCGAACGGTCGAGAGGGATTAAACTCTCGCCCGCACTCGAAAACCTTAATTAAATTGAGAGAAACTTGCTTTTCTGAGATTGCTTAGGTTTGGGAGCGGGCGTTAATTAAAGGAAAAAACTTTGCCCTTTGACGAAAAAATACTTAAGTAGCGCATCATGCCAGCTTTAGACGAAATTACTATCAAGGGCTTCAAGTCGATTAAAGACCTTACAGACTTTAAGCCCGGAAAGCTCAACATCCTTGTTGGGGCTAATGGCGCGGGAAAAAGCAATCTTGTGGACTTCTTTCGGATGCTTAGGGCGATGGCCGACAAAGGATTTCAGAACTTCGTGACATCAAGTGGCGGGGCAGACGGATTCTTTTTCAACGGCCCCAAGGAAACTAAGCAGATTAATGCACACCTGAAATTTGGAAACAATGAATATCGTTTCTCTTTGGGTGTGACCGTTGCAGGTGAAATGACAATCAATGACGAAGCAACTCTTTTCACGCGCGCGACAAAGTTTCCAAGTGCGTGGCACATTTCGGCAGGTGGCAAAAAAGAATCCGATCTTCCAAACTGGAAGGGTCAAAAATCTCATCTTGGGAACTGGGATTCTGTTGAAGCCCATGTTTACAACGCGGTGTCAAGTTGGGTGGTTTACCATGTCCACGATACCAGTACCACAGCGTATATGAGGCGCCCATGGTCTGCCAGGGACTTCCGCGAGTTGCGCCCTGATGCGGGTAACATTGCTGCGTTCCTTTTAAATATGCGGAAAGAAAACCCTCCGCGCTATCAACGAATTCGCGAGACTGTACAGTTGATTGCACCGTTTTTCGATGATTTTCTCCTTGAACCCGAGAGGATGGGGGAAAACGAACAAGTGCGTTTGGAATGGCGACAGAAGGGCAGCACTTTCCCGCTGCAACCCTGGCAGTTTTCTGATGGCACGATTCGTTTCATATGCCTAGCCACGGCCCTACTCCAGCCGAATCCTCCTTCTACAATCGTCATTGATGAGCCGGAGTTGGGCCTGCATCCTTTTGCCATAGAAACCTTGGCGGCCCTTCTTCACGAGGCCGCTACTGGGCACCAGCCACAACTTATTGTATCTACGCAGTCGCCAGGATTAATGGATCATTTCGATGCGGACAACTTGATTATCGTTGACCGCATAGAAGGCGCTTCGGTCTTCAGGAGGCTCGACAGTGGCCATTTGGAACAATGGCTGAAGGATTACTCACTCGGTGAGTTGGTGCGCAAGGACATTATAGAATCGGGGCCCCGCCATGCCTAGAACAACCGTTTACTGCATTGTGGAGGGGTATACAGAAAATGCCGTTCTGAAAAGCCTCGTCGCGCCCTATCTCAGCACGCTAGGCGTGGACTTCCTTGTCCCGATAGTGAGGGTTGGGCGTGGGCGAGGTGGGGTGAAGTTTTTGGCCGCCGATGAACTTTACCACCAGATTCAAATATTCCTATGTTATCCTCAACAGCCTTATGTAACAACAATGTTTGACTATTACGCCTTTCCGACCGGCACGTCAAAGGGATGGGATTTTGTTTCCAAACTTAAGTCTGATGCTAATTTTCGAGGAGCGAAGGTGGCTGTAGAGTCGATGGAGGCGGAAATACATAGACGGGCGTTGGATGGAGTTAATCTGCCAAACGCACGTGCTCGCTTAATTCCGTATATTCAACTCCACGAGATGGAAGCACTTTTCTTTGCTGAACCCGAAAAAATGGCGATGGCCTTTGAAAATGAAACTTTGGCAAAGAAATTCAAAGTTGCGGTCGAGGAGTGCGGAGGGTGCGAAATGATCAATGATAGGCCTCAAACCGCTCCATCCAAACGCATACAGTCTGCTTTCCCCGGCTACATCAAAGGGAGAAGTGAAGCCGCCCATGGGCCGCGCATTGCCAACAGATTGGATTTGTCAACTGTTCGGGGAAAATGCCCCCGTTTTAATGCTTGGATGACGAGATTGGAGGGTTTGAACTCACGCACGCAAATTTCATGATTTCCGCCTCTTGCAAACGCTTCACTGGTGTTGATTTCCCCATCACTAATAAAAACTTACCCTTCTGCAGTTGCCTTGGATTGGAGGATGGAGTTAAGAGGGAGGGCGGCGTCTGCCCGATAAAATGAGGTGACGATATATTTATTCAGGATTCATCTTGCGCAATTCCTCGACCCATTGGCGATGGGGGCCGGAGAGGGTGAGGCGGGCGAGGCGGGCGGGGGTGGCCCACAGCAATCCGGATGAGGCGTCTTTCGCGGGGTCGGGCAAATTCGCCGGGAGGGTGGCGCGGTGGATGCTTTCGATGAAGAGTTGGTTCGCGATGGTGCGGCGCTTCACGGCCAGCGGCTTTTTTTCGATTTTGGCGGCGGGGAGGGAAGCGGCGTCCGGCAGCTCGCACAGTTTGGCGAGGCGGCGGGATGAGGCGGGGCGGCGGTGCAGCAGCAACGCGCCGTCGCGCTCGATCCAGAGGCGCACGAGTTCCGTGCGCGTGGTTTTTTTGGCGGCGAGGCGCGGCAAGTCATCCGCCTCGCCGCGCGCGGCGGCGACGCACCAAGTGACCAAGGGGCAGACGGTACAAAGCGGATGGCGGCGGGTGCAGACGGTGGCGCCGAGTTCCATCATCGCTTGGTTGTGGTCGCCGGGGTTAGTGGCATCGAGTAGCGCGTCGGCGGCGGGGGTGAAAAACTTTACTGCTGCCGAGCCGTCTTTGAATTGCCGACGTTCGCCGAGCAGGCGCGCGAGCACGCGCACGACGTTGCCGTCCACCACGGCGGCGGGCGCGCCGAAGGCGATGCTGGAGATTGCGGCCGCAGTGTAAGGGCCGACGCCGGGGAGTTCGCGCCAGGCTTCGGCGGTGCGCGGCGGCGCGGGGAGGCGGACGAATTCGCGGGCGAGTGCGTGCAGCAGCCGGGCGCGGCGGTAGTAGCCGAGGCCTTCCCAGAGTTTGACCACTTCGGCCTCGCGCGCGGCGGCGAGGGCGGCGAAATCGGGAAATTTTTTCAGCCAGCGGGCGAAGTAGGGCAGGACGGTCTCGACCTGCGTCTGCTGGAGCATGAATTCCGAGACGACGGTTTTGTAGAGGCTGGGCGCTTCGCGCCAAGGCAGGCGGCGGCGGTGGGCGCGATACCAAGCCAGCAGGGCCGCGCGCTGGGCGGGTGCGGGGGCGGGCGGGGTGCGCTGCGGGGTTGTGTTGGGCGGCGTTTTCGGCATTACTGGGAAAATGTTTACTAGGCCAAAGCCCGGCGAGAGCGACGACAAAAAAACGCGCCGCACCTCTTACACGATTGCGCTGACGCCCGAGCAGATGGACAAACTAAAGGCTTGGTGCGACCACCGCATGTGGTCGTTCTTCGAGGTCGAGCACGCGCGGTTCGCGTTCTCGGGCGACCAGGTCAATGTCGTCTGCTACAACTCGGGCAAGTGCGTCATCGCCGGGAAAAAGACCGAGGATTTTGTGACGTATGTCCTCGAAAATGAAATCACGGGCGACCCGCGCCTGGGCTATGATGAGGTGCACCACCCCGATTGGTTCGAGCCGCACGCCGGGCTTGATGAAAGCGGCAAGGGCGATTTGTTCGGGCCGCTGGTGTCGGCGTGCGTGTCGGTTTCCGACGGCGAAGTGGCGCGGACGTGGATGGACGCGGGGGTGAAGGACAGCAAGGCGATTTCCTCCGACGCCATTGTGCTGCAGCTGGACAAGTTGATTCGCGGCACGCGCGGGGTGGCCGTGCAGACGGTGGTGCCGGGGATGCGCAAATACAACGAGCTTTACCTGAAGTTCGGTTCGAACCTCAATAAATTGCTCGCGTGGTATCATGCGCGCGGCTTGGAGGCGGCGTTGAAACAACAGCCGGTGCCGTGGGCGCTGCTCGACCAATTCACGAAGCAGCCGCTGGTGCAGCGTAGTTTGCGCGACGTGCCCAAAAATTTCAACCTGCGCATGCGCACGAAGGCCGAGTCGGATCCGGTGGTGGCGGCGGCGTCGATTGTGGCGCGGGCAGAATTTGTGCGCCAGATGCGGTCACTCTCGGAGATGGCGGGCGAGGAGTTGCGCAAGGGGGCGAGCGCGGAGGTCAAGGCGCAGGCGAAGCGCCTTATCCAAAAATTCGGGCCGGATGCGCTGGGCGATTTCGCCAAGTTGCATTTCCGCACAGCCTATGAAGCGTTGGGTTTGCCGGTGCCGGAGAAAAAAGTGTGGGTGCGCCGGGGCGGCGCGAAAGCGGAATGACGCCGGAGGAAACCGCGATGTGCCAGGCCAACTTCAGAATTTTTTTTGCGACCCTGCTGGCAGGTGCGCTGGCGGGCTGCGCCACGACGCCGGCGGAGATTGCGCGCTGGGAGACCTTGGGCGGTTACGAGGCGGTCGGGCGCATTCAGCCGGAGTTGCATTCGCCGAAGCCCGAATTGCGGCAGGCGGCCATCACGGCGCTGCTGAAATTGTCCGATGATCAGGCGGCGTTGAATGCGCTGGAGATCGCCACTCTTTCGCCGGAGCCGGCGGTGCGCGGGGACATGGGCGTCGCGTTGTTGTTTAATCCCAACGAGAGCCTGGATTTTTATTCCATCACACTGGTGGCGGATCCCGACCCGGTGGTGCGGCGGCAAATGGCCGTGGGGCTGGCTGCAGTGGGCCGCGCCGGGCCGCTGCGAAATACACAGCGGGCGGCAGTTTATCTCTGGGGTTTGACGCAGGATGCCGACGCGGATGTGCGCGCAGCTGCGGTTGAAGGCGTGGGCAGTTTGGGGCTGAACGACCCGATTGGATTTGCGCTCGACGCGTTACGCCACGATCCAGAGCCGCGGGTGCGGGCCGCGGCGGCGCGCGGGCTGGCGACGCTGGCGCAAAATTATCTGGCGGGCCGGGCGGTGGTGAAGCTCCCCGGCGCGGCTGCGCCAACCCCGGAGCGATGCGAGGAAGTGGTCGCGGCGCTGGGCGAGGCGGCGCGCACGGATAAGGGGAAGTTTTCCGAGGTGCAAACGCAACGGACGCTGCTGTGGTCGCAGCGCGTCGAGGAAACGCGCTGGGTGGCATCGGTGGCGGCGGAGGCGTTGACGGTGCCGGGCGTCCTGCCGCGCGCGGACGTGGCGGCGGCGTTGGCGGCGGAACAGAAGCTCGGTTCGCCCGCGCCATTGCCCACGCATTTTCATCTTCAATCCTCGCACCATCCGGGGCCGCTATGAGTCTCTTGCGCTACGACCGGCGCGCAGTGCACGGCCACTCCGGCCTCGTGGGGGTCGACGAGGCGGGGCGCGGCGCGCTGGCCGGGCCGGTGGTGGCAGCGGCGGTGTGGATTGAGGCGGCGTTTTATGGCGATGCGCGCCAGTGCCGCAGCGGGCGGGACATCAATGACTCGAAGTTGCTCACCGCCGAGGCGCGCGAGGAATGTTTCGGGGTGATTGAGCAATGGCGCGCCGACGGCGTGGCACGGGTGGCGGTGGCGGCGGCGGATGTCGCGGAAATTGCGGTGCATAATATTCTCGGCGCAACCCGCGTGGCCATGGACCGCTGCCTGCGTGAATTGCACGCCGCAAGCGGTGGCTTGACGACGGTTGACGAAGGCCACATGCCGTTGTTTGTCGTGCAAGAGGATGGCCCCCCGCCCGCACGCCCACGCGTGTTGGTGGACGGACGGAATCTGCGGCCGTTTTTTTGGAAACACGAAGGGCTGATTGACGGCGACGCGAAATGCTTTGCGATTGCGGCGGCCTCGATTGTCGCGAAAGTCACGCGCGACCGGCAGATGCAGGCGCTGGATGGGGAAATCCCCGGCTACGGTCTGGCGAAGCACAAGGGCTATGGCACGCCGGAACATTGGGACGCCCTGCGCCGCCTCGGCCCTACCGCGCACCATCGCGCATTATTCTTGCGCAACCTAAACACGGAAAGTTCGCCCACGGACGAGCAGACGGAGTGGGAGTTTGGGGAAACGACGTAAGCAGGGAAAATGGAAAATCATCTTGCGTTATCGCGCTGAATTTAGTCCCGCAGGGACGATAGAAAATAGCCCAGCGTTTTAACGCTGGGTAGCAGGCGATAAAAGAAAAAAGTCCCGGAGGGACGAAAGAATTTGGCTCGATTTCTTTCGTCCCTCCGGGACTTATAAGTCATTCCGTCCCAATCCCCACCGATAAATCGGTGGGTTATTTTCTATCGTCCTTGCGGGACTCCGCAGGGCCAATCGTGCAAGGTGCCCGCCTTGCGTTCGGCCTCGGCCTCGGCAAAGAGAAAGTCGAGTTTACCCGCTGCGGCATCACGATCCATCTGCTGCGTCCAGCTTTCCTGGTCACGCGCGGCGACCCAGGTGGCGAGGCGGGAAAAATCCGTCGGTGCCAACCGCTCGATAGCCTGCTCAATTTCTGGTAGTGTCCTAATTTGAAAATCGCTAGTCCGCGACGGGAACTCGTTTTACAAAGACGCTGTCCCCGTTGCATTTCCAACGCTTCACTCGCAGATTGAAATCATTGGAATGCTCCGCCGTCTGTTCAATTCAACCCACGAAAATCCAGAAATTGCCATTGATGAACTAGCGGAGCGGGTGACGGCCATTGGGCTAATTATTGAGATAAGTGCGTATGCTTCATATCCGACACCAGCCCGATTGTCCCACATAACCAAACACGCTAAAAACTGCGTGACGAGCTACCCCATGGAGGATGTTCGCTGGCCTGATTTATATTTTATGAACGCAGACTTTTTAGATGCGGCAGCGGGGTATGGCGTTGATTAAATTATTTCGGTTCAACATCTGAACCGCACGGCTGGGGCGAAATCTTCTAAGATTTCCGCCTTTGGGATTGACCGGGTATGCGACGGGGCGCAATTCTGGGAACGCCATGAATGCCTTTGAAAAATGGGCGGTTTCTCTTATCGTCGTAGGCTTGGCGGCAGGTTGCATCCTTTCAGCACAAGCCATTGAAGCTCTATCGGCCCATTGGGATGCCCAAGTCGCGATTGAACATGAGCGATTGACGCAACAGCAAAAGCAATTCGATGCCACCGAAACCATGCAAGATGTAAAAAGCCTTTCGACCGATAGATACAGTATCGTTCACGAGGGCGACTATACCTATCTTGTGAATAAAACTAACGGCGAAACTTGGCGGTGGTTTCGCAATGACGCAGGCACTCCCCAAGAAGAGCAAGGCTGGGCACATCTTGATGATTATCCTTTCGGCCCTTCAACTGGAAAAAGTGTAACAATTAGGGACACTCCAGATTCCAAAGACCTTATAGTGCCGCGCCCATAGGGGTATTTTCAAATTAGGACACTACCCAATTTCTTCAACAGTTGCCATGGGTGGAGACTAGCAAAGTATATAAGCCTGCGCAAGTGCGAGTTGGCCAAAGGGGCCACGCCCAATCTGACATCCACTGACCCTACGCCCCGGCGAGGCTATCTCCGCCGCGGTCGTTGATGTTGACGTAGCTGCGGAGGCCGGGGCCGATGTAGATTTGGCGGGGGCGGTGGATGCGGCCTTTGGAATACTCGGCGACTTCACGCCAGTGGGCAATCCAGCCGGGCATGCGACCGATGGAGAACATCACGGTATACATGTCCAGCGGGAGGCCGATGGCCTGGAGGATGATGCCGGAGTAGAAGTCGACGTTCGGGTAAAGTTTGCGTTCGATGAAATAGGGGTCGTGGAGCGCCTTGTCCTCGAGGTGGCGGGCGATGTCGAGGAGGGGGTCGTTGCGGCCGAGGGCCTTGAGCACGCGCTCGCAGGCGGCCTTGAGGATTTTCGCGCGCGGATCGTAATTTTTATACACGCGGTGGCCGAAGCCCATGAGGCGCGCGCCCTTGCCGGTCTTGGCGGCCTGGACAAATTTGCTGCCGTCGTCGCCGCTCTTGTGTATCTCCTGCAGCATCTGGATGACGGCCATGTTCGCGCCGCCGTGCAGGGGGCCCCAGAGGGCGCAGACACCGGCGGAGACGGAGGCGAAAAGATTCGCGCCGCCGCTGGCGACCATGCGGACGGTCGAGGTTGAGCAATTCTGCTCGTGGTCGGCGTGAAGGAGGAAAATCAGGTCGAGGGCCTTGGCAATATCGTCGTGCGGGTAATAATCGTCATACGGCTCCGAGAACATCATGTGGAGGAAGTTCTGGCAGTAGCCGAGGTCCTTGCGCGGATACATGAGCGGCAGGCCGCGCATCATGCGGTAGGACATCGCCGCGATGGTGCGAACTTTGGAGAGGAGGAGGATGGCGGCTTCGTCGAAATTTTTCAGGTCGTGCTCGCGGTCATTGGTGGCGAGGTCGGGGTAGTAGCAGCCGAGGGAATTGAGCAGGGCCGACAAAATCGCCATCGGGTGCGAGTTGTTCGGGAAGCCTTCGAACAAATGCCGCATCGATTCGTGAATGCTGGCCTGGCGGAGAACCTTGGCCGAAAAATCTCGCGACTGGGCGTGCGTCGGCAATTCGCCGTAGATGATGAGGTAGGCGCTTTCGAGGAAGTTCGAGTGTTCGGCGAGCTGCTCGATGGGGTAGCCGCGATAGCGCAGGATGCCTTTTTCGCCGTCGATGAAGGTGATGCGGCTTTCGCAGGAGCCGGTGTTGCCGTAACCGTCATCGAACGTGATATAGCCGGTTTTCTGCCGGAGGGTGCGGATGTCGATGCCCTTCTCGTTCTCCGTGCCGATGACGACGGGGAAGTCGTGGTTTTCGTTGCCGAGGCGAATGGTGGCGGTCTCGTCCATGAGGGTAAAGGGAAGGGTTAACAAGCCGCGCGCAGTGAGTCAATCAAACAGCGGATGGAGTGAATTAGGCCGGAAGGTGGTGAGTTTGAGACTTTGCAAGCAACCGGCATACCATTATCTTCATTTTCACCCCCCATGACCACCCCTTCCCTGACCCGCCGTAAATTTATCGCCCTGGCCGGGGCGGCGCTGCCCGCCGCGCTATCCGCCCCAACGACCGCCAAGGCCGCGATGGCTTTGGCCGCCGCGCCGTCGGGCGGCTCGAAATATCCCATCGGCCTCGAATTGTATTCCGTGCGCGAGGAGCTGGCGAATGGCAATGACCAGTTGAATGTCGCGGCACTGACGGCGGTGGCCAAGATGGGCTATAAAATTGTCGAGTTTTGGGCGCCGTATTACGACAGTTGGACCTACCCAAAAGCGAAGGAAGGACGCAAGCTGCTGGATGACCTGGGTCTGGGTTGCCGTTCGATCCACAACCACATTGACTATTTTTCCGACGCCAAGATTGCCAAGGCGATTGAGTTGAACCAAATCATGGGGTCGAAGTATCTGGTCGCAGCGACGGCGGGCAATGCCAAGACGGTGGACGACTGGAAAAAGGTCGGGGAAACTTTGGCCGCGACCGCGGAGAAACTGAAACCCCATGGGCTTTACACCGGCTTCCATAATCACGACACGGAATGGGCGGCGTTGCCGGGCACGACGCAGCGGGCAATGGATGTGCTGGCGGCGAACTCGCCCAAGGAAGTGATGCTGCAACTCGATGTGGGCACGTGCGTGATGGCGGGAGCGGATCCGGTCGCGTGGATTAAGGCCAATCCCGGGCGCATCAACACCGTCCACTGCAAGGAGTGGGGCAAGGAAAAGGGCTTCGGCGCGATTTTTGGCGAGGGCGACGCGCCGTGGAGGGAAATTTTCGCCGCCGCGGAAAGTGGCGGTGGGGTCGAGTATTACCTCATCGAACAGGAGCAAAGCCCGCGCGGCCAGGAGTTGCCGACGGTGGAGCGCTGCCTCGCCAATTACAAAAAGATGCGCGGATGAGCGGACGCACCGGGCCGATTATTTTTTCTTCGGCGCGCGTGCGGCCCAAGCGAGGAAATTGCGGTAGAGTTGCAATCCTTTGGCCTGGCTTTTTTCCGGGTGGAACTGCGTGGCGAAGCAATTGCCACGGCGGATGGCACTCGTGAACAGGCCGCCGTAGTCGGTCTCGCCCCAGACGAGTTCACGGTTGGCCGGCTTTGCGTAGTAGCTGTGGACGAAATAAAATTGATCGGCGGCGGGGCTGATGCCTTCGCGCATCGGGTCGGGCGCGCCCGCCCAGCGGACGTTGTTCCAGCCCATGTGCGGGATTTTGTAGGGCGCGGGCAGTTTGAACCGGACCACCTGCCCTGGGAAAACGCCGAGGCCCGGCGTGTCGCCTTCCGCGGAATGTTCGAAGAGCGCCTGGAGGCCGAGGCAGACGCCGAAGAACGGGCGGTCGGCGGCAATCCATTCACGGACGGTGGTGTCGAGGCCTGTTTCCTGAAGCAGCCGCATGCAGTCCATGATGGCACCCTGGCCGGGGAAGACGAGGGCGTCGGCGGTTTTCGCCTCGGCGGGGGTGGTGACGAGGCGCGGCTTGCCGCCCACGCGTTCGAAGGCGCGCAGGACGCTGCGCAAGTTGCCCATGCCGTAGTCGATCACGGCCAGGTCAAGCGCGGGAGGCAGGAGTTCGGGCGCAGCACTCATGATGTTTCCAAAGAAACATCCTTCCGGAAAAATCTCCGGTGGTCAATGCCGCCATGATTCGCACTAAAACAGCCGGTCGAATTCGTTATGGGTGCCGATCCAGAACCAGATGACGACTTCACAGTCCTTTACCCCGACGGCCCGGTATTTTTCGTTGATGCGGACAGAATAATGATTCGCGGGCGCGGCGAGGGCTTTGAAGCGAAGTGAAGGATGGGCTGGATGCCGGAGGAACAACTCGTAAGCCCTGTCGGCGCGACGCTGAATTTCCTTCGGCAGCCGGTCGTAACATGCCCAAAAATCGGAGTTCGCGAGAGATTTCACGAACGAATCAAGCGGGTGGTTTTACCCGCGCGATGTTCGGCGAGGGCTTTCGCCGCCAACGCGGCCAGTTTGGGGCGGTGCTTGGCATCCGCCAGGATGCGCTCCCAAGCAGTATCGCCGTCTTCCTCCACCACCGCAGGCTTTCCTTCTTGGGCGCTGAGGTAGCGTCCGTAATTCAACCATTCGCGGCGCTGGCCCGGGGAAAGTTTCCGGCCCAGCTCAATCAACTCGGCAACTGGAGCGGGTTTCATGGCTGAACCAAGTTTAGCGATTCTGCTTTGGCGGCACAATCTCGTTTTCTGTTCTGCCGGGTTTGGACAATTCAGGCGCTGTCATGCTATGAAAGAGGGGCTTGCGGAGTCTTACGTCAGCAGCCCCTTGGTGCTGGGCAGGGCGCCGCTGGCACGCGGGTCGATTTGGGTGGCGGCGTCGAGGGCTTTGGCGAAGGCCTTGAAGATACTTTCGGCGATGTGGTGCGGCTCCTCGCCGTATTCGAGGGCAATGTGCAGGTTCGCGCCCGCCGCGTTGGCGAAGCCTTGGAAAAATTCCTTCACGAGGCCGAGGTTGAAATCGCGGATCATGAGGTTTTCCGCTGCGACTTTGTAAACGAGGACGGGACGATTACTGAGGTCGAGCGCGACGCGGGCGAGGGATTCGTCCATGGGGGCGAGGAAAAAGCCGTAGCGGCGTAGGCCGCGTTTGTCGCCAATGGCTTCCTTGACGGCCATCCCCAGCACGATGCCGACGTCTTCGACGGTGTGGTGGTAATCGACGGCGAGGTCGCCTTGGGCCTTGATGGTGAGGTCGAAGAGGCCGTGCCGCGCGACGAGGTCGAGCATATGGTCGAGGAACGGGATGCCGGTGTCCACGGCGGATTTCCCGGTGCCGTCGAGCGCGAGGGTGAGGGAGATTTTGGTCTCCTTGGTGTCGCGTTTTATCGAGGAGGTGCGGTGTTGAGCCATGAGTCGAGGGCGGCGGCGAGGGCCGCCATTTCGTGGTCGGTGCCCATGCTGACGCGCAAGGCGGCGTGCGTCAACGGATGTTTGCCGAAATAGCGGACGAGGATTTTCCGGCTTTTCAGGAACGCAAAAAGACTTTCCGCGATAGCCGGGCCGGTTTCGCCGCGGGCGGTGGCGGGTTCGACGAGGACAAAATTGGCCTGCGAGGGGTGGGCGAACCAGCCGCGGGCGCGAACTTTTTTGAGGAACGCCTCGCGGGTTTTGACCACGCGCGCGATGGTTTTTTTATAGTAGGCCCGGTCTTGAATGGCGGCGAGCGCGGCGGCTTGGGCGAGGCGGTCGAGGTTGTAGCTGTCGCGCGCGCGGTCGAGGAGGGAAATGATTTCCGGCCGGGCGAGCGCGTAACCCACGCGCGCGCCAGCAAGGCTGTAAGCTTTCGAAAAGGTGCGCGTCACCACCACACGCGGAAATTTTTTCGGCAATTCGGCGGCGTGTTCTTTGGCAAAGGGCGCGTAGGCCTCGTCCACGACGAGAATGCCGGGAAATTTCCGCGCGAGCCGGGCGATTTGCGCGGTGGCGAAGCCGACGCCGCTGGGCGCGTTGGGCGAGGTGAGGAAGAAGATATTCGCGCCACAGCGGGCCGCGCGCGCCACGTCGAGACGGAAGTTTTTGTCGAACGGCACCTCGACGAGCTTGGCGTTCTGCAATTGGGCAAGGACGGGGTAGAGCGAATAACTCGGCGAGGTCATGCCGGCGGGGCGTTTAGGCCCGGCGAAGACGCGCATCAGCAGGTTCAAAATGTCATCCGAGCCGTTGCCCGCGAGAATCCAGTCGGCAGAAACGCCGTGAAATTTCCCCAGCGCCTCGCGCAAATTTTTACTCGTGGGATTCGGATAGAGTCGCAGGCGCGCGCCGTCTTGGCCAATTTCTTTTTTCAGCGCCGCGGCGACTTGGGGGCTGGGCGGGTAGGGGTTCTCGTTGGTGTTGAGTTTGACCCAGCCGGCGCCTTGGGGCTGCTCGCCCGGCGTGTAGCCGTGCATTTCCGCCACGTTTTGATTGGCAAGTTTTGCGGCGGAAGCTGGTGCGACAGTGACCACGAAAGCGACAGGAGATGTTACAACCGTGCGCGCAAACTTTCGCCGTGGGCGGGGAGGCGTTCGAGCGCGCTGAAGGCGGCGACAACCGGCGCGGCGCGGCGCAGGCTGCGGGCGTCGTATTGGACGACGCTGGAACGGCGCAGGAAGTCCGCCACGCGCAAGCCGCTGAAAAAGCGGCCGGTGCGGCCGGTGGGCAGGGTATGGCTCGGGCCGGCGGTGAAATCGCCGAGGACGGTCGGGGTCTGGCCGCCGAGCAGGAGCGCGCCCGCCGTGGTGATTTGGCGGGTGAGCGCCGTCACGGCGGAGGGGTGCACATGCATTTCCAAATGCTCCGGTGCGACGTAGTTGGCGACGGCGGCGGCGGCGGCGAGATTTTGGGCGTGCACGGCGAGGAAGCCCTGCCGCAGCACGTCGGCGAGCCGGTTGCCTTGAGAAAAACTGGGGGCGAGGCGTTTGACTTCGGCAAGGATTTCCGTGAGTCGCACTCGGCTGGTGGAGACGAGGTAAACGCGTTCTTTGCCGGTGCCGTGTTCGGCTTGGGCGAGCAAATCAAGCGCGACCCAGTGAGGCTTGGCCGAGGCATCACAGAGAATCATGACTTCGCTCGGGCCGGGCAGCAGATCCACGCCGACGGTGCCGAACAACTGGCGTTTCGCCTCGATGGTGTAGGCATTGCCGGGGCCGCAGAGTTTATCGACGGCGGGGACGGATTTCGTGCCGTAGGCGAAGGCGCCCATGGCCTGGATGCCGCCCATGCGGTAAACTTCGCCGATGCCGCAGATTGCGAGCGCCGCGAGCAGGCCGGGGTGCGTGCCGCCGGATTTGTCCGGCGGGGTGCAGACGGCGATTTCGCCGACGCCGGCCATCTGCGCGAGCACGGTGGTCATGATGACCGTGGAGACGAGCGGCACCTGGCCGCCGGGGACATTGATGCCGACGCGGCGCAGAGGATAAAAATTTTCGCCGACGAGCGCGCCGTGCGGATTGCGCCCGCGCCAGCTCTGGGGCAAAGTTTTCTTGTGAAAGGCGCGGACGCAGCGGATGGCTTCGGCGAACGCCTCTTTTTGCTCGGCGGGGGCGCGCTTGGCGGCTGCTGCAATTTCTTTGGCGGGGACGCGGAGCCGGGCGGGCGAAATGTCCACTCCGTCAAACTTCTTCGTATACTGGCGCACGGCGGCGTCGCCGCGGCGGCGCACGGCGTCCAGGATAACGGCGACGTTGCGCGCCAAGGCGGCGTCGGGTTGGGCACCGGCGCAAAATGATTCAAGCTGGCCCCAAAAGCGGGGCGCGTTGGTGTCCAGGACGAGCATCGAACCTCAATTGGGCTTTAAGGGAGGCAGCAGCGCGGGCGTCAGCAAGGCGCCGGAATTGGCGGGGGGCGCGGCGGCGGGCTTGGCGGCGGGCTTGGCGGCGGGAGCCGGGGCGGCGGTGCCGGCGGGTTTGGCGACGGGGGCCATTTTGTAAAGGTCCGTCAGCAAGGGCTGGTCGAACAGGCGGTCGTCGAGGGGTTGGTTGACGAGGATTTTATCGAACTTGATGTTTTGCGCGAGCTGGCCGTCCTTGGTGTAGGTGTGCAAGGTGACGGGGAACTTGATGCCATCGACGACTTTTTCGCCTTCTTCGACGAATTCCGCGCCGAGAGGATCGAGGACGGTGCCGCGCAATTGGCCGGTCGAACGGTCGAGATAGCGGACATAATTGAGATTATTGGGGTAATGGAAGGTGACCTTCCAGCACGCGGTGTCGCGGTATTGGGCGTCGCCGTTGTTGGTCACCGTGGCGCCGATGATGCGTTCAGTCGCGCGGTAGAAATAAAGGTTCTCCATGCTCATGTAGACGTTTTGAATTTCCTCGGCGGACTTGAGCACGGCGATTTTCTTGTTGTTGTTTTTATCAATGCTGAGCGACCAGCCTTCGACGCCGTCGGAGCCTTGGATGGCGATGGATTGGTCGGGGGCGCGGATTTCGGAGCGTTGGCGCGCGGGCTTCTTAAAGAGGAGGAGGATTTGGCCGACTTGCGCGTTTTTGCTGTCGGTGATATTGCCGGCGAGGACGAGGGTGTTGACGGCGGTCAGCTTGTCTTCCGGGCCGAGGGCGGCGCGGGCCTGGATGATGGCGCGTTCCTCGGGAGTGGCGTTGGCGGGAATGGCCGGGGCGGCGTTGGTGCCCTTGCCGCAGCCGCCGACCAGGAGAGTCAGAAAAACGGCGAGGCAGACCCGCGACCCAAGACGGGCGCGGGGACGGAGGGTGCAGCGGGAAAAAGTAGCCATGAGTGGGGAAGTTTTGACCATGGCACAATCGCTCCCTACTGACAAGGACGGATGCGGAGGGGGCCGCACCGCGGCTGGAAGGTCTTCATCCAACAAGGAGTTGCGACTTTTAGGCGACGAACTTGCCCGCGGTGAACAATTGTCGCTTGCCAAGGGGGCGTTCGTGCGTTTCATTTTTTGGTTCCGGCGTGCAAATTGCTGCTTCCGGCTTTCCCGGCGGTAAACGCCGCCCACGAGTTTTTTTCCCTCAACCACACACTACCATGGCTCTCAAAGTAGGCATCAACGGGTTCGGCCGCATCGGCCGGCTGGTTTTCCGCGCCATCGCGGAGAAGAAACTCCTTGGCCGCGAGGTCGAAGTCGTCGCGATCAACGACCTCGTTCCGGCGGACAACCTGGCGTATTTGCTCAAATACGACTCGACGCAGGGCCGCTACCACGGGACGGTCGCCAACGATGGGGACAATATGCTCATCGTGGATGGGCACAAAATTGCGAGTCTCGCCATCAAGGAAGGCCCGGCAGCGCTGCCGTGGAAGGCGCTGGGTGTCGATATCGTGGTGGAGTCCACCGGGCTGTTTACGGATGCGGACAAAGCGGCGGCGCACCTGACGGCCGGGGCGAAGAAGGTCATTATATCCGCGCCGGCGAAGGGCGATTGCAAGACGGTCGTGATCGGGGTCAACGACCACACGCTGACCAAGGCCGACCAGATTATTTCGAACGCCTCCTGCACGACGAACTGCCTGGCGCCGATCACCAAGGTGGTGCTCGACAATTTCGGCATCGTCGAAGGCCTGATGACGACCATCCACAGCTACACCGCGACGCAGAAGACGGTGGACGCCCCTTCGCGCAAGGATTGGAAGGGTGGTCGAAGCGCCGCGATCAATATCATTCCCTCGACCACCGGGGCGGCGAAAGCCGTGGGCCTGGTGATCCCGGAAGTTAAGGGCAAGCTCACCGGCATGTCTTTCCGCGTGCCGACGCCGACCGTTTCGGTGGTGGACTTGACCGTGCGCACGGAAAAGAGCACCTCCTACAAGGCGATCTGCGAGGCGATGAAAGCCGCGAGCGAAGCCGGACCGCTGAAGGGCATTTTGGCCTATACGACGGACGAAGTGGCCTCGTCCGACTTCATCCATGACGCGCATTCGTCGATTTTCGACGCCGGCTCGGGCATCGAGTTGAACGACAAGTTCTTCAAGCTCGTGAGCTGGTATGACAACGAGTGGGGTTATTCCTGCCGTTGCGCGGAGCTTATCGCCAAACTGGGGGCGTTGCTGTAGTCGAAATTCTTTACCGCCGAGGAGACGGAGAACGCGGAGATTGGAAAGCAGCCCTCCATGTTCTTGGTGCTCTCGGTGGTTTAAACTCTAAAATATATGCCTCGCACCAAGACCGTCAACGATTTGAATCTCGCCGGGAAGCGGGTGTTTGTCCGGGTGGATTTCAACGTGCCCTTTGACGAGAAGGGCCAGGTGTCGGACGACACGCGCGTGGTGGAGTCGCTGCCGACAATCAAGCATCTGGTGGGGCAGGGGGCGAAGGTCATCCTCGCCAGCCACCTGGGCCGCCCGAAGGGCAAGCGCGACCCGAAGCAATCGCTCCAGCCGGTGAAAGCGGTGCTCGAAAAACATTTGGGCACGACGGTGTTGTTTGCCGATGACTGCGTGGGGGCGGCGGCGGAAGCGCAAGTGGCGGCGTTGAAAAACGGCCAGGTGCTGCTGCTGGAAAACGTGCGTTTCCACGCCGAGGAAGAGAAGAACGACCCGGTGTTCGCGCAATCCCTGGCGAAGTTGGCGGATGTTTTTGTCAACGACGCCTTTGGCTCCGCCCACCGCGCCCACGCCTCGACGGCTGGCATCGCCGCGCATCTGCCGATTCGCGTGGCGGGGCTGTTGATGCAGAAGGAACTCGCCTTCCTTGGCGAAAAGACGGCGGAACCGGTGCGGCCGTTCTGTGTGATCCTCGGCGGCGCAAAAGTTTCCGACAAAATCAAAGTCATTGACGCCCTTCTCGACAAAGCCGATGCGATGATCATCGGCGGCGCGATGGCCTACACCTTCGGCCTCGCCCTCGGCAAAAAAGTCGGCAAAAGCCTGACCGAGCCGGACAAGGTGAATCTCGCGAACATCGCGCTGCTCAAGGCCAAGACGCGGGGTGTGAAATTGCTACTGCCGGTGGACAATGTGATCACCGACAAGCTGGATTTCGCCAATGCGCAAGTGGGCGCGACCCAGATTGTCGAGGGCGACATCCCGGATGGCTGGGAGGGCGTGGACATCGGCCCGAAATCCATCGCGCTGTTCAGCGCCGAAATTGCGCGCGCGAAGACTATTTTGTGGAACGGCCCGATGGGCGTGTTCGAAATCAAGGCCTGCGCGCAGGGGACGTTCGCGGTGGCGAAGGCGATTGCGGAGAATTCCGGGGCGATTTCGATCATCGGCGGCGGCGACTCGGTCAAGGCGGTGAAGAAAAGCGGCCAGGCGGGCAAGGTTTCCTTCATCAGCACGGGCGGCGGTGCGAGCCTGGAATTTCTCGAAGGCCGGGTGCTGCCCGGCGTGGCCTGCCTGGAAATCGCCTGAGCAGATTTCCTGCTCGCCGGGTGGTTTTATTTAACCATAATTCACTCACTTTAACTTTCATGGCCAAACACGTCCGCAAATTTCTCATCGCCGGCAACTGGAAGATGAACAAGACCGTGGGCGAAGCCCTGGACTTGGTGCATGAGCTGGTTCTCGAAGTCGGCAAGTCCACCGATGTCACCGTGGCGGTGTGCCCGGCGTTCACCTGCCTGGAGAGCGTGGGGCGCGCGCTGGAAGGCTCGACCATCAAGCTGGGCGCGCAGAATTTGCACCCCGAGCCGTCGGGCGCCTACACCGGCGAAATCTCCGCCGCGATGCTGCGCACGCTGTTCGTCAATTATGTCATCATCGGCCACAGCGAGCGCCGCCAGTATTTTGCCGAGACGGAGCCGTTTATTAATAAGAAGGTGCTGGCCGCGCTGGAAGGCAATTTAAGCCCGATTCTGTGCGTGGGCGAAACGCTGGCGGAGCGCGAAGGCGGCAAGACGCTCGAAGTGGTCAAGCGGCAGATTGACGGCGGCCTGGTCGGCGTCACGGCGGCGAGTGCGGAACGGCTGGTGATTGCCTATGAGCCGGTATGGGCGATTGGCACCGGGAAGACCGCGACACCCGCGATGGCGCAGGAGGCGCAGGGCGCGATTCGGCTCTTGCTCAACGGCCACCTCGGCGCGGCGGCGGGCGCGAAGGTGCGGATTCTTTACGGCGGCTCGATGAAGGCCGACAACGCCGAGTCGCTGCTCGCCCAACCGGACATCGACGGCGGCCTGGTGGGCGGCGCGTCGCTGGACGCCCGGTCCTTCATCAAGATTGTCCAAGCCGCGCAAGTGCAGGCCCCGAAGCGCGGCCAATCATAGTCCAAACTGGGTGGCGAGGAAAGCCACCGCCGCGAGCAGCAGCATCGCCGCCAGCGCCCGGGCCTCCGCCCGCGTGAGTGCGAAATAATGCATCGCGGGAAATTTTAACCTAGACCTTGGCGCGGGGAAAGTCGAAACATAGCCCGTCCGGCCCATGCTCAATTTTTTACAACGCGCCTTCACGGGGGTCTTTAGCAACGCGCAGCCGTTGGAAATCGGCGCGCGCGCGCCGACGCTCACGGCCACCAATCAGAACGGCCAACCGGTGAACTTGGGCGAGCTTTATGCGAAGGGGTATGTGCTGGTTTATTTTTATCCCAAGGCGTTCACCCCGGGCTGCACCGCCCAGGCGTGCAGCTTGCGCGACGCGTTTATCGACCTCAGCAATTTGCAGGTCACCATGCTGGGCGTGAGCCACGACAGCGTGGAGTCGCAAAAGGCTTTTGCCACGGCGAATCAACTGCCGTTTGCTTTGCTGGCCGACCCGCAGAGCGAGCTTTATAACGCGTTCGGGGTGTCGGGCCTCAAGCGCCAGTCGTTTTTGATGAAGCAGGGCGTGGTCATTTGGCGCGCGTTGAGCGCCTCGACGGATCGGCAGGCGGAGGATGTGAAAAAGGCGCTGGTCGAGGAGCGGGCGCGGGAGGCGAGCGCGTAGGAAGACGCGCCTTTGACAAGCGCGGCGGATTGGCTTAGGCTGTGGGGATGAAATTCCCGGCCCTGTTATTTTTTGTCCTGGGCGCCGCCGGATTGGCCGGCTGCGCGCACACCTACGCCGACCTGTCCACGCTGCAGGACGCCAAGTATCCCGTGGCGCATACGGCGAAAATTGCGGTGGCCGAGGTGAAGGACTCGACGACAGTGGATTTGGCGACGCGGCTGGCAGGCGAGGTGATTTTGCAACAACTCTCGGCACTGGGGTGGAATCTGGCGCCGCCCGACCAGGCGGATTTTGAGCTGGGTTTCAAGGTGTCGGAAAAGGACGTGCCGACGACTTTTGGCGTCACGATGCCGACGATTTCGAACACCTATGGCGATGTGAACGGCCGCCCCATCATGGGCACGACTTTTGGCGACGTGGTGGTGCCGCAGACGAGGAATGTGAACACGACGGAACTGGCGATGACCCTGCAACGGCTGCAAGAGCCGAAGGTCATCGTGTGGCAGGGGCGCATCCTGGCGCCGACGAGCGACGCGCGGCAATATCAGGCGCAATTTTACCGCGCCCTGCTGGCGCACTTGGGCGAGACCACCGAGGGCGACGCGCAATTGGACGGCAACAATAATATCCCGGCGAAGTAGTGATAATGAAAGCGACCGAAAATCATGCATGATTGAATGGCCCCCGACGGGTGATGGCGGTCAAGTAGCGGTGATGATGGCGAAAATTAAACCTTTTAACTGAGGCGTTAGGCGAGGAAATGACCGCCTGCGGGGTTTAGGCCGGGCTGGATATGCCGATATGCAGAGCGCGAGTCGAAATATCGGCGCGTCATTTCCGTCATGAATCCCAAGCCTGTAAAAGCACCCGTGGTCTACGGGGTGGCGGTCAGTTTGAGTCTGTTGATGGCGCTGACCGGCGGAAGTGGCTGGTCCATGGCGGGTTACGTGAGTCTGGTCGTGTGGGTGCTGCTGGCGGTGGTGCATTTTGAAATCAGCGGCGCGACGGGCGTAAGATGGCGCGGGGGAGTTGAGGAGGGAGTGTTATTGGTTAAGGGCGCACGGACGGCGAAACCGTCCCTGCAACCGTTGCCCAAAAATTCTGCGCCTGCGAATGTTCGATAGTTGGACGGGAAATCGGGCGGGCCGGGGACGGTTTGCGCCAGATGTTCTCCGGGCTTGCCAGGGCGGGCGGGGTTTGATGAAAACCTGTGTGAGCCGTTACCCGATGAAACACTGCCGACTAATTTTGTCGTTCGTCTCCGTAATTTCCGCTTTGGCGCTGGGTGCCTGCGCCAGCAGCCCGGCGACGGCGGTTGCGCCGGCGAATGTGGCGGCCAGGGTGGATTACAAAAAGCAGGTGCAGCCGTTTTTTGCGCAATATTGCTATCAGTGCCATGGCAACGGGCGGCAAAGCGGCGGGGTGCGCCTCGATGCCAAGGCCAGCACGCTGGCGCACATCAAAGCCGGCGACCCGGACAACAGCGACGTGTATCGCGCGATCACGCGCTCGATGGGCGCGAGCGACCACATGCCGCCGGTTTCCCAAGACCAGCCGGAGGACGCCGACATCGCCATGGTGAAGCAATGGATCGCCGAAGGCGCGGTGTGGCCGGACGGGCCGTAACCGAAGTAGCGCGGCCCTTTTGGGGTTGCTGGAGAGGGCAATCGGCGTTAAAACCAGCCGTGTTTCCCATCGTTTTTGTCGGGCCGACGAAACAGCGATAGTCGAACACAGTGATGACTCAACCTGCCGGGATTTTTGCTCTGGGGTTTCGATTCAAATGCGCGGTTGCGACTGGCGCGACGGGGCTGGCACAAGCAGGAATTGGGCGGAGGGGAAGGATACAACGGCGGCGAGCCTTCCGTTATTTTCATGCCGGCTGGCGGGCGCGGGTATTTCAAATAGGTTTATTGCTGACGACAGCGACTCAGGCGATCGCGCAAAGCCCGTCGGCGGGAACGGCCACGATCACGGGCCTCGTGAATCTGGCGGCGGCGGCTAAACCAGTGGCGTCAACCCACATGTCGGCGGCGGCGGATTCCACGCATTATCAGCACGGGGCGACGATGGGGTCGACGGGTGTGCCGGCGGACTCGGATGTGGTCGCGGTGGTGTATGCGGAGCCGAGGGATGAGGCGACGCGCGCGGCGGTGGCGGCCGCGGTGCCGTTTTCGACCGAGCATCGGCCGGTGGCCACCATCATGCAAAAGGACATGCGCTTTATCCCGGCCCTCTTGCCGGTGCAAGTCGGCACAGAGGTGCTTTTTCCCAATGAGGACGATATTTATCACAATGTGTTTTCCTACTCCTCGATCCACCCCTTTGACTTGGGGCGCTACCGCAAGGATGAAGCGCCGCCGCCGGTCATT
>Ga0265320_10000473_pt1 | contig 31426 bp, 20 predicted proteins | sample 4827metaG_FD_202087 | JGI IMG/M metagenome (GOLD analysis project Ga0265320, IMG submission 202087) | Rhizosphere microbial communities from Carex aquatilis grown in University of Washington, Seatle, WA, United States - 4-8-27 metaG | ecosystem: Host-associated > Plants > Roots > Rhizosphere >... | reverse complement strand
TTCCCGGCGGCCCCGGCCAGAACGAAATTCGCCTTCGTGGTCAGCGGTGTCGGCTCCGGATTTATTTCCACGACGGTCGCTCCGCCCGCCAACGCTTCGAAAGGCAGGGAGGCTGCCGGATGCACAACGGCTGATGTGCCGATGGAAAAGAAGAAATCGCAATGGGCACTCAGCCCGAACGCCCATGCCGTTTCTTTTTCGGGCATCGCTTCTTCGAACCAGACCACGTCCGGCCGCAATAATCCGCCGCAGTTCGGGCATTTGGGCGGCACATCGCCGGTGTCTTTCCAGGTGCTGACCATCGTGCCTTCATCGAAACATTTGGTCCGCATGATGTTGCCGTGCAGTTCAATGACGTTCCGGCTGCCAGCGCGTTGATGTAAACCATCCACGTTTTGGGTGATCAGATGGAAGTGGGGAAAGAGCTTTTCCATTTCAACCAGGGCGCCGTGCGCCGGATTTGGTTTCGCCTCGTCGACCAGCTTCCGCCGCCATTCGTACCATTCCCAAACGAGGCGTGGATTGCGTTGGAAAGCGCTCGGGGTGGCCAATTCTTCGGGACGAAATTTTGCCCACAGCCCGGTCTGGGCGTCGCGGAATGTCGGCACGCCACTTTCGGCTGACACGCCGGCGCCGGTCAACACCACCACCCGTCGGGCGGACTTCAGTCGCTGAACCAATTGCCGCGGAACCGTCATGTCCCCAGTCTGCCCATCGCCGGTCCAAAAGAACAGCCGATCACTCGTTGGCGCTCATCCGCAACGCCCAGGGCATCGCCGAATGTAAATTGTCTGAATAACATTTGCCCTGAGACCCTTTTCGCACAATCTTTACGGGGTGATTACCAGATTTCATTGTATGAATAAGGCCGTGGCGGTATTCGCTCTCCTGGGTCTTTTTAGAACGTCATTCGCACAGAATCTTACTTTTAGCGCCGGGAACGCACCCACGAATGCTCCCGTACAGATGATTCCAGCCACGGTGCTTGTGGGGCATATCGGGCCGGATATTGTTCAGGATATTGTCTACAGCAACACCAACCGGATTCAGGTGGTTGGCTCCATCAAGGATGCCGCAGGCAATAGTTACAATTCCGTCAGCAATCCCGGCGCCTATACCTATTTCACCAGCGATGGCCGCGGGTATCAGTTCCAAATACCCGTTCCAGCTACGAACAAATATTTTATATCGTATGCCCCAGGTTCGCTTGCCTATGGCTGTACCACAAACGAATTGGGATTGGCTGCCGGAACCGGGGCGGACTACAACAGTTATACCAAACAGATCAATGGGGTGATTCCCTGGACCCCAATGCCGACCAACCTGCTCACGCTGAACATCAACCCCAATTTTTGGTTGAAAAACATCTGGGGAATTCAAAGCGAGAGCGTCGGCTGGGGAGACAATGGAACCAACGCAGGCGGAATCGGAATGACCACCAATTTCATATCTTACTTTTCGGCGTTTGTGCTTTCGCCCAATGCGGTTTTAGGCACGTTGGACTCGGCACTTCCCACCAATACGATGATTTGTTTTGTGGACTGGGACAGCAATCTGATAACCCGACTGACCATTGCCACAACCAGTCTGATCGGAGAAAACGCCATAATTTACATATTAAACAGCAACCTTCCCCCGTCCATTCCGCCTGTATATTTCATGCCCACAAATATGCTGAGCAAAGCGCCGGTGTGGACCAATCTGCTGTCCTTTGGCGCACAAAGAATCGACCTGGTGTATCACAGCCAGTATGACGCTTTTTTGATTGGCGGGTTAAAAACTTTTTACGCCGGCGACGTTCAGCAATATTTGCCCTCGTATATCTATTTGAACACATTGGCCTCAGGCGCAAATTGCTGGTCCGTTGGTTATTGGATCACAAACAACACCGTTTACACCTGGCCTGGAGACAGCGGTGGCATGATTGGGACAGTCGTCGGAACCAATTTTGTGGTGCTCAGCGCGTTTCACTACCCGAATGGCGGCCCTAATTTTTGCGGCATGGATGTGACTACCGGACTATCCGCATTTGATACCATTCAGAATGCCATGCAGGCACAGGAACAAAACGCAGGGGTCACTGTATATCCATTACAGAGAATTAATTTATCCCAGTTCAAGTCCTACTAAATGCGGTATATTTCGCAGTTCGGCTGTCATCAAACGAGAGCACCAATGCGAGGGCCTCCCGCTCAGACGACTGCCGTCACCCGATATTGGTTTTGCGCGCCAGCGAGGTTCAGTTTCAGATCATCACCCTGTTTCCGGCCCAGGAGCTGTTCGCCCAACGGCGATTGCGGGGTGATCACCAGCACTTCCCGCTTGTCATGCACCACTTCCGTGCCGCCCGCCCGGGGACCGATGAAGTAAGCCGTCCTTTCCCCGTCAAATTCCAGTTCCACGAAAGCCCCGACGTCAATCGGTTCGCCCGCCCCAAGTTTGCGGGCGTCCAGCTTTTCGAACGCGGCAATGGCGGCCTGGATTTCCGCTGCCTGTTTCGATTGTCCCCGGGCCAGGTAGGAGGCTTCAAGCCCGCGGGTGTCGTATTTGTTCTCCGCCTTGCTCTGCTCGTGCGTGGCCTCGGCGCGCGAGGCTTGGGCCGCCCGGAAATAAACCTCCAGCTCCTCCGTCAGCCGGGTAACGATCTTCCTGATAAGCACACGTTTGTTCATGCGAAAGCACCCAGCCTACCCCATCGCGGCGGGCCTGGCTAGATTTCCCGGCTTGAGGTGCCGTCCTGATTTGATGGTAGGGACATCGCGCTGCGATGTCCCCGCCTGCGCAGTAGCAGGCGGAATGAATTGCGCGTGACGTGCGAAACACGCCCCCCGTTGCGCCACTGCCCGCAGCGCGCCGTCCCAGATTAAAAAACTTCCGCCGGATGAATTTGCTGTTTGCATTCGCGTCACTTTGATTCATTTTCTTTTCATCAATTGGTATGGCTGAAAACGCAAAACACAATTACGACGAGAGCAAGATCAAGACGCTGTCCTCGCTGGAGCATATCCGGCTGCGCACGGGCATGTACATCGGACGCATCGGCACCGGCGCGCATCCCGACGACGGCTGCTACATCCTGCTCAAGGAGGTCGTGGACAACGCGATTGACGAATACATCATGGGCCACGGCAAGGAGGTCGAGATCAAGATTGAAGGCACCCATGTCAGCGTGCGCGATTTCGGGCGCGGCATCCCCCTGGGCAAGGTCGTGGACTGCGTTTCCAAGATCAATACCGGCGCCAAATACAACGACGACGTGTTCCAGTTCAGCGTCGGCCTCAACGGCGTCGGCACCAAGGCCGTCAACGCCCTCTCGAAAACTTTCCTGGTGCGCAGCCACCGCGACGGCCAGTTCGCTGAAGCCGGATTCAAGGTGGGCAAGCTCAAGAAAGAAAATTCGGGCAAGACCAAGGAGCCGGACGGCACCTTCATCGAGTTCGAGCCCGACCCGGAGATTTTCAAGGAAACCCAGTTCCGCGACGAGCACGTCGAGCGCCGGTTGCGCCATTACAGCTATCTCAACACGGGGCTGAAGCTGATTTACAACGGCAAGGCGTTCCAATCACGTCACGGCCTGATGGATCTGGTCATGGAGGACCTGGCCACCGACGGCAGCGAGCCGATTTATCCGCCGCTGCATTACGCCAGCAAGACGCTGGAGTTCTGCTTCACCCACAGCAACAGCCGGTACGGCGAGACGTTTTATTCGTTCGTCAACGGCCAGTACACCAGCGACGGCGGCACCCACCTGAGCGCCTTCCGCGAAGGCCTGCTCAAGGCGGTCAACGAGCATTGCAACGGCAAATACGAGGGCGACGACGTGCGCGAATGCATGGTCGGCGCCGTGTCCATCCGCCTGAAAGACCCGGTGTTCGAGTCGCAGACCAAGAACAAGCTCGGCAACACGGAAATCCGCACCGAGCTGGTCAACAGCGTGCGCGAGGAACTGCTCCATTTCTTTCAGCGCAACAAGGCCATCGCCGACAAGATCATTGAGAAGGTGGCCGACACCCAGCAGTTGCGGAAGGAGCTGCAGGCGGTCAAGAAGCTCGCGCGGGAACGCGCCAAGTCCATCACCCTCCGCATCCCGCAGCTCAAGGATTGCAAGAACCACTTCGACGCCAAGCGCGAAAAGGGCCGCGGCACGATGGTGTTCATCTGCGAAGGCCAGTCCGCCGCCGGCTCCATCACCAGCTGCCGCGACGTGAACAACCAGGCCGTGTTCGTGCTCAAGGGCAAGCCGCTCAACGTCTGGGACCTCAAGCGCGACATCATGTACAAGAACGACGAGATGTATAACCTCATGCAGTCGCTCAACGTCGAGGACAACACCGAGGGCTTGCGTTATGAGAAGGTCATTCTGGCCACCGACGCGGACGTGGACGGCATGCACATCCGCAACCTGATGATCACATATTTTTTCCGGTTCTTCGAACAGCTCGTCCATGACGGCCGTATTTTTGTGCTGGAGACGCCGCTGTTCCGCGTCCGCAACGAGGAAAAGACCATTTACTGCTACAGCGAACCCGAGCGCGACAACGCGGTGAAGGAACTCGGCGGCAAGCCGGAAATCACACGGTTCAAGGGCCTAGGCGAAATCAGCCCGAAGGAATTCGCCCAGTTCATCGGCAAGGAAATGCGCCTGAGCCAGGTGGAATACGCGTCGAAGATGCAGGCCGCGCCCATCTTTAATTTCTACATGGGCAAGAACACGCCGGAACGGAAAGATTACATCATGGATCGGCTTGTGGTGCCGGTGGAGGAGTAGGATTGTAAAACATCGAACACTGAACATCGAACGCCCAACATCGAATGACGCTCATTGCCAAACATTTCCGAGTTCAGCGTTCGATGTTCGATGTTCGATGTTTCCTTAATATTTAAGCCATGTCAGCCAAACGTAAAAAAGAGTCGGATCAGCCGGAATTGCCCATTGAAGGGGCGATGTCTGCGCCGGTGGAGAAAAAGCCTTCAAAGAAATCCGCCGCCGCCAACAGCAACGGCGCGACTCACGTTCTCGCCGAGGACGTGCCCGCCGCCATCACGCACATACCTTTTGACCCAAAAAAATCCGACGGCGGTTTGCATCGCCGCGTGGACCGGGGCTTTCTTGATTACGCCAGCTACGTCATCCGCGACCGCGCCATTCCGAATCTCGCTGACGGCCTGAAGCCCGTGCAACGGCGCATTCTCTGGGCGTTGCACGAGAAGGACGACGGACGGTTCATCAAAGTCGCCAACGTGGTCGGTCACACCATGCAGTATCATCCGCATGGCGATGCTTCCATCGGCGACGCGCTCGTGGTGCTGGCCAACAAGCGTTACCTCATCGAGGGCCAGGGCAATTTCGGCAACATTTTCACCGGCGACCCCGCCGCCGCGCCGCGTTACATCGAGTGCCGGCTCACGGAACTGGCGCGGACGGAACTGTTCAACGACGAAATCACCGACTTCGTGCCGAGCTACGACGGCCGCAATAAGGAACCGGTCGCCCTGCCCTGCAAACTACCGGTGACGCTCATGCTCGGCACGGAAGGCATCGCCGTCGGCCTGGCCGCGCGCATTCTGCCGCATAATTTCCCCGAACTGCTCGAAGCGCAGATTGCCATCCTCAAGAAACAGACGTTCAAATGCCTGCCGGATTTTGCCACCGGCGGTCTGATGGACGCGCGCGACTACTCGGACGGCAAAGGCAGCGTGAAGGTCCGCGCCAAGCTCAAGGTCAAGGACGAGTCCACCGTTACCATCAAAGAAATTCCACCCACCACCACGACCGATTCGCTCATCGCGTCCATCGAGGACGCCGTGCAAAAGGGGAAGTTGAAGGTCAAATCCATCAACGATTTCACGTCCGAGAACGTCGAGATCGAGATCAAATGCCCGGCCGGCGTGGATGCGGAAAAGTTGGTGGACGCCCTGTATGCGTTCACGGACTGCGAAGTCACCATCGCCAGCCGCATCGTGGTCATCCAGGACAGCCGGCCCGTGGAACTGACGGTGTCTGAAATCCTGCGCGAGAACACCAGCCAACTGGTCGCCATTCTCAAGCGCGAGCTGGAATTGCGCGAGCAGCAACTCCAGGACGAGCTGCATTACCGCACGCTGGAACGCATCTTCATCGAGGAACGCATTTACAAGCTGATCGAAAAATGCAAGACCAGCGAAGCGGTGATGGCGGCCGTTCGTGACGGCTTCAAGCCGTTCAAGCGGCAGCTCGTGCGCGACCTGACCGATCCGGACGTGGAACGGCTGTTGCAGGTCCGTATCCGGCGCATTTCCCTGTTCGACATCAACCAGCACCGCGAGGAGATGGAAAAGGTGAAGACCGACCTCGCCGAAACCCGCAAAAATCTCAAGAACCTGACGAAGTACGTCATCGGCCATCTGGAAGCGTTGCTGGAAAAGTACGGCCCGTTGTATCCGCGCCTCACCACCAAGTCTGCCCGGCACGAGGAAGTGGACGTGAAGGCGGTGGCGTTCAAGGCGTTCAAGGTGGCCTACGATCGCGAGACCGGCTACGTCGGCTACAAGGTTTCCGGCGAGGAATTCAAGGTCGAATGCACGAAGTTTGACAAGATGCTGCTCGTGTTCAAGGACGGCACCTACAAGGTGACCGAGCTGCCGGAAAAATTATTCGTCGGGCCGGAGCTGTTTTACTGCGGGCTGCCCGATCGGGAAACGGTTTTCACTTGCGCCTATACGGACCGCAAGGCGAGCTACCTGAAGCGATTCAAATTCGGCGGAACGATTTTGAACAAGGCCTATCTCTGCATCCCGGACAAGTCGCGCATCCTGCTCTTCGTTCCGGGGACGCCGAAGGTGCTTTACGTCCGCTACAAGCCCGCGCCGCATCAGAAGATCAATCAGCAAACGTGCAACCCGTCCAAAATCGACGTGAAAAGCCCCAAAACACGCGGTCGTATGCTTTCAATCAAGGACGTGTCGTCGGTGACCATCGAGCCGACCCGCGGCTGGGATGAAAAGGCGACCACGACGGATATTGTGTTTGTTTGAGTCAATTAATTAGTGGCAACGTTCGTGAGGGACCCGACAGGCAGGGCGCGTCACTCCGTGCGCGCCGTTCTTCCGACTCTCCATGCTCAACCCCATGGGTAGGCTCCGTCTCACATCACACGTAACTCGCCTCAGGTGCCCAATGTTTTCACAAAACCACATGCCTTTGCCTCCATATCATACAGCCCGCGTAAAAGACTTCGTCTCGCGCGGCGGGACCTGGATGCAAATTGAGAAGCGCTGGTTTGGTACATTGCAAACTGCAAACTGATTTTAGCACGGCCAATGGCAATGTTCGTGAGAACATTGCTGAATGTTCCCGTCTTCCGCTCTTTACAGCTCGAAACTGAAGACTGAACACCTTTCCTCAAAAGCCCCGGCATTCGGCCTGCTTCAAGCAGTTGAAAATGAAGCCACAATAAAGAACTGCCTTTGAAAATCCTGCTCATCGTCCTGATTCTGTCCACCAACGTCCTGGCCATGGATCGTTGGACCGCACTGTCCATGCTGGAGAGCGGCGGCAATGACGGCATCGTCGGGCCGTCCGGCGAAATCTCGCGCTACCAGATCCGCCCCGAATTGTGGCCGGGCGGCGATCCGACCGATGCCCGCATCGCTCTGACCAACGCCCGGCAGATCATGTCCCCGCGCCAGGCGACCTTTGAGCGATCCCATCACCGGGCGCCGGATGATTTTGAATTTTACGTTCTCTGGAATGCGCCCGTGCAAATCAATCACCCGCGTCCGGCCGTTGCCGAGCGCGCCCGGCGGTTCGCCAATCTGGTATCTTCCCCGAACCAACCTCGACCGGACAAGTGAAACGCGACAAGATGAGGTTTCGAGTTCTTTCAGCCCTCGTCTTCGTCTTCGTCTTCGTCTTCGATGTTGAGAGTTGAATATTGAATGATCACCGCGTAACCCCCCCGCCATTTCCGGCCGGCCATGGCTTTTGCCTATTCTCCGACCTGTCCATCGGAGTTCCGTAATCCGGAACGAAGTTGGAAGCCAGGCGAAGGATGGAAGCGACGGCTGGAGAACCTTTGGAATTCAGCCCTTTTCCCGAATAAATGATTCAAGGGGCAACACCGCTGCCCGGTTTCTTGCGGCCCTGCGCGGTCCTGCCGCTGCCCGGCTTTTTACGGCTCTGCAAGGTAAACTTCCCATCTTTACCGAGAACCATGACCCCTACGACCTCATCGTCAGAAATGGTAACCATAGACTTCTTGGTCGGGTTGGAGCAGACTGATTTCACCAATTGAATAATAAGGTTGTCAATTTCCGCCGGTAATGCCTCCTCGAATTCCAGCTTGCCGTGGATGAGACCTTTGCATTGTACTTTGGCCGGCATTCCTTTTGTCACGACACATTCGTGGATGATGTCGGTAACTTTGGTGCCCGGCTTGAGCTTTCCCGGAACGGAAATTGCACCGGGCAGCTCGATGGTTTTTGGAACCCCGGCAGCGCCCTCTCCGCCAGCCGGAGAGTATTCAAGATCCGTCAGCTTTCCCCTCCACGTATGTCCACTTCCTGCGTGCGTCAGTCCGATCACGATGTCTGTTTCCACCTTCATGGTTCCTCCTTCGGGTTTAGTGTTTGGGTTTGTCTTTTTCAGGGTGCGCCCCGCCGGCCTCCCCGGTCTTGGGGATCATCTCCTCCGTGTCAATCCGGAACAGCGTCGTAAGGTTCCACCCGAATTCCCGCTCACCGAGCATGGCATTTTCAATGCGGGAATAAACCGACACCAGTTCCGCACCGGCAGGAATGATGAAATCGAATATCAGTTCTTCACTTTCCGATGGCTCGATGTCGTAGCCGTCAAATTCCCGCGCTTCGTATTCGCCGGCGGATTCCGGTTCGTCTGCTGACTTGCCGTCCAGGGACAGGTAGGCAAGCCTGGGCCAGCGAAATTCCGTACCTTCCGGATGGCGAAACTTTATCTTATCGATGGATGATTGGGTTAACTCCTGAGGCCAGGGTTTCAGTTGGTAAACCTCCGCAAACCCCGCACGAATTTTGAGCAGCACCTCGCCGACATTTTGAACGTTAAGATTGACTCGTACCAGTTGTCGGTCTCCGGCAACCGGCCAGGAGCGGATGTGATGCCGCAGGCAGGCCTTGGGCCATCGTTCCCGTTTCTGCACGAACAGCCAATACGTCCACAGCCCGGCCACCCACAGAGCCGCAATTTCAGTCATGCGTTTAACCAGATCAAGAATTTTGACAGGAACGCTGGCCTGGGATTCCGCCACGATGCTGACCGGCAAGGTTATGGATTGAACCGATTGCGTTTTGACCTCCACATTCACCGGCAATTGGACGGTCGCCGGGGAATTGGTGACGGAAATCTTCACTTCGACCGGCACGGACATTGTGTCCGGCGGTTCATTGGTCGGGTGAATCTTGACGTATGCGACGTTCGTTTGCGCCGGGCCGGAATGTCGTGGCCCGAATTCTTCACCTTGTCTCAAGCAAATGTGAATACAGGACGTAAGGAGGAAAATGGCCAGCACGCAACCGACCGTGTGCGGTGACAACAAGCGTTTCATACCGGCCGGTTTAGCGTTCTCCTTTACAGGCAGCAATGGTTGGGACAGACGGCACTTTTTTCATAAAACACCCCTGAACCCGTCGTGAAACTGTAACCCCTTCAACCTGCCGTCACCCAACGACAGGCCGATCAAGCCTCAATGCGGCCCATCTTCGTCATCAGCCAGAAACACGCAAGCCAAATCTGATTCCCACGTAGCCTCCAGTACTCCTGGCCCGCAAGCCGTGGGGGAAAAGTATCAAGACTTGGGACTGACCCGTTAACGACCCTTTCACGAATCATCCCGCCTTCAATTGCACGAGCAGGTCCTTGCTCTCGACCGTATCGCCGATCTGCACGTTGATGGTGTCTACCACTCCTTTCGCTGCCGCGTAAACCGTGGTTTGCATCTTCATCGCTTCCATCATCAGCAGCTTGTCCCCCTTGGCGACCTTGGTGCCGACGGTGACCGAGATCGCGCTGATCAAGCCCGGAATCGGCGCCGCCGCCTGCAATGGATTGGCGAGATCGGCCCTCGGCCGCGCCTTTGCCTGCGGCGCGACGTTCCGGTCGACAATGGAGGCTTCGCGCGTCATGCCGTTCAGCTCGAAAGTGATGGTGCGGCGGCCGTCCTTGTCCGGATCGCTCACGTTGACCCGTCGGACGATCAGTGTCTTGCCCTCCTCGATTTCAAACGTGATCTCCTCCCGGTGGAAGAGACCGTAGAAAAACGCCGGCGTCGGCAGCACGCTGACGTCGCTGAACTCGCGGTCATGCTTCACGAAATCAGCGAATACCTGCGGATACATCAGGTGCGAATAGACATCGTCGTCTGTGGCTTCACGTTTCAGCATTTCGGAGAGTTCCTTGCGGATTTTTTTCACGTTTGCCGGAGTGGTAGGCACAACGCCCTTTTTGAAATTCCGTCGCGCCTCAGCGGCGCGCTTCTCGCCCAGCACGATGCGCTGTAAATCTTTCGGCCAGCCGCCATCCGGCCAGCCGAGGCCGCCATTCATCATATCGACGACGGAATCCGGGAAGCCCTGGGAGCCGGGTTCAAGGTTCACGACATCGGCCGGCTTGATGCCGCGGCTGAACAGGAACAACGCCATGTCGCCAACCACCTTGCTGCTCGGGGTCACCTTCACGATGTCGCCGAATAGCTGGTTCACCTCGGCGTAGGTGCGCGCAATCTCGGGCCAGCGATTGGCCACCCCCATGCTGGCCGCCTGTTCCTTGAGATTCGTATATTGTCCGCCCGGCATTTCGTGCAGATAAACCTCGGCACTGCCCGTCTTCGGCGCCGTGTCGAAGGGATGATAATACTCACGGACCTTCTCCCAATAATTCGAAAACTCGTTCAAGGCCGCGAGATCGAGGCCGGTGTCGCGCTTCGTGTTCTGCAGTGCGGCCACGATGGAATTCAGGTTCGGCTGGCTGGTGGAGCCGGACATCGAAGCCATCGCCAGGTCGACGATATCCACGTTGGCATCGCTGGCCTCCAGGATGGCCGCCGCCTGAACGCCCGCCGTGTCGTGTGTATGGAAATGGATCGGCAGGCCGATTTCCTCCTTCAGCGCCTTCACGAGCTGGTACGCCGCATACGGACGGCACAGGCCGGCCATGTCCTTGATCGCCAGGATGTGCGCGCCCATTCTTTCCAACTCCTTCGCGAGCTTCACGTAATACTTCAGCGAGTACTTCGTCCGCTTTGGATCGAGGATGTCGCCGGTGTAACAGATCGCCGCTTCGCAGACCGCGTGCGTCTCCTGCACCGCTTCCATCGCGATCCTGAGGTTCGGCGCGTAATTCAGCGAATCGAAGATGCGGAAGATGTCGATGCCGGAAGCCGCCGCATGCTTCATGAAACCGGCGATGACGTTCGCGGGATAATTCGAGTAACCCACCGCATTTGAACCGCGGAACAGCATCTGGAAACAGATGTTGGGAATGCGCGCGCGCAACTGGCGCAGGCGTTCCCACGGGTCTTCGTTCAGGAAACGCATCGCCGTGTCGAAGGTCGCGCCGCCCCACATTTCCAACGAGAACAACTTCGGCGTGCGATGGGCGATGGCGTCGGCAACCGCCAGCATGTCGTAAGTGCGAACCCGGGTCGCCATCAGCGATTGGTGCGCGTCGCGCAGCGTTGTGTCCGTGACGAGCAGATGCTTCTGCTGGCGCGTCCATTCGGCAAATTTCTTCGGGCCGACCTTGAGCAGGAGGTCGCGCGTTCCCGGCGTCGGGGCGATTTTGTGATCGAACGCCACCGGGGTGGCCCGAACGGGCGGCTTCTCGGGCCGGTAACCTTTCGCGTGGGGATTGCCGTTCACGATCACATTACCCAGGAAATTCAACAGCTTCGTCGCCCGGTCGCGGCGCGTCTGGAAATGAAACAGCTCCGGCGACGTGTCGATCATGGCGGTCGTTGCCTGGCCGCTCTGGAATTTCTCGTGCCGGATGACGTTTTCCAGGAAGGGGATGTTGGTCTTCACGCCCCGGATGCGGAATTCCGACAGCGCCCGATGCATGCGATGAATCGCCGTGTCGTAGGTGTGGGCGCTGGCGATCACCTTCACGAGCATCGAATCGTAGAAGGGCGTGATGATCGCGCCCGCGTAACCCATGCCGCCGTCGAGGCGGATGCCGAAACCGCCCGGCGACCGGTACGCCAGAATCTTGCCGTAGTCCGGCATGAACCGGTTTTCCGGGTCTTCCGTGGTGACCCGGCACTGGATGGCGTAGCCGTTGCGCGGAATGTTCGGCTGCGCCGGCATGTTCACTTCCGGACCATGCAAGGGGTGTCCCTGGGCAATGAGGATCTGCGCGCGGACGAGATCGAGGCCGGTGATGACTTCCGTGACGGTGTGCTCGACCTGGATGCGCGGGTTCATCTCGATAAAGAACCACTCGTGCTTGTCGAGGTCGTAAAGGAATTCGATTGTGCCGGCGTTGTCGTAACGAATCTCGCGGGCGATGCGGGCCGCCGCATCGCAAAGTTCCTGGATGACGCTCTCCGGCAGGCCGAAGCTGGGCGCGACTTCCACGACCTTCTGGTGGCGGCGCTGGATGGAGCAATCGCGCTCATGCAGATGAATCACATCGCCGTGCCGATCGCCCAGGATCTGTACTTCAATGTGCTTGGCGCGTTGAATGTATTTCTCCAAGAACACGGCCGGGTTGCCGAACGCGCGTTCCGCTTCCGATTGCGCTTCGTCCAGCAGGCCGGCCAGATCACTCGCTTTGTGAACGACGCGCATGCCGCGGCCGCCGCCGCCAAAAGCGGCTTTGATGATCAACGGGTAGCCGATTTCTTTGGCCGCCTTCAACGCTGCTTCCCGGTCGGAAATCGCTTCTTCGTTGCCGGGCAGGACCGGAACATTGATCTTCTGCGCGAGCTTACGTGCGGCCGTCTTGTCGCCCATCATATCGAGCAACTCGGGACGCGGACCGACAAAAGTGATTCCCGCCTTCGCGCAGGCGCGGGCAAAGTTGGCGTTCTCGGAAAGGAAACCGTAACCGGGATGGATCGCATCGACGCCTTTTTCCTTCGCCAGCGTGACAATGCCGTCAATGTCGAGATACGCGGCGACCGGGCCTTTGCCCTGGCCGACCAGGTAGGCTTCATCCGCCTTGAAACGATGGAGGCAGAACCGGTCCTCCTGCGCAAAGATGGCCACGGTGCGAAGCCCGAGTTCGGTGCCCGCGCGGAAAATGCGGATCGCGATTTCGCTGCGGTTGGCAGCGAGCAATTTCTTGAATGGCCTCCCGGTGCGGCTGGACGCGCCGGCTTCGTTTCTACTTATTGCGGTCATCCGTTTTATTTATATTAGGACACCGGACGAATGGCAAGGGCGAGAGAAGTCTTCGGATGCTCTGAGTCAGGTTTGGCGTAGTTTCGTCACATTGCTCGGCGTGACGGGCAAGTTTCCATTTTTCAGTTTTCAGTCTTTGCGCCTTCTGCGCCTTTTTGCGGCAAATAATGCGGCGCGCACGGAGTGACGCGCCCTACCCTGTCTCGTTCATGCTGGGTCACGGGCCAAGTGTCTTCAGGCGGGATTGGATAAAGGCGGCGAAGGGGTCGAGCAACGCGGCTTCGGATAATAATTGTCTCGCCTGCGGGATTGCACCTTCTTCGATCAATGCTTCGGCCCAGGCGTAGCTGGCAAAGAGCAGATTCAACTTGTGCCGGGGCCGTTCGCTGTTGTCGCGGACGATCCAGACCGGGTCAAAGAGCATTTTTCCTCCGTCGACCGGCCATTCGGAGGCGGCGGCGAGCGCCGCCGGCAGTGGCGCGTCTGCCGCAATCCAGTCCAGATAGACTTCCTGGCCCGGAACGTATGCTTTCAGGGCGGCCTTGAGCCGAGGCGCAGATTGGCCGGCTTGCGCCGGGTCCGACGCACTCAGGGTGTAACGAGCGCGGAAGATGACCCGTTCGACGGCCCGCAACCGGCCGCCCGCTTTCTGCGCTTCGTCGTCCATGAGCGCCTCGCAATTCGCGTCCGCCGTCAGCTGCGGACCGGCACAGGATTTCGTCCAGGCGACCGCCTCGGGATACAGGCCCAAAGCATAGAGACAGTAGCCGATGCTGGCATGGAGGCCGTCATCGTCAGTCTCGGGACGCGGCCAGCTCCGGGGCGCTTCCAGGGCACGGATGCATTCGCGGTACCAGCGGAGCGCACAGATGTACATGCCGGCATTGGCGTAAACCAACCCCATCAGATCAAAAAAATCCGCGCCGTAGAGGTCGATGACGGATTTCACGTGGCGGGCGTCTTCCGCGGACAGCAGGCCTCGCCGGGCGTAAGCATCGATCACCTCTCCGCGGGTGAGGTCGTTGGGTTCGGCCAGATGAGCCGACTCGGCGCCGAGCAGGCCGGCATCGTCCATCACGGGATCGTCCGGTTGAAAGGGCAGGACGCGGGCGAAGCTGACGGGGAGGATTGAGCTGAAGGGCTCGAACACGGAGGCGTCGCAGTACAAGCGCAAAAAGCCGGCGGAGAACATGGCTGTCCGGACTTTAGACTCCGGTTCCCGCAGCGTCCATTAGAAAGAGGATGGCCGTCGAAGGTCGAAAGCCGGCGCTAGCAGGCATCGCTGTTCTCCCCGGTTACGCTCCTGGCGGGATTCCTCAACAGGTCGATATCGTCTCAACAACGTCGCACGTTATTCCTCGGCTGCCGCGCGGGCGAGGCGCAGGCCGATGGCACGGTGCAAAACAACGGTGGAAACCACACAAATCAGCCCGGTCAAGAGGCAGATCGCGCCGGGGCCGGAGCTGCCGCCGGCCGAAAACATTATGGCCAAAATTGCCATGAAAAATGACCCGCCGATATACTGGATTGCGATGGCCAGGGGCAGCGCTCCGCGTTTGATAATCAGGGACAAAAACGCCGTGAGGTGAAGGAATAAAATAAATTGAAGAATGGCCACGCTGAACGTTCCCAAAGCGATCGGCTCACTTAAAATATCGTTGAAGAACCTGCCGACGTCCTCCGGAACCAGCACCGCTCCGAGGACGAAGCCGGCCAGCAGCGGGAGCGTGCCGGCCAGCGTGCCGGCGACTTTGCGGTAGGCGAGTTCGGGCACTGAAACTGGCAGCGTTATCAAGGACGAGAGCGTCTTCCACCGGATTTCCTCCCGGAAAACGTGCGCTGCTTCCAGTGCCAGGCAGACCGCCGTTATGACGAGGGAGACCCAGATAAGGACTGACCCTTCGAACTCCCGCGTAATAACTTCTCCAGATCCGGTTTCCAGAGCGATGAGATTGCAAAGCGCCACCAGGAGGGCCACGATGCCGAACTTCAAGAGCAAGCCAAGCTTGCCTCCGCTGATAAACGTGAAATCCTTCCAACTGATGGCCCGGGTGCCGACGAGGCGAGGGGGGATTCTGCTGCGCCGGGTTGCCCGGCCCACCAGCCACCGTTGGGGTGTCGCCGCATCCTTTTCTTCGCGGGTGCACCAATCAAAAACCAGCCACGCCAGCAAAAACAAAAGAACTCCCAGCACCAGATTGCTTGCCACTTGAAAACCGATCGCCGGCCCCGCAAACCCGGTACGGAAGATGGCGCTTAACCGGTCCGAGGGCGCGGCCTGACGCCAGAAATCAATCAGAGTGGTGAGAATGAGCCCCATTCCCCGTTGAGGATTGACCCGACCGGACGAGGCCATCTCTTGCACGATGCCGGCCGCCCAATGATGTCCAATCAGAAACACCATTAGAACGATCAAGGTGAATGCGGCCGCGGTTGTCGTGTTGCGGAACACCACCGAAAACAGCAGGGCCAGATTGCAGACCAGGAACAAGTAGGCCAGCAAAGTTCCGTAAGAAGCCGCGATTTGAAGCAGGCCCACGCCCCCCAGCGTCACGGCGAGCAGGACGAAGGGAACCTGCACCAGCAGGAGAAGCAACGCCCCAACCAGCCGGCTCGTGGATTTGCCCAACAGAATGGCAACCGGATCGAGATCCGTCATCCGCAACAATCCAAGCATCATCTCCTCTTTTTCCTCCGTGATGGCGGACGCGAAATAACTCAGCCCCGCCAGCGTGATGAATACGAGGTTCAGCCAGACCATTTCCTGCAGAAAATGCAATCCCGGAGCACCGAACATCCCCACCCTCGCCAGCGACTGGATCGGAACCAGCACCAACAGGATCAGGATCAACAACCCGGTGCGCGACCAGCACATCAGAGCCGATCGGGTTTCCAGGCGCAAAGAGCGCTCGAAAAGGGCCAAGGCGGGCAGTTTCACGATGGACCTCCGGCATCGGGCACCGGCAGTGGCGGTGGCGTGTTATTGGCAGCGGTCACCATCACCGGCGGCACCCCCGGCTCGGTCAGGTCCATAAACGCCTGATTGAGGTGGCGCACAATTTCCTGGAAACCGGTTATTTGCGCGCCGCTATCGAGAGCGGCGCGGAGCAGGAGGTTGAGATCGGTCTGCTTTCTTTGAAAACTGACCCGATACTGCGGCGCTTTCGCCGGTTTCGTCACCTCGATGACTCCGCTGACTTTTCTCAACGCGGCTTCAGCGGCCGGATGCTCCTCCGCGAACGTGAGAAGGTAATCCGCCACCTCGCCGTCGCGCTGGTTCAGACCGCTCATCGAGCCGCTGTAGCACACCGCTCCCCGGTCGAGAATGGTGACGCTGTCGCACAATTCCGCCAACTCGGACAGAATGTGAGAGCTGATGAAAATAGTTTTACCCATGCGCCGAAGTTCCCGAATGATGTCCATCAGTTCAATTCGTGCCCGGGGATCGAGCCCGCTGGCGGGTTCATCCAACAGGAGCAAGGCGGGATCGTGGACCAGCACCCGGGCGAGGCTGATCCGTTGCTGCATGCCGCGGGACAAGGCTTTGATAAGATCGTTCCGGCGCGCCCCCATGTCGGTCAAAGCCAGCACGTCACCGACAACGCGGGTGCGTTCCTGCACATCCAGCCCGTAGGCGGCGCCGAAAAAATCCAGATATTCCTGCACCGTCATCTGGCGATACAGGCTGAAGTGATCCGGCATAAAACCGGTTTTGCGTCGCACGTTTTTGTAATCGGCAACCACATCGAGGCCGAAAACGCGGACCGTGCCGCTCTGCGGTTTGAGGAGGGTTGCCAGGATTTTGAGCGTGGTGGTTTTGCCTGCACCGTTAGGCCCGACGAATCCATGGATCGAACCTTGCTCCACCGCGAAGCTGACGCCCCGCAACGCCTGCTGACGTTTATAGGCGTGGTGCAGGTTGCAAATTTCAATGGTCAGTAGATTTGATTCACTCATATTCCTCCCGCCGTTCCAGGTTTGAACAGGTCAAAATGATAAAGCACATAGCCGACCTCATGGCCAAGCTCGGAACCGGTGATGCAAAAACTGTCCGGGCTGCGTGCGAAAAGGAAAATCTGAACCCGGCCGTTCGCCGACGATGACAATGCATTCGGCTTCGTGAAATCCACCGCGCCGAGGCTCCAGGCGATCAGGGGTTTTACACATTTCCGAAACTGGCCTTCCACGTCAGTGACCACGTTTCCCTGCGGATATCCATAAGGAACCCCAAACTGCTGCAACCCGGGCGCGGAAATGAACTCGTTGAGCGATTGTTTGTCCGAATCCCCGAACTCAAGTTCGTCCTTGGCGAACTTCATCGCGTAGATCTGGTCTCCTTGCACCGCCCAACCCTCCAGAACCTGCTTCGTGAAATCCGGGCCAACCGTCAAAACCAATTGCTTCAGCGCTTCCGTCCCGTCCCAACTCACGATTTTCACCGGAATGTGCGCGCCTTTCATTTCACCCTCGTGCAGCAATGCCCGGCGCGAGAACATCGGGATGTCCACCACAAACCTCCCATCCTGGCCGCTCTCGATCAAGCCATTGACCGCCTCATAATCCTGGCCGGTGGCGTAGAGATTGTGCGAGGCGGCATGAGTGATCGTGTAATGCGCGCCGCGCACGGCGAAGATGTTGACCCACTGCATCACATCATAGGTATCGCCATCAATTGCCCGCGCGTAGGAAAGCGAATGGACGGCGCTGGTTTCGCCTTGTCCGCGGCGTCCCACCAAGTCGAAGAGCAACGCAAATCCTGCGACGGTCGCCAGCAACAGCAGGATTCGCAGGCGGTAATCAGCCAGTTTCCGTCCGAGGCGGAGGTTGGCCGGCCCCACCAGTGCCGCGTAGGCGATTGCCAATATGTAGATGAATTCCCAACTGTAGCGTCGCTGACTCAACTGGGTCAAAGTTCTGAAAAATGAATCCGCCGTTTGAGCCGGCATATCCTGTTCGCCCGGCTTGAACTGCCGCAGCGGAAACCCGCCTTCTTGAACGTCCCGGATTTGAATATCGCGCGCCGTGGCGGCGTGCCGCACAATCACCCCTGCCCCGCTGCGGACACGTTCCAGGGAAGAATTCAACACACTCAGTTCATCTGAAAACTCCGGATAGCGGCCATCGGCACCGATCAACAAATGGACTTTGCCGCCCGCTCGTAACCAGTTCAAAAACGCTCGCCGTTTCGCTGGTTCCCAATGCGGCGCATGATCCAATAACAAGCTGTCCAATCCGCTCGTTGCGGCCGCGGTCGGCGGAAACAAATCTTCCGGAAACTGCTTGAAGGCGCTGATCGTGCCCAGAGTCTTCTCCGAATCAGATAAAAGCACCTGTGCTGCCGGCCCCCATTTCGGCGCCGGAATGTCATAGTGATCGTCAGGGCCGCGGCCCCATTCCACACGCCACTGGACATATTGGTTGTCAATGTAAACGTAGAATTGCAACCAGCGGGTCGTCAGCGGCGAGAGATAACAGGGAATTTCATAAACCGCCCCGACCCGCTCTGCCAGGCCGCGGCTCTTGGAGAAATTCACGGCCCCGTCAAATGGCGCGGGGTCGGAGTTGGCGACCAGCACGGAGACCAGGTTGAACCGGCCGGGCACAACCTGACCGTCAAAGCCCCATTTCACTTGCTGCACCTCGAGAGCTGACACCGAAACGGCGGCGAAAATCAGGAGGCCAATCCACCCGGAGCAATTCATCCGAATGCAGCGGTTTTCGCCACGCCATCGGAGTGCGGTATGCGGCATGACGTGCATGATATAGAATCTCCCCGGAAATTGAAATTCAAACTCGACCCAGATAACGATCGGCGCTGGTTAAACATAACCGGCGAATCCACCACACGAGCACGGCGGCCAATCCCAGCTGGACGAAAACCATGACGACCATATCCGATGTCACCGGGTTATCGGACATTTTGCCGAGCGCCTCGGCGGTACCGATTACCGTGACCGGGCTGACGAAGCGCAGCGGTCCGTTCCAATCCGTGGGCAACAATCCCGTCTCGGCGAGGTAACTGGCGGCGACCAGAGGAATGAGGCACCACGCCACAACCAGCAGGAGGGCCGTCATTAACGCCCGGATCTGATTGCGGATCCGCAAGCCAATCCAAAAACACGACCATTGAACCAGCGCGGGATAAATCCAAACGGTCAGCAGGGAAATGACCAGGTAGAGCGCCAGATTCGTCCAGCGCGGGTCCTGCCGATCCTGGGTTTTGAATTTCACGATTGCTTCCACCACGAAAATAACGATCAGCGGCCGGGTAAGAAACTGGATCCATCGTCCGATCGGCGCGAGCCATTCATTCAGAATCTCGCGAGCCGTCAGGGGTGTCGTCAGAATTGCCCCGAGCCGTTCGTTGATCCGCTCACTGGCCACCGCGTTGGCGCTTTGGATCGGGACGGTCAGCAGCGCCAAAATCCAGAGTCCACCGACGACGACCACGAACGCCCCTCCCGACTTGGGATCCAGCACTATGTTTGCGACCAGGACGATGAGCACGATAGCGCCGAATATGATCGCGAACGCCAGCACGTTGGGTATCTGCATCCGCGCCATCAGATATCCCCCCAATGACCATTTACGCCGATCGCCCAGTCCGCCCAGTCCCCGCTGGACGACCTGTTCGGCGTCCGCACCGGCTTCCCGGTCGCGCTTTCGCAAAATGGCGCGAAGCAACTTCCGCAAATCCTTCCAGTATTGGTCCAACTGTTTGAACTGATGCCCAAACGGATTCCGGCGCTGGATGAAAGCGCGCGTTTCAAGAATCTGTTTCGCCCGCAGCAGAAACAGCAGCGTCATCAGCAGATAACCAGCCGTGGTGAAAAGCATTGGAACGATGAAGAACAGGAAGCCCGGTGGCGGTCCATATCTCGTGGATGACCCCAACAAGAACGGGAACGGCCCCATGGAACAGCACGTGGCAAAGGCAAGGCAGATTCCCCAGCAACGCACGAGCGCCTGGAACGTGGTTGCTTCATGAGCGGAACATTCCAGCGCCAGCGCGCCGACCCACAGGCAGGTGAGAAACAAGGTCGTCGCACTGGAATACAACATGCCGGCGGAGACGCCGCCCAGGGAATACGCGACCGCCAAAAGCGGCAGGGACAAAAACAGGAGCGTCAGCATGGGAATGAGCCGGCCGACGTATTTTTGCAGGATGAGTTCCCACGGAGTCAGGCTGGTCAGAAACAGGAGTCCCAGTGTCTCCCGCTCCTTCTCCTGCGCCAGCGCTCCCGCCATCAACGGCGGCAAGAACAGGAAGATCGAGACCAACTGCGCCGCAACCAGAAAGTTGAACGGTGCCAGTCCGCGCCCCAGTGCCAGAACCGGCCCCTCCGCCAGATGCCGCGTATAATAAACACAAAACGCGCCGAACAGCACCAGCGCATAGGTGACGCGGATGACATACATCCGCTTTCGCGCCGCCTGCTCCAGCAATTCCTTGCCCAGCAACGGCCAATCCAAACGCAAGCGGAGGAATATTTTCCGTGACGGCATGCTCAGCTCACCTTTCCCTCGGTCAATTTCATGAACGCGGTTTCCATGTCCATCGCCTCGGGTTGAAACATCCGGATGCGAGCGCCCAATCCGTGCAACGCGTCCAGCAAATCTTCCATCCCCAGTTCGTCTTCGCGCACCTGGATGGCCAGACGATCGGCCAGCTCTTCCACGGAAGCAATTCCGGGCACGCGCTGAATCGCTTCGACCAGCGGCGGCGCGAGATTGGAAATCTGAACATGCACGGTCCGCTTCAAATCGAGTTTCCGGTATATGTCGGTGAGCGAGCCTTCGGCGACCATTTGCCCGGCTTCGATGATTCCAATCCGGGTGCAAAACTGCGACAGCTCGTGCAAAATGTGGCTGGAGATCAGGATCGTTTTGCCCATCCGCTGGAGTTCCTTCAGCAATTCGCGCAACTCGATCCGCGCCCGCGGGTCCAGCCCGCTCGCCGGTTCATCCAGCAGCAGCAATTGCGGATCGTGCAACAAAATGCGCGCGATACTTAACCGCTGTTTCATGCCGCGCGACAGGGCGTCCACCAGCGAACCGGCCTTGCCACTCAAATCCGTCAAAGCAAGAACATCCTGGACCGTCCCCGTCCGCTTCTCCCGTTCGATGCGATAAGCCGCCGCGAAAAAGAGCAGATATTCCGCGACGGTCAGATCCTCATAGACCCCGAACGAATCCGGGACGTAGCCGATGTTGCGGCGGACTTGTTGAGGGGAGCGCATCACATCCACGCCGAGAACCCTCACGGAACCCATGGTTGGTTTCAAGAGCGTCGCCAGCACTTTGATCGTGGTGGTCTTGCCTGCGCCGTTAGGTCCAATGAAGCCGAAGACTTCGCCGCGGGGGATGGTGAGCGACAGATTGCGCACCGCCATTTGTCGGCCGTAGTAGACATTCAGACCCTGGATGTCCACGACGGGAATGGGCGGGGGCGGGACGGCAATAACTGGTTCAGTTTCCATAAAAAAATCTCCGGTAAACGACGATGTCATCACCGTTCCAGGTCACAATGTTCAGGACCGAGTCATTGGTTTCCGTGTCCATGGCTTGCATGTCTTCAAAACTGCCGCCGCCGGTCGGCGAAATTTGCGAAACCAAGGACAGCAGACCCTTGGAATCGCCCAGGCACAACCCGTTCAACAGCGTAGCGGGAAGAATGTCGGCGTAACCCGAACTGGCCGTGATGGAATTGGAACTGGAGATCGCGTACAAATCGCCGCTGAAAGATTTATTTTGAGAAAGTTTCGCGCGCATTTTTTGCAGATTGGGCCAGGCTTCCTCGATCGCGCGCCAGTCGGGAATCATCGGCACCGGCGGAGGCGCGAACGAAAAAATCCGGTTCACCTCCGGCTGCCACTGACGGATAGCTTCGCTGGTTTTGAAGTGAACTGGCAGCACGCCATCATACAAGGGCGGACCGGCCTCGCGTCCAGGGGGCTCGCGATATGGGGACATGTTATAGCCATTGTATCGGAAGTTGTATTCGGTCGTCATCGCGCGAACATCCAAAGGCGCCCAGAGCGCATCCTTTAATTCCGTCACCGATTGTTTGTCGCGGGCGGCGAAAACCAGCTCGAAACGGTTCCAGCGCAGCGCGGTTCCGTCCCGGGCGAGGTCCACGACAATCAGTGAACGCCGCTGGTCACGCAAGCCGAGATAATGATTTGCCATCAGCACCGTCGCCATTGTGAACGCAAGGCTCGTGGCCGGAAATAGAATCCAGGTGTATTTGCGGCGGCGAAAAAAGCCCAGCAGGTAATAATCCACCGGGCCGATCATCGCGAGAAATAGCGCCAGCAAACCAATCAGCGCGGAAAACGGAATGAGCCGGACCGTGTGGGGCATCAACAGACTCAGCAGTTCGTTGGCGAGCATGGATGGCTGGTTGCCATACGCAGGCACAATCGAAGGAATCCTGTTGTTCAAGATTTGCGGCCGCAGTGATGGGAACGCGGTGAAAATTCTCGGAAAGGTCGCTTGGAACTTATTGAGTTGATCTGGCGTGAGGATTGCCTGCAAGTTCGTTCGGAACGCCTGCCTGGCCGCCAGCAATTTGTTTCGGCGTTCCACCGGCGGCACACTGCGCGACTGCTTCATAGCATCAGACCATTCGTCCAGTGCCGCTTTAATCTTCGGTTTTTCATCGTCTGTGAGCGCCAAAATCCCGTCAATCGTCTCGAAATTCATCGGTTTGCGGTTCGCGAGCATCATCGGTGTGCGATTCGTTGTCTGGAAAGACGAAAACCGCGACGCATATTCAGATGCCTCCATCGGGGCCGCACTTGTTGCTTCATTTGTCGCTGGCTCCTTCTGCTGTGTTTCGGCCATTGTTTGCAGCCATTCACTGCGCACTTTCCACAAAAATGTCGCCGCCGCCCGCCAGTCGGCATTGGCACTGACACCATTGTTTGCCGGCACAATGACAGCCCGGCCGACTCCGGAATGCAAAAACAACGATCCTTTCAACGCTGGCAAAAGATCTCCCGCGCTATCTGTCAAAAAAATCGAACCATCCGGCGTCGCTTCGGCAAGCTGATTGAGAAAATCCACGTGCCGCGGCTGAAGTCCTCCGGCAACGAACACGCACACGCTGCCGCCGCCTTTGACCCAACGGGCCAAAGCCTGGAGCTGGCGCTCGCTCGTCTGCTTGAATGCTTCCGCCGTCAAGACGACCACGTCAAAGGAGGTGTAGGCGAGCGGTTGCGCCGGCAAATTGTCCGGATCCAGCCGCATCACGCTGGTCATCAATAATCTCCGGGAAAGGTTGTCCGATGGCGGCACGAATCGTTCGAACAACATATTCCGCACGAGTTCCGACGATGAGCGATCGGCTGCGGTACCGGAATCGCACCATCCCACCACCAATGACCGCTCACTCGCCGTCGGCACCGACAAACTTGACGGCTCGATTTCCAGGGTGTTCCCGGCAGTCACAAATCTCATTTGCACTTGCACCTGCGGGTCCGAGAACGGTGCCAGCGTTGGCGGCAACAGCATCTGGAATTTTTGCTCGCCGCCCGTCAACGCCATCTCGCCGCTGCGGTACCGCCCCAAAACCTGGTTCCCTTCGAGAAATTCCATTTCGAGCCGGCCCTCGAGAATGCGTGTCGAATTCCATTTGAAGCGCGCCTCGACCGGAATCGGCGCCTCGTTCCGCGCACGTGGCCCCAGCGGAATCAGATCCACGTGGAGTTCGTCTGCGGCAAAGGCTCCGCTGGCGGCCATTTGAAGGATGGCGCAAATCGTCCACGCTGTGCGCCAAAGCCTTCTTGATTTCACTTCCAGCCTCCGGGCTTTTTTTGGAAAAACCACCACTCGACCAGCATCACGACGAGCGCGACCATGAGCAGGGTCGGCCACAAAGACCGGTCGGTTTTCGCCACTGCCGAGGCCACGGCAACCTGTAATTCCTCGTTGAATTGGATCTGCGCAACAGTCGCCAATGATGTTTCACCCGGTGAAAGCAGGCCAGCGCCCACGCGCCGGCGTTGCGTGCCATTTTCCGATATGGAATAGTAGCCCGCCCGCGGAGCGGCTACCCCGGAGAGGATCCCATGGTCATCGGCCGATGCCGCCTCGATGATTTGGTCCGGTGTTTGGATTTGATACCGGCCGCCCGGCGCGAACGTCAACGGAGGCAACACGCCGGTGCGATTTGCCAGCGCTTCGGCCAGCCCGGCTTGTTCGAGCGCGGCTTGAACAACGTTCGCGACGAAGATCGGGAACCCAATGCGGTAGGGCAGCGTTGATCGGTCGGTGTGGAATAGAACCGCGAAACGCAATGCGTCTGAATCCTGTTTTCGCACCAGCAGCGGTCCGCGCTGGCCGTAGATCAGCACTTCGTATCCGGCATTCTCCAAGTCGCCTTCGCCGGCGCCGGCGGCAAAGCGAGGTTGGTCGAGCACCGTGAGGTCGCCCAATTGCACGTGTTGCAGCAAGGGCGCGTCGCGACGCCAATCCACCACGGACGATCCGTTGGTGCCGAGTTCAATGAAGCGTTGCAATTCGGGCGGAATGAAACCCACGGAAAACCGGGTTCGGGTGGTGATATTCATGTCTTGCGGGCGGTCGCTCATCACCAAATCGAACGCGCCATCCGCTTCATCGCTGGTTTCCTGCGGGAATAATTGGATGCTCTGGATGCCCTGTAACGCGCGCCGATACGTGACCAGCGATTTCGGGACGAACACGCGCAGTGGTCGCGATTCGGGCAAATCCAAATAGGCCGTGTTGTCCGCCGCGAGCGAATCGAATCCATCCGGGGCCAACTGGACCCGCAGCGACGACGCATGATCACCTTTGACCTGGAACACCATTCGTTGAGTCCAACCGCGGGTGATGGTGATGCGTTCGTTTGCAATGCTGGTTCCGTCTTCAAACAACTCAACCGACGCGTTGCCTTCCGCGCCGGCTGAACCTTCGATCTGTACGAACACGTCCCAGCCGCCGGTCACCGCGCGGCGCGCACTCAATGCCGTGATGCCGAGGTTCGACCCTGCCGGCAGCATCCGTTGATAATTCAGTTTGAAGGACAAATCGAAATTGACGCGTGGCGGGAAATTACCGTCGGAAAACAGCAGCACTTCGTTAAACGGCTCGCTTCGCCCCAGGGCTTGAACCAGCCGCAATGCCTGTTCGAGGTCGCTGGGAACATCGGCCGCTTCGATCTGATCCAGCGCGTCGCGCAACAGCCGTTTGTCGCTCGTGAAACCGGTGAGTTTCCGGGGAGCATTGTTGAACGAAATCAGGCAAAGCTCCTGGTCCGAGGCGAGTCCGTCAATCATCTCACGCAAGCGGCGTTTGACTTCAGCGAGACGGCTGACTCCGCCCGGCTTGTCCAGCGCGCCCATGCTCGCGGAACAATCCACCAGCACCGGCAGGCGGCGATTTTTGCCCGGGCCGCCGCGCCAGAAGGGTTGGAGGGCGGCCAAAACCAGAAGCAGCAAAAGCAAAATTTGCAGCAGCAGCAGCAAGTTGCGCTTGAATTTCTGGAACGGAGAGTTGACGCGGTGGTCCTGCAAAACCTGCCGCCACAAAACGAGCGAGGGAATTTCTGCGCGCGGCCGTTTCAGTTTCAGGAAATAAAACAGCACCAGCGGCGCGAGCAGCGAGAGCAGCCAGAGATGACTCAATGCCTGGAATCCTCCCCAGCTCATTCGATCCATCCCTTTCGCCGCAGTTGATCGAACAGGACCGATTCCACCGTGGTCGCCGAACTGACCGGCAGAAACCTGCCCTGCCGCCGCCGGCACAAAAGCGCGAGATCGTTTTCCAATCCCCGGCGATATTCCTGGTAAAGGCTCAGCAAATCAGCACTCGACGAGATGTCCAGCGTCTCCTGCGTTTCGGAATCCACCAGCCGCAAATCGCTCGTCACGTCCGGCTCAATTTCTTGCGGGCTTAAAATTTGAATTCCCAGCGGCTCAAGCCCGGCGGCATAAAGCAGGTTGAAACTGCGCTTGAGATCACCAAAGGTCAGGAAGTCCGAGACGATCAGGCACACGCCGCGACCGCTGTGATGACGCAAAAGCAATTCCACCGCGCGATCCAGCGGAGCGTCGCCGCGCCCTTCAACGCTCTCGATAAACTGGAACAACGTCCGCTGACTTGCCCAGCCCCGGCACGGAGGCATCCGGTCCGGCGCATCGCTGGCCTGATGCGAGGCGTAGGCGCTGACCCGTTCGTTGTTCAGCAATCCCATCACGCCGAATGCCGTTGCCAACGGTTTGGCGAGGGCCAGCTTGCCTTCGAATTTCATCGAAGCCGACGCGTCAATCAGCAGCACGACGTGGCGTTCCTCTTCCTTGTGAAATTGTTTCAGGTAAGGCCGATGCAGCCGCGCGAAGATGTTCCAGTCCACAAACCGCGTATCGTCGCCGGGCGTGTAGTCCCGGTAATCGCAAAATTCCGTGCTCGTGCCGCCCTTGCCGGACAAATGCTCGCCGCGGCTGCGGCTGGTCCGCTTGCCGGCGGGCCGGATGCGCAGTCGCTGCAAACGATCGAGCACACTGTTGGTCAACAGCGTGGTGATTTGCGGTCGCGGCGTGAGCAGTTCCATGTTACGCCTCTACGGGAACTTGCTCGACCACTTCCTTCACCAAATCGACCACGCTGACGTTGTCGGCCTGTCCGTCGTAATTCAACAGCAGCCGATGGCCGAGCGATTCCGACGCGAAATTGCGGAGGTCGTCGGTCGAAACATGCGCCCGGCCTGCCGCCAGCGCCCGGACGCGACCGCCGCGAATGAGCGCCTGACTGCCGCGCGGGCTCGCGCCCCATTTGACGTAGCGCTTGATTTTCTCCGGCGCGAATTCGGAATCCGGATGTGTCGCCAGCACCAGCCGCACGGCGAAGTCACGGATTGGATCCGCCACGACCACTTTGTCCAACACCTGACGCAATTGAAGGATGCGCGCCGCGTCAACAATTTTGGCGACCGACAATGACCGCTGGAGGATGGTCCGGGTAACCACTTCGTTCAGCTCGGTGCGATTGAGCGAAGCGACGTTCAGCTTGAACATGAACCGGTCCAATTGCGCCTCGGGCAGCGGATAGGTGCCTTCTTGTTCGATCGGGTTTTGCGTCGCGAGCACAAAAAACGGCGGTTTGAGCTGGTGCGTGACGCCGCCGGTGGTCACCGAACCTTCCTGCATCGTTTCGAGCAAGGCCGATTGCGTCTTGGGTGTGGCGCGGTTGATTTCGTCGGCCAGCAGCAGCTGCGTGAAAATCGGCCCGCGCCGGAACTCGAACCGATACGCGCCATCCGGCCCGGCAGTCATGATGTTCGTGCCGATGATGTCGGCAGGCATCAGGTCGGGCGTGAACTGGATGCGGCGGAATTCGAGATCCAGCACGTGACCCAACGTCTTGACCAGTTCCGTCTTGCCCAGTCCGGGCACACCCTCCAGCAGGACATTCCCGCCTGCCAGCAGGGCAGTGACGGCGCATTCCACCACGCGCTCCTGTCCGACGATGATCTTGTGGACTTCCTGGAGGATTCGCTGGAAGTCGTCTTTGAATTGGTTGGCCTCGGCCTGCAATGTTTCCAAGTCGCTCATTATATTATCCTTTCGACAGTTGGTTTATTGTTTCGTGTCATCGGTCTTTTCCTGCTGTTGCCGTTTCCGTTTCATCGCCAGCAATCGTTCGGTGGTGGACGCCAGAGATTCTTGCTCCGGCGCGGCTTCGGTAACAGAAGATTTCGGCGGCAGTGGCCCGGGCGTCTCGCCCGTTCGTTTCGGTTCCGTTTTGAATCGCACGGGCGGGACGCCCGTGCCACTACCGGTTGTCTCGCGCACTTTTTCCTTGAGCCGCAGCAACGCTCCGAGCGTCTCAGTTGATTCCATCTTTTTACCCGCGCCGAACCAGCGGCGCACCACGCCCCAATCCAATTGCACGCGACGCACGCCGACATCGATCGGAATCAGGCACGCCAGCAGAATCAACAGCCAATCCATGATCGGCCTGGATGTTTCCTTCGGCTCGCGCGGGACAGTGAACAAGTCCTTGCCGGTTTCCTGGCCGGAAAGAATTCTGCCTCCGGTGCGGTCCGCGATTTGACGCAACGTGATGGGATCGGACCGGAACCGGAGATATTCGGATGAATAGGCAATCACAAATCCGCCCAGCGTCTGCTCGTTGCGTCCGGCGCCGACGCCCGCGATGGCAACCTGGTATCGGCCCTTGCCCCAGAGCGGGAACCGGCCTTCGTAGCGACGCGGCCCGGTCTGTTTCAGCGACAGACTGGTCTCGCGTCCATTTGGCCCGCCGATCTGCGCCTGGATTTCCAGCATGGATTCCTGCGGGTTATAATCTTCGACCTGGATCACGCCTTCATCGCCGGCGGCAAAAGTCTGCAGATTCAAATCGGAATGCTGTTCCACCCGGGAGATTTCGATCATGAGCTGCTTGACGAACGGTTCGTATCGGTTCCATTGCACCCAGTCCGAGCCCCAGTTGGGCGACAAGTCCGAGGTGAACGCCGCCGACGTGCCCAGCCCGAACCGCCACGTGGACAACACCGGGTTGATTTCATCCTTCGACGGTCCCTTGAGAATGGTGATGGAGCGGGCCTTGGGCGTCGTCAATACATAGGCGTGCAATGGCGGCATTGAATCAATTCCTTTGAGCACTGGCGAAGAAAATTCCACCGCCGGCACAAACGTGGTGTTCTGGATCATGCTTCGCTTGAGTGTCTTCGCCTCCTTGATGAAAATCGAGGGAAGTTCGTTTGGATCCATCACCAGGTAATGCCGGCCGCCAGTGACACTGGCGAGCGCTTGCATGCCGGAAATGTCCTCGCCACCGTGCGGATTGATTACTATGGTCGAGACGCTGATTTTCTCGGCAAGGAACTGGTTGACGAGATCGGGGGTCGGCGGAGACGGATCGCCGTCGCTGATGATGATCATGTGTTTGGCTGCGGCGTCGCTGGCTTTGAGGCCGGTCCAGCCCAGCTGCATGATGCTTTGGAAGCTCGGCATGTCGCTCGGCTCACATTGATTGATCGCGGTGACCATGTCCTGGTAATGGCTCGCCGGCATGAGCGGAAAAACCCATTGGTCGCCGCCCGGACCGTAAATCAGCACTCCGGCCTCATCTTCCCCGCCGAGCACGCGGATGGCTTCCTTGGCGATGCGCTTGGCCCAGACGTTGCCCTCGGGAAATTCGCAAGTGTGTAAGACGATCACCAGCGCACCCTTCGGCAAAACTTTTTTCTGCTGAATGTCCATGTCCACTGGCAAAGCTTCCTCGACGGGTGTGCGGTGATAGCCTCCCGGCCCGAAACTGTTCTTGCCGCCGATCATCAAGAAGCCGATGCCCTGGTTGTAAACTGCGTCGCGCAGGGATTGCATTTGCACCGGGTCGAAACTGTCCGCCGCAACATTCACGAACACCACGCAGTCGTAAGGCATGAGCGACATCGCATCGCGCGGAAATTCGAAGGACGACCGCGCATCGACCAGGCGCTTGGCGTCCTTGAGCGCTTTCACTAAAGTTTCATAATCGCGCGGATCGCCTTGCGGATCGGTCACCAGCAGCACCTTGCCTTCGCCCTTCAGATAGAGAAAGTTGATCGCCGTGTTGTTTTCCTGCCAGCCGTCCTGACCGGGCGGCGGCTCAATCGTAGCGATGTATTCGTAATAGCCGGGTTCGCGGAAGTAGAGCGGCAGGGAGTAACGGTTCTTGCCTGCGTCGTAATGAACGTTTTGTTCGGCGATGACTTTGTCGTTTTCGCGCAGAACCAGTTTCCCGTCGCCCGGCTGCAACGAATTCAACAGGACGCTCGCCTCATAGGTTTCACCGATCCTGACCTGGCGCGGAAGATCGAGCCGTTCGAGCCAGACTTCGTGCTGGTAATCATATTGGACGGGTAACACGTCCACGGCAACGTGGCGCGCCTTGAGATCATCCAGGATTCCGCTGACGTTGCCTTCCGTTCCCACGCCGTCGCTGATCAGCACGACGCGGCCCTGTTTGTCTTCCGGCACCACCGCCGTGGCCAGCGAAAGTGCCTTGGCGAGGTCGGTGCCGTCCTTGGCGACGCGCGCGTTAATCACCTCAAACGGGAAACTCAACCTCGGCGGAAGTTCCACCGCTGCGTCGCGTCCGAAGACCACCAGACCCGCTTCGTCCTTTTCCGGTTTTCCGCCGGTCGTTTTCAGAATGTAATTCAGCGACCGGTCCGAAACCTTTTCACCGATCGAGTCGGACACGTCCAGGGCATAGACGAGAGCCAGACCGTTGGTTCGCCAGACCACCCGCGGCTCGGCCAGCGCGAGAATGAAAAGTCCCAGCACCGACAAACGAACCAGCAGCGCCACCGTTGACCGGATTCCGCTCAAGCCGCTGTAGCCGGCCGCCTGGAGCCACCAAATCCACACGCTCAAGACCAGTAATCCAAAAGGCGCAAGATCGGAAAATTCAACCAAACGCCGGAGACTCACGTACAAGCAGCCGCCGACAAATGCAATCAAGAATAACAGCAAAGGCAAAACGGCGCCGAACGTCACCCGCTTCCGGGGCGGCGGCGCGAGATTCAACAGCCATTTGCGGACATTCAACATCTGGCCATCCATTTCCCCAGTACAATGCACAGCCATCCCATCGTGACGCCGAAAATGAGGTGCGCCGTCAGCGTGACGACGACAAAAGTTTCCGTGACACGAATGCCAAACGTCGCCGGATAAGGCGTGAACAGCATTGCCAGCTCAAGTCCCACCGAGAACACGACGGCCACCGGCCAGCGGCTGCGCCATTGACCGTTCACCATCGCGGCATACATGACGCCGAACGTGACGCCATTGCTGAAGTGATACGCCCAGCCAACCAAAATCGCCGCCAGCGAATTGCTCTCGGCCCGGCCAAGAATCATTGCCCCGAATTGCGGGAAAACCTTGAACAGCGGCAGCGACGGAACCAGGGCAGCAAGTCCCCAGCTGGCTGAATAAACAAAAGGCAGGCGAAATGCGTCGTAGGCCAACGCGGCAATGAAACCGGCGATGGCGCCGATGAAAATTATCCGGCACGCCTGACCATCCCCGCGCCACCGGCT
>Ga0265320_10000472_pt1 | contig 31431 bp, 38 predicted proteins | sample 4827metaG_FD_202087 | JGI IMG/M metagenome (GOLD analysis project Ga0265320, IMG submission 202087) | Rhizosphere microbial communities from Carex aquatilis grown in University of Washington, Seatle, WA, United States - 4-8-27 metaG | ecosystem: Host-associated > Plants > Roots > Rhizosphere >... | reverse complement strand
CACCACAAATCCGCCGGCAAGAACCGCCAGCGGGCCCACCAGCCACCAGGACACCGGCAGACAAAGATACATCAGATACCAAAGCAATCCGTATGGGATGATGGTGTCAATGATCTGCCACAAGGCCCGCCACGTCGAAGGCTTCTGGTAGCGGAGCACGATTTCCTTCCAGGCCGCCAAGTCGGTCTTGGATTCGCCTCGGACCGAACTTGAATCGTTCATCATAATTCACCTGCTGCTTTCTTGATCTAAACTTATCTCAACGACGGGCGCGTTACATCGAATGCGTCATGAACCCGGTCCGTGAATGGTGTCTTCAAGTTAATGCCGGGACGTACCAGTTGTCATGTGGGGTGTTCACCCCAAGGGCGGAAGCTTGACCCGAATTGCGCATGATTGGGCCGCGGACATTGGAAACCTGATAAATGGCTACTACATTGAAATTCTTCACCGGCCGACGGCGCTTCAAGGGCCAATCCGCCTCCGGCATCAGGTCTTCCGGCAGGCTCGAGACGACAGCAAATCTTCGCAGGGGAGAACACCCCATGGCGGCCCCAACCGGAATGAACGATGCTGCGTTTCATGAAATTATTACTGCTTCTAACCTGCATCGTCATTTTGCTTGGTTCCACCGGTTGTCTTTTCAGGGCTGACGGGGGAGGCGGAGGTGGCCGGGGTTATTCGGACCACGGCGACCATGGTGGAGGTCATGGCGATCATGACGACCATGACGGCGGCCATGAACACCATTGATTGAGGCAAAGCGCCTTGATGCAGGGAACGAACCGGCTTGAATTGCGGCTTCGTATCTTTGATTAAATCCCTTCCCCGCTCCCATGCGTGGGCTCGTTTCTTGCCCTCAGGGGCGGGACGGGCTCGCGTCGTTTTCTACAATCGGTGCCGCATCTCACCACCCGCATTTGAAATATCCAAACGATCCCCGGCATCAGGTCGTCCCGGGCGGAAAATGGAAATCAGCCCTGCACATCGTACCGGGTTCATCGCCTCATCGAATTCCGTCCTGAAGGGACGGCGGAATCACATGGGCAATTTCACCATCCCGTCGGTACGAATGCGGGGTCTTTTGTCTTGTGAGCGTGAGTTGTTGGAGTTCATGCTTCAGCATGTTTTCGGCCCGAAACAGCCTGAAGGCCGAACCCCAACAGGTTCCCCCGACAAAACAAAAAGGCCCTGGGTACGAATGCGCCATGATCAGGTTTAGGCTTGTGCTGGCCGCAGGATGGTGGTTTGTTGGTTTTCATCCCGCACAGCTGAATTGGATTATGAAAAAATTGATATTTGCATCTCTGACAGCAGTAGTCCTTGCCGCATTCGGTCCGGGAACCGCTGCCGCCGGCACAACAAACCAAAATGATTTCGCCTCGGAAGTGACAACCGCAACCGCGCAGTTGAAACAAAAGTTCGACTCCGGCAGAATCACGGAAACAGACCTGGCGGGAAATCTTAAGACCATCAACGACCTCATCGCCAGGCATCAGAAGGACCCCGACCGCGAACAATTGGCCCGGCTTTACCTGCTGGATGCCCACATCTATGCGGATGGCTTAAAAAAATCCGCCAAGGCAAGAACGATATGGGCATATGTCGTCGCGAATTTCCCCGGCACCCTGGCCGCCCGGGGAGCGGGCGCGTCCCTGGCGCGATTGGATGCACAACTGGCAGCCGAGCCGGGCCCGCAGGTTCCCGAAGGCCTGGAGCTGGGCCAGAAATTTCCCAGCTTCAATGAAACCGGCCTCAATGGGGAATCTTTGTCCGTGACGGCTTACCGCGGCAAGGTGACGTTGATTGATTTTTGGGCAACCTGGTGCCCCCCTTGCCGGGCAGAACTGCCTAACGTGACCGCCCTTTACCGGAGTTATCACGCCCAGGGTTTCGAGATCATCGGCGTCAGCCTGGATCACGATCGGAGTGCGCTGGCGAATTTCATCCAGGCGCAAGGGATGGCCTGGCCACAATATTTTGACGGCCAGGGTTGGGACAACGAACTCGCAAAAAAATACGGCGTACACAGCATCCCCATGACCTATCTGCTGGACCGGCATGGGATCATCATCGGCAAGGCATTGCGCGGCGGAGAACTGGGAGCGGCCCTGATCAAGGCCCTGGCAGACAATTGACGCGGACAGCGCAACGGCGCTTTGGGTAACGAGCCCGGTTCAATCGTTACAACCAATGTTGCCCGTCAGATCAGCGGGTTGCACCCCTTGAAGACTTCAAAAACCCTGGCTAAGTGAAACGTGCGGACTGAGCGGTCCGCGCTCCGGAAACTCGAGCGGATTATGACATCCTCGCCACCTGCAAAATTGCAATCTGCAAATCTTGCCCGGCATTTCGCATGTCGGCAAGAGTGTTAGAATCCGCTTGTTCGCTTCAAGAACCCGTTGATTCGATATCTCCGGCGCGTGGCGGGAATAAGGCTGGATATGAACGTTGGTGAATAAATCCATGTTCACCGAACCAAAGACAGTTATGAAATTAGTCCTTTGTTTGATCTGTGTCGTCGCGCTGCTCGCGACTGCGGGGTGCTTGCATTATTGTCCCCGATCGGGATCATGACGAACATTGGGAGCATCACGGAAAGCATGATGGATGGCATGGCGGCGACCGTGATGACCATCGGCAACCTAGGACGCAAAGAGAACCCCAATTCCTTTTGGGGCGCAGTGACGCGCCATCGCCCTCCGACGACACGATGCGTCGCTTCAAACCCGCTCCAGGTCAAAGGCTCTTTGCAAATGCGGCAATGACGGCCAACACTGCCGCAAAAACAACCAGAATTATCAAGGCGGTCTGAAAGTGGCCAAAAAACAAGGACACAGCCAGACAACCGACGACGACCTGGAAGATTAGAAGCAATAAAACCTCGAAGCGGCCCCAATCTTCAAGATGAGCGAGCTTGTAAATCAGGGCCACGATAAGAGCGGGAACAATCATTGCGCGGGCCGCCGTCGGGGCGAATGATACCATCAGCCAAATGGACGTGGCCTCAACGAGTGAGGCCATGGCGGCAATAGCCACCTCCTTTCCAAGGCTGAGCAACTCAAGGCTGTCATCGATCAGGCTGTAAAACATGTTCAACAACACGAGGGCCGCACAGAGCGACAGGAAAGCCAATGCCCAAAAGATCAAAAGTTGTATCGCAATATGCATATCGAAACGCTTTGCGTCCATGCGAGGCCTCGCACGCACATCCCGAAAAATTGTTGATGAAATCGGATTAACCCAGCTTGTTTCCGCATTCCGGGCAGAATTTTGTGCCGGGCGGGACTTCGGCGGAGCATTTTGGACATTGCGACACGACCGCGAGCTTGGCCCCGCACTCGGGACAGAATTTCGCTCCGTGGGTTTCGGCGTGGCACTGCGGACAAACGAGTTGCTGGTCGCGTGTGACGTCTTTCTGTTTTCCGCGTTGCTGCCCTTCGGCCAGCGCCGCCTCACGGGCGGCCTGCGCCTCGCCTTCGGCCCGGGCGGCGCTGATTTCCACCTCGACCGCGGGCGCACAATCGCGGCACAGGCCCTTGTCGCCGTTCCAACAGGTTTCACAGGTGTACTTCAGGCAACGGGCACAGCGATGAAAATGATGTTGGGCCAATTCGATGGCGGCGGTAAAGGCAGCGTCGTGCGCCTTGCCATAACCCGCCTGCGCCAGGCCTTCGGCGGCGGTGCTGGCCTTCCCCAATACACCTCCAAACATGCCCGCCGCCTTGCCCAGCCAGCTTGAGGCTTGTTCGCCGCGATAAGGAACGAATTCCGAACGCCACGCGTCGCTGCAACGTTCGCAGTAAAATTCGAATTGAAAGCCGGCGTTGGCGCCCGATTGCACCGAGTGGTCCGTGAAGTTTTTGCTGAATTTGATCTCGCTCATGATTTGCTCCTTTTCATCCGACCCTTTTATGACTTCAGATCAGCACTTGATTCTCCGCTCAAAATCCCGCGACAGCAATCTGAAAATAATCCCGCCGCGTTCCGCCGGCAGGGTCTTTTGTTTTCTCGAGGAAACCTGTTGGAGTTCAGCCTTCAGGCTGTTTCGGACCGAAAACATGCTAAAGGATGAACTCCAACAACTCACGCTCACACAACAAAAGACCATGGTTCCGCGGGTCGCATCCGCGCACTGTCCCATATTTCTCTCCACGTTAAGCGCTGGGATATCCAGTTTTCTTCACAAAATCCGTCGCCCCGGCACTGCAACCTTTTGGGAGCGGCAGCCGGTGGGGAGACCTGGCCAAAGTGTCAAAGTTATTGACGCCATCCGCGCCGGGAACCTCGCCGGACGCTTGGCCTGGGTTGTGCTGTTTCATCTCGAGCGAAGTATGATAACCGGAGAAACAACAGGCGGAGACACTGACTTTATGGATTTGCGCCCCGGCGCCAAACCCCTTCCCTTGCTGCGGGGCGGGCCGGTCATCTCGATCAAAGCTGAAACCGGAAACCTCGCCACCCTGGCCCGGATGCAAAACGAAATTGACATCGTCCGGGACATTTCCACGCGGCTCGACGCGGCCCAGATCGGGTATATGCTCACCGGCTCGATGGCAATGAACAGCTACGATCTGCCGTGCGTGCCCCACAATCTTGACTTCGTCATTGCGCTGCGCCCCCAGGACGCCGAAGTCATGGTCCGTTTGTTCAACCCCGACTATGACATTTCCCGCGAGGGAGTGGACAGCGCCATTGCCCGGCAATCGTTCTTCAATCTGCTCCACCGGAAAAACCGCATCAAGGTGAACTGCATCCTCTGCCAGCAAACCAAGTTTCGGCTCAACGAATACAGCCGCCGGCAGCACGTCAAATTTGAAAACTTCATGACCTGGATTGTGAGCAAGGAGGACCTCATCATCTCGAAACTGCATTGGGTCCGGAAATCGCGTTCCCCCCGGCACCTGCGCGACGTGAAGAACCTCGTGGCCACCGGCTGCGACGCGAGCTACATCGAACGCTGGACGCGTGCGCTCGGAGTATTCAAGCTATGGGAAGAATGCTCGCAAGTCTGACACGGTAATCTCTCCAAGTTCGTGGCCCGTCATGCTTGGGGCGGGCGAAGACGTTCAAAGCGCGAAGTTTGTTCCCGCCCAGGTCCGGGAGTGTCCGCACTGCAATTGAAGATTTCGTTCATGGTTTCCAGCAACCTGGGGATCTCGATAGGTTTGGGAATAAACGCCCGGGCGCCGGCGGCCAGGCAACGTTCCTTGAACTCCCCCGCCCCGGACATGACGACGATCGGAACTCCCTCACCCACACCAATGCGCCGAAGCCAGTCAATGATCAAAAAAGCGTCCCAAGTATTGCCGCTTTGGGCGACATCGGGTGGAAAGAAAACATCGAGCAGAATCAAATCCAGCTTTTCCCGGCGCGCAATCGAAAAGGCTTCGGGTCCGTCAACAGCGGCATAGACTTCATAACCCCTGGAATTGAGCGCGGGAAACAGTGCCTGCAAGATGACCGGATTGTCATCAATCACCAAAATCTTTCTGGCCGAAAGATGGGAAGCCATAGATACGCCCACATTGTTTACCAATCCGGGAAGGAATCGAGCACCATTTTCGGTAATTTGGTACTTATAAGAGCTGATTTTCCGTCGAAGTTGGGTTCAAGGGGAGTGGCAGCCGGCAAATCGGCCTCGGCCTGGTTCCGGCCCCATCGGCGCATGATTGAAATTACAGCCAGGGGTTTTTAAAGGGCGAAATCTGCCACCAGTCCAGGTCGGGCTTGAGTCACGGTTTCTGGCGCGTGATGGCCGAAGAGTCCTCGGATGGTGTCCAGCAACCTGGGGATGTCGAGCGGTTTTGAAAAAAACGCCTGAGCGCCGGCAGCCAAACAACGATCCTTGAATTTCCATGGCTCGGCTGCGGAAATAATAATGATCGGGACTCCATCAACTGCGCCGATGCGTTGCAGCCAGTCAAGGATCAACAAACCGTCCCAAGTATTGCCACTTTGAGCGATATCCGGCGGAAAGAGAATATCGAGAAGGACCAAGTCCAGCTTTTCCCGGCGCGCCACCGTAAAAGCTGCCGGCCCATCAGCCGCGACCAGCACTTCATGACCATTCGATTCAAGCACCAGGGACAATGCTTTCAGGATGACCGGATTGTCGTCCACGACCAAAATCTTTCTGGCGGCAAACTTGTTCACACCATGACTATCGGCTGATCCCGGAAAGAATGGAGTGCGATTCTTGTCATTTTTCAACCCGAAATTGAGCATTTTCCATTGAATCCTGAGTTTCGCGGCAATTTCTGCCGCAACCCGTCCCTCGCTGGTTATTGTTTTCAGCAAACCTGTGCCGGAATTGGCAAGATTCGACATCGGGAAAGGCCGGTGTTTCCGGTTCCAAAAGTAGCGCTCATCCGGCTCTGCCTCCCTGATTTCGGATTAAGCGCTCGCGTGGCTTAACGTTAAACGACGCGGGGCCTCAGCAATTTTTCCCAAGCTTTTGACAATAGATGGCCAGGGGGTATTGCGTATTGTTTATAGTTAATCGCCTGTTGAAAGCATGTTATGACAATCATGGAAACGAACGAATCAGTCAGAATAAACCAGTCCTTGCCGCCGGCTGGTGAGCATGTCTTGGTTCGCTGTCCCAAGTTTAGTTGCCTGGGTTATCGCGATAAAGACGGAACCTGGAAAAATGTCTTCACCGATCAACCGTTGCCTGACGTTGTTGATTTCAGTGAAATTGGTTGACGGTTTCATCTCCCATCCCATCCCACCCCGCCCGCCGGATGAATAACTGCTCCGTGGGTTCTATTTTTTGTAATGGCAGAGGTAGGCCACGTCGGCAGAGGCTTCAACATCGAAAGACGTCTGTGCCGGCACCACGAAGAACTGCCCCTTGGAAAACGTCTGCCACGAACCCCCCGGCAGTTTCGCCTTCAACGTGCCAGCGACGACGTGCATGTGCTCCACCGAATCGGTCTTGAAGGTGTATTTTCCCGGTTCAATCACGCCGGTGGTGGCGTAACCTTCCGGCGTGTTTAATCCCAGACTCTGAACCTTTCCGTCAAAATAAGAACTGTGCTTCATGGCCGGACATCATTGCTGGTTCCAGCCCCAATGGCAATCCGGCAACGCAGGGACTTGTGTTTCAACGATGGCACGCGTAGAACACCCGCCGATGATGGTGAATGACAAAACTCAGGGCCCTTCAGCACCCGCCAGGCGGAGCGCCCGACTCAGGCTCGTTGGCACCCTCGTGCTGGCACTGGGAATCGGCGGTGCGGGCGTGGCTTATTGGCTGGGCTTCCGTTCCACGGACTCGAACGATGATCTCTCGATGATGGGATACAACAAGGCCGAACGGCGGCAAATGGAAAGGCTTTACGGCAAAATGGGTGCCTTGCTGGATGATTGGACGGATGACTTGAAACGTCCCGGCACGCAAATGGTCCTGATCGCGGGTTTTTCCGTCCTTATTGCGGGCGGTTGCTTTTACTTTGCCCGGCTGCTGGAATATGACGACAAAACGGATTGATGGATTTATCCCGGGGCTTGTCTGAGAATGTGGCGGCGGGCCTCCCGGCCTGCCGTGGAGGGCGGCATCCTGCCGCCCGGAAGAATCGCCGCCCTGACGCCGCTGCCTGGGATTTCAAAGGTGTTAATGATGGCGGACGGTTTTTTCCGCCGGCTGGAAGCCCGGCTCTACATCAGCCAGGATGGCTGACGCTACATTTTCAGACAGCCTCTCAGGGACCAAGCCGGTTCTCCCGTTCTTTCCCAAATGCTTTGCGGTCTTGCACGTTGGCGGCTTTGCGTCAAATCTTTTCGCCATGAAACCATTCTTTCTTGCGGCGGTCATCGGGTTGACGGGCATCGCCGCGGCCGTCCCCGGCGCGGACACCAACGCCAACATTGCGGCAGCATCGCCGCACCTTGTCCGGTTGTCCGAGGTGCGTCTGCGTGATTGCTGCGTCTGGCCGGACACCCGGTCGCACACATATTATCTCGTCAGTTCCACGGGACGGCGCGGGCCGAACGGCCGGCCGGCAGTGATTGAATACACAAGCACGGACCTGGAGACCTGGGACGGTCCACGGGTGATTTTTGAAGTGCCCGGGGATTTCTGGGCGCAACGCGGCATCTGGGCGCCGGAATTGCACACCTACCGAGGGAAGTTTTATCTGTTCCTCACCTTCAACACTGACGACCCGTTCCCGGAGCAATGGCGCGACTGGCGGCCACGGGTGAAGCGAGGATCCCAGATTCTGGTGTCCGATTCGCCGCGCGGGCCGTTCAAGCCGTTCGCCAATCATTCCACCCTGCCTGCGGACATGATGACGCTGGACGGAACGTTATGGGCGGAGGATGGCGTGCCGTACATGGTCTTTTCCCACGAGTGGGTGCAAATCACGGACGGGCGCATGGAATACATCCAGCTCAAGGATGATTTGTCCGACACGGTCGGCGAACCGAAATGGATGTTTCAGGCCAGCGATGCGCCGTGGAACAAAAAATCGGAGCAATACGGCTGTCACGTCACCGACGGCCCTTATCTTTACCGTTCCAAAAGCGGAAAGCTGATGCTGGTCTGGTCAGGCTTTGGCACAGGTGGCTATTCTGTGGGCCTCGCGATGTCGAACTCGGGCAAGCTCGCCGGTCCCTGGGAACAGCAGGCGCAAACGCTCTTCTCTGCCGACGGCGGACATCCGATGTTGTTTCAACGTTTCGACGGACAGTGGATGATGATCCTGCATCAACCAAACCACGCACCCGACGAACGCGCGCAATTGTTCGAGGTGGAAGACACGGGCGACACCCTTCGATTGAAAACACATTGAATCTTCCGCCCTCCTGACCAAGCCGGGCCGCTCGGGTGGATCAAAGGCCGGAATTGCAGACTTGATTGCCCCATCCATAATCGCTAACCAATCGCATCTTTTACAGCCAGCCAAATGTTGCCATGACACCGTCCGTCTCCATTTGATTTCGCCCCATGGCAGACGAATCCTTCAAGGAATTTGTTCTCGACCAGTTGGCCGCGTTGCCGGAAGTGCGCGCCCGGGCGATGTTTGGCGCCCATGGATTATATTCGGGCGAGCGGTTCTTCGGGATTCTGGACGAGGGCCGGTTGTTTTTCAAAACCGACGCGCAAACGCAAGCAGATTATACGGCGCGCGGCATGGGGCCGTTCACTTACGAGTCAAAGGGCCGCCGGCTGACCATGAGCTATCACGAAGTGCCGCCGGATGTATTGGAAAACGCGACGGAACTGGTCGCGTGGGCGCAACGAGCGATCGGGGTTGCGGCCGGGAATAAGCAGCCGAAGCCGACCCGGCCAAAACGATCTCACCGCCGGGCATGACACGCCAGGACCAAAGCATCCAATTCCGTCATCGGATGGCTGCCTCCGGTGACGGCAGGGCGAAGAGGGCGGCCGGAACAACCCACACACGAGTTGATTTGGAGCGCACCGGCCTGCCCCTCTTCGAAGAGAGAATTCGACTGCCGCGATGGTTTCCATTTCCATTTCTTCACACTTAAGAGTCCGGAACGTTGAATTTGTTCCCGCACCGTGGCAGTTTGGCAATCCGTTCAAAACGTCTTCTTTCGTAGCTGCCGAGGCTTGCCGCGCCATAACGCAGTGACGGCGGGTAACGAGGCTCAAAGTTTCATGAACATTCAGAGTCTCCTCACGCCGGCAGTTGCTCGGTGAACGGGCCGATACGCCAGTTCGGACGGTGAGATTTTCCGTTACGGCATGTTTTTTGCTTTTCTTGACGGCATGTCGAAACGAATATTCCAGCACATGAAGCGATTTTTCATTTTATTCGCCGTCGCTTGTGCTGGCGCCGGCGCCCGGGCCGACCTGGTGCTGCAGCAGCAAATTGTCATGGCAAACTACAATGGGGTGGCTACCATGAAGGTCAAAGGGGCCAAAGTTCGACTGGATGTAAACAACGGCCAGAACCAGTCTTTGAGCACCATCATGGATTTGGATACGGGTGAAACCATCAACCTGATGCACTCCCAGAAAATATTTCTTAAGACCGCCGGTACCCCGATGAATCAAACCCGGTCGCTGGGTAATGGAACCCCCTCCAAAGCTCCAGTCCCACATGCCACCGGCAAAACCCAAAAAGTGGGCGAATACGACACCGAGCTTTACACCTGGTCCAATTCCCGCGGCATCACCGGAACGGCCTGGGTGGCCAAAAGCTTCCCGGATTATGCCCGGGTTCGGACGGATCTCGCCGTGCTGGACAAAACCGCCGGAGCCGGCGATGACACCAGTCCCGAGTTGAGCATGCTACCCGGCATGGTGGTTAGGTCACAAGTCACTGGCAGCGGCCAAACGATCACGATGGCTTTGATTTCCGCCAAGGAAGGGCCGCTGGACGCCTCACTCTTTGGCATACCCCGCGACTACAAGGAATTGCCACGGCCCAAACCAGTCCAGACGGTTGCCACCCAGCCAGCCCCGCAAAAAGCATCCGGCACTTCCACCAAAAGTGTGCCCGCCACCACCCCCAAGGCACCCACCCAAAAGTTGCCCAGCTGGTAGCCGTCCGATTCATTTTTAAAAGCTCTTTGCCGGAACGGGCCGAAGCACGCTCCCTTTTCATCCCGGAATTCGGGCTGAATCGACTTTGTAAACTGACCTGCCTGCAATATAATCCACGCAAATGCCAGTCCAGAACCGCATCGTCAAAGTCCAGAAACGGAACCGGGCCCTCGTCAAATTTGACGCCGGCCGCATAGGCAAGGCCATCCTCCGCGCGGCAGAGTCCATCGGCGGATTCCATCGGGATCTGCTGCCGGGCGTGAACGACCAGATTTTCAACGCGCACGGTGCGGATGAAAACATCGCGGGCTTCCTGGCTGACGCCGCCATCGTGTGCCTCAACTCGGATCCGCATCACCTGATTTCGAATTTTCCGCCGACCATTGAAAACATCCAGGACAAGGTGTTGCACGCGTTGCGCAGCTACGGTTTTCAGAATACCGCCGATGCCTATGAATGTTACCGCTGGGGCCGGCACTGGCTGCGGGAGGGAGCCATTGCCAAGGAGCATTTCGCGAACAACGGGTTTCCCCGCGAACGGATGCAGCAAATCCTCGACTGGAATCGGCGGCACGGCGTGGACACGGTGGCCGGCCTGAACGACGCGGTCCGCAGCGGGCGCATCCAAGCCGTGATTGAAGCCTCCCTGGAGATTTATGAGCGGTCGCTCGACGAGGCCGCGCAAAAGGTCCTGACCCGGCTGAACGCAGGGGATCAGTTGCGCATGATGTGGGTGAGCGGCCCCAGTTCCTCCGGCAAGACCACCACCACGGTCAAGTTGACGCAACGGCTTGAAAAACAGGGGTTGCGCTTTTTGATGTTGAACCTTGACGATTATTTCTGGTCGCTGGTCGAGCATCCGACCGACTGGATCAACGACCGGAATTACGAGGCCCCGGAAGCGTTGGACATCCAGTTGTTGAACCAGCATCTCCGGACGTTGCTCGACGGGCAGGCGATTGAAAAACCGGTTTACAGCTTCAAGGAAGGCCGGCGCGTCGGCTCCAAAACAGTCCGGCTGGAACCTGATCAGATCCTGTTGCTGGATTGTTTACATGGATTTTATCCCCCGATCACCGAAGGTATTGACGCCTCCACCCAATTCCGGCTCTACATCGAAACGCTGAACATGCTGTACGAAGGCGATGGCAGCACGAAACGGCTCACGCAGTTTACGGACGTGCGGCTCATCCGGCGCATGTTGCGGGACGCGCGCCATCGCAACCACAGCGCGCTGCGTACCATTTTGCACTGGCATTACGTGCGCTACGGCGAATTGTTCAGCATCATCCCGCTCATGGGTCTGGGCGATCATGTCATCAACGGCGGGTTCCCCTTTGACCTGCCCGCGCTCAAGCCGTTCTTCCTCGGCCCGGGCGGCCTGTTGCCCCCGCCGGAGGATTTCGCCCCTTACGCGGGTTTTCTGGACGCCCAGATCCGTTACGACCGGGTGAAAACGCTGCTCGAATCGGTCGAAGGTTTCACGGAGCAACAGCTTTCCGCCACCGGCCTGATTCCCGGCGACACGGTGATCCGGGAATTCATCGGCGGCAGCACCATCCGGATCCCGCACAACGAGTAACGGCCGATGACTCCGCGGGCATTGACTTCACCTGGTCGGAAGACGATAGTCTCCCCAATTAATCGACTATAAATTGACACCAATCCGGCTCCAAAAATGAAAACAAAATTATTTTTCGCCCTCGCGACGGCCATCCTGTTATCGGCGAATCCCTTCACCGCTCCGGCCGTGGCCGGCGACGCCACCAATGAACTCAAGGAGCTGATCACGAAGGTCAAGACCGACCTCCAGGCCGGCAAGAAGACCGAGGCCGAACTGGCGGATGATCTCAAACAGTTCGATGCCCTGCTCGCGGAACACGAGGGCGAAAAAACGGATGCGGTGGCCAGGATTCTTTACATGAAGGCAATGTTGTATGCGGAAGTGTTTCAGAACCCCACCAAAGCCGATCAACTGATGAAGCAGCTTAACACAGATTTTTCAGGAACCCCATTGGTGGCCGAAATGAAGCAACAGGCCGAAAAACAGAAGGCGGCGGAGGCGATCCAGCGGAGCCTGGTGGTGGGGGCAACCTTCCCCGACTTCGTTGAAACGGACATCAATGGCAAGCCGCTCTCCATCGCCAACTACAAGGGCAAGATCGTTTTGATGGATTTCTGGGCGACCTGGTGCGGCCCGTGCCGGGGCGAGATTCCCAACGTCGTGGCCACCTACCAAAAATACCACGAAAAAGGTTTTGAAATCATTGGGGTCAGCCTGGACCAGGAACGACAAAAGTTGCTGGATTATACCAAACAACAAAACATGACCTGGCAACAATACTTTGATGGCGAGGGCTGGGGCAACAAACTGGCCGTGAAATACGGCATCCAAAGCATCCCGGCCGCTTTTCTCCTCGACGGCCACGGCAAAATCATCGGCCGGGATTTGCGGGGCGATGAACTGACGCAGGCCGTGGCCAAAGCACTGGCGGCCAGATAAAAAGAGCGGGTTCCCAAGCGGCAGGGGGAAGGCCCAACCCATTCAGTTGCTCGCACTGGTATAGCGGCGGACGGAATAACGCCAGAACCAATCGGAAATAAACGCCCAGGCGAAACCAAGCCCCAACAGTACCAGCCACGACGAGGTCGATGTCAATTTATCCGCCAGCACCCGCACCGGCACATTGGATACCAGCAGCACCGGCAGGGCGAAGGTGAATACAGCCTTGAACACGCCGCGAAACGCGTCGTCCGGCATCCGCGCGATGTTGAACAGGTTGTAGTAGCCCCACACGATGCCCTGCGCGCGCACCGTCCAGAAGCTCACCGACGCGAGCATGAACATGAGCGAGTAGTGAATCAGCAGGCCGACCAGGCATAATGCCGCAAAGCCAAGGAGTTGCCCGACACTCGGATGCAAATGGAGTTTGTCCGCCGCATAAAACATGACACAGGCGGCAAACGCGGCGTTCGCAAACGACGGGATGTCCACCTGCCGCAGGGAAACGATGAAACGGGTGTTCACCGGCAACAGCAGCAGGAAATCCATCTTGCCCGTGCGGACCAGTTCCGAGAGGTTCGTGCAATTCACGAGGAAAAATGCCTGGTAAATCTGCTGGATGAAATTGCTCGCGCCGGTCAGCAGCACGACCTGCCACACCGTCCAGGTACCGACGAATTCGGTCTGACTGAACAGCACCCCGACAAAGCTGAGTTGCAGTCCGAACCAGACCACCTCGACGATGATCCACAGGAGGAAGTTGCCCTTGAACGACATCTCGCGCGTGACGGAATTTCGCCACAACACGGCATAAATGGCAAGGTAACGCCTCAAGTTCATCTACGCGTCACAATAAACTTTCAACCTCCAACGCTCAACCCCCAACCGCAAATTCAGGGGCGCATCTTGACACTGCCCCCATAATTGGGGTGTGAACGGTTCCTCATCCGCAAACAAACCTAACTCGAACCAAAGGAAACGGATGAACACTGAACCAGAGCGCCCTCGGACTTTGCGGGAAATTGAATGGGAAGTAGAGGCCGAAGGCCGCGAATGGACCCGAAAAAGACTACAACAACGATTGCAACAAGAAGCCGACCGTCAGGGCGGAGTTTTTCCCCCTAAGCGGCCAGCCCGTGGTGCATCGGCGCAATCGTCCGCTGCAACTGCGCACCGTCGCCGGAGTCATTAATCTGCAAGTGGCCTACGGTCAGGATTCTGCCGACCAGCACTGGGGGTGTCCCATGCGGGAACGTTGGGGACTAACCAATCATCAACAGTTGAGTCTGGCATTGGAGGACAAGCTGGCCTTGACGATTACCGCCACCTCCTCCTATGAAGAAGCGGCCGCTTTGGCCCAGAAGTGGGGCGTGCCGGTCAGCGATTCGGCGCTGCACTCCTTGACCCAACGCCTGGGCACCGGTGCGGAGACGCGGATGCAAGCTCAACTCGAAACCCCGCCCGAAGAAAAAGAAATCCAACGCGCCCCCACCAAACTGGGCGTGCTGATGCTGGATGGCTGGCAAGTCCGCCAACGCGGCCCGGGCTGGGGCCGCAAGAAGACACAAGCAAGCCGCGTGGAATGGCACGAATGGAAGACCGGCGTGTATTATCCACACGAGAAGTCTGCCCGCACGGCGGGCGGACGTGGGGTCATCGAAGGCAAGATTGTCATTGGCTGGCAGGGCGATCCGGTGGAGTTTGGCCGCCGTCTCCAATGGGAGGCTTTGCGCCACGGGTTGAGCCGCGCCCGGAACAAACTGGTGGTGGGTGACGGTGCCCCTTGGATTTGGAACGTGTCGCAAGACCGCTGGCAAGGAGCCGGCGAACTGCTCGATTTCTATCACGCCACCGAACATCTGTGGAACTTGGGACGCGCCTTGCACGGAAATGACGAGGTCACCACGGCGCAATGGGTCGAACCGCTCCGCCACCAACTCCGCCATGGCCGTGAGCAACGGGTGCTCACCCAACTCGCTAAATTAAGAGTTCCAACCGGTGAGGCCGGCAAGGTCGTGGTGCGGGAACAAAATTATTTCACCGCCCATGCCCGCAGGATTAACTACCAGACCCTCCATCGGCGTGGCTGGCCCATCGGTTCTGGCGCCGTGGAGTCAGCGTGCCGCCAAAGACAATGCCGGTTCAAACGGCCGGGACAATTTTGGACGGCCGCCGGCATGCGCAATCTCGGTTCGTTAACTGAAGCCCGTCACAACCAACACTGGGACGAGCTATGGCCCGCCAATTAAAAGGGGGCAGTGTCAAGATGCGCCCCGTCCCCGGTTCCCGCACCTATTAATGTTGCGGCCCCACCCGCTGGCCGCCATATTTCAACAGTTAACCCCCCATGATCGAACCACAAACCAGGAACGCGTCCGGAGCGTTCTTCCCGGAACATTCATTTCGGGAGGCCTGATGAGCATAAAACCCGCGCAGGCCCTGCTCCTCGCCGGCTGGTTGTTTGCCGCCAGCTGCTGTTCGGTCGTCCCCAAACCGCCCCCGCCCACTCCCGCAGCAGCCAGCCCTCAATGGCACAGTGTGGTCATGATGCCGCACACCAATCTTCCCCCCATCCATTTCTACAACAAACTGAACCCGATCTGGTGGTTCGAAAACCTTGACGATCCCCGCCCTCCCGCCTGGTATCGCCCGAACGGCTCCTGCCGGACTTTCATGTGGTACCTGCGCAATCCGTTTGTCAACTTCACCTATTTTGTGATCGGTGTGGCCGACAAGAAAACCGTTCGGTCTGGGGTCCATCCCCTCGTGCCCGGCAACCCGAACGGCGGCTGGAATTTTGCCGTCACCCGGCGCCGGATTGCCTATCTGCCCTTTGTGGATTACAAACGCCACCGGTTTGAATTCTATTTTGGCTGGCGCGAACGGGGAAATTTTGGAATGAAACTGAACTTCCGGCAGAAGCTGCCCGCGCCCCCGCCGTCAAAGAACGAAACCACCAACGCTCCGCCGGTCCTTTTTCAGACGGAACCCACCAACTGATTTTCAACGCGCCGAAGCCGCGTTGATTTCCCGGGTGCAAAGATAAATCCGGATATGGTTCATGGGATGGCCATGATGCAGCGACCAGAAATCATCCACCAGTTCGATGTGGTTAAATTGGTCCTGCAATGGTGTCTGCGGCTGGAGGTCCGAGGTGACGAGCAGTGCCCGGGTGTCCGGTGTCACCTGGTAGCCCGGCCAGAGCGTGAATTGTGAGCTGCCGTAGGGCGCAGGGACCAGATAGGTCACGGGCTGGTCAGGCAGATAAAACGCCATCAGGCTGGCCAGGGAATAATGGGGCGCCACCAGCAGGTTCACCCGGTTTGTCTCGCGCGCCTTTTCGACGTGCGCCGCAAAATCCGGCCAGCCTTGCGCGCGGAACAAAGGATCCAGCCTTTGGGGCAAGTGCAGAATTTCCGTATCGTGCAGGGCCAGGGTCATGATCAGCGCGATGGCAAAAGCCGCGCGGACGCCCCAGCGCCAGGCCGGCCGGAGGACAACCAATTCCCGCCAGAAAACCACGGTAAAAATAATACCGGTCACCAGCGCCGGCACCGTCCAATTGGCGTGGCCGGCGCTGTTCAGGCTGAAAAAGAGGAACAGGCCGTAGATGGGCAGAAACTGGCTCAGTAGAAAGCGCGTACGCAGATCTTCGTTGCGTTTCAGCAACAGCGCCACCGCTGCCACGATGATGCCCACCGCAAACAGGGGCGACATCACCCCGAGTTGTTCGCCCAGAAACCGGAGCGTTTGGGAGGGACGGATGTGGAACGAGTTGGTCACCCCGCTACGCGAATGCAGCGCCGTGGCGTGCACCCAGCCGGTCTCCATGTTCCACCAGAGAATCGGCGTGCTGGCCAGGCAAAACGCCACGACCATGATCAAGGTTTTGCGGCTGAACAGGAGCGGACGATGTTCCTTCGACCAAAGCAGAAAAAAAGCGATGCAGGCCAGCTGCACGCCGTTGGTGAATTTGGCGAGGAACCCGGCGCCGATGGCCAGCCCCAGCCAGAACCAGATCATCGTCCGGCCGTGGTGCAGGGCGTGCCAGAAGATCAGGACGGCCAGCGCCCAGAAAAATACGCTCAAGGAATCAATGGTCATCAGGATGGAGCCGACCGCCAGGATGGGCATCACCAGCGCCACCAGCAGGCACCACAGGGCGGTGCGCTCATCGTAAAGCCGGCGGGCCAGCACAAAGATCAGCCCGCCCACCGCACCGCTTAACAGCACGGCAAAAAACCGGATGCCGAACACCGTGTTGCCAAACATCTTGGTTCCCAGCGCAATGGTCCACGCGATGGCCGGCCCCTTGTCCCGATACGATGCCGCCAGATGCTTTGACCACAGCCAGTAATAGGCCTCATCGGCCACCAGCCCGATCTGGGTCGCAAACCAGAAACGATAACCGACCACCGCCAGCAGGAGGAAAATGGCCAGCCGCGTCGGGCTTGTATGGCGCAGAAAAGAGAGCATTTAATCTTTGGGCGCGGCCACCGGGGATCCGGCTTCCGCCGGCACAATTTCCCGGATGATATAGAGCGGACGGCCCTTGGCTTGTTCGTAAATCCGGCCAAGGTATTCACCGAACACGCCAAACAACAACAGTTGAATGGTGCCAAAAATCGTGATGGCCGACATGATGGAAGTCCAGCCCGGCACCAGTTCGCCGCCGCGAACGAAATGATCGTAGATGACGTAAAGAATGTAGCCAACAAAAATGCCGAACAACAACAGCGACAATACGTACGCCATGCGCAGCGGCATGGCGGACATGGACACGATCCCGTCGAAGGCCAACCGCAGCATTTTTCGCATCGGGAAATGGGTCTCGCCGGCGACCCGGTCGGCCCGGTCATAAAAAACCTGCGTTTGGGGAAAGCCGATCCATGGCACCAAGCCCCGAAGAAAACGATGTGTTTCGCGCAGATGCGACAATTCGGTCAACGCCCGGCGGCTCAACAATCGAAAGTCACCGGTATTGTGGGGGATCGGCGTGCCGCTGAGTTTATCGATCAAGAAATAAAACAGATGGGCGGTCAGCCGTTTCGTGACCGTTTCCGCCCCGCGTTCGCGGCGGGTCGCATAAACCACGTCGTAGCCCCGCTGGCAGGCCTCGATCATTTCCAAAATCACCGCCGGCGGGTCTTGCAGGTCGGCATCCATCGAAACCACCATGTCGCCCCGCGCGGTTTCGAGGCCGGCGGCCAAGGCATGTTGGTGGCCGAAGTTCCGCGAAAGATTGACCCCGACACAGCCCGGATGACTGCTGCAATGCGCCCGGATCAGATCCCAGCTTTTGTCCGTGCTGCCGTCGTTGACAAGCACAATTTCGATTGGGCCGTGCGGCTTCAGCAATTTCCCGCAAACATTTTCCAATTCGGCAAACAAGGTGGGCAGCATCGCCTCCTCGTTGAATATCGGGATCACGATCGACAACGGATAGGACATTTGATTTTGCGCGGTATGTGTCATTGACTATCAGACGGCCCGGCTGGCTGATAATTTTGAAATATACGGTGCTGGATGAATTTACGAAATGACAAAAATTAATTTTTGATTCATTGGGTGTATCCCGTCCTTAAAATGATCTGTCGCTCATGCCCGGGCGCCTCGGCCGGTTTCACGGACACCGGAATTGGTCTCGGTGGCTGCCCAATCCAGCCATTCGCTGAGGACAAGCAGGGTCCAGAGGGCGCGGGCATGATCGGCTTTACGGTGACAATGTTCGGAGAACAAATCCAGGGCGGCAGGCGTCTGAATCCCCACCCGCTCCAGTCGCCCGCTGCCCAGGATTGCCGACGCCCACTCGTTTAGCGGACCGCGCATCCAGCGACCGATGGGCACCGAGAGGCCGCGCTTGCGCCGGTTCACGATGTCCGCCGGCAGGTAGCGCCGGGCATAGCGTTTCAAAAAGACCTTGGTCTTGAATCCCCGCACCCGGTCCGCCGCCGGAAGCGATTTCGCGAACTCCATCACCGCTTCGTCGAGGAACGGCGCGCGCAATTCCAGCGCCGAACTCATGCTCGAGCGATCGGCCTTGGTCAACAAGCCCTCGGCCAGCGGCGTCTCCAAATCCCATCGCTGCACCTGGTCCAACAGATCGCCGTCATACGAATCGCCGCCTTCCAGGTCCATTGGCGCCACTCCCAGCCGCCGCAACAGCGGCGGGGCGATGTTGGAAACCCAGAGCCGGTGGCGGGTCAAGCCGTTCAGCTCCACGCCTTGCACGAATCGTTTGAGCAGGAACGAAATGGTGACCTTCTTTTCGCTGGGCGGCAAGAGTTCCACCGTACGCTTGATGGCAGATTTGAGCCAGCCAGGCAGCCGCGCGAAGCGCCTCGCCAGGCCCGCGCCGATGTAAGTCGGGTATCCACCAAACAATTCATCCGCACCCTCGCCCACGAGCGCCAGCTTGACGTCCTGGGCAGCCCGCCGGGCCAGCAGCGCCGCCGGAATCCATGCCGGATCCGCCAGGGGTTCACCCACCAGATGAATGAGCGATTTCAATCCATCCCGTACGTCACCGGGTTTGACCCACACCGTCACCAGTTCCATTTTCAACTGCCACGCCACCGCCTCGGCGAAAGTGCCCTCGTCAAAGGATTCCTCCTCGAAACGCAAGGTATAGGCCTTTAACGGACGCTTCGGATGCAGCGACCGCACCACCGCCGAGACCAGTGATGAATCGATGCCACCGCTCAGGAAAACGCCAAAGTCCACATCCACATCCGTCTGGCGGCCGACCGCGGCGCGGAAGGTTTTGTCAAAGGTCCCGAGCGATGGCGGTGATTTGGCCGTCTCCGTGATCTGCCAGCGCCAGTAGGATTTTCGGCGGACGCCTTCGGTGTCGAACTGGATCAATTCGCCCGGCGCGACTTTCCGGATTTCGCCGAACGGCGTGTCCGGCGATGGAAAAATCCCGAACTGCAGATATTTTCGCAACGCTGCTTGATCGAGGCTGACCGGCAACCGGTGGTGCGCTGCCAGGGCGGCAATTTCGGTGGCAAAAATGACCTCGTTTCCGTTCCGCGCATAAAACAGCGGACGCTCCCCGGCGCGGTCGCGCGCCAGGATCAGACGCCGGTTGCGTGCGTCCCACACCGCAATGGCAAACGCGCCGACGAGCCGGTTCACGAACGCCTCGCCCAGTTCGAGATACAGGCCGGGAATCACCGCCACGTCCGTCTGGCGTTGCACGGGCCGGCCCCGCTCCGCCAGCCAGCGGCGCAACTCATGATGATTGTCAATCTCCCCGTTGCAGACCGCGATGATCCGGTTCTCCTCGTCCACCATCGGCTGGTTGACATCCTCGTCCAGACCGCGGATGGCCAGCCGCGTTGCGCCCAAAACCGCCAGTTCGGTGTCCGCGCGGCCGACGGCATCCGGTCCGCGGTGCGACAAGGACCGGAGCATCGCCTTCACTCGCAGACGGGCGGCCTCGGGAGCCGTCAGGCTGGAAAAGGCGACGTTGCCGCAGATGCCACACATGGTCAGGGACCTCCCGGGGCGGGCAGTTGGGCGCCCCAATAACCGGAAGCCAAAGGTTGAATCGCTGTGCCCCGGGCGGTGGCAATGGTTTCCAGTTTGTTGGTGTCCGACTGGCGGACGATCAGATAAACCGGATTTTTTCGGGACGCCAGCCAGGCGTCAAAGTCCGCCAGTGGCACGATTTGATCCGGCCATCGCGGATTTTTTTTCAGGGAATAAATGATGTAATTGCTCGTCAGTTCTTTGCCATCGCGGGAGATGAGCGTGGCGGTACGGCGCAAATAGAATGGCATCCCGTTCGGAAAACATTCCAGGCAGGCCAGCCCCGTTCCCGCCGGCAACGCCGAAAGTTGGCCGGCAATTGGCCGACCCGTCTTCACCCCAAAAATCACATCAATCACCCCCATGCCTGCATTCCCGCCCAGCGGCATGAAAACGGCGAAGCCAAGAAAACAAAGCGGAACGCTGCGCCGCCAGCGCGCCACCAACCCGAAGATGCCGAACCCCGCCAGCGAAACCGCCAGCGGCACCATCGTCCGGCCAAGCCCTTCCGCATCGGCCACCGGGATGCGCATGGGTCGGGCCAGCAGGCGCGTTTGCGACATGCCCAGCATCACCGCCGCCGCCACGGCCAGCAGCAAACACACGACGGCCAGCGCCACCGTCGCGCGCGCCACGAGGCGGGCGGCCCGGCCATCCGGGTTGGTCAATGCCGCATCGAACAACCGCGCGAGGAGCAGCCCGGAAGCCACCGTCACGCTCAGGATATACCCTGGCAGTTTGGATTGGGAAATGGAGAAGAATAACACCACCACCATTGACCAGATGAGGCATAACCGGTCAGCGCGGTTCTTCGCCCAACGCTCCCGCCACGCCGCCACGCCGGCCTCCGGCAACAGCAGGCTCCACGGGAAAAATGTCCCGGCCACGATGAACGCATAAAAATAAAACGGCTCGGAACGATGAAAGGCTTTCGCCGTGGTAAACCGGTGAAACGACTCCTCCACAAGCCCGTATTGCAGGAAGTCCCGGTGCGCGAGGCAAAGTCCCACAAACCATGGCAGCGTGATGCCGAAGAACACCAGCAGGTTCAACGGCGACAATAATCGTTTCCACACACCGCGCCGGCCTTCTACGCGGTTGAAAACGAGCAACACCAGCGTCGGAATCAGAAAACCGACCGGTCCTTTCACCAAAGTTGCCAAACCGGCTGCCGCCGCCCCGAGCAGGTACCAGTTGCGTCGCGCCCGGCCTTCCGCCTCCTCGGCCAGATACCCGGCGAAAATCGCGGCGCAGACGAAAAAGGCGAGCGCAATGTCGAAGATGACCGTGCGCGCATTCATCAGATAAAGCGGCATGGTGGTGACAATGATGGCCGCCAGCAGGCCGCAACGGGTTCCATAAACCTTCCGGCCAAAGGCGAACACGAGGCCCAGCAACGCGAGGCCAAAGGCGGCGGATGGACCGCGGGCCGCGGTTTCATTGTCGCCAAAGGCCGCCAACGAGAGGGCCACGGCCTTGAAGTAAAACGCGGGTTTGTCCAGATAATCCACGCCGTTGTAGGTGGGCACCAGCCAGGCGCCCGACGCTTTCATTTCGCGGGCGACCTCGGCATTGCGGCCTTCATCGGGGGAAATCAACGGCAAATGTCCCAGCCGGAAACATAGGGCAAACCAAGCCACGGCCAAAGCCAACCAAACCCATGCGGTTTCCGCCGGCGAAGCTGAAGATGAACGTCGCGGTTCGATGCCGCGCAATCTACCAACCCCGCCACGCAACGCAAGACCGTTGACCGCTTTACCTTGCCAGAAATCCTGACCGACCAAACAAAATGATCGTTAACCACGGATCGAATCAGGATGGGATTATTGGATTATTGGATGATTGGATTGATGGATTGTTGAGATCACCATCATTGGTCATCCATTTATCCAACAATCCATCAATCCAGTAATCTTTTTTCAGGTTTGCTTTGCGCGGGAACTTTTCCTATTGCTGGCGGGTCTAATTGATGCGGATGAAGAGAAAATTGAAATGGATTTTTGCCGGGATGGCCGTGGTGTTTGCATTGTTGCAACTGGCCAACCCTTCCCGCACGAACCCGCCGGTCGTCCCCGGACACGATTTGATGGCCGCCAACCCGCCGCCGCCGCCCATCGCCGCGATGTTGCACGCCGCCTGTTACGATTGTCATTCCGACGAAACAAAATGGCCATGGTACAGCCATGTGGCGCCGGCATCGTGGCTGGTGGCCGGCGACGTTAAGGACGGGCGCGAACGGATGAATTTCTCCGAGTGGCCGCACGATCTGCCCGAACGCGCGGCCAAACGGCTCGAACGAATCAGCGAAGAGGTGGGTTACAAGGACATGCCGCCATCGAAATACACCGCGCTGCATCCGGAAGCCCGGCTCACTCCCGAACAACGCCAACAGTTGATCAACTGGGCCGACCAGGAAGCCGCGCGGTTGAAACCAGCGACGACCAAATAATAAGGCGGTTTACCATTGGACGCAAAAGCTCCGGTTAGATCTCGCGAACCTTTCGCCGGCTGGCAGAGCGCCAGAGGGCTGGCGCACTCCAGGACGCTTCGCGCATTCCAAGCATCATCGTGCCACGCACTGCGTCTTGGACTGCGGCGGCCCTCCGCCGCTTGCTCCAGGGACATATCAAATTGGCGTAAGATTTGCCCGCCGACGAGACGCCGGCGCTCCCAAGCAACCAAACCCATTCCATTCGGGCATTGACGGAAACACGCCCGCCAAACATGCTGATCGCTTTATGTTGCACAGCGAACTGGTTCCCGCCACGAATAGCAATTCAAAGCGATTGATGGTTTTGTTGCACGGTATCGGCGACAGCCTGGACGGCTGGCGCTGGTTCCCGGAAGCAATGAATCTGCCCTGGCTCAATTACCTGCTCGTCAACGCTCCGGACGATTATTTCGGCGGCTTCTCCTGGTTCAATTTGGGCGAGATCGAGGCCATGGTTCCCGGGATCCAGCGCAGCCGGAAATTGTTGTTCGACCTGCTGGATGATTTGCGCGCCAGGGGTTGCCCGGCGGAACAAATCACGCTCGGGGGCTTTTCCCAGGGTTGTCTCATGTCCATTGAGGTTGGCTTGCGCTATCCGCACCGGCTGGCGGGCATTGTCGGCATCAGCGGCTGGGTTTGCGAACCCGAAAAACTGATGCAGGAACTTTCCCCCGTCGCGAAACAGCAACGCCTGCTCATGACGCATGGCACCGAAGACCCGATGGTCACCATCGGCCGGGTGCGCAAACAAATCCCGCTGCTCAAGGCGGCGGGACTGCAGATCGAATGGCGCGAATTCGCCAAGACGCATACCGTGGCCGGCGAGGCGGAAATTTCCGTCATCCGGGATTTTGTGCGCGCCGGTTATCCGGGTGTCGTGGGGAAGTAACCGGCGCGCTCGTGTCGCCGCGCAGGGACACGGAGTCCCGCAATGCGGGAGGGAAGAACTGCTCGATTTACGATATACGATTTATGATTTACGCATCGTTCTGCGATCCTGCAGATTGCGTAAATCGGGTATCGTAAATCGAAAATCTGGTCACACTTTGATTTCGCGGTTCGCGCCGGGCATCCAGATTTGTTCCGGGCGCGGTTCCCCGGCGGTCTCCATGGCGCGTTCCACGATGTCGCGCATCTGGCTGAACCACCAGCCCGCCCGGGCGATGCGCCCTTCCCGCCCCCCACCGTTCGCTCGCGGGCGGATACCGTTGAACCCGAGTTCCAGTTGATTGTCTGTCGCATCATTTGTCATTATCATAATAAACCTTTCGTTGCGCGACATCCTGACAGGGAGGGTTGGACATTGGCTGTCCAAGGTAAAAATAATCCGGGAGTATGTACTTAGCTCAAATGAAGGTTAAATTTTGTGAGTGCTCCTAACTGCTCGCACAGCGCCAGAGGGCTGGCGCAATCCAAGACGCTTCGCGTAATTCTGGCACCACCGTGCCGCGCACGGCGTCCTGGAGTGCGGCGGCCCTCCGCCCCTTTTCCCGCAGCATATCCAACCGTGCCAGGCAAATCACCGCAGCCGTCGAATTTCAATCCACCGCGTAAATCAGGTATCGTAAATCGTAAATAATGAGCCTCTTTACATCGGCGCCCGCTCCTCAATTGAACTATTCCCGGATCTTGATCGTATCTCCCGGTTGCAGCGGCACGACGTGGCCGGTGGTCAAATCGTGCGGGTCAACCGCGATTTCCTCGCCTTGGCGGGTGATGGCGATGGACTTTGGGTTGCGGTGACTCGTGTAATTGGCCGTGGCGATGGCTTGCGCCAATGTCAATCCCTCGACCCAAGGCACGTTGGGATGATCCACCGGACCGATGATGGCCACACCCTTCCCCAATCCACCCAAGGAGGCGAACGCCGCCTTTTGGCCCGCCAAATAGGCGGCCCGCGCCCGGGCATTCGCCTGGGACTCGGTGACACAACCGCAGAACAACGGCGCGATCAACAGTGCGAGCACCGCGCCGGTCCAAAAAGGCTTTGGCAAAATCCTTGGCCAGGAGCGTTGAGGAGCGCGGACAGTTTTGTCCGCAAGTACAGGATCCACCTGAACCCGCGGACAATGCTGTCCGCGCTCCGCTCTAGCAGGGTTCGCGAACTTTTTTCCTGGCGATCGAACCATCTTATTCCGGTTTCTTGAGGATTTTTCCAAACTCGCCTTCGACGGGCTCGATTTCAATCCGAAGCCCCGTCTTGGCGCCCGGAGACGGCGCCGATGTCTTGTCCTTCTTTTCCGCCCGGGGCATCATCCCGATCGCCGGCAGCGATGCAGCCACAAAACCGGTTTCCGTCGGCTCGCTGTCCGGCGGTTCCGCATTCTGGCTGGGAATGAAGAAATTGGTCCGGGTCTCCAGCCATTTGGCGTAACGCTGAAAACTCCACATGCCGTGTTCAGCACCGGTTTCTATGGCCGAACTGATTTTAAAAAATTCGCGCGTGCGGATGAAACTTTTTACCGCATGCGTCGCCACCAGGATCTCGCATTCAGGCACGCGGATGTTCAAATCCGGCCGGAACCGGAGCCGTTGCGAAACGACTGCCACCAGGCAATCCGCCAGTTGCGCGCAAACCGCCCCCTGAATTTCCGCCGGGAAGGCCGAGGCGACGCGCTGCAATGCCTCGGCGCAGGTCGATGAATGCACCGTGGCCAGGACCAGATGGCCGGTTTCCGAGGCGCTCAACGTCAGGCGCATCGTTTCCGGATCGCGCATTTCACCCACCATCAACACGTCGGGATCCTCCCGCAACGCATCCAGCAATGCCTGCTCAAAACTCGGCGTGTCGCGCCCGACCTCCCGTTGCCGGATATAAGCGCGGCGGGGACGGAACGCATATTCGATGGGACTTTCCACCGTGACGATGTGCTGGGTTTCGGTGAGGTTGATTTCCTGGATCAACGCCGCCAGCGTGGAGGATTTGCCGCTGCCAGTCGGGCCACTGATCAAAATCAAGCCGTGCGTGTTTTTGATAAGCCGCTTGAGATCGGGATGCAAATTGAGTTTTTCAACCGTGGCCTGAAAGGCGCCCAACAACCGGATGGCAAGGCCGGTGCCGCGCGCCGTCTGCAGGATGTTGATCCGGCAGCGGACGCCTCGGATGGTTTTGGACAAATCAAACGAGCGCCGTTCCAGAAATGACGGCCATTGTTCCTCGCCGATGAGCCGGCGAGCAACCTCCATGAGCAACCCCGGCGGGATGGGTTCGCCCGAGATCTGCAAGGCGCCGCGCACGCGCAATGCCGCCGGCATCCCGGCCTCCAAGTGCAAATCACTGGCGCCACCGGCCGCCGCCGCTTCAATCAATGAGTCCAATTCCATTTGACCTACCTTAATGAACAATGCATCCGGCGAAAAGTTCTTTGGTTGAGGTAAAATGTGTTTTCGTCCTCGTCCTCGATTCTTTCAAAAGGATTTCGAGGACGAGAACGAGAAGGAGGACGAGGAGGATTATGGACCGGCGGCTCTTGTTAATGGCTGTCAGATCCCCGCCAGCGAGCCTTTCCATTCGCCCACGGCCTTTTTAATTTCCGCGCCGCAGTTCGCCCGGGGTTTGACAAAACGCGGGGTGAACCACGGGAAGGTGCCGATCAAGTCGTTGGTCACCAGAATTTGTCCGTCACAGTCCGGACCCGATCCGATGCCGATGGTGGGAATGGACATTCGCTGGGTCAATTCCCGCGCGACCGGTGGCGTCACCAGTTCGAGCACAATCGCAAAAGCCCCCGCCCCGGCCAGCGCCAAGGCGTCGTCCAGCAATGCCTGATGTTCAGGCTCGCTCCTGCCTTTGACGTGGTAGCCGCCCTCCTCCAGCACGTGTTGCGGCAGCATGCCTAGATGTCCGCAAAAGGGAATGCCGGCGGACACAATCGCCCGGACCTGCTCCATGATCAATCGACCGCCTTCGGCCTTCACGAATTCTGCGCCGGCTACGGCCAGCTTATTCGCATTTTCGACCGCCATCGATACGGTTTCGTAACTGCGATACGGCAGGTCCGCTCCGAGCAAGGCGTGCGGGCAAGCGCGGGCGGCTGCGCGGACGTGATGTTCCATCTCGGCCATCGTGACGTGTGTGGTGTCGGGATAACCGAGCACGACCATGCCCAGCGAATCGCCGACGAGAACCAGCGGAATGCCCGCCTCGTCGAGCAGTTTCGTCATCGGATAATCATACGCCGTGAGCGCGGCGATCTTTTCCCTGCGCGTTTTCATGGCGCGGATGGTTTCAACGGTGATTTTTTGAGAGTTCATTTTGGAACCGCAGACGGACTCATAATGGATTGATGGATAATTGGATTACTGCCGTTCCAACAATCCAATAATCTATTCATCCATCAATCCCCTTGTTTCATCCGTGTTCATCCGTGGTTAAAACTGCTCAACAATTCCTTTGGCGTGGTGATGGCGGTGCCGATTTTTCCCACGACAATGCCGGCGGCATGATTCGAGAGGATCGCCGCCTCGACCGGCGACGCCCCCGCCGCGATGGCCAGGGTGAACGTCGCAATGACGGTGTCGCCCGCGCCGGAAACGTCGAATACTTCCTGGGCCACGGTGGGGATGTGAAACGGCTTCTGGCCGCGCTGACAAAGCAACATGCCTGATTCGCCCAGCGTGACCAGCAGCACCGCGGGGCGCAGTTCGTTGAGCAGCCGTTCCGCCACCAGCATCAGGTTCTTGTCGGCCAGCGGATTGGCCTGGCGGGTTTCGTCCGGCAGATTGGCCAGTTCAAACGCCTCCTTGCGGTTGGGCGTGATGAGCGAGAGCCCGCTCAGGTTCAAATGATGCACCGGCTTGGGATCGAGGCTCAGCCAGACGCCGCGCGCGCGGCAGAGCGTTTTGATTTCATTCAACAACGGCTGCGTCACCACGCCCTTGCCGTAATCGCCGACAATGAGGGCGGCCGCCTTTGGAAGTTTTGCTTTCAGTTCGACGAGCAGGCGGGCGGTCAGCCTGGCATCGAGGCCATCGCGCGTTTCGCGGTCAATGCGCACCATCTGTTGTTTGTGGGCCACGACGCGGGTCTTGACGCTGGTATGCCGTGCGGCGTGGGTCACCAACCCGCCGCAGCCGATTTTTTGTTCGTTCAACAAGGTGCGCAACCGGCGACCGGCGTCATCAGTGCCAATCGCGCCAAAAATCTCCGTGCCCACGCCAAACGCCGTCAAATTGCGCGCCACGTTGGCGGCGCCGCCCGGCATGAAACTTTCGCGTTCGAAATCCACCACCGGCACTGGCGCCTCGGGCGAAATGCGGGACACGCCGCCCCAGATGAACTGGTCCAGCATCACGTCGCCGAGGACGAGCACGCGCGTGTGGCTCGCGCCGGCTAAAATCTGCCGCGCGCGAGAAACGGACAAGGTATTTGCGCTCATAATTCCAACCACGGATTAACACGGATGGACACGGATAACAAAACTAAACGCAGAGGCGCGGAGGACGCGGAGAAACGAAGGGTAAAAAAATCTCCGCGGCTCTTTGCGACCTCGGCGCCTCTGCGTTTTGCCCCTTCCGTGTTTATCCGAGTTCATCCGTGGTTCAGTTCAATCCAAAAAAGCCGTCAACGGACTCGTGGCACTGGCGGTTTCCCGCGTTGCGGCCAGGCCGATTTCAAACGCCGCGCGTCCGGCCTCGACGGCCGTCTTGAACGCGACGGCCATCCGGTTCGGATCGCTCGAAACCGCAACGGCAGTGTTGATCAGCACCGCATCCGCACCCATTTCCATGGCTTCCGCCGCATGGCTCGGCGCGCCGATGCCGGCATCCACCACGACGGGCACGGTGGCCTGCTCGATGATGATACGGATTTGTTCGCGCGTTTGAATGCCGCGATTCGACCCGATGGGTGACCCGAGCGGCATTACAGTGGCAACGCCAACGTCCTGCAATCGCTTGGCCAGGACCGGGTCGGCGTTGATGTAAGGCAGGACCGTGAAACCGTCCTTCACCAGAATTTCCGCGGCCTTGAACGTTTCCACCGGATCGGGCAGGAGATAGCGCGGGTCGGGATGGATTTCGAGTTTCACCCATTTCGGCAGCCCGGCGGCGGCGGCCAGGCGGGCGAGGCGGACGGCTTCCTCGGCATTCATCGCTCCGCTGGTATTTGGCAGCAACAGATATTTTTTGGGATCGATGAATTCGAGAATATTGGCGAACGGATCATTCTTGACGCTCAAATCAGCGCGGCGGAGGGCGACGGTGACCATTTCCGACTCACTGGCGGCGAGGGCATCGCGCATGGCCTCGGGCGACGAAAACTTCCCCGTGCCCATGATGAGCCGAGAGCGAAAGATCCGCCCGGCGATGACCAATGGCTGACTGGCAGACGACATTCCGGTCAATTTAAGAAATTGCGCCGGTTTGTCGAGGCGGGATGCGGATATGCCCAGTGAACATTAACTGAAAGAAAAAAGTTTATTCATGACCGCCGTGCTGGCGCAGCAATTCCGCTATATCCTTGTGTCCCGCGAGCGCCGCCATGTGTAAAGGCGTTACGCCGTCGCTGTCCATGGCATTGACATCAGCCTTGTTGGCCAGGAGTAATTCCGCCACGTCCATGGATCCCGTAATAGCCACAGAGTGCAAAGGCGTATTACCGTTTTTGTCCTGGGCATTGATATTGGCCTTGCCGACCAGAAGCAATTCCACCACATCCTTCGATCCCTGCATCACCGCCATGTGCAACGCAGTATTGCCGTTTTTATCCTTGGCATCGATATCAGCATTGTTGGCTAGAAGCAATTTTACCACATCTTTGTGTCCAGACGACACGGCCATATGCAGCGGCGTCCAGCTGTTTTTGTCCTTGGCATTCACATCGGCTTTGTCGGTGAGCAGCAATTCTGCTACATCTTTGTGTCCTCCAACCGCCGCCAAGTGCAAAGGCGTGGCGCCTTTTTCGTCTCGGCTAAAAACTAAATCAGGATTGATTTTGAGTAGTCCTTTGGCCTCTTCTAAGTTGCCATTCATTGCCGCCTCATGAATTTCACCGCCAAAGGCGAGGCTGCTCCAAGCTAGCGCGGCCAACATGACGGCAACACAGCTCAGAATTGGACAGTGGCAGAACTGGCCAAAGAAAGAGTTCCGATTCATGGATTGGGAATAGCTGTATGGTGGGAAATTGGCAAGCGCGGTTTGGACATCAACGCATCGTCAAGCTCCATAGGAGCGGTATCTTTGTAGATACCCATGCCCAAAACCTCCCTCCAACCCCAACGGGTGAATGGCGCTTAGATAAGGCCCAAAACTTTTTTACCCAGTTGTTTACGACGCGGGGGATGCGGCAACGTGCCAAAGATGACCTCACGGCTTAAGGCCTGCATTCGCTGCAAAATCTCCTGAGCCTCTTTCCAGTTCACGATGGCCGCCCGAAGCGCTTGATATTGCTCTTGAGATAGCGCCACCGACACCGTCTTGCCTTTGACTTTGCGCGTCCACTGGTAACAAGGGCCGCCCGCTCCCGGACCGCGGTCCTGCACGTAGCCCTGGCTGATCCAGTCCAGGCGGGCCAGGCGGGCGCGCAACCGGGCGTATTCGGCTTGCAGCGGGGCGGCTTTGACTTTCATGCCGGAAAGTCTAGCACGCGTGTCAATAGGGCGGTATAAATACCGCTCTATGAAACACTCCTACGCCACACCTGACTTCCCCGCCTGGTCGCACCGTCTGGGCCCCATGAAGGCCCGGCTCGTCGTCACGGGCTCGCGACTGCGCCAGAGCACGCTCTCCCAGCTCGAAGCCCGCCTGGGAAGCTGCCTGCCGGACCCTTTGCTGGCCAAGCCCACCGGCGGTCCCCACAGCCGCGACCGCATCTATTCACTGCCCCGCACCTTCTGGGGCTGGCTGTGGCAGATGCTCAACCACAACGCGTCCTGCCGTGAAGTCGTCCGTCAGGTGCAGGCGCTTTGTGCGCTTCAGGGCGGCCCCGCCGTGGACGAGGACACCGGAGGTTACTGCCAGGCTCGGGCACGCCTGCCGCAACCCTTATTGGAAAAGGCGCTGGCCGCCAGCGCCCGCACTGCTGCGCAGCGCGCGCCGGCCCTGTCTCTGTTGGGCAGTCGTCCGCTCAAGGTGGTGGATGGTTCCAGCCTTCGGCTGCCAGACACGCGGGCCAACCAGAAGCGATTTCCCCAGCCCGCCAATCAAAAGCACGGTTGTGGTTTCCCCGTAATGAAGCTGGTGGTGCTGTTCTGTCTGACCAGCGGGGTGCTCTTGGCCCGCGTCAAGGCCACTGGTTGAGTGCGGCGGCCTGGGCGGCCCTGCCGATGCTGATGGAAGTGCGGATCCTGCGCACGCAGGTGCGGCAGCGGGGCTTTCGCTCGCGGGAGATCACGCTGGTTACCACGTTGCGGGAGGCGCAGCTTTATCCCGCGGCGGAACTGC
>Ga0265320_10000471_pt1 | contig 31514 bp, 28 predicted proteins | sample 4827metaG_FD_202087 | JGI IMG/M metagenome (GOLD analysis project Ga0265320, IMG submission 202087) | Rhizosphere microbial communities from Carex aquatilis grown in University of Washington, Seatle, WA, United States - 4-8-27 metaG | ecosystem: Host-associated > Plants > Roots > Rhizosphere >... | reverse complement strand
GCGCTGTTTCCGCGCGCGGGCATCAGCATGGTGCAAATTCTCGAAAAGCTCGGCCACAAGGTCGTTTGCCCGTCGAACCTCATCTGTTGCGGCCAGCCCGCCTTCAACTCCGGTTACTGGAACGAGGCCTGGCCCGTCGCCATCAAAACCCTGCAGGCGCTCCGGAACGCCGAGGCTGTCGTCATTGGTTCCGGCTCCTGCGGCGCCATGGTCAAAAAGTTTTATCCGGAATTGTTCGCCGAGACCCGGCACGAGGAGCTGGCCAACCAGGTCGCCGCGCGCACCTGGGAATTTTCCGATTTCCTCGTCAACAAATTGAAGGTGACCGACCTCGACGCACGGTTCCCAGCCCGGGTGACGTTTCACGACGGTTGTCACGGCCTGCGCGAACTCGGCATCAAGACCCCGCCGCGAACGTTGCTGGCGGAGGTCCGCGACCTGGAACTCGTCGAGATGTCCGAGGCCGAGACGTGCTGCGGTTTCGGCGGCACGTTTGCGACAAAGTTCCCCATGATTTCCACCGCCATGGGCGACGTGAAATGCGCCTCCGCCGTCGAGACCGGCGCGGATTACATTGTGTCAGGCGATTCAAGCTGCCTGATGCATCTCCAGGGCTTGCTGAGCCGGCAGGGCGGCAAAATCAAAACCATCCACCTCGCCGAGGTGCTCGCCCAGAAATGAAATCCTTTTTACTATGGATCAACACGGATGAACTCGGCTGGATTGCCGAAAGGCGCTGCTGCGTTTGCTCCCTCTCCGCCAACGGAGTTGGGGGAGAGGGTCGGGGTGAGGTGGCGCGTCAAGCTCAAATCCTCTCACCCTGTCCCTCTCCCCGCTTGGGCGGGGCGAGGGGAAAAGCATCCTGCCATTCCGGGTTCATTCGTGTTCATTCGTTCCCATCCGTGGTTAAAACCCATTTGGCATGACCGGTAACGCCGCAAAATTTCTGAAGGACGCCGCGCTCGTCACCGCCGATTTGCGCCAGCGCCAGGCCATCCGCACCGCCCTAGGCAATTACGAAATCGCCCGCGACCAGCGCCAGGCCGCGTTCCGGGACTGGGAAACCGCGCGCCAGGCCGCCGCCGAAACGAAATGGGAAGCCATCAACCACCTCGACCGGCATCTCGAAGAATTTACCACCAGACTCACCGCGCGCGGGACCAATGTCCACTGGGCCAGCACCGACAAACAGGCGCGCGATATCATCATCGATATCGCGCGCGACAAAGCTGCGCGCACCATCATCAAGTCCAAGGCCATGACCGCCGAGGAGATTCATCTGAACGAGGCATTGCAACGCGCCGGATTTGAGGTGATTGAAAGCGACCTGGGCGAGTTCATCGTCCAGCTTCGCCACGAGGCGCCGTATCACATCGTATTTCCCTCGATGCACCTGACCCGCGGCCAGATCAAGGAATTGTTCCAGAGCAAGCTCGGCAACGCGCCCTCGGACAATCCCGAGGACCTCACCCTGATCGCCCGCCGCGTTCTCCGCGAAAAATTCCTAACCGCCGACGTCGGCATTACCGGCGCGAATTTCGCCATCGCCGAGACCGGCATGATTTCCATCACGGAAAACGAAGGCAACGCCCGGCTGACCGCCGCCCTGCCGAAGACAATGATCACCCTGCTGGGCATCGAGAAGATCTTGCCGCGCATGGCGGACCTCGCGTTATTTCTGCCGATGCTGGCGACTGCCGGCGCCGGGCAGCCGATGACGGGTTACAACACGCTTTATGGCGGCCCGCACCTGCAGGGCGAGAGTGACGGGCCGGTGGAATTTCACGTGGTGCTGCTCGACAACCACCGCACCCGGCTGCTCGCCGACCCGGAACAGCGCGACGCGCTCTATTGCATCCGTTGCGGTGCGTGCCTGAACGTCTGCCCGGTTTTCCGCAGTGTCGGTGGCCAAACGTACAACACCACCTACTCCGGCCCGATCGGCTCGGTCATCACGCCGCACCTGCGCGGCTTGCAGGATTGGAAGCATCTGTCCAGCGCGTCGTCACTGTGCGGCGCCTGCACCGCAGCGTGCCCGGTGAAGATCAACCTGCACCATCACCTGCTGCAGAACCGCCGCAATGCCGTGAGACAGAAGGCGTCGATCCTCGAACAATTCGGGTATGACCTCTTCGCGTCGCTGGTGAACCACCCGGTGTTGTGGTCGCTGGCAAAAACGTTCGGGCGCCTCGTCCAGCCGCTGAATCGCCTGGTGAAGGGCAGCGTATTCGACCCGGCGCGGTCCTGGACCAAAACCCGCGATCTGCCGCCGCTGGCGAAGGAATCGTTCAAGGATTGGTGGCGGAAACGAAAATGAACCCCTGGCCGCGATGCGGCGGATCCAATGACTGAACGCGAAAATATTCTGGGCCGGGTGCGCGAAGCGCTGAAAATAAAAACGCTTCGACCCGCGATGCCTGATGGCGACGACCCGCTGCCGGAGCCACCGGTGGCCGGCGCGCATCACTGGCTGCCGCCGGTCGGTCATGATTTCAAGGATTGGGTGGAACGGTTCAGCAAAAACGCCGTCGATTTGAAGTTTGAATTTCACCTGATGAGTTCCAGCGATGAAATGCGGCAGATGCTGCTCCGGTTGCGTGACGCCGAAGGCTGGAAACGTGCCGCCTGTCACTCCGGCATGTTGCCGGACGCCATCTGCCCGGCGCTGGGCATCCAGATGTTCAAGACCGACAAAGCTTATGACGTTCGCGAGTTGGAGCAGTGCGACGTGGGCATCAGCGAATGCGATGCGCTCATCGCGCAGACCGGCAGTGTGCTGCTGACGAGCCGCAGCGCGGGCGGACGCGCCCTGTCCATATTGCCGCCGCATCATGTGGTGCTGGCCCGGCGCGATCAGCTCGTGGCCGATTTGCCTGCTGCGTTTGATTTGTTGAAAGCGGAATACGGCAGCGATTATCCGAGCATGATTTCATTCATCACCGGCCCGAGCCGCACCGGCGACATCGAACGCATCCTCGTGCTCGGCGCGCACGGCCCGAAAAAGCTGACCGTCCTTTGCGTTTGAAGCCACCCCCCCGCCCCTTCGTTGTCACCCGTAACCAGAACATTTTTCCAACGTCTTAATTCAAAATGAAACACCGCTTCCGTGGATTCTTTTTCAGTGGTCTGACCTTCCTTTCCAGTTTCCTGGTCCAAAACAGCGGGGCTGCCGACCGCAACGCGGTAAGTTCGGTGAACGGTCTCGGCATGAAGCTGGTGGCCGTTGTCCCGGGCTCGTTTGTGATGGGTGCCGAGACAAATGAATTCGACCTCGGGCCGAAAACCGCTGAATCCAAGGACGGGCCGGCCTGGGACGAAATCCCGCGGCATAAAGTAACCCTCACCCACGGATTCCGCATGAGCGAACAGGAGGTGACCACGGAACAATTCCGGCAATTCCGGCCGGATTTCCAGCCGACCGGCGCCTTCGCGCCCTATGCCACCGGCGTGAGTTGGGCCGAGGCGATGGCGTTTTGCAAATGGTTAAGCGTCCGGGAAGGCAAAACCTATCGCCTGCCGACCGAGGCGGAATGGGAGTATGCCTGCCGCGCCGGCACAAAAACAATTTTCTGGAGCGGCGACCGGCCGCCAAAGGATGACGTGAACCCCTGGGGTTTGAAAGACATGCAGTCCGGCCCGGCCGAATGGTGCTATGACTGGCACGGCGAATATCCCGCAACGGAACAAACCGATCCGGTCGGCTATGCCGCCGGCTGGGCAAAAGTCGTCCGGGGCGGCGCGGTGCGATCAGTGACAGTGAAAAATGCCGGTGGCAGCGAGGACGTCCAGCCGGACCCCGCGCCGGTGTGGCGCCGGAGCGCGAACCGCTGCAGCCTGATGCCCGACACGCCGCCGTACGATACGAACCACATCTGCCAGTTCGTCGGTTTTCGGGTGGTGGAAGGCGATTGGCCGAAGACCCCGCCGCTGCCCTGGACGCCGGAATTGCCGTTGCAGGGAGTGAAACAGCAACCTGCGGACTGGTCGGCCGGGCCGGATGCGCAAAAGCCTTATTTCAAGGCACGCGTTATCATCCCCAGCCCGCCGGACTTTACAAGCGCCGAAGATTGTGCGGCGGTTGGCTACAGCCGGGCGGTACAGGGTAAGGTCCACAGCGGCGGCATTACCTATGCACCGAACGGTGATTTGCTGGCAATCTCATTTTCATCCAGCCCGGGCAAGAGCGAATCGGCGCCCAACACGTGCATGGTGGTAACGCGGCTCCGGCGCGGAGCGGAGCAATGGGACCTGCCCGAATTGTTTTACAAACTTTCCGGCCTGAACGACCAGAGCGGGCTCCTCTGGAACGACAACGGGACGATCTGGTTCTTCGGCGGCGGCCGGGACCTGGGGCAGGTCCCCTTCCGGTTCACTATCAGCACGGACAGCGGCGCAACGTGGAGCGAATTGCAGCCGGCGGTGGTTAGCGGTGCGACCGGTTCCTTCACCGCCCAGCCCATCACCAGCGCCTTCCGCGGACCGGACGGTACCATCTACGTGGCCACTGATTCCCGGGGTGCAAAGAGTCTGCTCTGGGCCAGCAAGGACGGGGGAAAAACGTGGCAGGACACTGGCGGCCGGACGGGCGGACGACACACGACTTTTGTGCTGCTCAAGGATGGCCGCATCCTCGGCATGGGGGGCAAGGACAGCTCAGTGGAGGGATACATGCCCAAAAGCTACTCGTCGGATTTCGGCCGCACCTGGAGCGCTTCGGAAAAAACACCGTTCGCAGCTCTGGGCAGCAATCAACGACCCAAAATCCTCCGGCTGGCGGACGGCAAACTCTTCTTTGCCGGTGATTTCCAGAACATCCGGCTGATCAGCTCACCGCCGCCGGCCGATATCACGGAACGCGGCTCTTATGTGGCGCTTTCGAGCGATGAAGGCCAGACCTGGACCATCAAGCGCCTGGCGCTGGCGACCCCACACAACGGCTGGACGGGCAAGCCGCCGCCGGGAAACGGCAAACCGCAACATGGGTACGGCACGCTGGGCTATTGTGATGCCGTGCAGACGCCGGATGGGCTGGTTCATCTGATGACCAGCAAAGGCAGACCCTCGATGCACTTCGCGATGAACGAAGCGTGGATCCTCTCCCCGGAAACCGGCGAAGCCAGTCAGGTGACCGAATCCAAGGGCAAAAAAATCATCCGGGAAACGGAAAAATGGCCGAATGGCCGGACCCGGTTAGACTGGAGCTGGTTCAGGGCGGCGAACGGAACACCCGTGCTGCAGGGCAAGGAAACCTGGTGCTATGAAAATGGCGACCAGCAATATGTCGTGACCCGCGAGAACGGGAAGAAAATCAGCCACGAGGCATACTTCCGCCGGGACGGCTCGAAGCAGTGGACGCGTGACTACCAACCGGACGGCGAAATGGTCTGGACCACTTACTGGCCCAATGGAAAGAAGAAGTCCGAATCGCACTGGCGGGACAGCTGGGCGCAGGGACTGACAACCGATTGGGACATCGATGGCCGGGTGCTGCGGGAAATCCATTTCCAGGACGGAAAAAATCTCTCGGCGGCTGCCAATCCCAGTGACGACTAAACCCCCTGACCGGGCCGGATTTCAACCGCGCCCGGCAACATCACCGAAACCGGCGATAAAAATGCAGTTGATTTCCTGTTGCGTAAAGAACGGCTTGGCCATAAGTTTGTCCATTCCGCGATATTTATGAGCGAGCCCACGACCCCACCAAATGCCAAAAAGATTTTGGTGGTGGATGACGATGAAGTCATTCTGAGAACGTTGTCCATTACCCTGAGTTCCAATGGCTATTACGTTTATCTGGCAGCCGACGGCCCCGAAGCCGTCCGCGTCGTTACCCGGGAAAAGCCAGATTTGATCCTGCTGGATATTGTTTTCCCGGTCGATGCGGCAAACGTAGGCGGGGCGTTGCAGGACGGATTTTTCATCATTCAGTGGCTCCGCCGCATGGGCGAAGCGGAGGGCATTCCCATCATCGTCATTTCCGGGGACAACTCGACGAAAGACAAACAACGGTCCATGGACGCAGGAGCGGTGGACTTCTTTACCAAACCGATTGATACCACCGCCTTGCTGGCCGCTATTGCCAGGGTGCTGGGCGGAGCGGGCGCCGGTCAGAAGCCGAAACCAGCCTGAATTTCGGCCGGGTCGGCGTTTCACCCGCGAAATCAAACCGGCCCGTTTACTGGGGAAATCCGCAACTTCGCTTCTCGTTTTCCCGCCAAAGACCTGAAATTGACCTGCTTAGGGATGAATTCCAGGTTGATTTTTCAATAACAGAAGGTATGTTAATTCAGGTTGGTCAACAAATAAAAGTCATGAATGAAAACATGACCAAACCAAATGCCAGAAAGATCCTGGTTGTGGATGACGACAAGGTCATTTTGAGGACGTTGTCCATGGTGCTCACCAATGTGGGTTATCAGGTATTCACAACCACCGATGGTCCGGGAGCCGCCAGTTTCGTTTCCGGGAAAAAACCGGATTTGATCCTGCTGGACCTCCAGTTCCCCCCGGACGCGATGAATGTGGGCGGGGCGTTGCAGGACGGCTTTTTTATCATGGAATGGCTCCGCCGCATGGGTGAAGCGGAGAACATCCCGATTATCATCATCTCGGCGAACCACCTGAAGAAAGACCATCAACGCGCCCTGGACGCCGGGGCGGTGGCCTTCTTCGCCAAGCCGATTGATCATCTTGCATTGCTGTCCTCCATTCGCGTCGCGCTTGGTGAAAGCGTGGCCAATGAATTGCCGGCTGCCGCGTAAATTTCCACGCCGCAGGAGAGTCCACCTAGACGCCGCCAAACCGGCGATGCCGGCGCGCATATTCCTCCAGCGCGGCAAAGAATTGCGGCTTGCGAAAGTCCGGCCAGAGTGTGGGGGTGATGACCAGTTCGGCATAGGAAATCTGCCATAACAGGAAATTGCTCACCCGCATCTCGCCGCTCGTGCGAATCAACAGGTCCGGGTCCGGAATATTCCGCGTGTACAAATGCTGGGCGAAAACCTGTTCGGTGATGTCCGCCGGATCGAGCTTGCCCCGCTTCACCTTCTCAGCGATGCCCCGCACGGCATCCACGATTTCAATGCGGCTGCCGTAACTCAAGGCCATGACCAGCGTCAGGCCGTTGTTTTTGGCCAGGGTGGCCATGGATTTGCGGAGGTGCTCCTGCACATTTTCCGGCAGGCGATAGATCTGGCCAATGACTTCCAGCCGCACGTTGTTCTTGTTCAACTCCGGCGTCTCGCTCTTGAGATAGTGGATGAGATACTTCATCAGCGCATCCACCTCGTCCTTCGGCCGGTTCCAGTTCTCGGCGGAAAAGGCGTAAAGCGTGAGATATTTAATCCCCAGTTCGCCCGAGGTACGGATGATGATGCGCGCCGACTCCGCCCCCTGCCGGTGACCCTCGATGCGCGGCAGGCTGCGCTGCTTGGCCCAACGGCCGTTGCCGTCCATGATCACCGCAACGTGCTGCGGCAGCGACGCTTTGGCCTCGGCGCTCAGATTTAGAGGTGCGGGACTCATTGTTCGATCCGCAGATTATGCCGATTGTGCCGATTTCAAAACTGCAAAAAAATCGCGTTAATCCGCGATATCTGCGGGGACTCTAGCGTTAGACAAAAATCGTCTGGTCGCGACTCGGGCCGACCGAGGCGATGGCCAGTTTGGCCCCGGTCAATTCGGCAATCGCCTTCAAATACGCGCGGGCCTTTGGCGGCAGTTGCTTCCACGTCCGCGCCTTGTCGGTGGGCGCGCGCCAGCCGGAGAATTCCGCGTACACGGGTTCGCATTCCGCCAGTGTCTGGGCATCGTTGGGAACAAAATCGTAACGCGCCCGGCCGTGGCGATACGCAACACAGACCTTGATGGTCTCCACCGTGTCCAGGCCGTCGAGATTGGTGACCGCGAGCTCGTCAATGCCATTGACCATGGTCGCGTGCCGCGTCGCCACGCTGTCAAACCAGCCGCAACGCCGCGCCCGCCCGGTCGTGGCGCCGAATTCGCGCCCCATCGCGTGCAACATGTCCGCAACCACAGCATCCTCCGTCGGCAACGGCCCCTCCCCCACCCGCGTCGTGTACGCCTTCATCACGCCGACCACGTCGTCCATCTTATTGGGCGCCACACCGGAACCCGTGGACGCGCCGCCGGCGGTCGTGTTCGATGACGTGACGAACGGGTACGTGCCGTGGTCGATGTCGAGGAATGTGCCTTGAGCGCCCTCGAACAGAATATTGTCACCCCGTCGCGTGGCCTGGTGCAGCAGTACGACCGTGTTGGCGGTGAATGGCTTCAGGTATTTGCCGGCCGCCCGGTATTCGGCCAGGACCTGCTTGAACGAGAGCGGTTTGGCGCCGAGCGCGCGCAGCACCTCGTTGTTTTCCTTGATCCGCAGCCGCAGCTTTTCCTCGAACCGCGCCGGGTTTACCAGGTCGATCATCCGCAACCCGACCCGCGCCGCCTTGTCGCCATAGGCCGGCCCGATGCCGCGCTTGGTGGTGCCGATCTTGTTTTTGCCCTTGAGCACCTCCCGCTGCGCGTCCAGCTCGCGATGATACGGCAGAACGACGTGCGCGGTCTCGCTCACGACCAGGTTGTGGCTGATCTTGACGCCGAGCCTGCGGAGCCCCTCGATTTCGCTGACGAGGCCGACGGGATCGATGACCACGCCGTTGCCGATGACGCACAATTTGCTTTTGCGCAGGATGCCTGACGGCACGAGGTGCAGGACGTATTTTTGCTTGCCGATGAAAACGGTATGCCCGGCGTTGTTGCCGCCGGCGTAGCGGACGACAATGTCCGCGTCTTCCGTCAGCACGTCGATGATTTTTCCTTTGCCTTCGTCGCCCCACTGGGCGCCAACCAGAATTGTATTTGCCATATTTGTTCGTTGAACCGTCAAATCGTTTAACCGTTAAATCGCCCGCCGGTTCAACCATGGAGCGGTTCAACGATTTAACGTGTCGCCCGCGGCAACAAAAATCCCCGAACGTGAATTCGGGGCAAAGCGCGTGTCTTTGCAAAAAGAGGCTAGGGATGCAGGCGGCCGATGTCAATTCCACAAAGTGCTTTCAGGCCGCGGGAAGCTAAAATCCAAAAAAACGGGATGGCGGAGAGAGGGGGATTCGAACCCCCGATACGGTTTAACCCGTATAACGGTTTAGCAAACCGTCGCCTTCAGCCACTCGGCCATCTCTCCACCGGAAACCATCCTGACTGGTTCAAACAGTCTGGCAATTGCGATTGGAGAGTCAAGAACGGAGGCAGGTTTTGCGGCGACGTTCAGAGTTTTGGACGCAGGTCGGAATAGATTCAAGCACCAGCCCCGGGTGAAGCAGACCCATCAGCCGTTTCCGGACAATCAGGATGGCCGCCATCCCACCGGCCAACGCCCAAATTCCCGGTTCCGGCACGGACTGAACGCCCCCCATAACAGCTATGTACGTTCCGCCAATGTCGGTGGCGACAACACTGTTGTGCCCGTCGGCACCGAACCTGATCAGGACGTTGTTATCCATGGTCGGCCCGCCGATTCCGTCATTGTACATGCTCGCAAAGGTGGCAAAAAGATTGCCATCCAGGTCAAAAACAAGATCGCAGGGGGTGTCGATGCTGCCGGGCGGAGGAGCGCCGCTGCTGCCGTAAGGAGCCGGATAGTCGGCGATGCTGGTCAACAGACCGCCATTGCCATGGATATTACATCCGTTCTGCAAGGCCAGGTAAAAATGTCCGGCGACGTCAACCGCCATCCCCTCGACCGAACTGAAAGAACTCATCAGCGTGGACCGGGTCCCGGTGGAATTAAATTGTTCAACGGTGCGAAGGGTGTTGGCAAAGATATTCCCGGCGTTGTCTGCGGCCAGATAAGCGCCATCGGAACAGAAGCTTATTCCCGTGGCAAAGCTGGAGACATGCCCGCTGGAATCGATTTTTGAGATCGTCTGGCTACCTTGGCTGCCGGCATAAAGGTTGCCGAACGGGTCGAAAGCCAGCGCCGAAGGGCCGTTCAAGCCGGTGGCAAAGGTGGACATGTTTCCAGCCAGGTCGAATTTCAAAATGGTTCCGTCGCCGGAATCCGCAACGTAGAGATTGCCCGCACCGTCGAAAACCAGGTCCTTGGGACTGTCCAGGCCGCTGGCAAAGATGGATGAGGCGCCACTGGGACCAATTCGCGAAATGGTGCCCGCGCCGGTGTTGGACACGTAAACCGTATCGGCCTGGCTGGCGTTGCCCCCAAGGATAACCGAAGTCAGAATCGCAAAGATTAAAGAAACAGGTTTGTTGTAAAGCATTGCCGCAAAATGTATTTCTTGTTGTTTCCGTGATTGGCTGTTTGATTCCCGCCACTCTTGCCTGTCATAAGTTGTTTATAAATGACCCGAACAAATCATACGAATGATTGCTTAGTCGTTCCTCCAGCACCAAATCGACATCATCATTACGTCCGGCAACTAATCAAACTTTCTCCTCCCTGCATAGCGGGGAAGCTTACTAATAGTTCACCGCTATTACTGTGTCAAGAAATAAGACAGAAATGTCCAAAATCGGCTGAAAATACGGCGGTTTTGGCGAGGAACGCTATTGCAGCGGGGGCTGATGGCGGATAGTATGAACGACCAGTTTTTGAAAACGAATGACGGCAGACATCTTGAACCAGATTAAAATGGAAAGGTAATATGGAAAAGAAACGGCTCATCGAAAAAGATCCCCAGTTGCAAAAAGACGATTTGATTGTCATCACCGGCGCCGGCGGCTTCATTGCCGGCAATCTGGCCCTGTATTTCAAAAACAAGGGCTTCACCCGCATCCGGGCGGTGGACAAGAAACCGCTTTATGAATGGTATCTGAAGGTGCCGGGGGTCGAATCCATTTGCCTGGATGTCAGCCACGAGGAAAATTGCCGGCGCGTTTGTGAAGGCGCCGTCGAGGTGTATCAGCTGGCCGCCGACATGGGCGGCATGGGCTTCATCGAGCGGTTCCGCGTGGAGTGCCTGCGCAGCATCCTGATCAACACCCATATGGTCGAGGCGGCCTATCAGGCGGGCGTCCGCCGCTATTTTTATTCATCGTCGGCGTGCGCCTACAATATTCTGCTGCAACAGGACCCGAAAGTTCGCGCGTTGAAGGAATCCGACGCCTATCCGGCCATGGCCGAGCGCGGCTACGGCTGGGAGAAGCTCGTTTCCGAAATGTTTTGCCAGGAATACTGGGCTGAACGCGGCATGAAAACCGCCATCGCCCGCTTCCACAACGTCTATGGCCCGCACGGCACCTGGGATGGCGGCCGCGAAAAAGCCCCCGCCGCCCTGTGCCGCAAGGTCATCGCCGCCATCGACAAGCAGGACATGAACATCACCATCTGGGGCGACGGCACGGCGACGCGCAGTTTCATGTACATCGACGATTGTGTGAAGGGCATCGACATGATCATGCATTGCGATGACCTGATTGCGACGCCGATCAACCTCGGTTCCAGCGAACTCGTCTCCATCAACGAACTGCTTTCCAAGGTGGAAAAGATTGCGGGCGTCAAACTCAAGCGGCATTACGACCTGACGGCGCCGCGCGGTGTGGCCGGCCGCAACAGCGACAACACTTTCATCAAAAAGACGCTCAAGTGGGAGCCGAAAACGTCGTTGGACGACGGGCTGGCCGCCACTTACAAGTGGATCAAAGAGCAATATCATGACCGGAAGAAGGGCAAACGCGTTGTGGAATGAAAAAAACGCCGTTGGTCACCGAGGTCATCGGTGCCATTCCCAACCGCTTGCAACTGGCGGGTGGCTGGATTGACCAGCCTTTCGTCTCCCGGCTGAATCCCCGGCCACCCGGTTCCATGGTTGTCGTGGCGCTGGAACCGACTTTTCGGGTGATGGACCGGTCCGGTTGCGCCAGCGGAACGCGGGCCGTAGCCACAAAATTATGGCGGGGCCGCCTGCCCGCCCGCCCGCCGGAGGAACTGGTCCGTGAACTTTACGAGGCCGAAAACCATGGCAAGGCCGAACCCAGCGGGTCCCAGGACATGATCGGCCTGGTTTATCCGGGCATCAACCGCTTGGATTACGATTTCGCGGCCAACGGCGGCGTGTTCCCGTCACACATCGAGACTCTGGACCGGATGCGACCGGCTCGCTGGCTGGAAAAAATCCTGCACCTGCTGCCGGTCGAACCGCGCCCGGATGGCTACAGTCCGTTGGGCAGGAAAAATCTCGACCCGAAGTGGATCCTCCGGCTGGGCCAAACCGGCAAGGATTGTTTTGACGCAATCCGGCAGATGGACGTAAACGCGTTGGGGACCTCCCTCAACCAAACCATGCTTTGCTGGGAAAAACTCCTGCCGCACGTCGTCCAGCACCCGCTCATCAAGTGCGACTTGAAGGCGCTGTTGAAGGTTTACCAGAATAATTTTCCCGGCGCGATGTTCTCCGGCTGCGGCGGCGGCTACCTGCTCGTCGCCTCAAAGGAAAAAGTCCCGGGGTCATTTCAAGTCACTGTTCGCACCACCCACCGATGAATTCCCGCCAAGTTGTCGTCACCGGCGCGTTCGATGATCTCCGCTCGCAGCACGTGCGTTTCCTGGAAGCGGCCGCGACGCTGGGCGCACTGACCGTGCGGCTATGGCCGGATCGCACGATTCGGGAGCTCACCGGTCAGCCGCCGAAATTTCCCGAAGCCGAACGTCTTTACTTTCTCAGCGCCATGCGTTACGTCAGCCGGGTCCTGCCCGTTACCGGCCCGGTGACTCGCGATGAACTTCCGGCCGCGAATGATTCTCCACCTCAAATGTGGGTGGATGAAGCCGGTCCGGACAACGAAGCGCGGCAGGCGTTTTGTCGGCGGCAAGGCCTCGAATATTGCGTGCTGGGTGAGGATCAATTGAAGGGTTTTCCCGAACCGGCGCCCTTGCCCGCCGTCCCCGGCCGAAAAAAGGTGATCGCCACCGGTACTTACGACTGGTTTCACTCCGGCCACGTGCGCTTTTTCGAGGAGATCAGCGCTTATGGCGACCTTTATGTCGTCGTCGGTCACGACGCCAACATCCGGTTGCTCAAAGGCGAGGGGCATCCCCTCCTGCCCCAGGCCGAACGCCGCTACCTCGTCGGATCCATCAAATACGTCAAGCAGGCGCTGATTTCCAGCGGCGACGGCTGGCTGGATGCCGATCCGGAAATCCGGTGCCTGAAACCGGACATATATGCGGTGAACGAGGACGGCGACAAGGGCGGCAAACGCGAGTATTGCGAAAAGAACGGCATCGCATACCTCGTGCTCAAGCGCGTCCCCGCCCCCGGTTTGCCCCAGCGTTCCAGCACCAATTTGAGGGGGTTTTAGCCTGATGCTTCAGTTCGATTGATTTCAGGCTTGTTTTTTGGGGCTTTGAACGAAAAACTGTTGATTCTTTATGGAATTGCAAGACGCACCGGCGACCTTTTTATTTAAACTGTGGCCCTGGTTTGAAGCCAACAAGACCCGGCTGATGGCAGCCGGCGGCATCGTCATTGTCGCCGCCGGTGTGATTTACTTTTACACCTGGCAGCAGAATCAAAAGCAGATCACCGCCGGCCAGGCGTTGACGCAACTGATGTTGTCGGACCAGCGCAGTGCCGGGCCCGGACAGCAGGCCAGCCTGTTCCTGAAAATTGCCCGGGACTATCCCAACACGACCGCCGGAGAACGGGCCCTGTTGCAAAGCGCCACGCTGTTGTTTGAGGCCGGAAACTATGCCGACGCCCAGACGCAGTTCCAGGAGTTTCTCAATCAATACCCGAGCAGTTTCTTCGCCGCCCAGGCCTCACTCGGGCTGGCCTCCAGCCAGGACGCCCAGGGCAAGGCGGATCTGGCCGCCGGCACTTACCAGCGGATTTATAACACCTATACCGAGGAGATGCCGGTCAATATGGCCAGGTTTGGTATGGCTCAAATCAATGAACGCCAGGGCAAAGTAACCGACGCCATCAATCTTTATCAGGATATCATGCGCGCCATGCCCAACAGCCCGCTCGCCGCGGAGGCCGGGTTGCGCATCATGGAATTGAAAATAAAACAACCGTCGGCTTCGACCGTCACCACGCCCGCGGTTTCGTTCAAGCCCACCCCCTGAGCCATGAAGCTCACCCTTATCGGTACCGGTTACGTTGGACTGGTCACCGGCGCCTGCTTCGCCGAAGTCGGCCACCAGGTCCTGTGCGTGGATAACGACACGGCCAAGGTCAAGCTGCTCCAGTCGGGCGGCATACCGATCTATGAGCCGGGGCTCGAGGAATTGGTGAAAAAGAATGTCGCCGCCGGCCGGCTGGCCTTCACCAGCAGCACCGCCGAGGGCGTCCAGAAATCCGAGGTGATCTTCATCGCCGTGCCCACGCCGCCCCAGGCCGACGGTTCGGTGGATTTGAGCTTCATCGAACGGGTCGCCCGCGATATCGCCGCTGCCATGACCACTTATAAAATTGTCGTGGACAAAAGCACCGTGCCCGTCCGGACCGGCGAAAAAGTCGCCGAAACCATCAAACGCTATTGCCCGGCCAAGGTGGACTGCGATGTGGTCAGCAACCCCGAGTTTCTGCGCGAAGGCTTCGCCGTCGGCGATTTGATGAAACCCGACCGCGTGGTCATTGGGGTTCGCTCCGAGCGGCCCATTGCCGCCATGAAGGAGGTCTACGCGCCATTTAACGCGCCGATTGTGGTCACCGACATCAGTTCCGCCGAGCTCATCAAGCACGCCTCGAATTCCTTCCTCGCCCTCAAGATCTCCTACATCAACGCCATCGCCGCCATTTGTGAGGCCACCGGGGCCAATGTCCAGGAAGTCGCCGCCGGCGTGGGCCTGGACGAACGCATCGGCCGCCGCTTCTTGAACGCGGGCATCGGCTTCGGCGGCAGCTGTTTTCCCAAAGACCTCAGCGCCTTCATCAAAATTGCCGAGCAAAACGGCTACGATTTCCGCCTGCTCCGCGAAGTCCAGCACATCAATGCGGAGCAAATGGAGCGCTTTGTCAAAAAAATCACCGACACCCTCTGGGTGCTCAAGGATAAAACCATCGGCGTGCTCGGCCTCGCCTTCAAACAAAACACCGACGACGTCCGGATGTCCCCGGCCATTGACCTTTGCCAGCGCCTGCAAAAGGAGGGCGCGGCCCTGCGCGTGCACGATCCCAAAGCCATCGACAAGGCCAAAGCCGTGCTCATGAATGTGACCTACGTGGACGATATGAACGCCGTGGCCGAGGGTTGTGACGCGCTGGTCGTGGCCACCGAGTGGGACGAGTTCAAAAAGCTCGATCTCGAACGCGCTCGCAAATCACTCTCCCATCCCATCATGTTCGATGGCCGCAACCTGTTCGACCCCGCGGAAATGAAACGGCTTGGCTGGGTTTACAAGAGCGTTGGTCGTTGAACCGTTGAACGGTGTATTCGTTTAACCGTGAAAATTCAACGCTGTCCGGGCCGGTTCAACGATGTAACGGTTCAGCAATTTAACTGCGATGCAAACCATCGATGTCGCTGCAGCTTTGATTTTCCGGGACGGCAAACTGCTGATCACCCGGCGCCAAGCCCGGGCGCATCTCGGCGGACTGTGGGAATTTCCGGGCGGCAAGCGTGAGCCGCACGAAACCTTCGAACAATGCCTCGTCCGCGAAATCCACGAGGAACTCGGCGTGGCCATCGCCGTTGGCGGCCGGTTTGAATCCATTACCCACGCCTACCCGGAGAAGACCGTCCGCCTGGAGTTCTTCATCTGTCGATTGCCCGCCGGCGAGCCGCGACCGCTCGGCTGCGAGGCCCTGCAATGGGTGGCCGGACCGGAACTGGCCGATTACGAATTTCCCGCCGCGGACGCGCGGTTGCTGCAAAAGCTGCAAAATTCGCCGGCATTGTGGGCCTGAGATTGAAGCGGCAGCCGCGGAGCGGCGAAACAAAGTAGCCCACGGCGTCGCCGTGAGTTAAAAGGAGAGCGAACTAAAGCCCCGGCAGGGGCGGCAGAACAAGAGCGCAAACGGAAGCGGGCCTTCTTCCGCGCCACCAGAATTCTCACACCTTCCCGTAAACCTCTTCAATGATCTGACGGAAGTTGTTTTCGCCCACCTTGACAATGCCCATTTCACGGTGGGCGTTCTCGGACGAGTCGCTGGCGTGCGCAGCATTCACCATGATGGTCGAGCCGAATTCGCGCCGGATTGACCCGGGCGGCGCCTTGGATGGATCAGTCGGCCCCAGCACATCGCGGATTTTGGCGACGGCATTAACGCCTTCATAGGCCAGCGCAATGCACTTTTCCGTGCCGGACCGGGTCCATTCCTCCTGCGGCAATTCCGACGGCGCATGGCCCGACATGAAACGGACGATGTTCTCGAATTGATTGTCGCCGAAGGTCGGGCCGAGAACGTCGCCCAGTTGCTTTTCCTCGGCCGCGGGGATTTTGAAGCCGAATTCCTTTTCCAGCACCGTCTTGGCCTTGGCCCCCACCATGTCTTTGAGCTTGGTGCGAAGCACCTCGCGCACGGGACCGTAAAATTCCATCGCCTGGGCCACGCTCATGCGGTGCACCTTGATGCCGACGATAAACAGGCCGGTGCGCGAAAAAAAGTCGATGACGTTGCCGGGCCGTCCGGTGGCGAAACGGAAGTTGTCAGGCTTGATGAGCACCAGCGTCCGTTCGCCGGTTTCGCCGGGAGGATAGGCGATGACGTTTTCCAACACGCCACCGTCCTGGTCGGAATGACGCGCCCACAGTTTGATTTTGGCGTCCGCCTCCTCCATGTTTGGCGCTGCCAGCACCGCTGGTTCAAAATAGCGGACCTGGCCGTCGTCTTCCACCACCAAGTCACCATAAGTGTCGCGGATCGTTTCCCCCACGCGCCGCTCCGGGGTGAGATTGCCGACCACCGAACGGACCTTGCGCACGGCATCCTCGCCGCGGAACAGCAACGTCATGACCCGCCGCCGACGCCCGGTCTTGGGGTCGGGCGAGAATTTCTGGAGGACATACTGCTGAAGCAATTCCTGAATGCGCCGGTCCTGCGGGTCCCGGGCGGAAACGATGGTCTCGGAATATTCCTTCACCAGCTCGATGCTGGGAGCGAACATGCGCGCCGCCGCCAGGTCCAGACCCGTCCGCGAAATCAGCCGGCTTAGGATGCCCCCCGTGCGTGATTTATACAGGGAATGGGGCGTGATGATGACATAAGCGAGTTGTTGAGCCATAATTTTAGCTGGTGGTCGGCGGATTGACCGGCGTTGCGCCGACAGCGGCTTTGCCACCTAAAATTTTGAACATGACCGTGCCACAGGTCGGGCATTTGCCCTTGATCGCCTTGCGCCCGTTTTTCATCGTCTCTTCAACGCCGTTGGCGATTTCTTTCTTGGCTTTGCACTTAACGCAATATCCTTCGGCCATAAAATCTATACCGCCCTGCGCTTCATGCGCCGGACGGTCTATAAGCTTAAGGGTGGCTGTCTGGCCACGTCAACTGGGAAAGGCCGAATCAATACAACTTGTTGAAAACAAATAGTTTGTAATTTATGCCAGTCTCAGTCCAAGTCCTGTTGGCGGAGGGTGGTTTTGAGGATTTTACCCGCGGCATTTCGAGGCAAAGCCGGCCTGAAAACCACCTTTTTGGGCACTTTATAGTCGGCCAGCTTGTTACGAAGATGTTGCAACAGGGCTTTTTCCTCGGGATTTGGCCCTTCCATCGCCACAAATGCCACCGGTAGCTCCCCTTTGCGCGCGTCAGGCACCCCAATCACCGCCGCTTCCTTTACCCCGGGATACTGGTAGATCACCTCCTCGATCTCCCTCGGATAGACGTTGATTCCATTCACGAGCAACATGTCTTTTTTGCGGTCCGTGATGTAAAAATAACCGTCTGCATCGTGATAACCGATGTCGCCGGTCAGCAACCAGCCGTTGCGCAGCGCCTGCGCCGTTTCTTCCGGATGGTTCCAATAGCCCTGCATCACGTTGCCACCCCGCACACAAAGCTCGCCAATCTCACCCACCCCAAGGATTTTGCCCGCTTCATCCTGCGCGCTCAACTCCACGTTCGGAATTGGCCGGCCAATCGAACCCGGCTTGCGCACGCCATGAATCGGGTTCTTGGATACCACCGGGCTGGCCTCGCTCAACCCGTATCCTTCCAACAGCGGGATGCCGAATTTCGCTTCAAAATCCTGCAACACCTGCACCGGCAACGGGGCCGAACCGCTGATGCAAAGGCGAAACGGTAATTTGATGGATGCGGGCAAACCGGCCAGTGTGCGGTAAAATGGCGGGATGGCCGGCAGGATGGTCGCCTGGCGCGCACACATTTCCTGCAAAATCTGCCGGGGCTGGTTCAGCGACTTCACCAGCACTATCGTCCCGCCGATGATCAGCGGCAGGAAAATCCCCACCGTCAGCATGTAACTGTGGAACAACGGCAGCAACACCGCCATGCGGTCCTCGCGCACTGTCTCCAGTACAATCCGGCAGCTCTCCACGTTGTGCAGCAGGTTGCCATGCGACAGCATCGCCCCCTTCGGCCGGCCCGTCGTGCCGGACGTGTAGATGATGACTGCCAGGTCCTGCTCGCTTCGCTCGCAATTTACGATTTCAGGATTGTCTGCCTGAAAGTCTTCGACTCTGAAGATTTTAAGCTGCGGCCTTGCCTCGATCAACGCGGGGGCGTGGACGGCCAGTTCTTCGTCGGTGATGAGCACGTCGATGCCGGCATCCTTCAGGATGTAATTTACTTCGTCCGGCTTGAGAAAATTATTGATGGGCACGAGCACGGCGTCGGCGCCGAGGACCCCGAAAACCGCCGGGACGAATTCCGGCCGATTTTTGAGCCAGAGCCCGACCCGATCGCCGGGCTTCACGCCGTATTTGCCGGTCAACGCCGCGGCCACAGCCTCGGATTGGGCGAACAGCGTGGAGTAAGAGAATTCGCTGTCGCCCCAGTACAGGGCGATCTTGTCCGGCTGCTTTTGCACCGAAGCGGCAAACGCCGCGGCCAGGTTCATGGTGCCAGACGTTACGGGAAACCCCCGCCGACTGGCAAGACCCGCCCGTTCGGTGTCCCGGCTTCAGCCAGCCCCGATGAGGAATCGGAGGGGCGATCTCTGCGAACTCTCAATCTTTAGCCACGGATTGACACCGCGCAAAGCCACATGACGGCAGGCATCCGGGCTGGCTGCTGTCCTGATTTGCCTGCTGTAAAGTCGAGCCTCTGGCTCGATAGTTGAGCCGGAGGCTCAATGCTGCATCAAATCAGGACTACCCCGGGCTGAGTAAGCTGGACAAATGCAGTTTACAACGATAATCTACCTTCGTAATGTAACGGCGCCGGGCCGCAAATGGTCAACCCACTATGAGTCAGGTGACTATGCGCATTCTATACATCATCATCACTGTTCTGGCCTTACTGCTACTTGGACTTTCTATTATCGAGATTCGCCAGGAGAAGGAGTTTCTCGCCAAAGTCGAAGACGTTCGGCGAATGCTGGCAGAGATGGACACGCCTGCCGTAAAGCAGGCACACCAGGCGGGGCTTGATCGCATTGCCAGAAAAGGCAAGGGTTGGATTGTGGTCGCCTGTGGCAGCGCCGCGATTTTTGTTTTCGGGATCGGTGGTATTATTCTTGAAAGGAAGAGCCCCGCTCATAAAGTTGCCGTCTGACAAATGCACGCCTGATCTCACACGCAAGCATGACACATCGTCCCATATGGTGGTCTAGTTCGGGGGTGTTTCTAATTTGCATCATCCTGGCTGGCATTGTCACCAACCTGATCTTTCGGACGCCGAAAACTACTGGTGGCGGCGTGGGGATGATGTTTGTTGTAATTGTCCTGGCGGTGATTTTCAGAGCAACCTTTCAGTTTTTTATGAGCAAGCGGCAAAAGCGAAAAGATGAGAGATTGAAACAGGATGAGAGCCATGTGGGCTAACAAATCCAGCAGATCATCTGCTTTTCAAGTTACCAGCGGGCAACGTGGGATGGCGGCTTCCTGCGTTGCCGAAGTTATGCAGCAGGACAGGACAGTTCCCGTGCACCTGAGATCTGAAGGTTAGATGACACTTTCTGGCGATGAACTTGAAGACATCAATTCGGGCAGCTGTTTACTTGCTGGTTTATCTGGGTGTGCCAATCGTGGCGGGCGAACTTGCCAATCAGACGGTGGGTGCGGTGTTGGGCATTGTCTACATTTTCCTTCTTGTTCCGCTCGGGATATTGAAGCTGATCGACTTTTATCACACAAATGATGGCACAACGTTATTCAGCCGAATCTTCAATCTGCTGTTCGGTGGGCCGCTTGCGTTTTTTGGCCTGGTGTGTCTCGTGGCCGGAGTCGCAATCATCGGATGGGTGCTCTACAACGTATTCGTAGAGCGACAGAAAGAATACAGCGGACCGAGCTTTGTGGTTGGACTGAGCAGTTTTGGAGTTGGTGTGCCGCTCGTGCTTTATGGTTGGCTTACGTTTTGGTCGGCGGTGCGTCGCAAGGAAAAGGTTACCCTCAGCCCAGCGGAGCAGGAGGAATTTGAGCACGAGGAAGACGATGAGGAGCATGCCGCCAAGAAGCCGCCGCAGCGAACCGCCGATAAATTCTGCGATTAATGATTATGAATCGATTGAACCACAAACTTGCGTCCGACGCTCGCGGCCCGGCGGTGGCTGAGCGTTAGCCATCAGCCTATGTCAACCGATTGCATTGCAGTATGCCAGGCGTTCATCCGGGCGATAAACGGACACTCCATTGATGATCTCCGGGCGCTCATGTCTGACGATCACGTTTTCGTAGATTCTCAGGACAGGTCGGTTTCCGGTCGCGATGCGATGCTCACTGCGTGGGCGGCATACTTCAAAATGTTTCCGGATTTCCAGATTGAGGCCGATACTTTTATCAGCAGTGGCGGCACCGTGGCGATCTTCGGCCATGCAACCGGGACGTTTAGCGGCGTGCGTGGTCCGGTGCCCGAAGCTCGCATCACAATGCCAGCCGCATGGAGAGCGACTGTTTCGGAAGAGAAGATCGAGGTTTGGCAGGTTTATGCGGATTGGAGTGAAGGAGTGAAGATAATCGAGCGTGAGACCCGAAATGGTTAACCAATCGCTGCAAGCGATGCGGGAACCGGCTTATTTGGGTTTGACGGTCTTCAGCAGGTCGTTCAGCAAATGCCCTACGTTGGACGTGGTATTGGTGGCCGTTTTAAGGAGACCGGTCCCGATCGACTTGATCATCAGGCCAGCCAGAGCCGTTTCTTTGATCTCCGGCTTGGGCACGCCAATCGTGCCTTTCACGGTCAGAAATTGCGGCATGGGAACAAACCCGTCGCCAGATTTGGCGGCGGCAGAAGTAAGATTGATCTGTTGCGCTGCGGCCGGACTCAAGGAAATGGCCACCGGGATGTTGATGGCGGAGTTGGTCAGCACCTGAGCCAGGATAATGCCGCCCTGGGCATCCGCCTTGAAGACCGTGCTCTGTACCGAGGCCTGTTGTAAATCAATCCGTCCGCCCCCCGCCTTGACTTGCGCGTTGATGATCTGGATGGGCGATTCTTTCAGCGCGTCCATCAGGCCGCCGCCCGACCCGGTCACCTGCCCCATCAGCGAGGTGATGGCGCTCTGGGGATTGACCAGGATCTGGGGGATGATGGCCACCACATTGATGACGAGTTTGAGGATGGGGCTGTGGGCGTCAACGACCGCCAGGTTCAGGTTGGTGATGCCGACCGTGAACTGGCCGGCGAGGTTCTTTTGCAGGCTCGGGCCGGTGATGCCCGCACCCTTGAGCTGGGCGTTCGCCGTCAAAGTCCCGCCCATCTGACCTTTACGGTCGGGCATAAAAGTATTCACCAGCGGAGCAACCGGGACGCGGTCGGCGCCAAAGACCACATCGTAACGGTAACCGGTCACGCCCAGGTTCAGGTCTGCCGTGCCGTTGACCGGCGCACCGTTGAGCGCGAGCTTGAATGGCTTGATCAACACGTGGCCGCCATCTGCGGCCACCGTTGTCTGCCAGCCGGTGATCTCAGTTTCGTGCAGATAAAACCGTCCGATGTCGGCCGTCACGGTAAAGTTTTTCAACGGCAGGATCATCGCCGTCGGTTCCCGTCCGACGGCTGCGCCCGGCTGGTCGGCGGCCGGCGAATTGCTGCTTTTCGGGCCACCGGCGAAGATATCGTAGTAACTGGTCACATCGAGGGAATCGGCCGTGAGTTTGAGGTTGCCGCGAACCGCGTTGGTCTGGGTATAGTCCACCTGGCCTTGAAATTGGAGCTCGTTCTTCGCGCGTTTGGTGGGCGAGAGGGAGATTTGAAACCGGCGGATGTCGGCCGACGCCGTCTTCACGGTGGTGTCAACCTGCAGGCTGGCGGCCAGCGGCGTGGCCGGAAGCTGCCGTTGCGGGTCGTTCACGACCAGATTGGCCACCTGCAAGGAGGCATTAATGGTGGAACTGGCCTTGGGATCGTACTGCACGGCGGCGTTGCCGTTGACCGTGATGGACGTGAGGGTTTTGCCGGCAAAGAGCGGTTCCAGGAACGGTCGCAGTCCGTTTTGATTGAAGCCCGACAGGGCGGCGGTCAATTGCGCCGAACTGCGCGCGGAATTGTATTTGCCGGAAACCTCAAAACTGCCGCCGCCAGCCCCGTCGCCCGTCACTTTGCCGCTGATTTTGTTGATTTGAATTTGCTCCACGCTTTTGTCCACGTCGAAGTCGATCGTACCGCCGAAATTGCGGAACCGGTTTTTGCCTGCCGCTCCCGTAAGGCCGGCGAGCACCAGTTTGCCGGTGAAGGCTTGAGTGTGTTGTTTCTGGCCGACGCGGCCGTTGGCCGAGAAAGTGCCGGACAAGCCGCCGGGGGCCGCGGGATTTCCAAATTGCGAATTCAGATTGAACACCAATTGCTGTCCGCCCTGCTGCGATGACACTTTCATGGAGGCATCCAGGTTGCCCGCGGCGGCCTCGCCGAGGAACGGTTTCCAATCCGTCAGGTTCAATCCCGTGACGGCCAGGTCGAGCGCAGAGTCCCCCACTCCGCCCGCCTGGCTGCCCCAGGCAAAATTCATGGGCTGGGACAGGTGCGCGGTCAACAACGACCGGCCGTTCTGTGTGCCGGTGAGGCTCAGGCTCCGCAGTTGCGCCGTCCGGGCCGGGGTGTCCACAGTGACGGCACAGGCGCCAATGAGATTGACCGTCGGGGTAGTCTGCCCCGCACGGGTCAATTGCACATTGCCGGCTTCCAACCGGCCAGTGACGTCGATGACTGAGCCGGCCTTGGTAAAGTCAATCTGGCTGCTGGCGCTGACGGTCGTGGTGCCGAAATCAATTCCATCCTCGGTGCCGGCCAGGTTCAGCAATCGCCGGTCGATGCCCCGAAGTTCCACCTTCAACCGGCCCTCCATCTTTTGCATGTTCAGCGGACCGCTGACAGCCAGTTCACCCAGCGGGGCGCCGGCCCTTTGAAAATGCAGCGTCACCTGTTTGATTTCCTCCGGGGTCACGTCACAATCCAACACGGCGCTGAGGCGGGAAAAATCGCTGAACCCGCCGTCCGCGCGAGAAATATCCAGGCGGGTCTGGCCGGTAACGGGCGCGGGCCGCAAATCGGCGCTCAGCGAAAAATTCAAGTTGCCATTCAAGGCGGCCTGCAAATGTCCCGACCGGCCGTTGGGCGGATTGCTGTCAATTTGCAGGAGGGCGCCCAACTGGAAGGTCCCGGCCTGCCCGTTTTTCAGGTTGGCCAGCGTCAGGTTCACGTTCCCCAATTCCATGAAATCACGCCGGTTGCCAGGGTAGTTTTTAATTTTCCGCAAGGTGGCGTTGCTGACCGTGACCTTCCCGACCTCGATGTGCATGGTTTTGGCAGACCCAGCCGGCCGTGAAGATTTGGCCGGTTTTTTCTCCGCGCCCTGCGACAACGCGTCCAGGTTGCTGGTTCCGTCGGGGTTGTCGACCACAATGACGGTTGGCGACACGAGCACGATTTCGGCTATGCGGGGATTGCCGCGGAGGATGCTCCACAAACTGTAGCTGGCGCTGACTTCCGACGCGGCGAGGAGCGGCTCCTGGTCTTTGGCCTGCACCTTCAGGCCCCGGATCAGGATTTTGCTGAAGGGATGTACGGAGATCTCGGTAACGGTGATGTCGGCATGAATCGCGGCGCCAATGCGGGGTATGATAACACGTTTGATGAAACCGGAACTGGTCACCAGCAAATAGGCCGCCATCAAAAGGATGCCCAGTAACAAGATAATCAAAGCGGCCAACCAGACCACCCGTCCCAGCCGGCCAGGCCGCCTGTCGATGGTCAATGAATCAATCGTCGCCATAAAACATCAAATTACAATGACACCCGGCGGTTGCTTCCTTTCCGTGATAACCCGCGCCACCTGTTTCTGCCAAAAGCGGTGTCTTTTTACACCGGCATCACCGGATTATTCAATTTAAATCAGGGTAAAAGACATGATTTTGTGAACGGTCCGTGTGTTTTCGCTTCCCCGCCACCCGCCAGCCAATATATTTCTGCCGTGATTGACACCGACGCAAAGCTGGCGACGTTCCTGCCGGCGCTCCAATCGGCCGCCTGGCTGGCGCTCGACACCGAAGCCGACAGCCTGCACGCCTATCCCGAGAAGGTCTGCCTGATTCAAATCAGCACTGTGGACGGAGACCGGCTGATTGATCCCCTGGCGGGGATCAGTCTGGACCCTTTGCTGGCGGCGCTGGCGGGCCATGAGCTCATCATGCACGGCGCGGACTATGATTTGCGCCTGCTGCGCAAGCACCACGAGTTTGTCCCGCGCACTATTTTTGACACCATGCTCGCGGCGCGGTTACTGGGCGAGCGGCAATTCGGCCTGAGTTCACTGGTGGAAAAGTTTCTTGGCGTGAAGCTGGACAAGGCGTCGCAAAAGGCCGACTGGGCGCGGCGGCCGCTCACCGAAAAGATGGAATCCTATGCCCGCAACGATACGCACCACCTCAAACCGCTTTCGGACCGATTGAAGCAGGAGCTCCAGCATAAAGGCCGCCTGGCCTGGCACCAGGAATCCTGTGCGCGCCTGATCGTGGACTGTTCGCAGCGGCCGGTGACGGACATGGATTCTGTCTGGCGGGTGAAAGGCAGCCATGCGTTAAGCCGGGCCGCCCTGGCCGTGCTGCGGGAGTTGTGGCAATGGCGGGAAAGCGAGGCCTTGGCCGCGAACCGGCCACCGTTCTTCATTTTGAGCCACGAAAAGATGGTCGAACTTGCCGCTGCCGCCGCCGCCCGCCAGGCGGTTGACCCGCTTTTGCCGCCGCGGATGTCGCCGCGCCGCCGGGACACCCTGGTGAGGGCCATCCGGGCCGGCTTGGCCCTGCCCCATGACCGGCATCCGGAAAAAGCGCGGCACTTTTCGAACCGGCCCACCGAGGCCGAGATGCGGCGTTACCGCGAATTGGAAAGGCGCCGGGACGCGCACGCACACCGGCTGGTGATGGATCCGACATTGATCGCGAGCCGGGCCACGCTCGGAGACCTGGCGCGGGATTGGGACCGGCACGCACCGGAACTGATGAACTGGCAGCGGGAATTTTTGCTGGCTTGAACAACGGGCAGTATTGCTGCTGTCCACGGCAGAATCCTTCAACCGGACGCGGATTTCTCAGCGGACCGGAAGAATCTCAAACGGGTGTTGCGTAACGCTGCCAGCCGGCAAGCGCAACTAAACGGCGGGTGCGACCTGTACTACCGGGGCGATCTGCACAGCTGGGGCAATCTCGGCAATCGGACTGACTTCACCCGGACCCCGGCCCCGACCGTGGTTCATGTTGATGAATTGTTCCGTCTGGGCGATGTAAAATACAATGTTAAACCGGCCAATCGGCTCTTTCTTGGCGACCTGGTAGGCAGCTTCGGTGGCCTTAAAAGTCCGGCCCTCGGAAACCTTCTTCGTCCACTTGTTGTCTCCGGCCAGATATTCCAGCGTCTCGGCGTCCTCAATAAGTATGTTCATGAATCCAAATAGTACCACACTTTCCCGAACCACAAGCATACAAACCGACAAATCCGGATTTTATTTTTCGTGACAGATGAACGGGAATGAGCCGTGAAAACAAATTACTCCGTCCCGACGGAACGGCGTGACGCTTTTTTGTCGGCGTGGTGAGCCTTGTCGGCGAGCATCCGGTTTTTTGCCCGGCGGCTGCGCCGGCGTTTCTGACGGCGGATTTTTTCAATCTCGTCGCGCTGCGCGGCCACGAAACCGCGCTTCAGCGCTTCGATCTTGTCCAGCAATAGGCGGCGGGCGATGAAGCGGTTGAGTCCCTGCTGGCGGGTGGCCTGACATTTCACCTGCAGGCCGGTGGGGCGGTGGAGCAGCATGACGCAGGTGGAGGTTTTGTTGACATTCTGGCCGCCGTGGCCGCCGGAGCGGACAAAGCTTTCCTCGATGTCAGCCTCGCGCACGCCCAACGCGGCCATGCGCTGCGTGAGTTGGGCTTCCTTTTCCAGGCTGACAGGGAACGCGCTCATGCCGTCAGGTTAAAGGGCAGCCGCGTGATGCCGCAACGCGAAAGGCGTCAAAACCTTGAAAATTCGATGCAAAACGCCCGCGTTGACCTGCAGCCACTCCAGGAATTTTCATTGAACAAGACCAGTTCAATTGGTAACATGCCCACAATTCAGGAAAGAGCTTCTATGAAACAGTTTGTGTTACGATTGGCAGTCATCGGTTCACTGGCTTTCGCTCTCGATTCATCCGCCGTGACCCATTATGTGGACGTGGACGGCACCAATCCTGTTTCGCCTTATACCAGCTGGGAAACGGCGGCGACGAACATTCAGGACGCGGTGCTCATAGTCGGAACCGGCGACACGGTCCTGGTCACGAATGGAATTTATGAATACGGCAACCGGTTTGGGAACCGTGTTTTTGTGACCGGCCTCAACATCACCGTGCAAAGCGTCAATGGTCCGGCAGTCACGATCATCAAGGGAGATCAAGTGCCGGGCACAATCAATGGATCTGCTGCCATCCGCTGCGTCTATATGGCGAGCGACCATACCACGCTTTCCGGTTTTACTCTGACGAATGGCGCAACGCTGGCTTCGACTTCTTCAACTGGCGGGGGTGTTTATTGTGTTTCCACAAATTGTGTGGTGACGAACTGTGTGATTACCGGCAACGCAGCCTACGCCTATGGTGGCGGCGCCGGTTCCGGCACGCTGGCGAACTGCACTTTGGCCGGCAATATTGCGATTTCCAGCCCGGCTGAAGGCGGCGGGGCTTACCAGAGTTCTTTGGTCAATTGTTTATTGGCTGGAAACCAGGCCTATTATCGCGGCGGGGCGGCAAAGAATTGCACTTTGGTCAATTGCATCGTAGCCGGGAATGCCGCGGGATATTTGTGCGGCGGCACACTCAACAGCACTTTGGTCAATTGCACCGTGGTCAATAACATCGGAGACGGCGCAAGCGACAGCACGCTCGAAAATTGCATCGTTTATTACAATTCTCCTCACAATAATACCCTCGATGGCGGAGGAAACCTTACCAATTGCTGTATTTTCCCGCTTCCGTTATCGGGCCTCAATAATTTCACCAACGTTCCGCAATTTGTGAATCTGCCCGCCGGCGATTTCCATCTGCAACCCTCGTCTCCTTGCATCAACACGGGCAACAATTCGTTTATCGCCAACAGCCTGGATTTTGACGGTAACCCGCGCATCTTTGCCGGCACGGCAGACGCCGGGGCTTATGAATTCCAGGGCTTCATCCGCTACGTGAACCTGGGCAATTCGACACCGGCGATGCCCTTTACAAACTGGATTACCGCGGCGACGAATATTCAGGATGCGATTGACGCGGCGAATGCCGGGGATTTCATCGTTGTCTCGAACGGCACGTACAACAGCGGCGGCCGCGCGGTTTATGGCACGGCAACCAATCGCGTGACGGTGGACAAGGTAGTGACGGTGCAAAGCGTCAATGGAGCGGCGGCAACCATTATTGCGGGCGTCTACACCCCGCTAACTCGTGGCGGGCCGAGCATTCGTTGTGTGTACCTGACCAATAGTGCGGTATTGAACGGATTCACTTTAACCAATGGCGGCACGCCCCCTGTCTTGAGCGACCTGATGCGCGAAGCCAGTGGCGGAGGAGTCTGGTGTGAGGGCAGCAGTGCCGTCGTCACGAACTGCGTGATTACGGGAAATGTCGCCAGCCTCGGGGGCGGCTCATTTCAGGGCACTTTGTTCAACTGCCTCCTGACCAATAACACTGCCAGCCATGGCGGCGGCGCCTGTTCCAACACGCTCGTCGGGTGCACCCTGGCAAAAAATTTCGCTTCCTTCCAAAACTTGGACAGCGGCGGCGGCGCAATTTATTGTCTGCTGAGCAACTGCCTCCTCGTCGCCAACCGTTGCAACGGCGGGGGCGGCGGCGCGAGCTTCAGCACGTTGTCCAGTTGCGTCGTCAGTAACAATGCCGGCATTTCCGGTGGCGGCGTCTGCGCCGGGTTCGCCGATCGTTCCTTGATCTCGAGCAACCGGGCGTTCGGTGCCGGCGGCGGCGCTTATTCGAACCGGTTGAGCAATTGTGTATTGAAAAACAACCTGGCGAGCACGCTCGGCGGCGGCGCGAGTCTCAGCATGCTGCTCAATTGTACCGTGGTCAGCAACACGGCGGCCGGCCAGCTCGGCGGCGGCGCCGCGGATGGCGCCGTGACCAATTCCATCATCTACTATAATAATGGAGGAAATATCTACAATACCAAGGCCGTAGCCTACACCTGTATGACTCCCCGCATTGGAGACCTGGTTGTCTTTACCAATGCGCCGCTATTTGTGGATCCCGCCGGCGGTGATTTTCATCTGCAATCCAACTCACCTTGCATCAACAGCGGCAACAATGGTTGTGTTGTCGGAGCCGACGACTTCGAAGGCAACCCGCGCATTGCCGGCGGCACGGCGGACCTCGGCGCTTACGAATTTCAATCGCCCGGCTCAACCCTGTCCTACGCCTGGGCCCAACAATACGAGCTGCCCGTGGATGGAACCGCGGATTACGCGGATTCGGACAACGACGGCATGAACAACTGGCAGGAATGGCACACGGGCACCGTTCCCAACGATCCGGCTTCCGTGTTGAAGATGCTTACGTCCAGCAATGCCATTTCCGGCACCACCATCACCTGGCAAAGCGTCAGCGGCATCACTTATTTCATCCAACGCAGCGGTAATTTGTCCGCGCCGTCGTTTTCCACGGTTCAAAGCAACATTGCCGGGCAGGCCGGCACGACGAGCTGGCTCGACACCACCGCCCTGGGCGACGGGCCGTTTTTCTATCGCGTGGGCGTGCAGTAGGCTGGCACGGCGCGGCACTTCCGCCGTCGCACAAGCTATGGCGAGACAAGCCGTGCGCGCCGCGGCTCGCAGAGGATTGCGAAACCTACCGCACCACTTCAAACGCAAAGCCCTTCAGGTATTCCGTCTCCGGAATCATCGGGATGACCGGGTGGTCCGGACTTTGGGAATACGTTGCCACGCGGCGCAGCACGTGCCGCGTATCGTAGGCGGCGGAAAGAATTACATCCTGGAAAGTCGACGCGTCCACGTGATGCGAGCAGCAGAACGTGGCCAGCGTGCCGCCGGGCCGGAGCAGCTTCAGCGCCCGCAGATGGATTTCCTTGTAGCCGCGCAGCGCATCGGGCACCGACGCGCGGTTGCGCGTGAATGACGGCGGGTCGAGAATGATCATGTCAAACCGCGGGACAACCTTTTCGTGGGGCCGGACCGCGGTATTGGCCTTGAGCCAGTCAAAAACATTCACCACCTCAAACGAACATTTGTCCGTCAGCCCGTTCGCCGCGGCGTTGCGAATGGCTGCGGCAATGGCGTCCGCACTCTGGTCGAGTTGGTGGACATGGGCCGCGCCGGCGCGGGCCGCGTGCAGGCCGAACCCGCCGAGGAAGCTGAAGCAATCCAACACCTGCGTCCCTTTCGCGTATTGCGCCGCCGCCTGGTAATTCACCTGTTGGTCGAGATACAGGCCGGTCTTGTGCCCGCCAACAAGGTCGGCCTCAAACTTCAACCCGTTCAAATTGACCGTGACCGGTCCGTCGAGTTTCCCGGCCAGAACGCCGTTCGCCTCCGCCAGGCCCTCAAACTTGCGCGACGCCATGTCACTGCGCTCCAGAATGGCCCGCGGCGAAAAAATTCGCTGCAGTACCGAAACGATCTGCGCCTTGCGTTGGTCCATGCCCAGAGATGAAATCTGCACCACGAGCACGTCCTCATATTTGTCGACGATCAGGCCGCTCAGAAAATCGCTTTCGGCATTGACGACCCGAAACGAGGTAGCCTCCGGCAAATGTCTTTGCCGGACGGCCAGCGCGGCGCGGATGCGTTCCTCAAAAAACACCTCGTTCACCTCCACGCGTTCCGGCGACAGGACGCGGACGTTGATTTTGGATCTGGAATTATAGAATCCGGTCCCGATCAATCGCTGGCGATGGTCCTTGACCTGGACGAGCTCGCCGTCGGCGGGAGGCTGGCTGAACCGGAGGATTTCGGTGTGATAAACCCAGGGATGGCCGGCCACAATGCGGTCGGCCTCGCCCGGTTTGAGCAGGACAGTGGGTAAAGCATCCATAGTTTGTAAACAGTTTTGGTTTGGCGTCCCGTCCCGCGGCGGGACCGGATTCCGAACGGGGCCCATCAAGTCACAACCCGGCGCCGGAAGGAAGTACATTTTCCGCAAATCACCTATTCAAAAATTTAATTTTGATGGTATAATTTGCTTGAATCGGGCACAGAAGATGCGGATAAAGGCACTATCGAACTTATGAAATCCAGCGGCACAGTGAGCGCGGTACTGCATAACAAGGGATCGGATATCTTCTCGGTCTCCCCGGACACCACCGTTTTTGAAGCCATCAAGATGATGGCGGAAAAGAACATTGGCGCGTTGCTGGTGATGTCGGACGGGAAGCTGGCGGGGGTTTTCACCGAACGCGATTACACGCGCAAGGTTGCGCTGCAGGGAAAATCATCCAAGGAAGCCAAAGTGCGGGAGGTGGTGTCCAGCGAAATCATTTCCGTGGGGCTGCACGATACCGTCGAGGAATGCATGCGACTGATGACCGAACATCGCACGCGACATCTGCCGGTCGTGGAAAGTGAAAAGGTCGTCGGCCTCGTTTCCATCGGCGACCTGGTGAACTGGATTATCTCCACCCAGAACGCAACCATCGCCCAGATGGAGCAATACATCTCCGGCGGGTTGCCGGGTTGATACACGCCGACTAGGCCGCCCCGGCACCCGACCAGGAAAGTTGAAACCGAGGATGTGCATTGAGGGTGGGGAAATTTTGGACTGCGGCGGCAATCCCGCAAGGCGGTAGCGACGCCGCTTTGGAAAAAGGGCGAATTCCTGCTGGCGATCATCTAAAAAGCGCTGTCGCCGCTACGCTTTGCCAGCGCAGTCCAAAAGCTGCCGCGCCATTCTATCAAACTCAGGTGACAACGTTGATTTCGAAAACGTATTAGGGT
>Ga0265320_10000470_pt1 | contig 31538 bp, 27 predicted proteins | sample 4827metaG_FD_202087 | JGI IMG/M metagenome (GOLD analysis project Ga0265320, IMG submission 202087) | Rhizosphere microbial communities from Carex aquatilis grown in University of Washington, Seatle, WA, United States - 4-8-27 metaG | ecosystem: Host-associated > Plants > Roots > Rhizosphere >... | reverse complement strand
AGGCCTCATCAGGCTCGGTGATCCAACGAGCCAAGAAAAACACCCCTCCGACGAGGCCATAACCGACCGCCCACGGCCACGCTGGCGCGAGATGAACCACGGTGTCACCGGGAGTGAAACCGTACGAATGCATCAATCCAACGGCCGAGAGTCCGGCTGCGGCCCACGCCCATATTGCCGCCTGCGTGAACTTCTGCTCGATGACGGCCACCGTGATCGCAGCGAGGATCATTGCCGTGAAGATGAACCCTTGTTCGAGCGCGAAGGCGCCGCCGATGAACGTGTCCGTGCGTTCGAACGACGCGAGGAGCGCGTCGGAGAAGGCCGGTCCGCCGGGCGCGCCGTAACCCGCGGCGCGAAGACCGCTCTTCGCCATGAGCGCACCCCAGGCGGCGACGCCGGGAAGGAGCCCCATGACGACGGCCGGAGCGTGAGCGCGCGGCGTCGCTTCGAAGGCCTGGCTCGTGATCACCACGCCGATCCAGAGCACGATGGCCATGCCGGCTTCGATCGGCACTGCCCACGCGATCCATCCGAGGGTTCCGGTGAGCGCGACCAGGGTAAAGAACACGGCGTTCGCGATCGAATACCCGGCGCGCGCGCCGAGCGCTTTCCATCCGGGGTGACCGATGTAGATGGTGGTCGGGAAGCACGAGCCGAACAGACACGCCGCGATGGTTCCCGCGCCGTTCACCGCAAGCGAGGGCGCCGTCGGATATGCATCCCCTGACGCCTCCGCCGACTCGATGTTCTGGAGCGAGCCGATCACGTTGAAGAGCCCCATCGGGATGATCACCGACAAGTACGTAACGGCGTGGCCCGCGGCGAGGCCGCGCGCGAGATCGACGACCACCGGAATCGGAAAAAAGAAACCGAGTGACGACCCCGGCGCGGTGCCGTGCGGAGCGAGACCGGTGATCCACGCGACGACGGTACCGACCGCGACCGCGACGAGACCGCCGGGGAGGCCGAAACGAAACCGACGCTTCCCGAAGTAGGTCATGAGCACGATGCCGAGCGTCACGAGACCGACCACCGGGCGCGCAAAGGTCCGGAACAAGAAACCGAGCGAGATGAAACCGAGCGCAATCCCGGCCAAGGTCGACAAGAGCGCGGCACGGGGAGCGGCGCGACGCAGTCGTTCGGCCACGAAGGCGCCCCCGAGCTCGATCACGCCGGACCCGAGGCACGCGATGAGCCCCGCTTGCCACGCGACCCGCGCCGGATCGGCGGCCCCGACCGCTTCGGCGGCGATCTTCGCCGGGAGCATGACGAGAAAAACGTGCGCGAAGAGCGACACCGTGTTGATGCCGTAGGGCAGCGCACACACGTCCGTGCGTCCGGTGCGCCGCGCGAGGCGCATGGCCTGGTTCGCGTAGAAGACGTTGCCGACGATGAGTGACACCGCCACGCCGGGCAGGACGCGCCCGTACAGCAACGCGGATGAAAACCCGAGCACGTTGCGGCAGAGCCCGTCGATCAGAAGGAGCTGGACGAGGTTATCGAGGGCGAGCCCGAAAAAGCCGTCGACGTCGCCGCGAACGAACCATCGGGGAGCACGATTTTCCATCAGACCTGGGCCCGAAGAGCACGGACTGTCTACGGTTTATCGGCTCAACGCAAGAGGTTCGCTCGGAGCTGATGCGCGGGAGTGAGGTAGCGCGAGCGAATGAGCACGAGGAACGCCAAGGTCGAGATCGCGGTCGACGTCATGAGCAAGAAGAAGATGAGGATCTGATATTCGACGGCGACGATCGGCGCGACGCCGGAGAGGATCTGACCGGTCATCATGCCGGGGAGCTGAACGACTCCAGCGACGGCGAACTGATTGAACGTCGGGATCATGGACGCGCGGAGGGCGCGGGCGAGGAGGGGGTGCACGCTTTCGTTGCCGCTGAGCCCGAGGGCAAGTCGGGTCTCGACTTCGGCTCGGCGAGACCGGAGCTCGTCTTGGAAGCGCTCCCCGGCGAGGGACGCCCCGTTCATGGCGTTCCCGAGGATCATCCCGGCGAACGGAATGACGTATTGCGGGTCGTACCAGGGCGTCGGTCGCACGACGGCGCCGGCCATGAAGAGGAGCCCGAGACCGGTTCCCGTCCCGAGCGCGGCCCCAGCGAGCCACGTCAGGGCCGGGAGGCGTTGCCGGAGGCGACCCACGCTGGTGCGCGCTGCGACGCCGAGCATGACGAGCAACGTCGCGAGCACGAGCTCCCAGCGCCGCACGGCGAAGATCGCGCCGAGGGCGTACCCCACGGCGATGAGCTGCGCGGTGCCTCGCAACGACGTGACCACGGCCGTCCGGCCGATGCCGAGGCGAAACCGCTGCCCGATGACGAGCAGGACGCCGAGCAGCACGACGACGAGCGCGAGCCGCCACCAGGGAATGGGAAGGACCGAGTGGATCATCGGTCACACCGCCGGAGGATCGCCGTCGAGAAATGCCGCAATTTCGTCGCTCGCGACGTCGGTTCGCGCCTGCCCATTCTCGAGGAGCAACACGCGACCGCCGAGGCGGCGCACGAGCTCCGGCTGATGCGTCGCAGCGACGATGACGAGCCGATGGCTCTCCTTCAACGACAGCACGAGATCGGCGATGACGCCGAGCGAGCGCGGATCGAGCGCGCTTGTCGGTTCGTCGAGCAGGAGTACTTCCGGACCGGAGACGAGAGCGCGGGCGAGACAGACGCGCTGTCGTTCGCCGACCGAGAGCCGGGTGGCGTCGCGGCCGAGAAAATCGGCGCCGAGGCCGACATCGTCGAGCAAGGACGCGAGCAGCGCCCGGTCGGGCGGCGCTTCGCGCGCGGGTCGAAGCTCGAGATTTTCGGCGACGGTGCCCTCCACCACGACGGGCGTCTGAAGAACGAGCCGGACCCTCCGGCGCAGCACGAGCGGCGAATAGTCGGCGAGGGGTTTTCCGCGAAACGAAATGACGCCCGAAATCGGGTCTTCGAACCGATTCAATAACCGGAGGAGCGTCGATTTCCCGCTTCCCGAGCGCCCGAGAACGACGAACGGCTCGGCGCCGTCGAGCGCGAACGTGGCGTTCGAAAAGACGACGCGCCGGGCCCCGTCGTCGTCTTCATACCCCGCGGCGACGCTCTCACATTCGAGCGCGACGTCCTCGGAAGCGGCAGGCGCCGGGCGTGCGATCACCCCGGCGCCTCCGCCGTCACGAGGCGAACGTCACGGTCCGATGTCCGCTTCGAGTTTTGCGAGCTGGGCCTCGAGGTTCTGGGCATTCACCTGATCGAGGGCCTCCTGTTCGAAGTCCTCTTCGGTTGGGATATCGGTGCCGGTCGTCGCAGCAGTAGCAGTAACCGCGGCCGGCGCTACCGATGCCGAGGGCGCGGGCGCGGGTTCGGTCGGCTTTGCTTTGCATCCGGCGAACGGCAGCGCGAGGCACGCGAGAACGAGGACACGGCGGATCACGGCGCACCTCCCGTTCCGGCGACGGGCGCGTTTGCCGCGGCGGCGAGGGCTTGCATCTGTCGCTCGTGACGCACGTTTTCGCGCGCCATTGCCCTCGATGCGCCGGCGATGACCGCGATTTTGCCCTCCACCTGTCCGAGCTCCTCGATGCGTCCGAGCAAGGCGAGACGCTCGGCGTGTTGCTTCAATTCTTCATGAACCGCGGGGACGTTCACCAGGGCTCCCCACCGCACTTGAATGCGTTGCTGTTCGGCGAGGCGCCGCGCATCGATCGTCTTCTGGCGCTCGGCGACCCGGAGGGCCAGCCCGTCGAGGGTGAGCCTTCCGACCGGCGCCACCGGGACCGCGCTCGTCGTCGGAGCGGTCGTCGGAGCCGCCGCCGGAGCGGTCGTCGGAGCCGCCGCCGGAGCTACCGCGGGCGGTGCAACGGCGGGAGCCGGTTTGGGCTTTGCGGGCGGCGCGGCCAACTTCGGCGGTGTCTGCGCTTCCGCCGTCGCGAGCGTGAGTGTCGCACCCGCCAGCACGCCGACACCGATCATCGTGCCCAGCGCGATGGCGCGCGGCAGTTTCGCTCGCCGGCCGATCGGCGGCGACAACATCGTTCCAAAGGCTCCCATAGTCACCTCTCCTGATGAATGGACGTCCGGGCAGAGTACTCGGGAGAGCTTCGGCGGGACAAACCGAATTATTGTATCGTGTGCTTCGTTAGGAGTGGTTTTTGGCGTCGTCGATGCAAGTCGCGCTGAATCGTCTGCTGTTCCTGGCCCTGCTCGCGGTGGGGGTGGGAGCCGCCTTGGTCGCGTTCGCGTCGGGTTCCACCGTCGGCTCGAGCCCGTGGTCCGCCATCGCGGCCGTCGCCGCGAGCACCTTTCGCGAGCAGCCGTGGGCGCTCGCCGCCCGCGCGTCGGCATTCGCCGTCTTCGCCGCCGTCGTGCTCGGCGGCGCGAGCACCATCGCCAATCGGCGCAAAGAGACCGTGCACGCACCGCTCGACCCGCTCCTCGCGGTGAATCTGCGCGAGAAGATCCGAGAAGTCGAGAGCCGCGCCAAGGCCTGCCTTCATCGCGAAAGACCCGACATCATCGCCGCGTTCGACGAGCTCGTGCGCGGCGCGATCGCGGTCGGCGCGAGCGACATTCACATCTCGCCGAGCGCGCAGGGATCGAAGCTCACGTACCGCGTGCACGGCACCTTGCACGACGTCACCACCGTGTCCCGCGAGATCGCGCCGCGGCTCACCACTCGAGTGAAAGTGCTCGCGCGGCTCGACACCTACGTGCACGGGGTCCCGCAAGACGGCCGCCTCGTGATCACCGTCGACGGCAAGCTCGTGGAAGCGCGCGTCTCGACGCTCCCGACGGAAACCGGCGAGCGCATCGTGCTCCGATTCGTTCGCGGGGCGCTCCAGGTGCCCGACATCGAATCGCTCGGCTTCTCCGACGCCGTGGTCGGCGGCGTGAAGGATCTGCTCGCGCGCCCGCAAGGGCTCATGTTTCTCACCGCGCCGGTCGGGAGCGGCAAGACCACCACGCTCTACGCGGCGATGAACTACATCTCGCGGACGCGCGGGTCGACGACGTCGCTCGTCACGCTGGAAGATCCGATCGAGCTCGAGCTCCCGTTTGCGACGCAGACGCAAATGCACCGTAAATCGGGGCTGACGTTCGCCGCTACCTTGCGCAGCGTCCTACGTCAGGATCCGAACGTCCTCATGCTCGGCGAGATCCGCGACCACGAGACGGCGGACATCGCCATGCAGGCGGGCCTCACCGGCCATCTGATCCTGACGACCGTGCACGGCGACAGCGCCGCGGGTCCGTTCGCGAGGATCATCGACATGAACGTCGAGCCCTTCATCATCGCGAGCGCGACCATCGGGTGCCTCTCGCAGCGTCTCGTGCGGACGCTGTGCATGAACTGCCGTCGCAAGGCGGTCCCCGAACCGGTGGTCGTCGAGCGGTTCGAACGGTTCGGGCTCAAGCTACCGGACGCGACGTTCTACGAGCCGGCCGGCTGCGATTATTGCGAATGGCTCGGTTTCACCGGGCGGCGTCCCGTCGCCGAGCTCCTCGTCGTCGATACGACGCTCCGCTCCGCGATCAGCCAGCGGAAAACGTCGAAGGAGCTGTTCGATCTCGCCGTCGCGCAAGGCATGGTGCCGCTCGTGAACGACGGGCTCGCGCGCGCGGTCGAGGGCGAAACGTCGCTCAGCGAAGTGCTGCGGGTGGCCGGGTGACGGCGTCGTCGGCGTCGCGCGCGACGAGCCTCGGCCGCTGGCTCGAGGTGCTTTCTCGCGCCGCGAGGATGGTCGCCAGCCTCCTCGTCGCGACCGTGTGTGCGCGGTTTGCGCTCGCGGAATTCGAGCACGCCTTCAGCGCGGGCTCCGCGAACTTCGCGGACATCCCGGTTCCCCACGACGACGCGCTCGAGCACTTGCAAGATCCCATTCACGCCGGTGACGATCCCGGCCCCGGAGCGAGCTCCGCGAAGCCGCGCACGGGGCCGCCGCTCGGGGGTGCGTCGCGTCGCATGACGTTGGGCGTGAACTTCGGGGATCCGCGCTCCGACGTGTACGTGAACGGCAAGCTGGTCGGTCAAACGCCGTTTCTCGGCGACACGGCGTGCAAGAGCGGGCTCCCCGTTCGCATCGAGATCGTCGCTCGGTCGGGCCCGCCGCTCACCTACGTGCGCACCTGCGTGGGCGCCGCGATCGAGATCGAAACCCCTCCGCCTTGATTACGATTTGATTACGAGGCGGGGCGAGCGAGCTCCGCGAGAAGGCGCGGGCCTTCCTGGGCTTCACACGGAAAGGAAATCAACCCGTCGTCGGTCTGGATGAGGAGATCGCGGGGCGCGTTGCCGTCGGGGCTCACCAGCGCCGCGCGGCGGATCCTCGTTCGGGCGACGGCTTGCCGCCGATAGCGGACGCCGCACACGAAGCGTTCGCACGCGAGCTCGCCGCCGAGCGCGAGCCGCGTCCTGCCCGTCGCGACGACGATCGTGACCGCACCGAGAACCGTCACGGCGATGACCGGCAGGAGCACGCTGACCCAGTCGAGCGAGTCTCCTTGACGCATGCGGCCGATGATCTCGAGCGCGATGAGCCCGCTGGCGCCCGCCCAGCTCGCGATCATCGCCGTCGTCACGCGCCGCTTCGCGTTCGGATCCGGCGGGTCGGGCGCAAATGCCGGTGGCCGCGTCGATACGGACGGGGTCGAGCCGAGATCGAGCCACTCCGAGTCGGCCGCCGACAGCCCCCAACCGCTACGAACTCGAAGTCCGAGCACGTCGCGCACCATCGACAGCGAACGCAACACGACGTCCGGCTTTTCCGCCGCGAGCAAGAGTACCGACGCCTCCAAGCGTCGCTCGAGCATGACTCCGTAGCGCGCGGGGCCCGTCGGGCGTTCGGGGGCTGCGTCGACGAGCCGAAATGCGGCGTCGGATCCGATGGGCGAGGGGGCTCCATTCCCGACTTGGACCATCGCGAACTCCGGGAAAATCCGGACGCGGTGCGCTCTCGGCCATCCGGCGAACACCAACCCCATTCCGATGGCACCAATGAGCACCGCGCCGAGCAGACGGAACGAGGTGAGGGGACCCGGCGCGCCGAGCGTCAGTGCCGCCGGACCGACGAGCACGACGCACCCCACGAGCAACGGCGAAAGGACGGGGCCGCGTCCCGTGAACTCGAAGACCCCCGGAGTGAAAACGGACAAACGCATTCGCCCTCGCGAAGTTTTGGTACTTCAGTTCGCGGCCTGTGCGAGCGCCAAAAACAAGATCGCTCGGCCAGCTGACCGGCTCGCTCGTGTAGGCGACAGTCGGAGAATGTCCGTAAGTGTGCGAACCCCATTCGAGAATGCAATTCTATATGTTTCACAATTGGAATGAGAGCGGTCTGATGGCTCCATAACTTACTGATTTCTCGAAGACATTGGCCGGCACAAGTACTGCTAACTCCCCCTGCGCGGCAGCAGCCTGTGGCGTCTCCCCCCTCCGCCCGGGCTGCTGCCTTCCTATTTGGGGTCGAGGCGGGTTTGGCTACGGACCTCGCCGAAGTGACCGACGGCGCGCGACGCGTTCAGCCGTTTTCTTGGGGTTGGAGCCGGGGTCAGGCACCTTAGCGGCCTTCGAATGAGCCGTCGGCGCAAGGTCGGTGTTCCAGCCGTTCTCCTGTTCGTTGCGACCGCGGGGTGCCGCTCGACGAGCGGAGGTCCCTCCGGCGTGGGCCTCGCGCGGTGGTTCGTCGCGGACAAGTCTCAGGAAGCAGAGGCGGCCACGAGCGCCGCCGCGCCGACCGCGAGCGCCGCCATCGTTCCGAAAGTGGAGAGTCCGCTCGTCGCCTTGAACGGACAATCGCGTCCCCTTGCGGCGCCGCCCACCGGCGCGAAGCTCCTGTACGCGCGCGCCTATCGAGCGTGGGTCTACGAGCGGCCGTCGGAAGATGCGACGCACCTCGGTTATCTCCGTGTCGGCGCGCACGTCGCTGCAACGGGCGACGCGGCGGGTTCGGCGGGTTGCCCGGGCGGGTGGTACCCGATCGCGCCCCGCGGCTACGTCTGCGCCGGCGGAGGCACGACGCTCGACCCGAGCGAACCGGTCGTCGCCGCGCTGTCCACGCGCTTGCCCGATCCCGCGCGAAAGCTCCCTTACATCTACGGGACCGTTCGCAAGCCGGGTCCGGTCTACGACCGTCTTCCGACCGCGGCTGAACTCCACGCCGCGGAGCCGGACATCGACGAGAGAATGGTCCGCTGGTTGGCCGCGGACGGCGAGGTGGGGGCGAGTTACGCGCAAACGGTGTGGCTCGGCGGTCACGGCGCGCCGCCCGATCCGCGCGAGATGTGGCAAGCGAAGCGGACGGACGGCGTCCCGGCGTTTCTCCTGAACGGTGGCGTGGCACCCAACGTGGAAAAACATCCGCGCGACGCCGGCCAACTCGTGATCGGCAAAATGCGCGCGAAGGTCGGCTACTCGTTCACCGACACGTTTCTCTGGGACGGTCGCCGCTACGGCGTCACGCCGGACCTCGAAGTGCTCCCGACGGATCGACTCCGTCCGATCCAGGGTTCCGATTTTCACGGCATCGAGCTCGGCAATGGCGTCGATTTTCCGCTCGCCCTCGTGCGACAGCCGGGCGCGCACTACGTCGTCTACCAGAAGTCGTCGAACGCGCTCATCGAGCGCGAGGTCGCGCCGTACCGCGAAGCGGTCCCGCTCACCGGCCGCCAGCAGTTCTTCCACGACGTCCTTCACTACGAGACGAAGGACGGAAAGTGGCTGAGCGATCGCGACGCTTCACGCCTCGATCGCGCGAAGAAAATGCCGGGTTGGGCCGTGAAGGGTGAACGCTGGATCGACATCAACATCACCAAGCAGACCCTGGTGCTCTACGAAGGAGAGCGGGCAGTCTACGCGACCCTGATTTCGAGCGGCGAGGCCGGGCTCGAAGATCCGGCGCGCACCACCGCGACGAAGCGCGGGATCTTTCGCATCCACTCGAAGCACGTCTCGAACACGATGGAGTCCGACGAAGTCGGCGAGGAGTTCGAGCTCCGCGACGTCCCGTACGTCCAGTACTTCGACGACGACGGCCACGCGATCCACGGCGCTTACTGGCACGACAAGTTCGGCATTCCGAAGAGCCATGGGTGCATCAACCTCGCCCCCGAGGACGCGCGCCGCGTGTTCTATTGGACCGAGCCCGGCGTCCCCGATGGCTGGCACGGCGCCTTCGAAGCGCACACGGGCACGGTCGTCTTCATCCATCCGTAAGGGGACTCGGCGGCGCGCGCAGCACCGTTCGCGATCTCTTCGTCGACCGCCTCAGTCCGCCGAAGCGTCGCGCGGCTTCGGGGGAGCGCCGTCGGAGCCGGCGTCGGGCCTCGCTGCATCGGCCTTGGCGTCCGTTGCGTCGAGCGAGCCGTCCTTCGCGGTGCTGGCGCCGTCGTTCGGAGCCGCGTCGGTCGCGCCGTCGCGGCCGCTGTCCGGCACGGCCGCGTCCGGGCTCGTTCCGCCGTCGGTGGCGGTACAACTCTGGCGAACGTCGACCGTGTATTCGAAGACGTGTTGGCGTCCGAGGGTGTCGTCGGCCGGCGAGCCGTCGGAGTTCCAGAGCTCGACGCGAAACGTGTGCGTCCCCGTCGGATTCGCGAGTCGCGCCATGGGCACGGCGATCGACGGCCCTGCCGCGGTCGTCGAGAACGCGCCGGCCTTGTTCGGCCCCGCGCCGGGATCGACGATCAGTACCGCGAAGCCGCACCCTTGAACGCCGTCGCATGCCTCCGGCACATTGAAAATCCATGCCCCGAGAGCGGGAACGGCGAGGTCGACCGAGATCGTCTGCTCCGGATCACGGCCGAGCTCGACGCACGTCGGACGATTCTTGCCGCACGCCGACTCGGGTGGCCCCCCGACGGGATCGAGAGAGAAACAAAGCGATAGGTTCAACGGCGGGGTCACCGTGGGCGTGTCGCTGCTGCACGCCGCGAGGTTCTCGGAAGCGAGCGCCGCAAGAACGAGCGCAGCGCAGCGCGAAAAAAGTCGAACGTAAGGCCGTGCCACGAATGCTCCGATAAGGGGGAGCGGAGGCTACCTCGCCCGCCGAGTGCGCGGCGAGCGCGAAACGACGCCAACCGTACCTTGTGTCATGCCACGAGCGCGCACCGACGCGCCGTTCGCTCAGTGTGCCGCGAGCGCGAAACGGCACATTTTCACCTCGAATCCACCGTCGATCCGCGTCGCAGGATGGTCGGCGTCGCCCGCGTATTCGTACGCGAGCGTGCCCTTTACCGTGCCATGCGGGTCGAGCTCGACGGCCGAGAGCGTGACGACGCCACCGGGTTCGAAGAGGCGCGACCGCGGTCCGGTCTCCGCCTTGGGGAGCGAGTACGCCGCTTTCAAAGGTTCGTCGCCTTTGGGGATCCCGCTCCACGGATAGCTCGTCGCGGTCGGCTTCACCTCGGCGGGCGTGACGATCACGACGGTCAACGCCGATTCGCCGGCCTTGGGCGGGATCCATTTTTCGCACGAAGCCGGGTAGCCGGCGAGCGTGAGATGGAGCTCGTTGCGGTCGCCGGGGAGCTCGACGTATTCGGCGAACCCGGTGACCAGCGGAAAACGCGTCGACGCGCCGGCCTCGAGGATCGTGACCTCGTATTTCGTCTTCGGCTCGCAAGAGACGAAGAGCAGCGTCAGCGAGGCGGCCGCGCAACGGCGCCCGATCGAGCGATTCACGCCGTGAGCCCCGTCACCATTTCCGACGGAGTCGCGCGGAGTGGCCACTGCACTCCGACGAGCGGCGCCGTGGCGATCGCGAACGCGCGCCGTACCGACGCCACGCGGGGACGCAGCGCCGGATCGTTTCTCAAGCAGGCAGCCATCAAGAGGCACAGATTTTCGTATTCCAGCGTGCTCGCGAGGGCCGTGAGCCGCGGCGGCCAGCCGTCGTGAGTCATGTGTTGTTTCATCAGCACGAGCTCGTCGTCGTCGTCGAAGAGGACCGTGCCCGTGAATACCTCGAATGCGCAGCAAGCGAACGCATATATGTCCGCCGCGAGCGGGGAGCCTCCGCCGGACGGACCTTGGTGCGAAAGGATCTCCGGCGCAGAGTACTCGAGCGTGCCGCAACCGGGACGAAGGTGGCGTCCACTGAGCCCGAAGTCCACGAGTACCGGCGTGCCTTCGTCCCGGAGGATCACGTTCGACGGTTTGACGTCCAGGTGTCCGACGCCGACGTCGTGCATCGCTTCGAGGCCGGCGAGGATCCCGTCCAGGTAGTCGATACACACCGCCAAGGTGAGCGACTGGCTCCGGATCAGTCGATCGAGCGCCTGCCCGCGAATGAGCTCCATGACGAGGATCGGCTTCGGCCGCGCGGCGAGATCGAACGTGACGAAGCGCGACAGATTCGGGTGCTGAGGGAGCGACAGAAGCGCCCCGGCCTCGTCGCGAAAGAGCTGCATGAACTCGTCCTCGGACAAGCTGCGAGCCGTGTTCGGATCGTAGTGCGGCACCTTGAGTGCGTAGAGCTCGGCGCCGAGCGTGTGCCGTTCCTCGATGCGGCGCGCGATGAACACCGAGCTCGCGCCGCCGCTTCCGAGCGCGCGCACGACGTAGAACGCGCCGATGGTCTTGCGCGGGAGGAGCCAATCGGGGAGCTCGGTGCGGCGGATCTGGAGCGGAATCGCGGTGATCTCGCTCGGCGGCGCGACCGGCAGCGCCGGGATGTCGGCGATGATGTCGGAGATCGGCCGCGCAAAGGCTTCTGGAAGCGACGCGACGAGCTCGCGGGCGGACATCGCGAATTCGCCGGTGCTCCAGATCGATCGAGCGATCGCGCGTTCGACGAGCGCCGACACCGGCGGTAAATTCGTCACGACGTCGATGTCGCTCGGCGTGTTTTCGCCGAGGACCCGCCGCCGCGCGCCGCGGACAAGCTCGCCCAAGGTGCCCGCGAATTTTTCGACGTCGAGGAGCGGATAACCGTCGCCCCCGGGAGCCTCGACCAGATCCGACAAGCCGCGCGCCGACGCGATCCTCTCGAGCGCACTCCCGAGCCGGAATACGACTTGCCGGAGCGCCTCGCCGAGGTAGGAGCCGTTCGCGCCGATCCCTCGCGAAAACGCCACGAACGCCCGGGCGTCACTCGATTCGTCGCGATGACTCTGCTCGGCCGGATCGAGAAAGACGTCGAACGCCGGCGTTGCTCGTTCGCGCGACGTCCGCGCGACGAATTCGCCGTAGGCGCGCAGGACGTCCCGGACGTCGGCGTGCGTCGACGCTTCCAACACCGCTTGAATGCCGTGGGCGTCCGCGACGCGCTCGACGAGGATGAGCACGAGATCGGCGGGGTCGGCGAACCCTTCGCGAGCCGCGGCGTCGAGACCACGAGCAAGGGCGGCGCACATGATCCGGTGCACCGACGCGTCGGGCCCGGCGGCGAGCGCGTCGAGCAGAACGACGATCGTGCGTCGCACGCGTGCCTTCACTCCGTCGGTACCGCCGTCGGAGCCCGTCGAGCTGTCGAGATCGACGAGATGCAGCAACGTCCGAAGCGATTGCTGCCGTGTCGTTATCTCCACTTCGGAGTAGTCGCCGTCCACGTGAGCGGCTTCGCGATCGAGGATCCAGTGACTCAGGCGATCGCACAATCGGTCCATCTCGGGAACGGCGGAGTTCGTGTCGCCCGGGCTTCTGCCGAGGAGCAGAAGATCGTGCAGACGCGAGCGTTCGATGGCGCTCTCGTCGAGGTCGCCGAGCGCGCCGAGCAGGCGTTCGATCGGAGTGTCCGCTGCGTCGAGGACGTCCATCGAGGCGTTCGCGCGTTCGAGCGCGGCGAGGGCGAGCTCGTGCGCTGCCCGCGCGCCGGCGGTTTCGTAGGCGCGGAGGGCGCGCTTGATGGATGCGTGAACCGAGTCCTCGACCGCCTCGTCGCGAGTGAGCCGGCGAAGCAACTCCGACGACGGGTAAAGCTCCGCGCTCGACAGATCGGCGAGGAGCGTCTCGGCGGCGTACCGAACGTCGGCGCGTCCGGAACGGACGAGCCGCTCGAGCAACTCGAACGCCCAGTCGGGCTCGGCGTCGACCACCGGCGGAAGACCCCAGACCAACGTCGCGATCATCCCGGGGTCCTTCGCGACGATCTCCCCTTCGAGCAGGCGGAAGCATTGCTGGATCGCGTTCTTGCCTTCGTTCGACGCACACGCCACGAGGGAGACGCCGGCGCGGCGCCATTCGGTCGGGCTGAGCGTCGGATCGAGCGCGAGATCGATCTCCTCGCGCAGGCGTGGGATCGCGGCTGATAGAATGCCGCGGGCGAGCGCCGCGTGGCGCCAGACGAGCGGCTCACGATCGGCGAGCAGCCGCTCGAAGACGGGTTTCGCGACGGCGCCGACGAGCAGTTCGGCCGAATGAGGATCGCCGTCGTCGGCGCGCCGCACTGCCTCACGCGACGCCAGCTCGAAGAGGCGCGCGGCCATGCGGCGCGCCCCGAGCGGCCCCGTCGCGGCCTTCGCGATCCACCCGTCGAACAGCTCGCGACGCGACGCGAGCACCAGCGCGAGGGGATCGGCGTTCACGGAGCTACCGATCGGCAGGTTGAAGACGAGGCCGATGCGCGCGCGCACCGCGGACGCCTCGAAGGGACGCCCCGCGCCGAGCGCCATTCGCGCGGCAACGGCCGCGAACGTCGCCGCGTCTCCTTCGTACAGCCGCGCGAGCACGCGGCGGCCGATGTCGCGGCGTTCTTTTCCGGGTGGGAGTTCCGAGCTCAGCTCGTAGAGCGCGACGGCGGCGGCGCCGGGTGCGATCCAGTCGAGGTCGTCGACGAGGCCCGTCTCGAGCGCGACGCGCGTCGCGGCCAGAAGATCTTCCGGAGAGACACCGTCGAGCGGCGGCGGGCCGTCGAGCCGAGCGTCTTGTCCCAGCGCCGCGATGGCCTTTCGCCACTGCGTCTCGCGATCCACGGGATCCTCCAGCTGCGGCAGGATCACCAGGGACTCGACCGGGCTCTGGCGCGGACGCATTCGGGCGAGTTAGCTTACCAGCCTCGGCCCCGGTCGTTCCCGCTTTTGCCACTCGCGCGACGGAAATCATCATGCCCTCCTCACGCGTGCTTCTCTTGGTCGGGCACGGAACGATCTCGAACGTCGATGACATTCCAGAATTTTTGCGCCGCATCCGTCGCGGCCGGCCGGCGAGTGCGGAGCTCGTGGAGGAGATCCGGCGGCGGTACACCCACATTGGTCGCTCGCCGTTACTCGATACGACAAACGCCGTCGCCGCGGCGCTCGCGGGCCGGCTCGGATTCGACGCACGTGTCGCGATGCGATTTTGGCATCCCTTCATCGAAGACGTCGCGAGAGAGCTAGTGCGCGACGGAGTGCGCGAGGTGTGCATCCTTCCTGTCGCGCCGTTCAGCGTGAGCGTTTACGCCGACGTCGTCGCTGAGGCGATCGCCCGGGCGTCCGAGTCGCCGGACGTGGCGCCGCGGCTCTTGCGCGTGCCGCCGTTCGGGAGCCATCCGGCGCTCATCTCCGCGCACGCCGAAAACATCCGCCGCGTGCTCTCGAAGTACGACCGCGAGCACACCGAGCTCGTCTTGTCCGCACACAGCTTGCCGACGCGCGTCATCGCCGCGGGCGACGATTACCAACGCGAGTTCGAGGCGTCGGCACATCTCGTCGAGGCCGCGCTCGGCGTGACGGCGCGCATCGCCTATCAGAGCCAGGGAGCCGACGGCGGAGACTGGCTCGGGCCGCGCCTCGACGATACGATCCGTGCCGTGAGCGACGCAGGCAAGAAGCGCGTCGTCGTGGCTCCGGTCGGGTTTCTCGCCGATCACGTGGAAACTTTGTACGACCTCGACGTCGAAGCGGCCGAACAAGCGCGCTCGCTCGGTCTACAATTCGACCGCGTGCCGGCCCTGAACGACGCCCCGCTCTTGCTCGACGCGCTCGAAGCCGTCGCGAGGAACGCGCTCGCATGAGTCGCATCGCCGTTCGGTCGTTCGCGACGCGCGCCGGCGTCGTGCTCGGGCTCCTCGCGACGGGGTGCCCGCTCGTCCGCGGCGCGGTCAACGCGAGCCCGTCGCTCAGGTGGTGGCTCTTCTCGAACTTCGGCGCTGGCCGCATGTGTCCGGAGATGTTGAAGCGCGGCGCGCCGTTGCGGCTCATCCCGAACGGCAACGCCATTGGTCGATTCTTCCCGACGGCGTGCAAGAACGACGTCGACGACAGCTCGCAGACGGTGACGATCCATTTTTCGGGAACGGGCTACGCCTGGACGCCGGTGGCGGGTCGTGTCGGGTTTTCGGTCGCGACCGCAGTCGAATACCGCCCGGATTTCCAGATGACGGAGGATTCGACGTACGTCTGGGCCCGCACGAATCGCGTCGTCGAAGGGCCGACGTTCGCCATCGGTTCGGTCGAAAACCCCGTCGTGAACTGGGCGAGCCAGACGCCGCTCGGATATCTCGCGAGCACGTTCGGGAGTCAAATCATCCAGAGCGAGCTCGCGAGCGGGTTCACCGTCGTTCACTCCGACAACGGCGACGATTTCGCGCTCGGCATTCTGACGCCACCGGCGAAACCGCCGCATCCCTTCAAGCTGTCGAGCAACGAGCACATCACGCTTGCGAACGAGTCGACCGAAGTGCGGCTCCAGCAGGTCGACTTCATCGGCCCGCTCGAAGTCGCGGACAATGGCCAAGCGCTGTTCATGCGATTCAAACTCGCCGGTCCGTCCGTCGACGTGCTGCTCATGCAACGTTCCGCCGCCGACACCTGGCGCGAAGGGCTCCAGCAAGGAGCGCCGCTCGCGCCGCCGACCGTGGCCCCCATCACGAGCTTCGTATTGGCGGGCAATTCGGAGCAAACGCAGAGCCTGCGGCTTCCCCCGGGAGAATACATGATCGTCGTGGACAACTCCGATCGCGTCGGCAGCGTATCGCCGCCGTGGAACCCGCTCAGCGTGCTCGGCGGCGGAGTCGTCGTCCTCTCGTATTCGATCGAGTTAGGTGACGCGAGCTAGCGGGGGGCTCGCTGCGGTTTCTGAGATAGCTTCGATGGCTAGTGATGGCGCTGGATCTTCACGCGCCAATCGACCGGGACGTCGAGGAAGCCCTCGAGACAGAGATGGTCGTAGAGCGCGTCGCAGACCACTTCACAGGTTTCACTGTACACGTGCGGGTCGACGAAAAACTTGATGGTTTCGTCGCGCACGGACTCGTCGTCGCCGGAGAGGCGTCCGCTCAGCTCGTCTCCGGCGAAGTTCACCATCTGCTGCATGAGGAGGCGCTCCCACTCCTCGCGAAACGCCTCGAATCGATCGGGCAGCACCTTGTAACTCACGCTGTTCGGCTGGCGCGCGGCGCCGGAATTGCGAATCGTGATCTTTGCCATCTGCTCGAGCCGCGGCGGCAAATAAGACTGGAAGAAATCGACGAGCACCGCCGTGAACGTGTTCATCACGCGATTCAGCTCCGGCGAGCGCCGCGAGAGAAATCCGACCTGCAAGTCGCGCTCGATCGTCGCCAGGAGCTCGAGGGTCAGCTCCTTGATGTCGGTGTCTTTGTATTCGAATCCTTCGAGCTCGTTTTTGATACGATTCTTGTATCGCTGAAGCACGTAGTAGACGCCTTGCTCGGCGTGATAGATGACCTTGTCCTTGTCGGCCTTGGTCTTCTCGTGAAGCTCGCTCTCGAAGAACAGCTTCGCGACGCGTCGACCGATCGGCTTCAGGTTCTGAGTGATGAGGTTGCCGTGGTCGCCGTCCGAGCACACGCGGCGTAAAAGTTCCGTAAACAGCGCGGTCTGCTTGCTCTCGATGTGCTCGGCGGATTCGTGCGCGGCCGGACGATGTTCGAACGCGGCCTGCATCTCTTTCAGCTGTGCGACGACGCCGGCGGTGATCGCGTCGAGCTCGGGGCTCGTTTCGAGGTCACCGCGATAGTGAACGATCCGCGCCTGAACCTGCTCGTTCAGGAGCCCGAGCGCCTGGAGAGCGAGCGCGTCCTTGTCGCCCTGACTCATCGCCTCGCCGCGCGGAGCGGTTCCCGCGCGACGCGATGGCGGCGGCGGAGGTGCGCGTCGAATCGGGGGCTTGGGTTGCGAAGGTTCGCTCACGGGGAAAGGTTGGAATGTATCATGGCCCGATGATCGGTCGGCGCTTCCTGCTCTCCCTCTCCAGCCTGGTCGTGCTCGCCGGATGCGCGCGCGGGCCGAACGTATCGTCGGACCTGCCCCTTCGCCGGGTCGTCGTTTACCGAAACGGCGTCGGGTATTTCGAGCGCTCGGGCAGGGTCGACGCCGACCGCGTGACGTTCAAGATGCGCGGCCGCATGGTGGGCGACTTCCTGGCGACTCTCGCCATCGTCGAGCGGGGCGGGGGCACGGTTCGGAGTGCCTCGTTTCCGCTCGACGTGAAAGACGAGGACGCGCCGCCGCCTACACCGGCTCCTCCGCCGCCTCCGGGCCCCCTCGAACCGCTCAAGACCGCGCCGTCGACGGAAGATCCGTCGCCGAACCGGCTCCGCGACGTCGTGCTGTCGCTCGACGGTGAAGAGCACGATCTGTCCATCGGGTATGTCGCTGAAACGCCGGTCTGGCGACCGTCGTATCGCGTGGTGGTGCAAGCCGGGAACCTCGCCGATCTCCAGACCTGGGGCATCGTGCAAAATCTTTCGGGAGAGGAATGGTCGAACGTGGACCTCGTCCTCGTCGCGGGCGCGCCGATCGCGTTTCAGTCGACGTTGGGGACGCCGGTCATTCCGGACCGCCCGATCGTCACCGATACCGGCGAGGTGATCGCAGCCGTTCCCGGCGGAGAGACGACGCTCGCCGAGCCGCCGGCGCCCGCTCCGGCTGCGCCTCCGCCCCCGCCCGAGGCGGAAGCGAGCGTGGCCGAAGACAACGCGCCCGCCGAGAGCGACAAGGACGAAGAGAAACCGCGCGCGAAGAAATCCGCGGCGCGGGGCGTCGGTGCCGGCGCGGGCGCGCATGGTTATGGCGCTGCCGCGCCGGCGAGTGCGCCCCTACCGCTCATGCTCAGGTCCGAGTCGCTGAGCGCGCCACGCAGCGTGAGCGCCCTCGCCGCCGTCGCGCTCGAAGCGGGCACCACGCGCTACGCCATTCCGTACAAGGTGAACGTGCCGGACAAGAGCGCGACGATGGTGCTCCTTCTGCACGAGAGCGTGCCGGGGAGCGCCGTCTTCTTGTTTGCGCCGGATCCCGGCGTTCCCGATTCGTCGGCGCATCCGTTTCGCGTCGTCCGGTTCACGAACGCGACGCCGGGACTGCTCGAGCGCGGCCCCATCGCGGTATTCGAGAAGGGGTCATTTCTCGGTGAAGGCGTGCTCGAACCGCTGCCGCCGAAAGCGACTGCGACGGTGCCCTTCGCACTCGAGCGGGGGCTCGCTGTCGACAGTGAGCAACGCTTCGACGAGCTCGGCGCGCGCGTCGTGAAGATCGAGGCGAGCCAGCTCTATATCGAGCGCGACCAAGTCCACAAGACGACGTACAAGGTAAAAAACGGCGGAGCCGACGCCGCGCATCTCTTGATCAAGCACCCGCGAACGCCCGGCTCGCATCTGTTCCAGCCGCCGCCCGGAACCGAGGACAACGTCGGAACGGGAAGCGCGCTCGTCCCGGTCGACGTCGGCTCCTACGGCACTGCCGAGCTCGTCGTCGACGAACGGAGTCCCTTTCAACAGCCGAGCGACTGGCTGAGCGACATCGCCAACGTCGCGGTTCGGGCGTACCTCGCCGACCCGAAGAGCGACGCGAAGGTCGTGGCATCGCTGACGACCGCGTTTTCGATCCGCGACAAGCTCCGCGCGCTCTACGACGAACGCGACAAGCTCACCGCCGAACGATCCGAGCTCGAGCGGAGCACGCGCGAGAGCCGCGCATCACTGAAGGCGCTCGAGAAGAACAAGAAAGCGGCGGATCTCGTGGCCAAGCTGACCGAGCGCCTGCGCCAGGACGGCGATCGCCTCGACGCGATCACGAAGCGACTCATCGAACTGGGGTTGGCATCCAACGAGCAAGAGGTACGCTTCCGCGACGCCATCCGGGACATCACGCTCGTGACCCCGCCGGCCCCCAAGGATTGAACGATGGACCCGCAAGAGCTCGAAGCCACGCTCCTCCGCGCGTTTCCCGACGCGGATCTCGAAATCAAAGACCTGACCGGCACCCGCGACCACTACCAGGCGCGCATCGTGTCCACCGCGTTCGCCGGCAAGAGCCGGATCGAACAACACCGGCTCGTGTACGCGGCCCTCGGCGACGCGATGAAGGGCCCGGTCCACGCGCTCGCCCTCCAGACGTTCACGCCGGAGGCCTGGGCAAAGCGCTAGTGTTCGTCGCCCAACGACAGCGTGCGCGCGACTTCGTGACTCGTGCGTGACGCGCGATTCGGATCGCGGAACGGGAACCCGATCGTGGACGGCGCGCCGTCGAGGCCGGCGATCGAGCCCTCTTCGGGTCGGAGCAAATCCATCACCTTTGCCTTGTCGAGCGACGCTGCGGCGTGCTCGACGTTCTGAAAGGCGAAGGCAGAGTCGAGCTCCGTGCTGCCGAGGGGGACGAGGAGATCCTTCCGAACGTCGGGAACGTCGCCGGAGGTGCCCATGTAATAGAGCAGCGCCGTCACCGCGCCGGCGGGCGTCGGACCGCGGAACCAACTCCCCACGTGATGCGCGCGGCCCATCGCGCAACGGGCGTAGAGCGCGCCATAGTCCACGGCGAGGGCTTCGGCGAGCGCCTTGGCGAGTCGCAAAAATTCGGGGCGCGCGAGCTCGTCGAAATAGGGAACGACGTAGCGCCCGGTGAAGAGGATCCGGAGCCCAGAAAATACCGGGTGGTCGGGGTTCGGGATACTCGAGTCGACCAGCGTCGCCGCGGTGTCGGGCCCGTCGAGATTCGCGATCGCCGGACTGCCGGGCCACACAACGCGGCCGTTCCCGTTTTTCTGCGGTCGCGTGATGAATGCGTCGAGTGCCTGGTCGCGGAGCGGGCTACCGCGGGCAGGGGAGCGGAGCACGTCGAGCTCGACGACCCACCCTTCGACGTCGGTCGGTCCGATCGGTGCGCCCCTCGCGACGCGAGCGCGCGTCGTTTCGCACACCCGCTCCGCGCGCTCGGCGCGTTCGCGTTCGTACGCTTCGTAGTCGTTCGACGACGCGGGCTTCGCGCCGCTGCTCGTGCTCGTCGCGGGTGCGTCCTCGGCGTATTGATAGATCGCGAACGCCGCGAGGCCAGCGGCCAGAAAGACGAGAAACGGCGTGACCAACGCCCGACTCCGCCGCGGTTTCGCCGGGATGAGCGAGCCGCTGATCGACCGACGATTCGCGACGAGGTCGCGCGCGACGCGGGCCGCCCGCCGCATCCGCGCGTCGTCCGGCAGGTTTTCCCATTCCGCGATCAGCGCGCGGACGTCCACGGTGGCGGTCGGTCCATAACCGGTCAGCGTCGCGGTGATGCCATCGGTCTCGACGCGGCCCGCGACGCCGAAACGGCTGAGCGCCTCGGTGAGAAGCTGGCGGAGTTCCGTCGCCGATCGATTGTCGCCCACCACGCCCGTCCGAGCCTACACGAACGAAGCCGATTTTGCGCCCGCCCTTGGCGATCTGCCATAACCCGGGACGCCCCATGGACGCGACGCGACCCCTCATCTTGCTCTCGAACGACGACGGCTTTCAGGCGAAAGGTCTGCGGATCCTGCGAGACGCGCTCGCCGAGCTCGGCGACGTCTTCGTTGCCGCGCCCGAGACCGAGCAGAGCGTTTCGAGTCACGCGCTCACCCTGACGCGCCCGCTCCGCCTCCGCGATCATGGCGCGGGCATCTTCTCCATCGACGGCACGCCCGCCGATTGCGTCTACGTCGCTCTGAACTCCGGGCAGCGCGTCTTGCCCCGGCGAGCGGACATCGTCGTATCCGGCATCAACCACGGCTTGAACCTCGGCACGGACGTGTTTTACAGCGGCACCGTGGCGGCGGCGCGGGAGGGCGCGCTCCGCGGGTATCGCGCGCTCGCCGCGTCGTCGGGGAGCGGCGCCGATCTGGAGAAAGCGGCGGTGGTCGTCAGGCAATTGGTTTTCGGCTTGCTCGAAGAGCCGCCGAGGCCCGTTCTCCTCAACGTGAACTTTCCGCCGGGTTCGTCGTGGCCGGTGCGCGCGACCCGGCTCGGCGAACGCGTGTACACCGACGCCGTCGATTTCCGACTCGATCCGCGCCGAAACGAATACCTCTGGCTCGGCGGTCCCGGCGCCGAGCATCGGCCGAGCCCCGGTTCCGACACCGAGGCGTACGACGCCGGCGCCGTCGGCGTGACGCCGCTCGTCCTCGATCTCTTCGCCGCCGAGGACGCCATCGTCGCGGAGCGAGTCGTCCGCCGGGCGGTGTGATAAGGGTCGCCGTCATCCTCCATGGGTTCCCGCAAGCGTTCGTCCCACAGTGCGAAACCGGCCCTCCCCGCGCGGCGTGCACCGACTCCGCGCGGCGTCGCTCAAACCAAGCCACCGCGGGCGCCCGCGGCACCCAAGCGCGCTCCGGTGAGCGCCACCGAGCCGCGCGACTCGATGGCTTACGTGCGACACCTGGTGCGAGACATCCCGGATTTTCCGAAATCAGGGATTTTGTTCCGCGACATCACGCCGCTCCTCGCCGATCCTCGGGGTTTTCACATCACGCTCGACGCGATCGCCGAGCGGTTCGTCGGTGAGCACGCCGACGCCATCGTCGCGGTCGAGTCTCGCGGATTCATCTTCGGCGGCGCGCTCGCGGCACGGCTCAACGCGAGCTTCGTCCCCGTGCGAAAGCCGGGGAAGCTCCCGGCGACCACCGATCGCGTCAAATACTCGCTCGAGTACGGCGAGGGCGAGCTCGAGATGCACGAAGACGCGCTCCCGTCGGGCGCTCGCGTGATCGTGATGGACGATCTCCTCGCGACCGGAGGCACCGCCGCCGCCGCGGGCGAGCTCGTGCGCCGTCAAGACGCGATCGTGATCGCGTACGCGTTCGTGCTCGAGCTCGAGTTTCTCGGCGGCCGAGCGCGCCTGGCTCCGACGCCGGTCGAGTCGCTCATTCGGTACGCCTAGCGTCGGGCAGCGCGCCGTCCGCTTCCGCGCGACGAGAAAGAACCCGAAGGGTTCCGACGTAGAGCGAGGCGAGCAGCGCCGCGACGAGCCAGCGAAGCGGAGCGTCCGCACCGCGAGCGGGATCCCCCCAAAAAAGCACGACGAGCCCGGGCGGCGCGAGAGCCAGGAGCGGCGCGCGGAGGGCGCGGAGTCGCAGCGAAATCCGTTCGAGCGCGCGGAGCTCGAGGACGGCCGCGATCGACGTGAACAGGCTCGCTGCGGCGACGCCGAGCGACGCGCCGAGGAGACCGTACCGGGGAATGAGCGCCGAAGAGAGCGCGAGCATCGACGCGGTCTGGAAAGCGGCGTTGAACAACGTCCATTTCCCGTGGCCGGTGATCGTCACGGCGTCGCTCGCGAAACCGAGCGCCGCGCCGATCAACGGGACGGCGAACAGAACGGCGACGAACCGCGTGTCGCCCGAGTAACTTCGGTCCACCAGCGAGAGGACGTCGTTTCTCGTCACGAGCGCGACGAGGAGCACCGGAACGACGAGAGAAAGCGTAAGGCGGGTGACGCGATTCAGGGTTTCTTCGAGAGCCCGCGTGTCGCCCGCGCCGTGGTGGCGCGCCGCGACGGGAACCAGCGCGCTCGAGAACACGAGCTTCAGCTCGCGCACGCTGGTCGCGAAGAGCACCGCGGTGCCGTAGAACGCGACGCGACTCGCCGGATAGCCGTAGGCCGCGAGAAGCAGCATGCCGAGTCGCGGCATGAAGCGATCCAAGGTGAGCGCGATGCTCTGAGGAACGGCGAGCGAGAGCGTCGAGACGTGGAGCGGCGCGCGAATGCTCGCGCTCATCGTCCGGCGAGCGTCGAAGTGGCGAGCGAACGCGGCGAGTCCGAGCGCCGCCACCACGACGTAGGAAGCGAGCGCCGCGACGAAGAGCGCGACCGCGCCGGGGAACTGGAACACGACGCGAGCGACGAGGACCGCCGACAAGAGCACCAAGGGCCGCGCCAAGCCCATGATGCCGACGCCGTACTGCATTTGCATCCGCACGTACGGCGCCGACGACGCGATCGTCGCCAGGGCGGCGAAGGGAAGCGACAACGCCGCTAGCCGAAACGCCGTCGTCGCATCCGGGTTTCCCTCGAGGAGGGCGCGCGACAGGGGAGCCGCCGCGACGAACGCCACGACCGCGACCACGACCGAGCCGCCGACGGAGAAGCGAAATGCCGTGGCGAAGATCCGCTCGAGCTCGTCACGAGCGGCCGCATCGCGGTCGGCGTCATCGACGTGCTGACTGCCATAGACCGTCATGGCGTCGACGGTGCCGGCCGTGAACGCGCTCGCGACCATTTCGGCGAGCGACGTGACCATGAGATAGATCCCCATCACGGCCGGCCCGAAGAGGCGCGTGAACGCCACCAAAAGAAGCGGCTGAAAGAGCCGCGTCGCGACGCCGAGCGCGTTCATCCGGGCGCTCGCGGCGAGCTTCTTTTCGAGAACCGTCGCGGTCCGGGCGCTCGCGGGGGCGGTCTCTGGTTCTTTTTCGGCGATCCGGGTACTCTAGAAGATCGGTTTTTCTTCGGCGAGGTACCCATGCTTCGTTTTCAGGTTGCTTGCTCCTTGATGGTCGGTGTCGTCGGCGGTGCGGCGTGTTCCGATGGTCGCGTCGTCGCGGCGGGGCCGACCGAAAATGGCGGCTCGACCGCGGTCTCGACGGGCGGCAGCGGGGGAACCGCGCCGGACGGAGGTGGAGCTCCATCGGACGGCGGCAAGACCCCGCCGCCCCCTCACGTCGACGGCGGAGCGCGGGTGCTCCCCGACGGCGGGATCGTTCCGCCTTCGGGCAAGAGTGCCGGCGAGACCTGTTCTGCGACGGTGCCATGTCGCCTGGGACTCTCGTGCACGAGCGGGAAATGCGCGTTCGACCACGCCGGCAAGGCCGGCTCGTCGTGCGTCGCCTCCGACGAATGCGCGAGCGGTCTTCGCTGCGTCGGGCTCGCGTGCGTCACGACGGGCACGGGCGTCGCGGACGCCGCGTGCACGAGCGACGTCGACTGTGCGTCGGGCTTGCGCTGTGGGATCGTCGGCTTCGCCGCGGAGTGCGTCGCGGAAGGCACGTCCGACGTCGGTCAGTCGTGCGGCACGTCGCTCGATTGTGCCTCCGGGCTTCTCTGCGCACCGGGGTCCGGCGATGCCGGCGCCGCGGCGTGTGCGCCGATCCCCCCTGGCGCTCCGCCGTTCGGCGTGCCCGTCGCGCCAGCGTTGAACTGCACGGCGCCGTCGAAGACGAACGTCACGGCGTACTTCGAGGTGCCGCAAGCCAAGGGCAGCGCCGCGAACGGCGACTTCTTCCGCTTGCCGTTCCCGAACGACGCGAGGATCACCGGCGGCAAGATCGACCTCACCGGCTTTCCGACGCCCGGCTCGTCGTTGCTCGGGTTCGACCCGGTGAAGATCTATCTCGACGCGATCGTCGCGAACCAGAGCGCGTGGGGAACCTCGCCGTCAGTCCTGTTTCGCTTCTCCGGCCCGATCGACTTCGACACCTTTCGCGCGACGGGCACGACGAGCCCCGTCCAGTTCGTGGACATCACCGATCCGAAGAACCCCACGAGCGCCGGTGCCCAGTGGGCTTATTCGTCGGCGCCCGGGAAGTACATTTGCGACAACTGGCTCGGTGTACGACGTCCACTTGGCGCGCCGCTCACGCCGGGCCACGTCTACGCCGCCTACTTGACGACCGTCGGACGCGACGCGAGCGGGCTCGCCATCACGCGCGCGCCAGAGCTGGTGTCGCTGCTCGCCGCGACCGCGCCCGCGGACACTGCGCTCGCGAATGCGTACGCCGCGTACAAGCCCTTCCGCGACTATCTCACCGACGCGAAGGTGCTTCCGACCACCGTCCTGGACGCTGCGGTGTTCACCGCGGGACCCGCGCAGACGCCGATGGCGTCGCTCGCGGCCGCCGTGAAAGCCGCGACCGCGCCGACCGCGGCGGGGTGGGTGAAGTGCGTCGCCGGCGCGACGTCGCCGTGCCCGCAAGCCGACGGCGATCGCGCCTGCGGAACCGGCACCGCCGACTACGACGAGTACCACGCTCTGATCACGCTCCCCATTTTCCAAAAGGGGACCGAGCCGTATCTCGCGTCGGGCGGCGACATCGCCGCGACGCCGGTGCGCACCGAGGCCGTCTGCGCGTCGTTGACGGTGCCGAAGAGCGCAGAGCCCGCCGCGGGCTATCCGCTCGTCGTCTATGCGCACGGCACGGGCGGCTCGTTCCGCGACCATGTCCGCCCCGAGGTCGCCGGTGTGCTCGCGACCGCGACGCCGCCGATGGCCGTCCTCGGTTACGACCAGGTCGAGCACGGCACGCGGCGCGGCGCATCCACGGCGTCGCCCGACGATCTCTTCTTCAATTTCCGAAACCCCGCCGCGGCGCGCGGAAACCCCATGCAAGGAGCCGCCGACGTGGTGTCCGTCGGACGCCTCGCCAAGGCGCTCGCCGTGCCGGCGGTCGCCACCGGGGCCGCCGCGATCAAGATCAACGGCGCGGCCGTCGTGTTCTTCGGCCACTCCCAGGGGTCGCTCGCCGGAAGCCTCGGGCTGCCGTTCACGAACGACTACACGGCTGCGGTGCTCTCCGGGAACGGCGCGAGCTTGATGGAGGCGCTCCTGAACAAGACCTCGCCGCAAAACATCGCAGCGGCGGTGCCGTTCTTGCTCGGCGGCGACTACGACGGAACGAAGCTCGCCGGCGGCGAATACCATCCGGTGCTCAGCATCGTTCAGCAATGGATCGACCCCGCCGATCCGCTCAACTTCGCGCAATCGATCGGCAAAGTGCCCGAGACCGGCATCACGCCGAAGAGCGTCTTCGAAACGTACGGCCTCGGCGACACGTATGCGCCGCCGATCACGCTGCAAGCGTATTCGCTCGCCGCAGGTCTTTCGCTCGCCGCGCACGACGCGACGGCCACGAAACCCGACGCCATCGGCAATCTGGCGGAGGTTGCCGTGCCCCTGACGGGCGATTTCGCGACCGGTGGCCACACCGTGACGCTCGGTGTCCGCGAGTACGGACCGCCGAAAGGCGACGATGGACACTTCGTGGTGTTCGACGTGCCGAGCGCCAACGCCGACGCCGTCCGATTCATCGCCGCCGCCGCAGCGAAGAAAGTGCCGCCGATCGGGCAGTAGGATAAAGGAAGAAGGGCTGCCTCGCGGTCGGGCGCGTGCACCAGTGTGGTCCGGCGCGCGGCGACGCGGGTCGCGAAGTCGCCGTCACGAGTCCGAGGGGTCTCGTCGCGACGATCGAGATACTTTGATGCATTCAACTATTGAATGATCGTAAGCGTCTGCGCTCGTCGCGGGACCCCTCTCTCGACGACGAGGACGAATCCCCAAGGACTCAAACGAAGCTATCTGAGAAACCGTTGCGAGCCCGCTGTCGCGATGCCTAGGAAGGCCGACGCAGGCATACGCTGGTTACGCTGGTATTTCGAGGAGGCCGACCGACGCAGCGGGGGGCGTAGTAGGTTTATGAGATAGCTTCGCCGGGGAAGGCCATTACGTCGGCGATGCGGGGGACGCCGAGCGCGAGCGCGACGAGGCGATCGAAACCGAGGGCGTTGCCGCCCGACGGGGGCATGCCTTCGTCGAGAGCGGCGAGAAAGCGTTCGTCGAGCGGATACTCGGGTGCGCCGGCCTGCTTTCGTCGCGCGAGCTCGAGGTCGAATCGTCGACGTTGCTCGACGGGGTCAGTGAGCTCCCCGAAGCCGTTGCAGAGCTCGACCTCGCCGACGTAGATCTCGAAGCGTTCCACGACCGAGGCGTCGTGTTCCGCGGGCCGCGCCAGAGCCCCCATCGAGCGCGGAAACTCGACGAGCACGACGGGGCGCCGATGCTTGGCGAGACCCGGTTCCACCTTTTCGACGAGCAGCTCGAAGAACCGTCCTTCATCAGCAAGGGCGAGATCGCAGGCGTCGGCCACGCCGGCGTATTTCTTGAACGCTTGCCGCACGGTCATCCTGGGAAACGGCGCGCGCATCTCGACGTTCTTGCCGCTCGGCGTGCGAACCGTGCGCGCGCGTCCGATTTCGCGGACCACCGCGACGGCGAGCGCTTCGGTGTCGGCGATGACGGAGTCCATGTCCGAGAAGGCGCGATACCACTCGAGCATCGTGAACTCGGCTTCGTGGAGGTGCCCGCGTTCGTCCGCGCGCGTCGCGTGGGTCAGCTGATAGATGCGCGGGAGTCCGCCGACGAGGAGCCGCTTCATCGCGAGCTCGGGCGACGTGATGAGAAAGCCGCCTGCAGCCGGCACGGCTTCGACGTTCGCGTCGAGGCCCGGCGAGGGGACGCGGATCGGCGTTTCGACCTCGACGAACCCGCGTTCGTCGAAATAACGGCGCACGACGCGAAGGGCGCGCGCTCGCGCTTCGAGCGATGCGCCGATCGCCCCGAGGCCCAAGCGACCGAATTCCGACTCGGCGCTCGGCGCGCGCCCGGGCGAGCGCGACACCACGCGCGCCCGCTCGATCCCACGTGACGTCCGGGCGCCTTCCACGACGACCAGTTCGCCCGGTTCGACTCGAATCGGCTTCGCGAGCGCGACGCGCACCGACGCGCGCGCGTCCGCGAGCACGAGGTGCGTCCCCGTCGCGTCGAGGACGCGGCCGCCGACGCGCACGCGACGGCGAGCGCCGCGGAGAGCACCCACCAAATCAGCGGGCGACAGAACGATCGGAGGGCGCGGCGAACGAGAAGAACGACGCGGCGTCGTTCGCGACGTCACGAACCGCCGGCGAACGCGCGCGCCGCGAACGCCACCACTTCGCTCCCGATCCATCGCCCGGTCGCCAAGAGAAGCGCGGACACGACGAGGAACCGCGGCAGGTGCGACAACGTCGAATCGGTGATCTGCGTCGCCGATTGGAGCACCGCGACGACGACTGCGACGAGCGCGGCGGCGGCGATGATCGGAAGCGAGAGCGCCACGGCGAGGAGCAACCCTTGTTGCGTCAGCTCCGTGAGGCCGTCGAGCGTCATCGAAACCTAGGGGGCGTCTTTCGTCGACCCGTCCGCAGCGGCGTCGGTCGGCGAGGACGTCCCGGAGTCCGTCGTCACGGTTCGCGAGCTGCGGCTGCAAGCGTCGATGGTCGACGACGTATTGGTTCCGGGCGGCGGGCAACAGATGGCCGCGTTGGACGAGGTATCGTTCAGGCCGGGCAGCACCGAGAGCGGCGTGCACACGAGCCCCGATTCACAGTCGCTGTCACCGTTGTTCACGTCGCAACGATCGCCTTGCCCCTGGTTCGAGCACGAGGCGGCCGCGAGGACCGCTGCCGCCAGCGCCAGAACCCGAAGTAAGCTTTTCGAAGCGCGCATTCCGGTCGCTTAGCTAGCCGACCGCGTCGGGTCCGGTCAACGGAAACCGATGGAAAGGCTAGGGCTCCCGCTCGCGTCGGTCTTTGGCTTCGACCGCGGAGGCGAAAAGACCCACGTATTCGACCGCGCTCGTCACCGAGAACACGAGCGACACGTAGATGAGCGCGCGCCCGACGTAGACCAGATCGACCTTTCCCAGATCGATGAAGCCGAGGGACAGGTGATACGGAAAACCGAGGATCAGGCACAAGATCCCGACCATCTGCAGCGCCGTTTTGCTCTTGCCGCCTTCGCCCGCGGCAATGACGACGCCTTCGCTGCTCGCGATCGAGCGGAGCGCCGTCACCGAGATCTCTCGGCCGATGAGGAGCACGACCGCCCAGCCGGCGATGCGGCCCATCGGCACCATCCAGATGAGCGACGCCATCACGAGCAGCTTGTCGGCGAGCGGGTCGAGGAATTTGCCGAGCACACTCACGACTCGGAGCCGGCGAGCCAGGTAGCCGTCGAGCAGATCGGTGATCGCCGCGAGCGAGTATACCGCTGCCGCGACGACGCAGTCCTTCGGCGTGCCGCGACTGATGAGCCAGAGGACGAGCGGAATCATCACGACTCTGCCCATCGTCAGAAGATTCGGCAGATTGACCGCGTCCTCTTTGAGCGACCGACGGCGGGCGAGCCGCGCCGGATCGATGGGCGGCCGGAGGCGTCGCCGCTTGCGCGGTTTCGTCACCACGACCTCGTCGGTGCTCATCTTCGCCATATAGCCGCCGAATCGACGGTCGTCACGACATGGGTCCTGGGGGGACCTTGTCCCCCGCGGCTCGCTTCGCGACCGCTCCCCCTGCCGCTTCGCGGGCTCGCTTCGCTCGCGGATATGGGGGGACAAGGTCCCCCCAGGACCCGTCCTCAGCCGCCGTCCATCAGAAGGATGCCGCTCCCGGAAATGACGATGATTCCGCGCGCCGGCGCGTGCGTGTCGTCGGTGCCGGCCGGGCGAGCGAGCATGCGGCCGATCCACCCGATGAGCCGATGCGAACGGATACGAGCCGGGCGATCGGCGACGATTTCGACGCCGTGCAGCGGCCCCCGCGACGCGAACACGACGAAACCGATTCCGGTTAGCTGGACGAGATGAGCGAACTCGCCATCGGCGAGCGGCAGTCGTCCGACCTCGTGACGCACCGAGTGATCGAACGCCAGAAGCCGGTCTTCCTTGATGTAAAACGGATCGCCGTCGAGCGCCGAGACGTGCGGCAAGAACGGCTCGGGCGCGCCGAGCGCGAGCCGCCCTTCGCCTTCGAACGTCGCGAACGGCGTGGCCATCCCGCCGAGCGGCTCGGCGGCGGCGAGCGAACGACCCTGGCGCGGTAGCGGGATCGAGCGAAACGCGACGGGCCCGTCCTGAAGCACCGCGCGGATGCAATCGCTGCGCGCGTGGAACGCCCCGTCGACGCGGGCGAGCACCGCGCCGTCCTGGTGGATCACGACGCGGGGTCGCTCCGGAAACACCAGGAGCGCGTCCTCGGCGGCGCGCCGGAGGGGTTGCGGCACGCTGACTCGCGTCCCCGGCACGATCCAGCCGCCCGAGGGGCGTCGCGAGGGCAGCGGCGCCTCGGGCTCCTCGCTCGGCGGCGGCGGAACGCTCGGGGCAGCGCGTGCCAGGCGTTGAGCGATCTCCTGGACGCCGGCAGCTGGGCTCGTCATGGGCGCGTCATCGGCGGGATCGGGAGGCTCCGGCGGAATGCTCGCCGCGGCTCGCACGCGCGCGGCGAGCGCCGGTCGTCCGGCGCGGTCGAACGCGATGCTCGCCTTGTCGGCGTCGCCGAGCCGTTGATACGCGAGCCCCAGGTACCCCCATGCCCGCGTGTGATCGGGACGATTCTGGACGATCTCTTCGAGGAGGGCGCGCGCTTGGGGAACCTGCCCGGTCTTCAGATGACAGAGCGCGAGATTCACGCGCGGCGCGAGCTCCGCCGGTCGCACCCGGACGAGCTCTTCGTAGATCTGGATCGCACGCGGGTAATGCCCGAGTCGAAAATAGACGATGCCGAGCAGGCTCTGCCCCTCGACGTCCTTCGGCTGCAGTGACATCGCGCGCTCGAGCTCACTCTTCGCCTCGTAAAACTGGTCGTCCTGCAGGAGCTCGCTGCCGCGGTACAGGTGATAGAGAAACTCCTCGCCGAGCGCCTCCGCGGGCGCCTCGATCTCGCTTCCCGGCGGCGGAGGCGGCACCGACCAATGCACGCGCGCGCGCTCGTCGGGATCGTCGCCGTCGCCCATCCGCAAAGTTTACAGCAGGGCGGCCGCGAGCTGGCCTCCTTTTTCCGAACTCAATCTCGTAACCAGTTCTCGACCGACAGACCTTCGACGCGTTTGAACTCCCGTTCGTTGTCGGTGACGACCGTGTACTCGAGCGACAACGCGTGAGCGGCGATGAGCAAGTCGTTGCCGCCGATGGGGTGCCCTGCTCGTTCGAGTTGCGTGCGCACGTCGCCGTAGACGGAGTCCACAGGCGTCTCGAGCGCAAGAACCTCGAGTGCCGTGAGCACCGCTTCCAGCTGAGCGAGGAGGCGTGCGGAGCCTTTCTTCGTCGCGCCGTAACGCAACTCGGCGGCGACCACGACGCTGGTGCACACGCTCTTCTCGCCTACGGTGCGGATATGTTCGGTGATGGGCCCGCGGGGATCGCGAACCATCGCGGACACGATGTTCGTGTCGAGGAGGTAGCGCACCTCAAAGATCCACGGGGTCGATAGGCAGATCCGGCATCTCCGCGAAATCCTCGTCCAGAGGTTCGAGCGTCTCGAGCAGCGCGAGCAACGAACGCGGCTGAACGGGCTCGATGATCAGTCGCGTGCCTTCCTTGCGCATGATGGCATCCTCGCCCGGAAGCTCGAACTCGCGAGGAATTCGCACCGCCTGGTTACGACCGTTGGTGAACAGCTTGACGTGACGCCCTGGAAGCTCAGGCATATGCCAAAGCATATGCCGCACGCTCGGTCCTGTCGAGGGGCTGCCCACCCGCGCGCATCCTTCGGCGGCAGCCGCCTTCGGGTGCGCGACCCCTCCCTGATCCGGCGTGCGGCCGCAACCCGCCGCACGCGCGGATGGGAGGGGTGGCGACG
>Ga0265320_10000468_pt1 | contig 31583 bp, 24 predicted proteins | sample 4827metaG_FD_202087 | JGI IMG/M metagenome (GOLD analysis project Ga0265320, IMG submission 202087) | Rhizosphere microbial communities from Carex aquatilis grown in University of Washington, Seatle, WA, United States - 4-8-27 metaG | ecosystem: Host-associated > Plants > Roots > Rhizosphere >... | reverse complement strand
GGATGCGCGCAGCACCATTTCGAGCCGGTCCCAGCAAACGTGGCAGGTCAGGTCCTGTTCCCCCGGCCGGTCCAGCAGGTCGCCCGAAACTTGATGCCGATAATAGGCCCGCGCCGTGCCGGCGGCGCGTTCGTGGATTAAATTGGCCCAATCATACCCGTAATCGGCCAAAATCACCGCTCCGGAAAAAGGCGTGGATAGCAAGTTGCGCAGCACCTGCTCGGCCTCGAGAGAAATATCGAGACGGTAATCCTCCGGCGCAACGCCGGGAAGAGTTGGCGCCAGGGCTTCCGCTGCCGTGGAAAATTGCTCCAGCTCAACTTCGGCCAATTCAACCCCGTCAACCCGCACACCAAGTTCCCGCCACGCGCCCCGCCGAAATGCCAGCCGGTGAAATGGCTGCGCGTCCAGCCACTCATTCGCAAAGATGACCGCATGGGGTGGCGGCGTCAGGTTGTCGCCCAGTGGCCGGATGAGGATTTGCGCGAATGGTCCGGCATCCCGGCCAAACACCCCCGCGCCAGGCTCGGCGCCGATTTCCATGAGCGAATAATCTTTCGGCGCCGCAGGCTTGATCAGATTTTCCGCCGTCGCGCGCAATAGCCGGCCAAAAATTCCGCCGCGCAGACTGCTCGACGTGTAAAAATCCGTTCTGCCGTCGCGCCCCACGCGCGCGCAGCTGGCGTGGGTGTAATAGCCCAATTCTGGCGCGTAGAGCGCCGCCGCCACAAAGTCCCGGAAACTTATGACACCGGATGCCCCGGCCAGGGCGCGGAGGTGGGCGCGCATCGCCGGACTGGGCGGGGTGGGGGAACGCGCTTGCGCGACGGCGGGCTTCATGTTGCAATTTTGGCTTCCACTCACCGTGCCGCGTTCGCCCAATCTATTCAAGCGTGTCTTCCTGCCCGTCCTCGCCCTGTTCCTGTTGACGGCGCTGTTGGTGCGGATGGCGTTCGACCGCGATTTCGATGCTGCCCTGCGGGCCGATGGCCGGGTGGCGCGGGGACTGTTGGACGGGCAATTTTGGGCGCAATGGTGGCGGGTCGGGCGCGTGATGGAACTCGCCCATCAAAATTATTTGCAGAATGACAAGGTCGCGTATGACAAACTGGCCGACTCCGCGCTCAATCACGTGCTCAACGGTTTGGACCAATACAGCGATTACCTCACGCCGGAGGAATACCAGGATTTTAACCGGGTAAGCAACCAGCACCCCGTGGGCATCGGCGTCGAAATTGAACGGCGTAACGGCAGCATTCAAATCATCCGCATTTTTCGCGGCAGCCCCGCCGCTGAAAAAGGCTGGCAGCCCAACGACCGCATTCTGGCCATTGACGGCACGGATGTGCGCGATTTCACGCTGACGGGCGTCACCGATTTGTTGCGGGGCGCCGAAAACTCATCCGTGGCCATTCGCCGCGAGCGCCCCGGCGAGTTCACCAAGGAGGAGACCCTCACCCGCGGCGGCTTTGATGTTCCCAGCATCCGCGACGCTGAACAGCGCACCGATGGCGTCGGCTACCTGCGCATCACCCAGTTTGGCAAAAACACGGGCGATGAATTCACCGACACGCTGCGCGGCCTGATGGGGCCGCAGGGCCTGCGCGGCCTGATTGTCGATTTGCGCGACAATCGGGGTGGCCTGCTCGAGGACGACGTTGAAGTTAAAATGCTCGAAACCCTGCTCCCGGCCCACACCACGATTGTCACCACCAAGGGACGCGATGGCCGCATCGTGGGATCCACCCTGGCCACGGTTGGCGAGGGCGATGTGCATTATTCCGGCCCGGTCGTCGTGCTGGTCAATGAAAACAGCGCCAGCGCCGCCGAAATTGTAGCCGGCGCGTTGCAAGACAACCGTCGCGCGGTCATTCTCGGCGAACAAACTTACGGCAAAGGGGTCGTCCAAAGCGTCATCAAATTGGATGATGGAGGCGGCCTGCGCCTCACCACCGAAGCGTATTTTCTCCCGAGCGGTCGCACCATCCAGGACATCGGCGTCTCTCCCGACGTGCCCGTTGCCCAAACGAGCGACGAGCTTGAGGCTCTGCGCATCCAACGCGCCGACTTGCGCCCCGATTTGCACCGCTTTACGCCGGCGACTTTCGCCGCCGCCTTTGGCTACGCCCCCGTGGCCGATCCCGAAATTGAAACCGCCGCGAGTCTCATCCGCGCAGCCGCGCCTAATTTCGTCAAATAATTTTCGCATGATCCTCGCCATTGAAAGTTCGTGCGACGAATCGGCGCTGGCCTTGTTCGACCCCGCCCGCGGCCTCGCGGGGGAGTGGGTCCACAGCCAGATTGCGTTGCACCGCGAATACGGCGGTGTGGTGCCCGACCTTGCGAGCCGTGAGCATCTCGACCGATTCCCGGCGCTCCTGGCCCTGGCCGCCCGTCAGCCGGAATATGCCCGCATCACGCAAATTGCCGTCACTTACGGACCTGGCCTGGCGGGCTGCCTGGCCCTCGGCCTGGCGCTGGGCGAGGCGCTGGCGCTGGCCAAACGCGCGCCCCTCGTCGGCGTGAATCATCTGCGCGGCCATGTTTGGTCGCCATTTATTTCCCTGCATGCGCGCGCGCCGGTAAAATTTCCGGACCATCTGCGTGCCCTGCTGCCGCACCTCGGACTGATTGTCTCGGGCGGCAACACCTTGTTATTTATTTTGGAGGACGGCGGCCGACTGCGCGTCCTCAACCGCACGGTGGATGATGCGGCGGGCGAAGCGCTGGACAAAGGAGCGAAATTGCTGGGCCTGCCGTATCCCGGCGGCCCGCTCGTTGAACAATGGGCTGCGCAGGGCGACACAGCGGCCTACGACTTCCCGCGCGCGTTGGGGGAGGGGGCTGCGCGCGCCCACACGCCATTCAGTTTCTCCGGTTTGAAAACCAGCCTGCGTTATCGCCTGGAAAAAATGACACCCGCGCAAATTGAAAGTGCCCAAGCGAATCTTTGCGCCAGTTACCAAGCTGCGGTGGTCGACCAGCTCATTGCCAAAACGGAGGCACTCCTGGACTCTGGCGATGAAAGTATGCCCACGATTCGCAGCCTCGGTCTTTCCGGCGGTGTGGCCAACAACCAAACCCTGCGCGGCGCGATGACCACGCTCGCAGCCCAGCACAATCTCCCCCTGCTGATTGCCGAACCGCGCCACACCGGCGACAACGCCGGCATGATCGCTTTTGCCGCTTGGGCCGACAACGCCCAGGTGACGACTTTCGATTCATCCCATCCCGCCACTTTTGAACCCTCGCTTTCACTTTGATGACCCCCGGTGATATCATCATTCGACGACTCGAGGCGGCGGACGCGGCCGCCTATCAGCGGCTTCGCCTCGAAGGCCTGCAAGAAAGTCCGACTGCCTTTGGCTCAAGCTACTCAGACGAAGCCCGCCGGACTCTGTCCGAAGTTGCAGACATTTTCAAAACGAGCGCGAACGCTCCCAGTGCCATCCTCGGTGCCATGGCAGACGGACAGCTTGTCGCCGCGGTTGGACTGGCCTGCACTTCGGCGGAAAAACGCGCGCATAACGCAACAATCTGGGGCATGTATGTCACGCCCTCTTTCCGCCGGCGTGGTGCCGGTCAAGTCCTGCTCGATGCGGTGATTGCTTATGCGCGAACCATACCCCACCTGCGGAACCTCAAACTGGGCGTCAATGCGGCAAACACTGCGGCCATTGCTCTCTACCAATCCAAAGGATTTACCCGCTATGGATTAGAACGTGAATCTAATTTGGTGGGTGGTATTTATCATGATGAGGAGCTTTACGTGTTGTCAATCAACCGTTAAGTCTCATTTCAAAACGACTTACCCCAGGACGGGCCATCTTTTACTTGACTATCTTGCCTTACTAACCAAAGATAACATTAAGATAAGGTTTGGCTATCGCAAGACTACCAACCATCTTCGATTTTTCAATTCCATGATTACCGACACAGGCACTGGCATACCCGTGGTCAAAGAACCCTCGAAAAACGAGGGCATCAAAGAGGCCAGTCGCTACCTGCGTGGCACGATCCTCGAAGGCTTGGCCGACCCTTCCACCGGAGCGGTGTCGGAGGATGATTCGCAGCTCCTGAAATTCCACGGCACGTATCTGCAGGACGACCGCGACTTGCGCAACGAGCGCCGGAAGCAAAAGCTCGAAAAGGCCTTCATTTTCATGGTACGCGTGCGCGTGCCGGGCGGGGTTTGCACGCCGCAGCAGTGGCTGGAAATTGACCGCATCGCCGGCCAATACGCCAACGGCACCATCAAGCTCACCACGCGCCAGGCGTTTCAACTGCACGGCATTCTCAAGGGCAACCTCAAGCCCACGATCAAGGAAATCAATGACTCGTTGCTCGACACGCTCGCGGCCTGCGGCGATGTGAACCGCAATGTGATGTGCAACCCGAACCCGCACCTTTCCGCCATCCATGCGCAGGCGCTCGATTACGCCCGCCAAATCTCCACGCATCTCTCGCCCCGCACCCCGGCTTACCACGAAATCTGGCTCGACAAGGAACGCGTGGCCGGCGGCGACACGGGCGGCGAGGACGACGCCTCCGACCCGGTCGAGCCGATTTACGGCCAACACTATCTCCCGCGCAAATTCAAAATCGCCATCGCCATCCCGCCCGAAAATGACGTGGACATTTTTGCCAACGACCTCGGCTTCATCGCCGTTGTCGAAAACGGCCGGCTCGCGGGCTTCAATGTCACCGTCGGCGGCGGCATGGGCATGTCGCACAACAACAAGGCAACCTATCCGCGTCTGGCCGAAGTCATGGGTTTTTGCACGCCCGAGCAAACCGTGACGGTGGCCGAGAAAGTCGTCCTCGTCCAACGCGATTTTGGCGACCGTTCCGACCGCAAGCACGCTCGTCTTAAATACACCATTCAGGATCGCGGACTGGACTGGTTCCGCAGTGAAGTCGAATCGCGCTTGGGTTACAAACTGCAACCCGCGCGGCCCTATTCATTCACCGACAACGGCGACCGCTACGGCTGGTCGGAGGGGACGGACGGACGGCAACACCTGACTTTATTTATTGAAGGCGGACGTTTGCGCGGCCCGCAACGCGATGGTCTGCGCGCCATCGCCCAAATCCACCACGGCGATTTCCGGCTCACGGGAAATCAAAATCTCATCATCGGTTCCGTCGCCCCCGCCGAGCGTCCGCGCATCGAGGCGGTGTTGAAGCAACACGGCCTCGACCAAACCTGGCAGAACATCACCGGTCTGCGCCGCGGCGGCCTGGCCTGCGTCGCCTTGCCGACCTGCGGGCTGGCCCTGGCCGAGAGCGAACGCAATCTGCCCAACCTCGTGGACGAACTGGATAAAGTCATTCGCTCCGCCGGGCTGGCCGAGCAGCCCATCCACATCCGCTCGAGCGGCTGCCCGAATGGTTGCGCGCGCCCCTATCTGGGTGAAATCGGCCTCGTGGGCAAAGTGCCGGGCAAATACAATTTGTATCTCGGCGCGGCACACGACGGTTCGCGCCTCAATAAAATCTACAAGGAAGCGATTTCCAATGAGCAAATCGTTGCGGAGTTGACGCCCATCATTCAACGCTACGCCGCCGAACGCACGCCCGGCGAGACGTTTGGCGACTTTGTCATTCGCGCCGGTTACGTCAAGGCGGTCACCTCCGGCGCGCTGGATTTTCACCCTTAGCTCGCGGCGCTTTCATCAATTCGCCAATAGTTTCTGCTGCAGCGACCACTGGATGTTTTCCAGCAAGTCGCAAAACCGGTGGCAGTGACTGTGCCAGATTTCCGGATCCGGTCCGGGCATCTGGTATTCAATGTCCTGACTGAGTCGGAACAGCCGCGGCAGGCCCAGCAGGCCCACGGTGTGGCGCAATTCGCGGGCAAGTCCGCGGACGACCGGTTCGTCGCGCCGGTGCACGGCTTCGCGCAATTGCGGCACCCGGGCGCTCATTGCGCCAAGACAAAGTTGATACAGGTGACGATCTTGGGCGGGTGGCGGGATCATGGCAGTAATCCAGAAAGGATGTGAGTTGGCGGATTCGTTACGCCACGCTGGGAGGGCAAAGATTCATCGTGACCAAACCGCTCTGGGCGGACGCCGTTAACGGTGTCACCTGATCGGTGGTTGGTTGCGCGACGGGCGGGGACGCCGCCGGCAGGCGCAACTCGAAATGCGCGCCGCCTTCAAGACGGTTATACATTTCCATTCGACCGTGATGCAGGGCGGCAATGTGCTGGCAAACCAGCAATCCGCGACTGTCACTGGAATCATCGGCATCCTGAATGTTCAGAAAATGCTCGTCATCCTCAAACAAGCCCGCCTGCTCGCTGAGGGGGACGCCCGGGCCTTCGTCATCCACCCAGAAGCGCAGGGTGTTATTTTTGACTTGGGCGCCCAAAGTGACGGTCGAGCCGGCGGGAGAATATTTAATCGCGTTGGAGAGCAGATTTTCCAGCACCCGCTGGATGCGGACTTCGTCGCCCGCCGCCATCAGGCCGGTCGTCGGCGCAGTCACCTTCAAGGTAATTTGCCTGTTGGCCGCAATCGGTTGGAATATCCATTCGGCCAGACGCACAACCGGCGCAAGGTCTTGCGGCGCGGCTGCGGCCTCCGCACTCGGCGGGGTGGCTTCAAACTTGCCGTGCGCAAGATCCGTTTCGGTAAAAATACGGGTGGCCGCCGGAACGTTTGACGTGGCCTCCGCCACCTCTCTTTCGATCTTTAAGCGGCGTTGCTGGAAATCCAGATAGGAACTCACCCGGGCGAGCGTGGGAGCGTCATCCCCAAACCCGAGAAAGATAACGGGGGGATTGCCGGACTTGGCCGCGCACTCGCGCAAGGCGGCGGACTGCACATTCTCCGCCAAGGCCATGGGCAAATTGAGCAGGATCAAATCGGGCTTGAGGATGGGCGCAGCGTCAAAACACTCAGCCAGGCTCTTCAGTTGGAGCAGCTCAGTCCCGGAATGTTGCAATCCACGACCAATGCGCTGGCGTGCTGCGCTATCGCGATCCACGACCATTATCAGGGGAGTGGTCCGTGACCGAAGGGCGACCGCAGAGGCGGCCATCTGCCGGCCCGCGTGGCTGGTTCCGGTAAACTGTGGCGCGGCGACTAATTCCCGGGGGGCGCGGTTAAAAAAGTGGAGGAAACTGGTGGCAAGAGAGGAAGCATTCATGGTGACTTACCTTAGTCTGGCTAGGGCAATCCGCCTATTAGGGTAAACCCGGAGTGAACCGGGATTTCATCGGGTAAGGACCTCCGGGTTTTCCTGTAGGCGAAGGCCGGAATTGTGCTGATTTTCCCTCGGTGAGACGCGCTTTCCGCGTGGTCACCCCGCCAAGGGTGGATTTCCTCCTGCCTCGAGCCGATTTGTTTACTTGCCGGGTGGGGTTTTAACTAACTTCCCTCAACCCGCTGCCCCATGACCGCATGGCGCACGGCTTCCGCCAGCGCCGTGGCATTGCGGGTGGCGTCAAAGTTTTCGGCCACCCACGCATGGGCGCGTTGTCGAATCGCCTCCACGTTATGGCCGCTCTGGGCGGCCCGCAAAATGGCCTCGCGCCAGCCGTCCAAATCCTGCATCGGCACCACCCATCCCGTCACGCCATGATTCACCGCTTCCATCGCACCCGCCACAGGGCTGGTAATCACCGGCACGCCCGCTGCCATCGCCTCGGGTATGACATTGGGCAAACCATCCCGGTCACCGTCGGGCGCAATCACACCGGTGAATAAAAAGACATCCGCCCATTCGCGTTGAAACGTCGCGACTTCGTCATAGGGCAGTTGGCCGGCGAATGTCACGCCATCTTCAATTCCCAGCTCACGCGCACGCGCGCGCAAGGATTGTTCCAAGGCTCCACCGCCCACAATGCGGCATTCAAACGCGATGCCGCCCTCGCGCAGACGGCGCAGGACGCGCAATAATTCCAAAAATCCCTTTTTGGGTATCAGCCGCCCGATGGCCAGCAAATGCAATACTTTGCCCGGCGTGCGTCGGACCGGCAGCGGCGGGATTTCACTCAAACCGCGCCGAATCAAAACCATGTTCCCTGGATTTGCTCCACGCTCCAACAAGCGCGCGCGCGTCGCCAGGGTGGTTGTGTGGATGAGGCGGGCGTGGCGCAGCTTTTCCTCCAGCAGCCAATCGCCGCCGTTTTGGAAAACATCGAAGGCATGCGCGCCCATCGTGTAGGGGATGCCCAGCAGCCGTTCGAGTGTCCAGCCCGCGGCGGCGGGGGTGGTCGCCCAGACGGCGTGGCACAAATGCGGGCGGACAACGCGCAATTCAAATTGCCTTGCATAAACCAGCGCAAAGCCAAGGCCGAGCAGGTTCTCGCCCAGGTTGATTCGCGAAGGCGGCGGGCGGCGGGTCAATGCCGTCAGTATTTCCAGCATTGGACGCGGACGCCGCCAAAACCAATATGGCAGCCACCAAAACAGCGTCAGCAAGGCCCATGCGCTAAAACATTTGACGGGCAATCCTTCCCATTGCCAGCGGCCGCCCCAGAGCGAGTAGAGGGTGAAATCCACCGGCCGCTCGCGCATCGCCCGCACTTCGCGCTGCAAAAATGTCTCCGACGTTTCGGGAAACGTCGTAAAGAGATAAATTAGCCGCAGGCGGGACATGAAAGGTAAACAAACGAAATAAATTTAAACCGCTTTCAGCACCAGCGCCACGTTTGCGCCGCCGAAGCCGCTCGAGTTCGACAACGCGACGCGCGGACTTTCGGCGAGATTGGTGCGAATGATATTCAAGCCGTCGGCTTCGGGGTCGAGATTCTGGATATGCGCCGAACCGGGGGTGAAGCCGTGCCTGATGGCCGTCGCGCAAATGGCGGCTTCCAAAATGCTGGCCAGCGATAGACCGTGACCCGTGAGCGCCTTGGTTGAACTGATGGCTGGCGCGTCCGAATGCCCGGTGCCAAACACGGCTTTGAGTGCCCGCAGTTCGGAAAGGTCGCCAATCGGCGTCGAGGTGGCGTGCGCGTTGATGTAGTCCACTTCCCCCGGTTCCAGTCCGGAGCGCCGCAGCGCCAACCGTATGGCCTGCGCCAGGCCGCTGCCGTCCGGATGCGAGATGGCGACATTATACCCGTCCGACGCCATGCCCCAGCCCGGCATCTCGCAATAAGCTTTCACGCCGCGTCGCGCGGCTTCCGCGTCCGATTCCAAGATTATCGCGCAGCCTCCTCCCACGCCGACGAAACCATCCCGAGCCTTGTCAAAAGGACGCGAGGCGGTGTTCGGGTCGGGATTCAAACTGAGGGCGCGCATCCCGGCGAAGGGCAAAACTGTCTCCAGATTGCCGTCCTCACCGCCCACCACCAGCATCCGTTTCTGGCGGCCGGAAGCCACTTCCTCCCAGGCAAATCCCAGCGCATGACCGGAAGAGGCGCAGGCGGAGGCGAACCCGCATGATGAACCCAAAATTTTATATGCGGCGACCAAATTAAAACTCAGCGTGCCGACGACGGAGGCGACGATGCCCAGCGGCGAGCATCGCATTACCCCGTGCTTTTCCAGGCGCGACAGATTGTGGTGCAACATCATGGCCGAACCGGCCGAAGCAGTGAAGAGGCCCGTGTCGCCGTTCGAGACATCCTCGGGCAGCAGCTTCGCATCGGCAATGGCCTGGGTCAGGGCACAGTGCCCGAACAACACGTGCGGGGCGAAGCCGCGCAAGGTCTCGCGCCGGATTTTATATTGATCGGGAAATGTCCAATCTTCCGGATCCGGCGATTCAATGGCGAAATCCTTGACCAAGCCCGCGACGCGCACCGGGACGTTGGGTGCGTCAAAGCGCGGATAAAGCGACAGTCCGTGGCGCATATGGCGCAGGCTCTCGACGACCGTCGCCTGGTCGTTGCCAATCGGCGTGATAAAGCCGAGGCCGGAAATGACTACCTTGGGCATGACAGCCCACAGTAGCATTGGTAATCGGAATTCGACAACGGAAATCCAACCCGCTGCAGATTACAATCGTTGCGCACCCACGTCGGCGGCGGGCGGCGGGGCCGTGAGGCGTTCGGTGGGCAGGGCGGGGGACTCGCCGGCCGCGTGGCCGGTGCCATTGCCTTCGCTCGGCGTCAATTCGCCGGGAGTCGCATAATCGAACGTCAGGCAAATTTCCTCCGCAAAGGCGACTTTCTCCGTGCCGCAGGTGATATGTCCTTCAAACAGGCCCAGCGGATGCTTGATGCGCTTGGGTTTGACCACGAGGGTGAGCAAATCGCCCGGCTTGCATATGCGCTGACAGCGCACCCCGTCGCACGAGGTGAAAAATATCCTGGCGGGCGACACCGGCGCGGTCAATTCCGCCCGTTTCGTTTTCAAAAGGTAGAGAACCGCGAGTTGCCCGAGGGCCTCCAACATGATTGAGGCCGGGAACACTGGGTTGTTCTTGAAATGGCCCTCGAGGAAAAACTCGTCACCCGAAATTTTATACACGCCCCGCGCCTCGTCGGAACGTAGCGTGGCCTCCTGCACAAATAAAAACGGCGGCTGTTGCGGCATGAGGGCGATCAGCTCCGCGACGTGCACGTGCACCGGGCGCTCCGGCAGCGGCAAGCCCCGCACCCGGCAATTGATGTAAACCTTGACGTCGCCAATCGTCCGCAAATCGCGCAACTCGTCGTTGTTGATTTTTATTTGCAGCACATCTTCTACCAGCATCACCACCTCGACCATCGTCAGCGAGTCAATGCCCAGGTCGTCAAAAATGCGCAAACCGTCACCCCCCGCGTGCAGGCGCGGTCGCACCTCGGGATCGAGGAAACGTTCGATGATGCCGATCACCACCACGCTGACGCCCTCCGGGTCGCCTGTGGTGCGGTAGCGCAAGGCGCCTGTGACGGTTTCCGGCGAACAACGTTTGAGTTGCTCGCGCAGCTCTTGTTCGGCTTCGGGAGAGAGTGGGTTGGGCACGGGAATTGGCCATAGTAACCGGAAAATTCAAAATGGAAAATCGAAAATTCAACCTTTTTTCCACCAGCAACCGCCATTCTGGCATTGCCATTGGCCAAATAATGGGCGAAATTTTACCCCAGTCATGTCGCGCTTGTTTGCCAACACCAAACCCCTGGTTGCGACACCCTCCGAACACGCGGCCGAAGCCAGCGTCGATTTGGCGTTGGTGCGACGCGTGCAAGCCGGCGATATTCGTGCATTTGACCTGCTGATCCAGAAATATCGCGAACGCCTCTTTGCCATTATCTACAATCTGACCGCCAACCGGGAAGACGCGTCCGACTTGGCGCAAGAGGCCTTTATCCGCGCTTTCCGCTCCATTGGACGCTTTAAAGGTGACTCGTCGTTTTTTACCTGGCTCTACCGCATTGCCGTCAATGCCTCACTCACCCACATCAAGCGCACCCGAATGCGCCGTTTTTTCAGTTTTGAGAACTTGGGCGAGGAAGTTTCGCAAAGTGAACTGGCGGAAGCACTTGCCGATAAATTTCAATCCGACAAGCCCACTTTGGTCAAGGAGTTACAAGAAAAATTGAACGAAGCCCTCCAACGCTTGTCCCTTAATCATAGAACCGTAGTGATTCTCTTTGAAATTGAAGGCCTGAGCCACCAGGAAATCGCCCAAGTCATGGAGTGTTCCGAGGGCACCGTGCGTTCCCGCCTCCACTACGCCAAGCAACAACTTCAATCCTATTTACAAGATTATCTGCGCTGACTCCCGCGTCTGCGGGAACTTCGCCATGCCGGACCCCACCAACACACCGCGTAAAATCACGCTCGAAGACCTCCTGCGCCTGAAGCGTCACGAACGCCCGGGATCGGAGTTTTGGGCGCGCTTCGACCGCGAATTGAACGAAAAAGTCTGGCGCACGTTGGTGCAACCGCCTCCCCGTGAGCATGGGCTGGCCGCCTTTTGGAGGCAACGGGTGCGTTGGCTCGTGGCTGGTGCCGCTTCGATTGCCGCCGTATTCGTCTCTTGGTCTGACCATACACCCTCACCCTTGGCCACGATCCAGCCAACTATGACTGCAACGGTAGTGGCTAATGTTGTGGCCCCGCCGGATGCATCCGTTCCCAGCGAACCGGTGCGTATTGCTTCCGCCAATCCTGCAACGGAAAAGGTCGCACCGCTTCCGTCGGATGCGCCAGCCCAGTATGCCGTCTCGACCTTTGAACCCTCGGTGAATCCCGCCGGCAGCCACAAAGTTCCGGCCACCGTGGCGTTTGCCGCCGCCGAGTTGCCCGGCATCCATTTCGCCACCGATACCCTTGCCACCGCCGTAATTCCCGTCCGCTGGCGCGAAACGGCCTATTAATTTCCACCCCGTGATTAAATCAGCCGGAACTTTGGCCGTCGGCATGGCGGCGATTTTTTGTGCGCATCCCGCCTTCGGGCAAACCGCCCGGCCCGTGGATGCCGCTTCAGCCCCCATCGCGGAAGCCAGCCCGCAAGTTTCGACCTCCGGCCCGGGCGATATCCTGACCCTCCTGCAAAATCGCTATACGGGGCTTTTCGAGAAAATCAGCCCGGCGGTCGTGCGGGTCAATGCCGCCATTCCCGGCCCCACGCCCGACGCCCCGCCCACGGCTTTTGTCTGGACCGGTTTTTTCATCACGCGCAACGGTGACATCCTCACCTCCAACGCGCATCATCTCGCCAACGCCACGCAAATCTGGGTGCAATGCGGCGGCGTCGGCTATCCGGCGGAAGTGAAAGGCCTTGATTTGGTGACCGATGTGGCCTTGCTGCACGCCACCACCTTGCCCAAGAATTTTGCCGTGCTCGATTTGGCGGACAACCCGCAATCGCCCGCCATCGGCACCATGCTGCTGGCCGTGACTTGCAAGGAAGGCCAGATGCCCGGCCCTTCGACGGGACTTCTGCAGGGCTATAACGTCAACGTCGGCGATATGGCGCTGCCCACGCTGCATTTGCGCACCAACATTCCCGATGATGGCGGCGAAGGCGGCTCACCGGTCGTGGATTTGCAAGGCCGGCTCGTGGGCATGATGATCGCCTCGCTCAAGGACAGCCGCTCCTCCCTCGTGCTGCCTTCCCATGCGGCCCTCCGCGTGCGCGACGATTTGCTCACCAATGGCAAAGTGGCCTACGGACGGCTGGGCTTTTCCGGCGAACAAAAAAGCGACACCACCTCCGGCGTCTCCGTCCATGTCACGAGTGTGGATTACGGCGGCCCGGCGCTCGTGGCCGGACTCAAGTCGGGCGACGAAGTGCGTTCGCTGGGCGGCGTGGCCATCAACAATGAGGAGGATTTGCGTCAGGCCACCTTCTACCTCCGACCCGGCCAGGAGGTCGTGTTGGGAGTCAATCGAGGCGGGCAGGATATCCAACTGACGTTGCACGTCGGTGAAATGCAAATGGCCGCCGAGGCCAAATCTCCCCCGCCGCCCACCGCCGACGCCGCACCCAAGCCCGATCCGGCCGCCGCCAGCCTCATCCCCGGCTTCAGCATCCCGTCGTTGCCACCGCCGCCGGTGGAGAAAATCAAGTAAGCCGCCCATGGCCGTTCGCACCGATTCGCTGCTCATTCGCACGCCCGGACGCGGCACCCACGAGATTACGGCGCAAGTTGAGGAAGCGCTGCGCCGCTCCGGTTTGCGCGAGGGCACTGTCACCATCTTTTGCCAGCACACCAGTTGCAGCCTTGTGCTCATGGAAAACGCCGACTCGAGCGCCCGGCGTGACTTGCACTATTACATGGACAAACTCGTGCCCGACGGCGACCCGGGATTTGTTCACATCCTCGAAGGCCCCGACGACATGTCCGCCCACATCAAAATGGCGCTCACCCGCAGCGCCGAAGTCGTGCCCTTTCAGGGCGGTCGTCTTCTGCTGGGCAGTTGGCAGGGCATATTCCTCTGGGAGCACCGCCTCCGCCCCCATCAACGCCACTTGGTACTGACCATGCAGGGCGAGTGAACTCATTTCGCAATCAGCATTGCTTCGCGCAAAATTGCGGCCTAATTATCCCGGCATGTTTTTCCCTCGGTTTTTGAGCCGTGTCTGCGGAATCTTGCTGGCCTGCCTGGCACTCGGGATCGCGGCCGGCTGCGGCCCGGCCGCCAAGCTGGTCGTGGTGCCCGAAACCGCCGACGCGCAATATCAAAACGGGGAGGAGATGCTGAAGGAAAACCGCACCGATGACGCGCTGGCTTCCTTTTTGAGCGTCATCAAGGCCCGCGAGGATGACGCGCCGGAGTCGCACCTCGAAACGGGACTCATCATGCTCAATGTCAAAAACGACCCCATTTCGGCGATCTATCATTTTCAAAAATATCTGGTCACCAAGCCGTCCTCCGAGCAGGCGCCGCGCGTCACCCAATTGATTGAAACCGCCAAGAAAAATTTCGCCCGTACGCTGCCCATGCATCCTGCGAGCGCCTACGACGAAGCCGACCTCATCGACCAAATCAAAACCCTGCAAACCGAAAACGACAATCTGCGCCAGCAACTGAGTGGCGGCCCCGCCATGCGCGTCACCGGCGTTAATCTAACCAATGCCGTTTCCGCGCCGACTCCGGCCCCGAGCATCCGGGAAACCACGCCCACCCGTCTCGCCGCGCCCGTCACACTCCGAGCGCCCACTCCGGTCACCGTTACTTCCGTGACCGTCAAGCCCGCTGCCACCGCGACCTCCGGCAAAACTTACACCGTCAAGGAACACGACACGCTTTCATCCATCAGCCAGACGCTCTACGGCACGCGCAGCCGCTGGCAGGATATCTATAATGCCAACCGCGACAAGCTGCCCAGCCCCGAAGCACTGCACATCGGCCAGGTGCTGAATTTGCCCGCGCCGTAAAACAACTGCGACCGCACCGGATTTTTATCCAAGAGTTCGTGAAAAAATTTTACTTCATCGCCATAGCCATCGTCGTTGCTTTGCTCGGCGCCGGCATTTGGCACACGACGCGACCAGCGGACGTGCCGGTGGCTAAGCCCGCAGTTGCGCCGCACGCTACCGTGCCTGCCGCGCCGATTGTCTCACGGATCGAGGCGCCCAAACTATCTCCCGCCATCCAATCGCAGGCCTTGACGGCACCAGCCGAGAGATCCGGGAACCTTGCCCCTGAACCACCGGATCAGGATAACCTCCCGAAAGTTCCCACCCCCAACGTCACCGAATTGGGAGTCATCTTGTTCAAGCCCGGGGTTCCGACTCAATTTACGATGATGAACGGCGAACCCTGCACCATCACGGCCCAATCTCTGGGCCTGGGCAGGAGTGGCCAGGAGAATATAGAGGCCGATGTTTCCTTCTTGGACCCGGACACCGGAACGGAATTTAAGATCAAAATCGTTTGTCTCGCCGGCCACTCCGTCGCCGTTAAATCCACCGCGCTGGGAGTTTCATTCACGCCCCAAATATAATCGGGAAGGTCGCCACCCCTGCAGACCAGGGATTGCCAAGGCGAAAAAATCCGCGTAGGGTGGGGCGAAGCTATGTTGGCGCAACCCCCCAGGCTCCTTTGGCGCATCGCCGTCGGCGTGATCATATTGTTCGCGGCCCGTCCGGATGTCGCGCGCGCCCAGATCAAGCACAACGACTTCACCGGGTTGAACGACCCGTTTTCGACCAGCAATGCCCAGCCCGTGGTTATCAATCCGGACCAAATGGGCATCACCGGCAACAGCCTCTTCGTCGGCAAAATGCCCAGCTTGAACAGCCATTTGAACGACAGCCGCGCGACGCTCACCGGCAACTCGTTCAACAAAACGACCAGCCCCCTGAGCGGCGACATGGCCAACACCTCGCAATGGAAAAGCAATTTCCCGCTCGGCCCGAATCTCCCGCTCAAAATGGCGCCCAACTCGCCGACGCGCCAGCCCCAGCTCCTTGCGAACATGCAGAAAAATTCCGCGCTCAACGATTTCACCAATCGCAGCCGCCTGGACCAGCACGAAGTGGGGCCATCCAAATTCACCGACGGCTACACCTTCCACGCGGTGGACAACGGCACCCAGCTCGCCGAAGTCGGCCACGAACTTTCCCTCCAGGACGTCAACCGTTACCAATTTCAGGGTTCTTTTTCCGGCCAGCCGGGCCTGCCGGTTACCCATGCCGGCGGCACCGTCGACCAAGCCAGCATCTCCGGGGGCTCGCTGGGCAAAATCACCAGCGGGGACAGTCTGTTCGATACGAATTCCATGCCCGTCAGCCACCCGCGCAGCGGCAGCGCCATCGCCCCCAACTTCATCACCACCGGCGGAACCATCCCCTATAACACCCGCCGGGGGATCAGCACCACTGGCGGGCCTTTGGGAAGTGGCGGCGGCCCCACTCAATACGATGAAGTATTGCCCGATTTTAAAACCCTTGGCCCTTCGGGCAAATCACCTGCCGAGATGCCCAGCGGCACGAGTCTGCTGCCCAGCGGCACCTACACGTCCCCCAGCGACAAAGATGGTAATCGTATGCCCATCCAAGTCGACGCCCCAGAGGTGGTTATCAAGGGCGACGTCGAAGTGAAGAAGTAGGCGATTACCGGCTAAAGACCGCCCAAATTAGTCGATTCCCCGAGGAAAAAAGGAATTAGACATAATGTTTATTGTGCGAAAAAGAAGTCGATTACTCCCTGACGACAAGTATGCCTAATTGACGGCCTCACCCTGTATAGCCATGTCTTGCTGGCGCAGGTATTTCTTTACCGTGCGGCGATCGAGTCCCAGGCGGCGGGCGGCTTCTTCATAACTGCCCGACAGTTGATGCACCCGGGTTACGTAACGATGCAGCAGTTCGTCCGCCGTCAATTGCCCGGCATCAAGGGCGGCGGCTAGATTATGCGGAGAATGATGGCCGTTGCCGGAAGCTGGCCCTTGGGGTTCACTAACCGGCGTCGGGCTGGAAGCCTCCGGCATGTAATCGCCGTGAACGAGCACATTGCGCACGGCTTGCTCGAGTTCGCGGAAATTGCCGGGCCACGCATAATCCGGCGGTAATTCGCGTTGCAGCACCGTGCAGGCTTCCTCGGTCAGTGCCGTGGCCTCGGCCGGGCCGGCGACGCGTGCGGCAATGTGGCGGACGAGCGTCGCCAGTTCGCCCGGCGAGTCGCGCAAAATTTCGCGCAACGCCGGTGTGCGCACATGGTCGGCGCAAAGGCGGTAATAAAGGTCTTCGCGAAAACGCCCGGCGCGCATTTCCTGCGCGAGGTCGCGATTGGTGGCGGCGACGATTTTCCCGGCAAAAGTGCGCGGCTCCGTGTCGCCGATGCGCTGGAACACGCGCGTCTGCAATACGCGCAGCAACTTGACCTGGATGCCGAGGTCGGTTTCGCCAATTTCGTCGAGGAACACCGTGCCGTGCGGCCCGCAGGCCTCGAAATAGCCCTGGCGGTCGCCCAGTGCGCCGGTGAACGAGCCGCGCCGGTGGCCGAATAATTCTGATTCGATCAACGTGGGCGAAAGGGCCGCGAGATTAATGGGATAAAATCCGCGCAGGTAGTCCTCGGCGAATTCCCGCTTGGCGGGGTCAAATGGCACATGGCGCGACAGGCCGATGGCGCGCGCCACCAGTTCCTTGCCCGATCCCGATGGACCGGTGATGAGCGTGATCAAGTCCCCCATCCGACCGATGAGCGCGCGCTCGAAGCGCGCCATGTCGCGGGTGAAAATGGACTGCCAGACGCGCGCGCGCAGCCGCCGCGCTTCCGCCGACGAACCGATGATGCATTCGTGGATGTGCGCGTAGGCGCGGCGCACCTGGAAAAACGTCGCGAACACGCGCTCGGGCGGCGTTTCAATGCGCAAGGCCGGTTGGTCGGGCGGGCAGAGTCGTTGCAACTCCGCATAAAAACGGTCGTAGAACACGCAGCGCAAAGGCGCGGTGCCCTTCTCGCGCGCCTGGCGGATGATCCGGTGAAATTCATCCATGAACTGGTAAAACAGCGCGAACACCACCAGCTCGCGGTAGTGCTCGCTTTCGGTCGAAGTCGGCGTGCGGCGGCGCAGGCGTTCGCGCGCCTCGTTGACCAACCGTTTTGCGAGCGGCGCAAAGGCTTCCGTATTCGGATTCGCGGCGGCGACCGGCATCCCACCCTCCCAATTCATGCCGTCGGCGGGCGGTGGCTTCCATGCCGCGCCCAGCGCCTGGCGTTCGAGTTGGGTACGCTCGTCATGAAACGGATTGCACCAGGTCAATCGGCACAAGGCCTCGGCCTTCGGGCGGTCTTCAGCTTCGAATAAGGATACGGACATGGTATGGCGGAGTTGGGGGGAGTGTTGTATGCCCTTTAACACGGCGCGTGCCAAATATGCCGATATATTCTCTACTCGTTGGAAATCAATTACATGAGATTTACCAGGAATGTCGATGGGCTGCAAATATGACATAATATGTCCGCCAAATCCAACGAAAAATGTCCGCCCACAGACGCGAATTGTCCAAAAACCCGGTAGTGGGCCAGCTTGCCCTTTGGTTGCTGCGGAAGACCTTTGGAGTGCGGCGTCGAGCCGCCGCACTCCAAAATGACCCAGCACCAAAAACTAACCCAAGGCCGCCAGCAACCGCATAAGTTCCTCGCGCTTGGCCTGATTCTCCGCGAGTTGTTTCTTCGCCCCTTCGATGACCGCCGCCGGAGCCTTCGCCGTAAAGGCTTCATTAGATAACCGCGCTTCGCTGCTGGCGATGACTTTGTCGAGATTTTCCAATTCCTTATTCAAACGCGAATACTCGGCGGTTTTGTCGACTAATCCCGCAAGGTCAAGATAAAGAGTGCCAAATGGGGTTACGCTCGCTGCCGCGCCATCGGGAGCGGGCAAATCAAGAGATCGAAATTCAATTTCAGCCGCTCCCATCAATCTTTTCATTTTGTCGAGATTATTGAGAATTTCCTCTTGCTGTTCCGATTTTGCGTGATGAATAAATTTTACATCTCTCCGCGCTCCGAGATTGCGCTGGGCCTTTAACGCTCGCGCGAGTGACACAAATTGTCGGCGAAGCGGCAGCATATTGGCCTCCGCCCCATTCAAAACCACTCCATGGCGCTTGAGCGCTTGATCCAACTCCCCATGATTACCCGGGTTGACGTTTTGAATGAACGAATCATCGACGCCAAATTCAAGCCCATGCCATAATTCCTCAGTGATGAAGGGCATAAACGGATGCAATAAAACTATGAACTGACGCAAGCAGATATCCATGACCGCTAACACCTGGTTCCGTGCGGCATCATCGGTCAGCCGCGATTTGGCAACCTCAAGATACCAATCACAATAGTCGCCCCAGAAAAAAGCATAAAGATCGCGGGCAGCCAAATTAAACTGAAACAAACGCAATTCTGTTTTGACGATGTCTATGGTGTGGCACAAGCGTCCAAGCACAGCGTGGTCGTCCGCGTCCATTAATTCTGGACGGATTCTAACCAGGATGGATTCAAGGCTTGAATTGTTGTCGGACGGGCCAGACATCTGGCGGAAGCGCGCGGCGTTCCAGAGTTTGTTGCAGAAGTTTCGACCCAGCTCGACGTTGGTTTCATCGAATAATATGTCGTTCCCCTGCGGCGCGCTGTTCATTGTGCCAAAGCGCAGGCCGTCCGCGCCGTATTGGTTGATCAGGTCAATCGGGTCGGGCGAGTTGCCAAGGGATTTCGACATCTTGCGGCCCTGCTTGTCACGAATGATGCCGGTAAAATACACGTTCTTGAACGGAATCCGTTTGTCGATGGATTCCCCAGGGCGCATGAATTCCAGGCCCGCGATAATCATGCGCGCGACCCAGAAGAAAATAATGTCCGGGCCGGTGACCAGGTCGTTTGTCGGATACCAAAAGCCCAGTTCCGCCGCTTGTTTCGCATTCGGCTCGGGCCAGCCCATCGTCGCAAACGGCCAGAGCCACGACGACGCCCAGGTGTCGAGCGAGTCCTCGTCCTGCTCCCAATTCTGCGCGTCGGGCGGGCCGTCCACGGAGACGTGACGGTTCTGCGCGTCGGCGCGATCCGCGCCTTTTTTATACCAAACGGGAATGCGATGGCCCCACCAGACTTGGCGCGAGATGCACCAATCCTGAATTTTATCGAGCCAGTTCAGGTAAACCTTGCTCCAGTGGTCGGGCCAGAACTTGATGTGGCCGTCGCGCACGGCAGCCTTCGCCTCTTCGATGCGCGGATATTTCAAGAACCATTGCTCAGACAAACGCGGCTCAATGGGCACGTCCGCGCGCTCGGAAAAACCGACGTTGTTTTCGTAGGGTTCCTCCTTCACGAGCAGGCCCAGCTCCTTTAATTTCTCGGCGGCGACCTTGCGGGCCTTGAAGCGGTCCATACCCTTGAATTCCTCACCCGCGAGTTCGTTGAGTTTTCCGCCCGCGTCAATCACTTCGATAATGGGCAGGTTATGCCGCTGGCCGATTTCGAAGTCCACCTTGTCGTGTGCCGGCGTGACCTTGAGCGCGCCGGAGCCGAAGTCCTTGTCTGTCGCAGTGTCGAAAATAATCGGAATCTGCGCGCGCGGGAACGGTCGCCAGACGTGCGCGCCGTGCAGGTGCGCGTAGCGCGGGTCATCCGGATGCACCGCCACCGCCGTGTCGCCCATCAGCGTCTCCGGGCGCGTGGTGGCGATGTTGATGAATTCGCCGGGGCGCTCGACGATTTCGTAGCGCATGTGGTAGAGCGACCCTTTCTGCGCCTTCGGAATGACTTCCTCGTCGGACAGCGCGGTTTGCGACGCGGGGCACCAGTTCACCATGCGCTTGCCGCGGTAAATGTGGCCGCGTTCGTAAAGTTTCACAAACGCCGTCAGCACGGCGCGGCTGTAGGCCGGGTCGAGGGTGTGGACGGTGCGCCCCCAATCGCACGAGCAGCCGAGGCGCTTGAGTTGCTCAATGATGATGCCGCCGTGCTTGTCGCGCCACTCGACGACGCGGGCGATGAATTTCTCCCGCCCCATGGTTCGACGGTCGAGCTTCTCCTTGCGTAATTCTTTTTCGACCCGTGATTGGGTCGAAAGCCCCGCGTGGTCCGTCCCCGGCAGCCACAGCACCGCCTTGCCCTCCTGCCGCGCCCGGCGCGCCAGGATGTCCTGGATGGTGTTGTTCAGCACATGCCCCATCGTCAGCACGCCGGTGACGTTCGGTGGCGGGATGACGATGCAGAACGATTCGCGCGCCGGGTCGGCAATACCGGCAAACGCGCGCGCGTCGAGCCACGCTTGATACCAGCGTTGCTCGACCTGGCTGGGGTCGTAGGCTTTGGCGATGTCGGTGCCGGACATGGTTCAAAAGGACGAAAATAGACGGCTGGAGAAAAAAGGAAACTGTAAAAGGACGCGCCAAATTAGGAGTTTGCCGCCGGCCGCCTCACTCCGATGCGCCAAACCAAACAGGCCCCGGCCAGGAAAAGCACAAGACTATAGCCAAATGCCACCCGCACGCCGAACGCGCTCCACAGCGCACCGACCGTCACGCTTGAAATAAAGTCCCCTACTCCATTGACGGTTGCCAGCACGCCAAACGCCATCCCGTGGTGCGATTCCTTTACCAACTCGGCACAAAAGGAATCTTCCAGCGTTTCGTTCATGGCCACATGGATGCCGCCCAGAACAAACACCGCTGTCAACGTCACCAACCCCGGCGGTGCCACGATGATCAGCAATGCCATCACCGACGCCAGGGCGTAACTCGTACCGAGCAATAGCGGCTTGGAGCAAAAGTCCGCCAACCAGCCGGAAATGAAAGCAAACGATGCGTAGAGCACATTATGCAAAACATACAGTGCCACCGCGGCACTCGCCGCCCCGGCGGCACCGTAAACCGGCGTCAATTCCTGCATGGCCAGCAAAATTAAGAGCGTGTGGGCGCAATCGCCCGCGCCGAACAATCCCACCGCCAGCAGAAATCGCCGATACCGCACCGGCAGCCCGCGCAACCCTTCGCCAAAGGTTATGGCCTTCACCTTCGGGCGCTCACGCTCTTTCACCAGCCATGCCACCGCCACCACCGCTGCCAAGCCAGGCGCCAATGTGCATAGAAAAACCGATTTGTAATTGTGCGCAAAAGCTTGCAGCAGAAAATACGCGCTGAGCGGCCCGACAATGGCCCCGCAGGTGTCCATCATCCGTTCGAAACCAAACGCGCGGCCATAAGTATCCGGCGTCACCGCCGCGGCCAGCATCGCCTTGCGCACGGGCGTGCGCACCCCGCGGCCCAGCCAGGCCGCGCTGCGGAAAATCAATACCTGCCACGCGGCACTCGCCCAGCCAAAACTCGCCGTCGCCAGCGCAGTTAACGCGTAGCCACCGATCATGATGGGCTTTCTCCGCTTAAGCCGGTCTGTCCAGTGCCCGGAGCCAAGTTTGGCCAAACTCGATAGCCCGTCGGCGGTGCCTTCGATAACACCCACCCAAGCCGCCGCTGCGCCCATCGAGGCCAGAAACGCCGGCAAAATCGTGGTCGCCGCCTCATGCGACCAATCGCTTAAGAGCGAAGCCAGACCAATGCCCAGCACGGTTGAGTTCAGCCAGCGCACGGCAGTGGGCGCAGCGCTGGATTTGGCCGGAGTCATGCTGCTCAATATCGTTGAAAAGCTCCTCATGCTTCAAGCGGCATTTCGGGAAGGGGGGAAACAATCTCAATACATCGCTTCGGGATTGCCACCCCTGCCCCCCAACCTGCTACTTTGATTGTTTATGTCCGATGTAGCCGCCACGACCGCCATCCACCACCGCTTGCGCGAGCTTGCGGAAATCATCCTGCGCCCGCAGGAGAAGTTGACCAAGGCTGAACGGCTGCCGCTCTTCAAGCTCTTCCTTGCGCAGGAGCATGAGCGCCTGTTCCAAGCCCACCGCGCCGGGGCTTCCGGGCTGGAGGTCACCCACGAGCGCTCCTATGTCATGGATGTCGTGGTCGAAATGCTGGGCCGCTTCGCCAACCAAGCTTACGAAGCCGCCCACGGCCCGCTGCCGATGCAGACTTCCATCGTCGCCCTCGGTGGTTACGGGCGCGCGGAACTTTGCCCGCATAGCGACGTGGATTTGATGTTTCTTTTTCCCCAAGGCCTGAAGCCGAAGGTGTTGGAGCCGGTGCAAGCCGCCTACACCGACGAGATTCTGTATCCCCTCTGGGACCTGGGCCTGAAAATCGGCCACTCCACGCGCACCATCAAGGAAGCCATTGAGGAGGCCAAGAGCGACATGTCCACCAAGAACGCCTTGTTGGAAACGCGCCTCATCACCGGTTCGGCCAGCCTCTATCAGGTCTTTGAGCAGGCTTACGGAAATTTCTGCCGCGGCGAGTCCCCGCACGAATACATCAAGTCCCGCCTGCTCGACCAGGCCGACCGCCGCGCCAAATACGCCAACACGGTTTTTCTTCAGGAGCCCGAAATCAAGAACGGCGTCGGCGGCCTGCGCGATTACCACAACATCCTTTGGATGGCGCGCATCCGGCTCAACGCCGGCACGCTCGATGAATTGGTTGAACGCCAGTTCCTCCAGCCTGCCGAGCGCGACGCCCTGCACACCGCCTACGACTTCCTCCTGCGCACGCGCAACGAACTGCACTTCATCAGCAGCCACGCCACCGACCTGCTCGACCTCGAAAAGCAACCCCAGGTGGCCTTCAATCTGGGCTATCGCCAGGAAAATATTTTCCGGCGCGTCGAAGTGTTCATGCGCGATTATTACCAGCACGCGCAAAACATCTACCAACTCTCCGCGATTCTCGAACGCCGTCTGGCCATTGTGGGCGAGGAGCAATCGTCCTGGAAGGTCTCCCTTAAAAATTTCCTCACCGCCAAGCGCCAGACCCGGCAAAAGCACATTGACGGCTTCGTGGTCACGGGCAACACCCTCGCCCATGAAAACCCCAACGTCTTCAAGGAGGATCCGGTACGCCTGATTCGCGTCTTCCGCCTGGCCCAGCAATTGAACGCCACGCTCGATTTTGAGCTGACCCTGCTCATTCGCAGCCACCTTCAGTTTATCACGCCACAGGTGCAGGCCGACCCGCACGCGGCACGTAGCTTCCTGGCCATCATCCAAGATCTCGGCCAAGTCCACCCCACCCTCGCCCTCATGCACGAACTCGGGGTGCTGGGCAAATTTCTCCCCGAGTTTAATGGCCTCACCTGCCTCGTCCAGCACGAGTATTACCATCGCTATACCGCCGACATTCATACCCTCAACACCATCAAGGAGTTAGACGGTGTATTTGTCGCGCAAGACGACCTGACGCGCTCCTTCGACCATGAAATTCGCAAAACCACCGAACCGTGGCTGACCTACCTGATGATGCTCCTCCACGACATCGGTAAAGGGGCGGGCATCGAAGACCACGCGACGAGCGGGGTTCGAATCTCCCAGCCGCTGCTCACCCGCCTTGGTCTCGAACCCAAGGCCATCGAGACAATTTTGTTCATAATCAAGCATCATTTGGAAATGGCACGATTCTGGCAGAGATACGATGTCGACGACCCCGGTACGGCCGTCACGTTCGCCGAAGTGGTCGGGGACCCGGATGTCCTCCGCTACCTTTATGTGCTGACCTACTGCGACGCCCGGGGCACCGCCGTTTCGTTATGGAACAGCTACAAACAAATTCTGCATCAGCGGCTTTTCACCGCCACCCTCGAAGTGCTGGAAGGCCGCGAAGTGGCGCACACCCGGCATTTGGAAAGAAAGCAATCGATGCTTAAGGAAATTCTCGCCCTCAACCAGGGAGGCATCGCCCCCGAGGAAATTGAAGCCCACTTCAACGTCCTGCCGGAGCGTTATTTTGTCCACAGCACCCCCGCTGAAGTGTTTTTGCACATCGGGATGGTCAACCGCCTGCTCCACAACATCGCGCAGGCCGAATCCATCGGCTCCCTCGTCCCCGTCATCGACTGGCAAGACGACCGCGACCAGGCCCTCACCGTTGTCAATGTCGTCACTTGGGATCGCGCCGGTCTGTTTTTCCGTCTCTCGGGTGCATTCACGGTCGCCGGCGTCAATATTCTCAGTGTGAAAGCCATCTCGCGCACCGACCACATCGCCATCGACACCTTCCAGGTCTGCGACCCGGGCGGCGGTCCCGTCCAAAATCCGCGCGCGCGCGAACTCTTCGAGCAAGCCGTCAAGGATTCCCTCCTGCACAACAAGGATTTGCTGCCCGAAATCCTCGAACAAGCCCGCAAACTCCGCCAGCTTTCCTACCTGCGCACGCAGGACCGCCTGAGCGCCCCGCTGCCGCCGAGCATCGATATTTATCAGGAGCTGGCCCAGAAACGTACCATCATCGAAGTTCAGGCCAGCGACCAAATCGGCCTCCTCTATCAAATCACCAAAGCCATCTCCGATCATAATTTCGACATCGCCTTCGCCCGCATCTCCACCGAACGCGGCGTCGCGATCGACACTTTCCACGTCCAAAGTCTCAGCCCCGATCAATCGGACAACACGGCCCAGCTCTTTTCCCTCCGCGAGGCGCTGAATAAAATCGTGACGCCGGAAAGTTTGCAGGCTGCGGGATGATATTTCTAGCCGCGCCAGGTAAACGCATGGCAAAGTGCCGTGGCTGCGGCGTCGGTTTCGTCAACGGGCAGTCCCGATTTGCATTTTAACAACTGCGCGACCATCCCGCCGACTTGCTCCTTGCTCGCGTTGCCGGTGCCGACCACGGCGAGCTTTACGCGCCGTGGGGCGTATTCAAAAACCTCCACGCCCGTGCCCGCCACCGCCGCAATCGCCGCTCCGCGCGCCGCGCCGAGGATATGCACCGCCCGGCGATTTTGCACAAAAATGGTCTCCTCCACCGCCGCATGGCGCACCTTCGCCAGGGTCAGGGCCTTGGCCACCGCCCGGTATATTTCCGCCAGGCAAACCGCAAACGGCCGCTTCGCCGTCATCTTGACCGTATGGCTGTAAAGCAGCCGCGCGCCCTCCGGTACAAATTCCACGAGCGCGATTCCCGTCCCGCGCAAGCTGGGGTCAATGCCCAGCACCACGCCGTGGTAAGCCCGGCGCTGAAAGGGCGCGGCCAGCGTCGCGTCATCCACGGCCGCCGCCCGCGGCGGAAGCTGGCCCAGCACTTTGGCGGTCCACAAGGCGCGGCGGGAACGAGACATGAATCAAATTACAACATCCAACGCCCAACATCCAACACTCAACATTGAATGGTGGGGGTGGAGTTCGAGCGCGTAAACGTACCGCCATTCACATTCCACACCTCCCAATCAACACCATCTTTATTCGGCGGAGTTGTGCCGGTGGCGATGACCTGCGCGACGTCTTTGGCTGCACGCCAAAATCCCGCCCGCCTCGCCGGGTCCAGTTCCCCGAGCACATCATCAGCCAAAACGAGGGGCGCAATACCGGTGCGGGCGCGTTGCCACGCCGCCTCGGCCAGCCGCCACGCCACCACCAATCCGCGTTGCTGGCCCTCCGAGCCAAAGGATTTTGCGCCGTGACTTTGGAGTTGGAAGGCAAAATCGTCGCGGTGCGGGCCGCGCATCGTCGTCCGCATCGTCAAATCGCGCGCGCGCGACGCCACCCACAACTCCCGCCACGCGTCCACTGTTTCAGGCGAGGCATCCGGTTGGTAAGCCAGCGCCGGTTGCTCCGGCGCGCCGTCGGTGAGCCGGTCATAGGCTGTGGTCAAATGTCGGCCCAAGTCCACGCTGGTTGCGGCGCGGATCATGGTTATCAAGCCAGCCTCCGGTGCCATGACCGACTCGAACGCCGCCAGGGCCTCCGGCGACGGCGTCCGCGGACCGCGCAGCAAAGCATTGCGGTTGTCCAATGCCGCGTGGTAGCGCCGCAGCGCCGTGAAATATTTTTCATCGAGCGAGGAGAGCGCCAAATCCATGGCCCGCCGCCGCACCGCCGGCGCGCCGCGCACCAGTTGCAAATCGTGCGACGACAAGGCCACCACCGGAAACCGCCCCAGCAATTCCGCCAGACGCGCGCACCGCGCACCATTGATGGACACCTCGCGTTGCCGTGGACGCAGGACAACCTCGACTTCCACCGCGCCATTGCGCTCGTGATCGAGGGCCAACCACACCCGGGCCTCCGCCGCGCCGTGCTGAATCAACTCCCGCGGCTCCGCGCCGCGAAACGAACGCAAGGCACCCAGCAACCCGGCCGCCTCCAGGGCGTTGGTCTTTCCTTGCCCATTCGGCCCGACAAAAAATGTCCGCGCGCCGCCGAATTCCAATCTCGCCAAGGCCAGATTGCGGAAGCATTGTGCATGGAGTCGGCGCAGAATCATCCCACCGCCAAACTGGCGAAATTGTTCCGCGACGCAACCTTTTGCCGCCGGGGACGTTGTAAATAATCTAATTTAACACGCTCGTTTGAAATGGGTTAGCGCAACCCGCCCGCCGCGACGGAACCCGTGGTGTAGCCGCCTGTCCTATTCCCCTGAACCCCCTTCATGCCTATGAATACGATTCCCCTGTCCTCTACCCGCTCACAGCTTGTGAACATGCTTCGTCATTTCGCCTCCGGCGTGTTCGCCGTGGCGATGCTCGCGACCGCGCCTTCGCTTGCGCTGGCCCAACCTGGACCAATATCCCGTGACCCACTTATCGCCCCGAGTGTCGCGGGTTTTCGCGGGCCACACGACGGTTCATCAGCGCCGGGGTCAAATACAGCTGTGACCCCCGCCACCACACCCGCGCCAGCAGTGCCTCCATCGCCGGCCCAACATTCGTCCCCGATTACGAACGTCGGCAACAACCCGGCGACTCATCCGCGCGATTTAGGCACCGTGGGTGACACCCTCCCCACTCGTTCGCGCGCGACGGTCGTTCGCACGGCTGACCGCCCCAACCAAGGCCCTCCTCCGGGGCGCGGCCCCGGTCCCGGTCGACCCGAAGTGCGGGTGCGGATCGATGATCCCCATGCTGGCCCACGATTCTATACCGGCCCCGGCCGGGACGACTTCTTTTTTGTGCGCGGCGCGCCCGAGCGTCGCAGCATTGATTCGCGCGACTCCTTGCGCGACATCCTGTTGCGCCCCTTCGCTGAAGCGGTGGCTTGGGGCATCGGCGACATCGCCACCGTCGAAGTGGCCAATCTTCTCGGCCTGCCGATCAACACCACGCTTTACGCGGTGCAACCCGAAGTGCCGGTGTTCTCCACCCTGCCCCCCGGTTATTTCGTCGCGCAAGGCGTGCCGGAGAACGTCGCCCTCGTGCGCAACGGTCCCTACGGGCCGGAAGTCGTCGTGCGCCGGGTACCCCCGGGTTCATTCATTGCCTACCAAACCTCGACCAGCGGCGTCGTATTGAATGAATGCGTCGTTGTTCCGCCGGTGCAGCAAGTCATCGTCTATAATCAGGTGCCGATGGTGACGACCCCCGCGCCCACCGTCGTCATGACGACCCCCGCCCCCGCGCCCGCCCCGGTTGCCGCCCCCGCGACCCCGGCTCCGGAACCCGCCCCGGCGGCGAATACCTCAATCCCCATGTCCTCGAAAACCGGCAAAATCGTCTATGACTCGAACGCCAAGCCGGTCGGCGTCATCATCCTCGACGCGGACGGCAAACAGGAATTCGTGCCGATCCAGTAGGCCCGCCGGATTCCCACCCCGTCTTAAACCATTCGCCGACGCCTCGCCCGCGCCGGCGGATTTTTTTACCAAAATAGCGCAAGCCGACCACGACCACCGGCGATTTTCCCTGCTGCAGTCCCTCGGCTTTTTGCTTGCGCGACCGTCCCGGAAATAAGATAGTCCCCGGCTCAGGCCCGGCGGCCAACTCAGTGCCGCCGCGCCAACCTGTCCAGGAGAGATGGCCGAGTGGTCTAAGGCGCTGGTTTGCTAAACCGGTGTAGTGCCAAAAGCGCTACCGAGGGTTCGAATCCCTCTCTCTCCGCCAGATAGTGAACTGTCTTTTATTCAATGAGATACATGAGCTTTGAGCTTTTGAATTTTTCTCTGGGTCTGGAACAGGTTCGCATGTAACAAGATGTTGGCGCAACATTTCACGAAATCTGACCATCAAGTCCAATTTCCTGCGTGCTTTGGAACAGCTCACCCATCAAGCAGGTCACCAAGTCCACACAAGTCCTTTGAAAATTCCAAACCCGGGTTCCGGGATGGCGTTCAATACCCGGAGTGCTCTTAATTTTGGAGTCCACGGGGTAGTGATTGTCTGCGGTTATGTATCCCCAGGGCACAAAATCGCTTGCTCTCTTAAGTACGATTGGCCCGACGATCCACGATCCGCTCGGATCTTTGTTCAATCTAGCGCACTGGGAATCGCTGTTGCCAAATGTCGCAGAGCTTTCAAAAAATGCGAGAGAATCTTTCTCTGCACGGTCTAATGCTAATCGAACATAGTTGTTACCAAAGGTGTTTTCCACCCCAATATACCCGCCTCGCAAAGGAATACCGTCAATTTCGGCACCGCTTGAAGTGGATGAATCAAGAAGCTCCATTTTTCCATTTTCGTTTTTGCTGACCTGCCATAAGCGAACTCGCGCTAAACCGCACGCCTCATGCACCAGTAAATTTAGTAATTTCCCTTGCAGACTTGCTGACGTTGCGGCATCTAGCTCCTTTAGTCCGCTCCTTGACCACTTCCTTGATGGTGAAAGTTCGATCGTCTCTGATAACGCTTTCAAAAACATCCAACCCCTTCTTTCTTCAAGTTTGTAATTCTCATCCACATCCGGAGAATTCGCCAACATGTTCGCCAGGCGTTCAATTTTGTCGCATTCCGACTCAACAAGTGCCTTTCCGTTTGTCCCATCATTTGACCAATATACAAGAACGCCCGAGATTATTCCAAGAACCATGATTGGGATTCCCCGCACCGCACCTTGAATATTGTAGTGCTCTACGCCTCGCCGACCCAAAATCGGTTCATTTTGTTTTCGAGCGTCATCAATTGATATTCTATGGCAATTTTTCAATACGCTGGTCGCCAAACTCGTTTCTTTAAATTCCCACGTAAATGGATCCTCCCCCTGTTTTGCATCCGGACCCAAATTCCATGGATGCGCCTGCATAATTCCACTCCCGTAATCAATGGAATAGAGAAGGATGCTGGCATGTAAGTCATCCAATTCCTTTGTAATTGTCATGGCATCCATGAATTTCTTCATGTTGTTTAAGTAGGGAACAAGCCCACGGCCGGACTCTTTGCGGCGATGATACGCCAGATAAGCCGATCCGACTTTTTCCGCAATGGTCTGAAGTGCCTTAAGATGCTCCTTTGTAAAGGCGTTTGTCATTCGGCTTCCAACTTTCAAAATCCCGGCCTTCTGGCCCGCACAAAATATGGGGACAAATAGAGACTTTCCGCTTTCGTCGCCCATGACCTTCATCACTTCGTCGACAGCTTGATCGCCAGTTTGGTCGGATACTTCATTGTTGAACAACGGTGTGTTCATTTGAAGAAATTTATCACCGAGCTCCTCTTTGGGATAGATCCTGTTCGAATGCCCAAAAAAGACTCTGCGCTGCTCCCGATTCTCAAAAGTTGGTTTAATGTTCGTGTCTCTTCCAAATGCAGCATTGTGTGAGAACCCAATCTTATACAGCCTTTGTGATCGAAGATCGTCAAGAAGACCAATTGTCCCCAAATCCGATCCCGTCAGTTCAATCGCAAATTTCAGATACTGCTGAGCCACATCAATGAGCACGAACGGTTCCCAGTGTAGCCATTCGGCTTTGACCGCGTTAGACGACTCTTCGGCAATCTTGCCGGAAATGTCGCGCAGCAATTTGCTGACAAGTTGTGTTTGCCAATTGAGCTTTTTCTCCTGTTTTTCGGGTTCGGGTATCCAAAAAACCTTGATTTTATAATTTTCAAATAAATAGTCCGAGTAGTTCTTATCGCACTCGTCACCGAGCAGGATTGCGAAATGTGGACCGTGTTGACCGTTTGACAAATAATCAACTTCATCTAGCAGTCTGATCACATCGGGGTCCCTCAATGACGACCCTATAAAAAAGAACTTTTGGGTCAGCAGAAGCGTTTTTAGACATTCATTGAACGTCTTGCTTTGGTACATGAGGGCCCTTACATCGGATTGTGTAAATACTAATGTTGAAGCATCATGCACGCTTCCATGTATCTTGATTATGGCAGGCCTTCCATTCACAATTTCACTGAGAATTGCGGACGTCTGCTGATACGTATGAATCGGCATCTTGTAGGTAGGATTGCAAGACGCTTCAAGCAATGTGTCAAAATTTGTCGTCAATACCAATCGAAATGCCAGGCGAGAGACACCGTGATGCACAATGGACGGAACGCAGGAGTGGTTCTCAAAATAGGTGGCCAGAATCTGTTTGATATTTAATTCGTTACCACATCGCTTTAGCCACTCCGCCGCCATGAACAAATTTCTTTCCTTCTTCAATCGGTCGATGGTTCTCTGGTCGACATTCGTCCTTTTGCGGACTTCGTCCAGGCATATATTCAACAGCCCGTCCCACGACGGCAAGCCAGCCGAAATTGACGCTCCGGCACCGACATAGACAACGACTTGATTTCGCCGAAAAGCGTCTACAAGGTCGGTTGGCAGTGTGCCGTAAAAGTGCGCCATGGGCAGACGGTCTTCTAGGCTGGTGGCTTTGGGCTTGGAAAGGGTGGGCATGGAATTTTGGGGTACAAATTAATGACTTAAATTAGGACGCATAGTTGCAACGCAGGCGGGGGTCAAAGTAAAAAGATCACCGGGATACT
>Ga0265320_10000467_pt1 | contig 31662 bp, 22 predicted proteins | sample 4827metaG_FD_202087 | JGI IMG/M metagenome (GOLD analysis project Ga0265320, IMG submission 202087) | Rhizosphere microbial communities from Carex aquatilis grown in University of Washington, Seatle, WA, United States - 4-8-27 metaG | ecosystem: Host-associated > Plants > Roots > Rhizosphere >... | reverse complement strand
GCGCGCACGCGATTTCTCGATGCGCCACGCACAACGGCGCGCAGTTCGACTGGCGGTTCGACACGCCTCGGGCGACGAGTGGCTTACTGATCACGTCATTGGAGTGCACACTGCGCACTCGTGTCACAAGCGGTGGCTGCGTCTGCTAGCTCGCTGCCGGTGCTCACCGACGCCCGTCTCTCCGCCGCGCCCGCGCGGCTGCAAGGTCGGCGGCCGTCGTGCAGTGCAGCCGGGTGCCGTCCGCGCCTCGAGGCCGCGCCTCGTTTCCGCGGGTGCGCCTCAAACGATTCCGGCTCGAGTCGACCTTCCTGCTGGTGCTTGCCGCCAGCGGGTAAGGGAAGTCGTCAGGAGGGGCGCGCGCTGATCGGAATCGGCGCGTAGCGATCGTCGGGGACGGTGTCGTGGAACTTGGTGTAGTCGATCATGAGGCGGCCATCGTCGAGCTCGCTCAAGACGTCGATGAATTGGTGCCCGACGCGGATGTCTTCGGGCAAGTAGATGTGCCGCGCGTAGGTGGTTTGCGAGACGGTGCCGTCGTGGCCGAGCAAGGTGCAGACGACGGCGAGGAGGTCGGACGGGTCTTCCCAGTTGGTGCCGAGGAGTGGGCTATTTTCGTCGATTTCGTGGATGACGACCCAGGTCATCGTGAAGAACGGCGTGCGGCTTCGGAGGAGCTTCAAGTCGTGCTGTCGCCGCATGTGGATGCCTTCGTGCGATATTTCTTCCTTCAACGCGGTGACCGAGATCGACGCGTCGACGACGTCGTTGCCGCGCGCGTTGGCGACGCGAAACACGAGGGCAGGGACGCCGTTGCGGCGCGTGAGGATCATGACGTTGCTGAAGAGCGCACTCGATCGAGGGCGCGCCGCTTTGGCGAACATGAGGCCCGTCGCGAGCGCCGTCGCGAGGATGCTCGATGCGGCCTCGGCGGTGACGAGGAAGTTCGCGTAGGGCGAGCCCGGAAGCATCGCGCCGTAACCGATCGTCGAGAAGGTCTGCACGCTGAACGAAAAGGCGTCGCTGAACGAGCCGGGGCGCGCATTGATGATCCCCTTCGGGTCGAGGAGATAAAGGCCCGCGAAGAATACGTTCAGCACGACGTAGACGAAGACCAAAGAGAGCACGAGGCGCGACCAGGTGCCCTCCATGAAGAACGAGTAGAAGTCCTGACGGAGCTCGCTCGGCGCGCCTTTGCGGAGTGCCTCACCGGGCACTTGCCGGCGCCGCGCGCTCATCGGAACGCCGCTGACCATCCGCTCTTTCACCAGCTCCGACATCGACGGCGCGTCGCCGCGAAGGGAACGAGTCTCGACCGGTGCCATCATCAGATCGAAGACGACCTGAGCGAGGCAGGGCACCGTCGCCAGCCCGAGGAACGACTCGGGGTCCATCGAGAGGCCGAGCGGCGGCAACACGAGGACGAGCACGGCCGAGCCGATGCGTGCGTTGACGCGCACGCGGTCGGCGAGGTTTGCCTGTCGACGCTCGGTGACCGAATCGATCATCGCGAGCGCGACGAGCGACAGCGACAAGCCGCCGGCCACGAGCCAGCGCGTCGAGGCGCCGAAGGCGAGGGAGTTTGCGTGCACGATGCGCTCGACCCCAGCGAACGTGATGCTCAAGCCGATGACGAGCGGCGCGTGCGCGTACACCCAGATGAACGTCGCGCCGGGAGCACGGCGAATGTTCGAGTCGCCGATGTCGTCGAAGTAGAGCCACCAGAGACAGAACGTGATGAGGAGCGCGACCGAGAGCGACGCGACGCTGCGCTCATCGAGGACGCCGACCGCGCCGAAGAGCGTGCTGACGAACGACTCGCCGAGCACGGCGAGGATGAAAAATCCGTACCGCTCGGCGAGATGGCCCGGATCGGGCGGCCGCTGGAGCGACAGCTCGCGCGCGCGGCGATTGAGCGGGAAAGAGAAGCCGACGCCGATGCCGAGCAGCCACAACGTCGAGGTCCACGATTTCGGGAGCAGAGCGGCGGCTGCCCATACCGAGGCGTTGACCGCGTAGGTGGCCGCGTAATAGGAAGCGAGCTTTCGCGCTTCGGGGATCGCGCTTCGAATGCGCAAATAGAGGCTGACGAGAACGAGCTCGACGACCGCGTAGCCCATCGAGAAGCTTCGCGTGTCGCCCTCGAGTACTCGTGGGGCAGCGAGAGCTAATACCGCGACCGCGACGAGGTTCGAAAGAAGGAGCGCGCGATGGAGAAGGTCGTCGACCGCGAAACGATTTTGGTAGAAGGTGACGGCCGTCCACGACTGCCACGTGGCGCACAGCGCCATGGCGAACACGGCGAAACTATCGAGGTTCGGATGCTGACTCAACGCGTTGCTGAATCCGACCATCGCTCCGGCCGCGGTCACGTCGAAGAACAGCTCGAGCGGCTTCGCTCGGCGTGTGATGCCGGGTGTGTCACCATGGAGCCGCGGCCGATGAAACCATCGGTTGTTCACGCTGGCCGCGGGAGCGGATTCTCTTTCGTTTTGGACGAGCTGCACTGGTCTGACGCGAGGCCTCCGGAGTTTCCGGTTCGAGTGGTAGCGCCGAACGAGGCGACCGAGTAAATTCGTGAGCGCGACGGGTCGGAAAAACTCAATGCAGTTGCTGCGCTTAGTCCTTCAGAGTTTCGCGGTCGTAGCGTGTGGGTCTTCGATTATTGCTTGTGGAAACAAGCTCGAGGCTAGCCCACCCCCTAGCTTCGGGGGTTCCACGGGGAGTCCGGGCGGCCTCACGGCCGCTGGTGCCGGCCAGCCGCAGGGCGGCGGCGGCGAATTCGGAGGCGGAGGGCCCGGTTCCGGTGGCGTCCCCGGAAGCGGCGGCATCCCCAGTGGCGGGGGCACGAACCCCGGGGGCGGCGGAACCGTCGCCGCCGGCGGCGGCGGCTCAGCGACGGGCGGACAGGCGACGATCAGCTGCGGCAATCAGACGAGCAGTCCGACCGGCACGGTCACGCCCGCGGCCGGCGCAACGTCGATGCCGGTCTCGTCCGAGCTCGCGGCGTGCACCGTGGCCAACTGCGAGGGGGCGCACTGCGCGACGAACCTCCCGAGCGGCGCGCCGACGAGCTTGTTCGCCCAGTGCGCGGATTCGTCGTCGTGCGTTCCCGACGGGTTCATCGCCACCAATTATCAATTCGCCCTGAAGACGTGCGCGACGTTCGACGGCTACGAAGGCCGCTGTTTGTCGACCTGCATGCCCGAGGTCTCGGGCGAGCTCACGTACTTGCCGCAAGACGCCTGCGACTGCACCGAGCGGTGCGCGCCTTGCTACTTCCCGTGGCCGGTCACGTCGGGCACCGCAGACACCGGCGTGTGCACCTTCGCGCCCGGCGATTCGGCGAAGACTCCCGCGGGCTCGAACGCGTTCGAGATTTGCGGCAAGCAGCGCGGCGTGTGCGTCCCGACCGCCATGGTGCCGGCGTCCCTCAACGGGGCCGTCCCGAAAGACACGTGCTCGAAGGCCGATCACGTGTGCGCGCCCATTGAGGCCGTCCAGGACCCGACCTTCGTGCTTCCCGCATGCAAGCCGAGCAACGTCCTCTTTTCGGGGGCACCCCCGAACATGGAGGGACAATACGGCGTTTGCATCCCGAGCTACCTGGTCGCCGACGACCTTCCCGCGGCGAAACCGTTCCTCAAACAGGACGGGTGCCCGAACGCCGACGACTTGTGCGGACCTTGTAACAACCCGACGAGCAGTCCGCCGAATCAGCCGACCGGGGCCTGCCCGCCGTAGCCATGGTGTAGGGTAGTGGCGTGCTGAGGCTGCCCGCCGGCGACGACCTACTCCGGGCCCTGACGGGAAGCGTGTTCGCATCGAACGTTTACCCGAACGTCGAGTACTGGTTCGACCGAGCGCTCGGCGCGGGCAGCATGGCCGTCGCGTTCCTGGTCGAGCGGCGGGCCCCGACCGGAACCGGTGTCGCGGTCATCAAAGTCGCGCGCCCCGAGTTCGTCCGCGCGGCCGCCGAGACGGCGCTGCTCACGATCCGCAAAGAGTCGGTCGCGCTCGGCCGGCTCAACGAGCGCGTCCCGCCGACGCCTTTCGTCGTTCGCTTCATCGAAAGCGGCGACACCGACGTGCTCTACGGCGCGCAGCGGCTGCTCTTGCCGTGGCTCGTGATGGAATACGTTCACGGGGACACGCTCGAAGTGCGGATCGATCGCTCGGTGCGCCAGACCGGTTCGGCCTTCGACTCCGTCCGTGCCGCCGCTTGTGTCGAAGCGATCGCGGCCGGTCTCGACGCGGTTCATTCGGTGAACGTCATTCACCGCGACATCAAACCGAACAACGTCCTCTGTTGCGGCACGCCTCCCGACGAGGCGTTCAAGATTTCGGATTTCGGCGTCGCGAGGCCGGTCGGCCTCCGCCAGACCTTCATGCAAGGGTCGATGGGAACGCCGGGCTACGCGTCGCCCGAGCAGATCCTCATGGACGAGAAGAACATCGGCGCGGCGTCCGACGTATTCAGCCTCGCGGCCACGACGTTCTCGATCTTGACGGGCGAGGAGCTCTTCGTCGGCGACAACGTCATGAAGGTGCTCGAGCTGGCGCGCAGCCGCCAGCGGCGGAGCATTCGCGACACCAACGCGCTCGCCGAAGATCTGCGCGCGCGTCCGAGCGCCTGTTCCGCGATCGACGCCGCGATCGCGCTCGGGACGGCGCCCGACGTCCGTGACCGGCCGCAATCCGCCGGGCTTCTGGGCGCGATGATCGTCTCGGCGCTTCGCGGAGACAGCCGGAGCAGCGACGCCCCGTCGTCGAAGCGCGCGCCCGTCGATCGGGCGTCGCTCCGGCCATTTTCCGGCTGGAATTGGAAGATCCGTCATGCGCCGGGAAGTGATCGCGCGCTCCGTCGCGTCGCGTGGGACGCCTCGGGAGCGTGTCTCGCGTCGACCACGTCGGGGCTCGCGTTCTGGAACGGCACCGACTGGGCCGAGGTGCCGCTCGAGCGCGACGTCGCCGAGAACGTCCGTTCGATCCACCACGTGAGCCCAGGGCTCTGGCTCATCGGCGGCGAGAACGGGCTCTTCTCGTATTACGCGGCGCTCGAGGGGCTTCAGAGGATCCGCCGCTCGCGCGTGACGGCGACCTTCGAGATCGTGAACGGCCAGCCCGACGATCTGTGCGTCGCGGTCGGAACGAAGCCCGACGAGCCGCCGACCTTGTTCGCGATCTCCGGCAAGCGATGGCTGAAGGAATTGCCGCTTCCCGACGCTGCGTCGGTGCTCGGTGTCGCGCGCTTCGACGAAGAGCGGTGGCTCGTCGTCGGTCGCAAGCGAGGGGGCGGCGCTTTCGCGGGGTTCTTCTCGCCGCTCCGCTGGGAAGTGCAACAGCTCGCGGCCCCCGCCGTCAGGACGTTCACCGCGTGCGCGGCCGTCGCCGAGATCGGCGTCGGGGTGATCGTCGGTGCCGATGGCAGCGCCCTGCGGGTCAATTCATCGAGCGTCGAAGAATCCGCCGTGCCTGGCAATCCTGACCTGTCCGCCGTGGTGGTCGAGCCCAATCTGCGAGCCTGGGCCTCGAGCCTCGGCCATGTTTGGGTGCAAACTCCGCAAGAATCGTCGCGTTGGTCCCGCGCGTGGTCCGACGATTCGTGGGGCGTGCCGATCATCAGCTTGTTTGCCGACGGAAGGCGCGTCATCGGCGTCGCCGCCGATGGCGCCGTCATCGAAGGCTGTGAATACTAGAAGCGAAGATGAAGGTCGTCCTGATTTACCCGCCGCCCTGGAAGATCGCGCTTCCGGGCGAGGCCCCGCCTTCTTTTGATGGTGCGCCCCAGGAATACCGCGAGGGAGACCTCGATCCGGACTTTCATCAGACGCCGTACGGGCTCTTTTCTCTCGGCGCGCAAGCGGTCCGCGCCGGACACGCCGTCAAGATCTTCAACTTGTCGGCGTTCGCGTGGACCCGCGTGGAAGAGATCGTGCGCGCGCTCGATGCCGACGTGTTCGGCATGTCGTGCTGGACCGCGAACCGCCGCGGCGTCGCGCTCGTCGCCGATCTCGTCAAGAAGACGCACCCGAAGGCGCACGTCGTGATCGGCGGCCCGCACGCGACGCCGCTCGCCGTCGAGATGCTCGAGCACTACCCGGCGATCGACACCGTCGTGTGCGGCGAAGGCGACGTCACGTTCCTCGAATTGCTCGAGCGCCTCGAAGCGGGCAAATCGACCACCGGGCTTGCCGGATCGGTCTACCGGCTCGAGGGCGGCAAGGCCGCGCGCGGCGCGGACCGGCCGAGCGTGCCGGACCTCGACCAGCTCGCGTGTCCGCACGACTATTTCTCGACGCACATCGTGATGACGTCGCGCGGCTGCCCCTGGCAGTGCACCTTTTGCGGCGCCGAAACGACGTGGGGTCGCGGCTTCCGCGGGCAATCGGTCAACTACGTCCTCGACGCGCTCGAGAGCGCGCTCGCCCGGCTCCCGGTGCGGATGCTCCAGATCAAGGACGACACGTTCACGACGAACAAGAAGCGCGTCGTGGAGATCTGCCGCGGCATTCGAGAGCGGAAACTCGACTTTTTCTGGAGCTGCGACACCCGCGTCGACGTGCTCAGCGACGAGCTCTTGCGCGAGATGCGCCTCGCCGGGTGCCAGCGGCTCTCGCTCGGCGTCGAAAGCGGTTCGCAGGCCATCCTCGACGCCATCAACAAGAAGATCACCGTCCAGAAGATCATCGACTCGACCGGGCTCGCGAAGAAATACGGCGTCAAGGTCCGCTACTACATGATGCTCGGCAACCGCGGCGAGACGCGCGCGACGTTCGACGAGACGCTCGCGTTTCTCGAGCGCGCGGCGCCGCACGAGTATCTCTTCTCGTGCCTGTCGATCTACCCCGGAACGATCGACTTTCACGACGCCGAGAAGGCCGGCACCGTCGATCGCGAGGCGTATTTCGCCTCCGACTTCCAGGAGCTGAAGACGCCGTTCGACGCGCCGCCGGAGCTCACCGCGCAGATGAGCGCGTGGTTCGCGAAGAACAAGGGCTTACGCGAGGTCTACCGTGAGAGTGCCGCGGAGTGCCGCGCCATTCTCGAACGGCTCGGCGACTACCACGCCGCGCACGTCGATCTCGCCGAGGCGTATCTTCGCGACGGTGAGCTCGAGCTCGCCGAACGGCATGTTCGTCGCGCGCTCGAGCTCGGTTATCCGGCACCCGGGCTCGCGTACAACACGCTCGCGTGCATCGCCGCCCGGCGGCGCGACCACGCGGCGGTCGAAGAGAACCTGCGCACGGCCCTCCGTCGCGATCCGCAGCACTACGCCGTCGCGTCGAACGCCGAGACGTTCCACTCCTTTCTCCGCCGCGGTGGTCCGGCGAAGGATCTCCCGCTCGAGCTCGTCGCGACCCACGATTTTCGTCTCTTCGAGCGCACCGCTCAGCCGACGTTGCCGGGCCCACTCCCCGAAAATTTCGCCACCTGGGACGACCCGACCGCGGGCGGCCTCAGGCCTTCGCCGCGCGTGAAAGACTTCGCGTGGAAGCCCGAGGCACGTCACCGGCTTCCGGTCATCGCGACGTGAGCCGGCGACCCCCCTCCCGCGGCTGGGCCGCGTTGGAGGGGGCGGGCGCGCGGACGGCGCGGGCGCCGGAGCACGCCCGGGGGGAGGCACGAGCTCTCAGCGAGTCAACGCCCAGGAGTCGCCGATTTCGAGCACGTAGCGACCCCCCGCATGGACGCGGATGCCTTTCACGAGCTCTTCGCGCTTGTCGGGATCGACGGCGAGGACGTCGTAGCGCCCCTCGCCGAGCTCGAGCCCGGGGAATATCGCATTCGGGGAAAGCCCGCCGTTGCCGAGGTGATCGGCGCCCCAGAGCGCGACATCCTCGGCAGAGCCCGGCGAGACTCCACTGGCTTTTGCTCGCGCGACGTCTTCCGTCTTGGCGATGTAGAGCTGGTCGATCGCGACGCCGCTCGAATTCTTCACGTCGATGTGAGCGGGACCGTCGCCTTGCGGCCGGCCTTTGGCGTGCAGGACCGACAAGGTCGCGCCGCCGCAAGCGAGGGCGAACAGAGCCGGGGCGAGGAGGCCCGCGCATCGGGAAAATAGCGTCATCGAGCCACTTTACAACGCGGCACCAGCAGGGTGCGAGCGGCGCGAACACGGTCGTTCGCGCGCCTTTCGTCGGCGAGTAGCCGTACGCTCGCGGTCGGCGTAGGCAGGCGCAGCTTGAATCACCGCGACGTCATCCTGCGCCATACGACCGTCGCGTCGTCGCGCCTTTGCCCGGACATCGCGCTCCGACTCATCACCGCCGAAATGCCGCTCTGGCGTGCGACCGAAGAGCAGGCTGCGGACGCAGGTCTCATCGAACCCTATTGGGCCTTCTCATGGGCGGGCGGTCAGGCGCTCGCGCGCTACGTGCTCGACCATCCCGACCTCGTTCGGGGCCGCACCGTGCTCGATTTCGGCGCGGGCGGCGCCGTCGAAGGGATCGCCGCGGCTCGTAGCGGCGGACGCGTCGTGGCCGCCGACATCGACCCCATGGCGGCCGCTGCGGCGGCGATGAACGCCGAGCTCAACGGCGTGGCGCTCGACGTCTCGACCGAAAATTGGGTCGGCCGCCTCGACGCGCCGTTCGACGTCGTCCTCGCCGGCGACGTCTTCTACGACGCGGCCTTCGCCGTCACCGTGCTCGATTGGTTTATCGGGCTCGCCGCCCGCGGCGTCGCTATCTTGATCGGCGATCCCGATCGGGGCTTCCTCGACACGTCGCGGCTCGAGTCCTTGGCGCGCTACGACACTCCGTCCGACAACGACATGGACGGATCGTTCCTCAGGCCCACGGCGATCTATCGGGTGCGGGGTGCCGTCGCGCGCACGGCGCCCGTCGCGCCGAGGTGATTGCCGCTGACGCGATTCGAAATTATCGTCGCGTCGTCGAACGAGAGGAGTCGCTCGACGCTGGCCCGAGTCGCAACGCACGAGTCGTGGCGAGCGGAAGCCGAGGAGGCCGTCATGTTTCGACGAATCGAAAGCGCGATGCTCGCGACGATGCTCATCGCCGTCGCCTGCGACGACGCGTCAGGTTCCGGCGCGCCGCGCGCGCCCACGCATCCCGACGCGTCGTTCGACGGATCCGCGAGCCACGATGCCGCCCGCGACGTTGCCACGATCCCCGCCGCGAACGACGGCGGCCACGACGCGGCGACTCAGGATGGCGGCCACGGCGATGCCGAAGTGAGCCCGTGGAACTTCGCCATCGCCGCGCGAGACGTTCTCGCGGGCGTCTGCTTTCTCGAACCGCTGTTTCACTTCGCGGAGCGATCCGAGTGCACGGCCCCCGACGCGTACGATCGGTGTGCCGACGAGCAGTGCAACGCCACGGCCTGCGATACCGATTGCCACGACTACGTTGCCTGCGCCGCGAACGTCGCGCGCCCGTGCGATTCGAGCTGCGCGATCTCCGACGCGTGCAGCGCGTGCCTCGGCCATACCGTCACGTGCGTCGAGGGAGCCTGCCTGACGAAAATCCAGTGCGCGTCGTCCCCCGATGCCGGCGGTGCGTGCGAGCACATCCGGTCGTGCTGCGATTCGTTGCCCGATTCGGGACTCGAACACGCCGGATGCCTGCAGCTCCTCGAGCTCGGTAAGATCGGTGGCGAGACGCTCTGCAAACAGGCCATCAACGACCCCGGGAGCTATTGTTTCGTCCCCTGCGTGGCCGTCGGCTCGCCGCCCGCCGGCGACCGACCCGAGTGCGCCGGCTTGCCCGCCTCGATGCAACGCGACCTCTGAGCCCGTGGGCCGACCCGCCTAGTGATCACTCGAGGCGTCGAGTTTCACACCGCGACACGCGCACGCTTCCCACGACCGCCCGTCGCTCGCGCACACCTGCGCGCCCCGCGACGTATCCGCGCAGAAACAAAGCTCCGTCGACCCCGGCGCACACACCCGCGAGGATGCGCAGGCGTTTCCGGCGTCCACCGTCGCGACCGGCGTCGTCGCGTTCGAAAGCGGCGTGATTTGGTCGGGCCCGCAGGCGGAAATGACGAAAATGGCCAGCAAGACTGCGCGTCGGAGAGCGTGCATGTTTCGAGATGTAGCGAGGAATTGGTCAGGGGGCCATCCGCTGCAGGTACGGCCCGGCGATGCACGTGAACAGGCGACTGGCGTCGCGCGTGGCCTGTCCTCGGCCGCGGGCTCCGTTTCAAGAAACGTTCATCATCGGGACGTCCGGCCATTCCTCTGCGGCGTACTTCGTGGCCGATCGGGTAAGCGCGTCGTTGCTGGCGCGGACTGTTCCGCGCTGCCTGATTTTTGCCCCTCGCACGAGTCTGAGTCGTGTCGATGTCTCACGCGCCGCGAACTCGCTGCGCGCAACATCTCGTCCTAGTCATTTCTCCAAACAGCGTCATGCGCAATTGCCGAAGTGCGCTCGGAGGTCAACGATGCGCGGGCGCGTTGGGTGCACTTCAAGACGCGCGGGTCGGGGAATGCTTCATTCGCATCATCGTGAAACGCTCGCAGCTTTGCGTGCAAAAAAAAATGCGACGGGCGGCGATCTCGGCGTCTAGCAGGGAAGCATGCCGGTCGTTTCATGTCTCCTCCGCTTCTTCAGTCGTTCGCGTCGTCATGTTCGGTTGCTCGTTGTGATCTGCGTGATGCTTGCCGGCGTCGTTTCGGCCGGTTGCGTGTCGCTCGACGTCCCGATCCCGGATTGCGTCGTTTCCTGCAACACCGACTGCCCGAGTGGGATGGCATGTCGGGGAAACCTCTGCGTTTCGAGCGAATCGGCGAAGACGTGCGCGTCCGCGATTCAGACGGGCGGCGGCGGCGCAAGCGGTCTGATGCCCCCGGGTGCTGGTGACGGCGGATTCATGAACAGGCTCAAAAACCCCCCACCACTTTCTGAAGCAGGAACCGGCGCGCTTACCATCGCCATCCACGGGTCGGACCTCTGCACTGGAAAGCACGGGCAGTTCTCGCTCAGCGCCGCCGGTGGAGTCGGTTCCTACTTGTGGCAGCTGCTACCTGACCAGGATAGCGGCCCGAGTCTGACGTTGTCGGGCTCCGTGGGCGACAGCGTCGTGGTGTCCGGGGTGCCGATGACAGCCGGGACGGCGACTTTCACGGCCATCGTCACCGACGGCGTTGGAGTGCGAGCGTCCAAAACCGTTGTCGTCCAGGTCTTCGAAACTCCCACGATCACCACGTCGACGCTTCCATTAGCCTGCTCCGGCCACCCTTATTCGACGAAGCTTGCCGCGACTGGCGGCGAGGCCGGCGCGTACGCATGGTCAGTCAATTCGAAAGACGCTTCCCTGACCGTTAAGGGAAATGTCGTCTCGTTGCCTCCGTCGACCGCGGAAACGGTTTCCTTCACGGCGACGGTCGACGACGGCCACTGCTCGGCGTCCGCGGATCTTCAGCTCGAACTCAGCTCGGAAGAAACCGGAGAGTGTCCGAGTATCGACGCCACAGCAGTCATCGGACCCTGCGTCGGGAATCCGTATCCCGCTCAGACCTTTTACGCTCGCGGCGGTACGGCTCCGTTCGTCTGGAGTGCCCTCTCGTTACCTAGCGGGGTGACGTTCGACGCCGAGGCACACACCGTCGCGGGAACTCCGACGTCGGCGGACCCGATTGTTGTCAGCGTGGCCGATTCGGAGAGGCACGAGGTTTCTGCGACCATCGAGCCTCGAGCAACATGTCGGTTCGCGTTCATTTCCACGGCCACTGGCGTCGACGGCGGCGTGGGACCACCGAGTCTCCAATTCTTCGATCCGATCCTCGGCACGACGCGAACGGTCGAAGACATCGTCGGCGGCAGCGCAAGTGTCGCAGATTTCAAGTTCTCTCCGGACGGTCATCATCTCGTTTACCGAACGACTTCGAGCGGTGGGAACGCGAAGCTCGTCATGATGTCGGGTCCGGATTGGCGAGCGCAGGCCCTCGCATTCGCCGGGAACGTCCAACGATACGCTTGGTCGCCCGACTCGAGCGTTCTCGCCGTCGCCTACCAATCCTCGGACTTCTGGTTCCTTGGGGGCGTCCGTTTGACGACCGCTGCAGCGAATGGTTCGACCGACGCCGGCGCCGGTGCCACTGACGGAGGCGCTTCGACGAACGCGGAACCGACCATCAATCCGTTGACGCCGGTTCAAGCGCCCGTTGGGTCCGATCTCCTCTGGTTCAGCAACGACGCGGTTGCGTTTCACGTCGGGTCCACGCCTGACGCGCTGTACTACGAGCGTGTCGGTGAGACCGCGTTCGCCCCACTATCCTCTATCGACACGGCGACGCCGTACTCAACCGCGGTATGGCTGCAAACCGGGAACAGCGGTGTCTTCGCCGCGGATCCGAGCGGACCCGATCTTCACTCATACGCCAACGTCGAGACGTCCGAGCTCCACAACTATTATGGTGACCAAATCGCCGATCCCTCAGGGAAATACGTTGCTCAGCAAGTGAACGGTCAGCTGCAGATTTTTCAGACAGGTGTGCCCGGAGCTGCCAGCAATCCGTGGAAGGTCTCGCAAGGGTCGTCCTGTAAGACAATTCTCTCATGGGCTGCCGACGAAGAACGAATCGCTTGTGCGGACCTGAGCGCAGCGGGCAGCAAGGTGTCCATCTTCAATCCAGACGGCACGGCTCCGCTGATCGGGACGGCGATCCCAGGGACGTCCAGCTATACCGGATCGGCTGGACAACGGCGTCTCTTCTCTCCTTCCGGGCGCTTTTTCGCATTCACCACCTCGTCGGGGATCTACCTGTCCCAATTGAGCCCTGCCGCGCCCTCACTGACCTTCACGGACAGACCGTCGCAGCCTCCGCCCAGCAATTCATTGACTGATCTTGCATTTTCTCCTGACGAGACACAGGTCCTTTGGCAATATGGGTCAGAGTTGTTGGCGCGAAGAACGCTGGCGGATCCCGGTGACCCTTCGTTGACCTCGGTTCAGATTAACTACGATCCTGCGGTCCCACCGACCGCTTGCAATGAGGACTTCGCGAGTGGACCCGGAGCGTGGTGCGGAAGCGCATTTCATCAGCCCGGATTTTCCTGGTCGGCCGACTCTCGCTTTGCGGCAGCGATCGTCGCGAATGGTTCGGTTGAGGTGTGGGATCTCGCCGACGACGCCAACATCGACGAAAGCGACGTGTGCGTCGCTGGATGTGGGAACGAGGCGGCGTTTCAGCCGTAACTGTGTAGAGACAATCAAGAAAGAAATATGACAATGGCCAACAGAAAAACCTTGACGATGACGAACCCTAAGAAAGGTCTAACTGGTACGGGGGGAATAACTCTAACGGGTCCATCTTCCTCGCCATTGACCCTAGTAACGGTACTGTCGATCGACAGTATCTCCACTTCTGGAACCTATGACCCGAGCGCCGAGACAGCTACTGTAGATCTGCCAACCATTCCGGTGCCGCCGTCCAAGCAAGGCGCATATCAGCTGTTCACCTCGGAGGATAGCAACCTCAGCCAGGTTTCGGTGGTGGTTGATCTTTCAAACAACTCTGTCATCGGCTTCACATGGCAAGTCAAGTCAGCCAGTTTGAGCACTCATTTGAGGCAAATAGTCGCCAACGTCATTGATGGGGCCCGGGATTTGGCTTGGAACCTTGCGAATGGAGACGTCAACTCCTCAACGGAAGACCGTAGTCCCGCAAGCGCGAAGCGTCGCGTAGATCCGATGAGCGGAGAGTATCTCGAGGACACCGGAACATAGGAGCCCGGATCGGAACGAAGATTCGGAGCTTGCTGGTTCGCGCCGAAGTCGGCAGTTCCAGTTGTGCGGTGTAGATGCCCAAATAGGCAGTTGGGCATCTTGGAGTGGTTCACTGCGATTTGCGGCGGGCCACCGCAGGGGCGATTGCCGCGGGTTACCCCGTGCGCGCCCTTGTTTTGCAGATTCGCCGTTAACGGGCTCTGCTCTGACGTTTCAGGTTGATCGCTCGGTCAGCCGAGCGAACGTGAAATGCGCGCGGACGGGCGCGGTAAGGCTGGTGTCGCCCTGGTTTTGGGCTATAGATCGGGCATGACGCCGGGGGAGATCCTCGTCCGCGAAGTGTACACTCAATGTGTCGACCGATGGCCACGATTCGTGGTCGATTGGTGTTCATTCGGCGAACACTGTTGGCAAATGCTGGGGGAGTCGTGCGAGATCGACGTGCAACTCCATGGCGCAGATCTCTACCTCTGCTGCGCCTGCTCGAAGGGGGATCGCGTCGCGATGGAGATCTTGGCGAAGGAGGGCGCGAGCGTCGCGGAGAGCGCGATCCGGCGGGTGAATCCGGATCCGGAGTTCGTCAGGGAAACGTTGCAGGCGCTTTGGGACGAGCTCTTGTCCGGAGCGCAGCCGAAGATCGGGCGGTATGCGGGAAGAGGACCACTGCGTGCTTGGTTGCGCGTGGTGGCAACCCGAACGGCGATCGATCGATGCCGTGCGCGGAGGGTCGAGGCGGCTCGACATGTCGAGCTCTTGGATGAGCTCGCAACTGACGGGGGGGATCCGGAAACGGAGACGTTCAAACATCGCTACGCGGCTTCGTTCGAGCGCGCCTTGAGGGAGGCCGTGGCGGAATTGTCGGTGAAGGATCGGGCGCTGCTCCGGCTGCACGTCGAAGAGCGATGCAGCATCGACGACCTCGGACGCGCATACGGGGTGCATCGCGCGACGGCAGCGAGGTGGCTCGAGGCGGCGCGGCGGCGGGTGTTCGACTCGGTGCGGGCGCGGTTATCGCTCGGCGCGCGCACGATGACCGAGACGGAACTCGAGAGCGTCGCGCGGCTGGTGCGAAGCGGGCTCGAGTGGAATGGGCTCAGGGGATCGCGCGAGATGCAGTCTCATCACGGAATCGCCTGACCCGCGACAAGGGCATGGCCGAGCCGTTCAACACGCAGCGCAGCCCCGACCACTCGGACGGCGAGCGACCGTGTTTGGCGAACGACGAAGTGCTCGATTTCGCGGCCGGTCGCTTGGCGGGGGAAGCGCTCGAGTTCATCCACACACATCTGGATCGTTGCGGCGCTTGCCAGCGTCTCGTCGGCGAAGCTGTGCGTGAACGGTCGTCGGACGTGACATTCGCGAGCGATCCTGAGCAGTGGAACACGACATTTCGGCCCGGCGATGTAGTGGGCAATCGTTACCGAGTATTGAAGTTCGTCGCGCGCGGCGGGATGGGTGAAGTGTACGAAGCGTATGATCGCGATCTGCAGGAACGCGTTGCGCTGAAGACGGTTCTGTCGACGGCTTGCGACGGTCAGCGCGCCGTGCGGCGGCTCAAGGCCGAAGTGCAGCTAGCGCATCGCGTGAGCCATCCCAACGTTTGCCGGATCTACGACCTCGGTTCGCATCGGCTCGAGCACCACGGGGTGCTCAACTTCCTGACGATGGAGTTCGTGAACGGAGAGCGCTTGGCGGAGCGAATCGCGCGAGGGCCCATGCCTAGCCACGAAGCAGAACCTCTCGTGCGGTCGCTGCTTTTCGGTCTCGAAGCGGCGCACGCTGCCGGCATTCTTCATCGCGATCTGAAATGCGACAATGTCATGCTGCGTCCGTTGTCGAACGGCGACGTGATGCCGGTGATCATGGACTTCGGGCTCGCGCGGGTCATCGATCTCGATGCTGCCCGTCTCACGAGCAGCGCGTATGGGCTCGCGGGAACGCCGTGCTACATGGCGCCCGAGCAGCTCGAAAACGGCGAGCTCACCACCGCCACCGACGTGTACGCGTTCGGGGTCATTTGGTTCGAAATGCTGACGGGACGGCTCCCGTTTTCATTGCGAGCACCGTTCGAGCGCCTCACGAAGCCGCCGCCGCGTCCAAGCGCTTTCGCGAACGACGTACCCTCGGGCGTCGACAAGATCGTCGTGCGGTGCCTCGAGCGAAATCCGCAGAACCGGTTCGGAACTGCGAAAGAGGTGTTGGACGCACTCGATGCGCTCGGGCAGGGGGACGCCTCGCTGCGCGCCTCGGGCATTCGTGTGCGGTCCGTGCCGCGTTCGGTGGCGCCGGTCGCGGTGGGTTTGGCGTTCAGCGCTTTGCTCGTGGTGATGCGATTGAACACGGCGCATCCCGTCGGCAGTGCCCCTCCGGGGGCGACGAATGCGGCTCGCTCATCGGCGCCGACCTTACCGGCCGCGCCCAGCTCGGCCGTCGTCGGAGAAGTCGCGAAGCCGGCCGCGATCGACGTCCCGAGATCGGCGCCGGCGGCGAGCGAGCAAGCGACGGCTCGAGCGCCGAGCGGTGCCTCACCGCCGTCGGCGGCGGGGAGATCGGGTGCTCATCACGACGAGAGTGCCGAGAGGCTCCCGTCGCGCGCCGTTGCCTCCGGAGTTCTGTCCGGTGAAGTTGCCGGAGCGAAGGCGTACGCTCAGCCAATCATGAATCGGCCCGGCGTCTCGCGGGCTAAACCGGGTTCGATTCGTCGTTTACCGCCACTCGACCCTCCGGGCTCGCCATCGGCGGAGACGACGACCAACTCACACCCGTCGACCGAGGCGACGCCCCCGAGCGAAGTTCCTCCATCGCCCGAGCAGTTAGGGTTCACGGATCCGTTACATCGTGGCGCCAAGTAGTGAGACCGCTAGGTCCTAAAACGTTCGCGAGTAGCCGAACGCGGCGCCCTCCGGCGACAGCGCCAGTGAAACGGAGGGAGCCGACTGCTCGCGCCGTTCGTGCCAGAGCGTGAGGCAGAGCAGGCCGCCGGTGACCAGCGCGCCTCCTGCGATCCCGAACACGCGCGCAGCGTTCCGAAGTCGCTCGGCGCGCTCGTAGTCGGCGGTCGGGTAGGGAGGCTTTCGGTAGCTTTGTGCCGGACCGTTGGAACCCAGGCCGAAGGCAAGGCTCGCCACGCCAGCCGCTGCCCCGGTCGCTATCGCCGACCATCCCACGAGGTGCGGCGTCGTCCAGTAGGTCGGCGGTGCCGTCGTCGTCAGTGGCGCGCCTGGAGCAGCCGGCGTCGCCGGTCGGCCGCATTCCGCGGAGAGAACGCGAACGCCGTCGATGGCCAAAACGCGCTGAGTTCCGGTCGGGATATCGTGCAAGTATTTTTGATAGGTCGAGAGCGCGGAGGGGCACTGGCCGAGCTCGCGTTCGATCTTCGCGATGTTGTACAGGAGCTCGGGTTGGCGCGAGAGCGCGTAGGACTGCTCCATGTCGTTCAACGCACCGACCAGGTTGCCTGCGGCGTACTCGCGAATCGCGCGGTCGTAGGCCCCCTCGGGAGTGACGTTCGGCTCGTCGCGTTCCGGGGGTTCGTTCGACGAGGGGTCCGCGCCGGCATTCGTCGAGGGCGGGACGTCGCTTGCCGTCGTCGGGGCGGCTTCTTGGGTTGGGGCACCCGGTGCGACAGGTTTCGTCGGAGTGGGGACGGACTTCGGCGGGGCCGCGGGTGCGCCGTCGGCGTGTGCGACCATGGGGATGGTCACAAGGGCCGACGCGATGCCGGCGGCGAACCATCGCGTGACGTGCGCCCTCCGCGTCATGGTCGCGAGCGTGCGCGGCTGCGGGGCCGCGCGCACGTAGTCATTTGTACGCCGGGTGAATCAGGGCTGCGTCGTCGCGGCGACGCCTTGGCCGCGGAGCGTGATCTTGTCGATGCAGCAGCGGGTGCCGTCGGTCGAGCTCTCTGGCGCCGAGAAGTAGTCGTTCTGGCCGCGGACGCTGGGCGCGCAGGATGAAGCGGCGGGGGAGGCGAAGGTGAGCACGGTGTGGGTGAAGACGACGTCGGAGACGGGTTCGCGGCCGTCGGATTCGATGTCGAAGATGGCCCAATCCTGGGCTTGACCGAGCATGTCGATGGAGAAGTCGACCTTCTTGCCGCTCTGCTCGTCGGTGACGACTTGAGTCCAGGTGGTTCCGCTGAGGGTCATGGTGATGTGGAGCTGGTCACCGATTTGAACGGTCATGCCGTCGCCGCCCAAACAACCGGTGTGCCCCGGAGTCATCTCGACGTTGTAGACGTTGACGTACTGGGCGGAGATCCACCAATCGGAGTAGTCGTTGGGTGCGTTGGGGGCGCACGTTCCGCCCCAGGTGAGCACGGGTTGGAGCACCCCCTCGCCGATGGGGTCGAAGTTCGCTCCGTTGGGCAACGGTTGAAGACCAGGCCAGAGGAACAAGGTTCCATTGGGCGGCGGTTTGGTGGGAACGGCGAGGGTCGTTTCGAGCTCGATGAGGTGATTGGTCGTCGGGATGGTGACCTCGACATTGCCGTAGCCGTTGACCTGCGCGCGCGACGAACCGCCGTCGCTCGCGACGCCGACGGAGCCCCCAAAACAAGGGTCGTCGGAAGCGCCGCCATCCGGTGAGGCGGAGCCGCCGTCACTCTGTGACGAAGCGCCACCGGTCGACGATTCGCCGCCCGCGTTCTGCCCGCCACTCGCCGACGTACCGCCGGACCCGCTCGCGCTGCCGCCCGAGCCGAGCGAGCCGCCCGTCGCGGTGTTCGAACCCCCGACGTTCGAGGGGGTCCCGCCGAAACCGAAGCCACCGCTCGACGAGACTCCGCCGCCTGCGCCTCCGGTGACGCTCGCGCCGCCGGAGCCGCCGAACGGCGCTCCGCCGTTGGCCGACTCGCCGCCGGATGCGACGAATCCGCCGTTGCCGTCGCTTTGTGAATTCGCCGTTCCGCATCCAGTCGCACCGAAGATTGCCGTTGCGGCGACGACGACGCAGAGATGCGCGAGAGCTTCCTCGTTCATGTTCCAAGTAGTGATCGATCACCACGCGCGCGGTTCATGAATCCGCGGAGATTCGACTATCCGTCGCCGCCACGCGGCGTGCATGATTCATCGCTTTTCGCCGGTGCCGCCATCGTTCACCCGCGTTGCGCGTGATCGCGCGCCCGACGCCGCGAGCGTCGTCCCTACCGAGGGCTCTCGGATCGGCTTCAATGATGCGGGTTTCCGCCGGACGCCCCTGCCTCGCCGATGTCGCGGTAGCATCGTCCCATGGGCGAGGCGCCGAACCAGACCGCGATTCTTCTCGTCTCTTGCGCCGATCGGCGCGGGTTGGTCGCGGCGCTCGCGCAGCTCCTCTACGGGCACGGTGCGAACATCCTCGATTCGGATCAGCACACCGACCCGGTCGCGCAGCAGTTCTTCCAGCGGATCCGGTTCGACCTATCCGAGCTCCGGACGGATCGCACGTCGCTCGAACACGCGATCGCGGAGGTCGCGACGCGGTTCGACATGCGGATCCGGCTCTCGTACAGCGACCAAGTTCCGCGCGTCGCGATCTTCGTCTCGAAGTACGACCACTGCCTCTACGACTTGTTGCTCCGGCACCGCGCCGGCGAGCTCGTGTGCGAGCTGCCGCTCATCGTCAGCAACCACGCCGACCTCGAGCCCATCGCGCGTCAATTCGGGATCGAATATCGCGTTTTTCCGATCACGCCATCGACCAAGGACGACGCGGAGCGAAGCGAGCTCGAGCTCTTGCGAGCGATGAAGATCGATCTGGTGGTGCTCGCGCGGTACATGCAAGTGCTCACGCCGACCCTCGTGGACGCGTTGCCCGAGCGGATCATCAACATTCACCACTCGTTTTTGCCGGCATTCGCGGGCCCGAAGCCGTATCACCAGGCTTGCGAGCGCGGCGTGAAACTCATCGGTGCGACGGCGCACTACGTGACGAGCCGCCTCGACGAAGGGCCGATCATTCACCAGGACGTGAGCCGCACCAGCCATCGCGACTCGGTGGACGATCTGGTGCGGAAGGGAAGAGACCTCGAGCGCATCGTGCTGTCGACCGCGGTGCGCGCGCACCTCGAGGATCGGATCCTCACGTCCGGCAATCGCACGGTCGTGTTCGGCTGAGACCGGGACGTCGCCCGCCGGTGCGACGGTTCACGCCGTCTGAACGGCGAGGGGCCCGGGCGACGTCGCGCCGCTCGCGGCGGCCTCCGGCTCGTAGTTGAGGTTCGGCGCGAGCCAGCGTTCGACCTCCGAGACCGTCATGCCCTTGCGCGTGTGGTAGTCGGCGACCTGATCCCGGTCGATCTTGCCGAGAGAGAAGTACTTCGAGTCGGGATGCGCGAAGTAGAGCCCGCTGACGCTCGAACCGGGCCACATCGCGAACGACTCGGTGATGAGCATGCCGGTGTTCTCTTCGACGTCGAGGAGCTTCCAGAGCGCGCCCTTTTCGGTGTGATCGGGGCACGCGGGATAGCCCGCGGCGGGCCGGATCCCCCGGTATTTTTCGTGGATCAGGTCCTCGTTCGAGAGCTTCTCGTCGCGGCCGTAGCCCCATTGCTCACGGACGCGCTTGTGCAGGCACTCGGCGAATGCCTCGGCGAGCCGATCGGCGAGCGCCTCGGCCATGATCGCGTTGTAGTCGTCGAGCTCCGCTCGGTATTTGTCGCAGAGCTCCTTCAAGCGGATGCCGCTCGTGACGGCGAACCCGCCGATGTAGTCGGCGCGCCCCGTGGGTTTCGGCGCGACGAAGTCGGAGAGTGAACGGTAGGGGTCGTCGTGGTCCTTCTGCCGTTGCTGCCGCAAGAAGTGAAACCGCGTGAGCTCCTTCGTGCGCGACTCGTCGGTGTAGAGCGCGACGTCGTCCCCGACGGCGTTGGCCGGGAAGAAGCCGTACACGCCGCGCGCGGTCAGGAGTTTCTCGGCGATGATCTTGTCGAGGAGAGCCTGGCCGTCGGCGAAGAGCTGGCGCGACTGCTCGCCGTACTTTTCGTCGTCGAAGATCCGCGGGTAGCTGCCCTTCAGCTGCCAGGTGCGGAAAAACGGCGTCCAGTCGATGAACTCGCGCAACGTCGCGAGCGGAAAATCGTCGAGGACGCGGACGCCGGTGAACTCCGGCACGGCGAGCTCGGTCGCCGTCCAATCGATCGGCGTCCGCTTCTCGCGCGCAGTTTGGAGCGACACCAGCTTGAAATTGGGTGCCGCGTGGAGCCGCCGGATCTTGTCGTATTCGGCGCGGTGCTGCGCGACGAAGGCGGCCTTGCCGTCGTCCGAGAGCAGACTCGTCGTCACCGGGACGGCGCGGCTCGCGTCGAGCACGTGCACCACGGGCTGGCTGTAGTGGGGGGCGATCTTGACGGCGGTGTGCGCCTTGCTGGTCGTCGCGCCGCCGATGAGGAGCGGCAGCGTGAACCCTTGTCGCTCCATTTCGCGAGCGACGTGGGCCATCTCGTCGAGCGACGGCGTGATGAGTCCGCTCAGCCCGATGAGGTCGGCTTTTTCCGCCTTCGCGCGCTCGAGGATTTTTTCGCACGGGACCATGACGCCCATGTCGAACACTTCGTAGTTGTTACAGGCGAGCACGACTCCGACGATGTTCTTGCCGATGTCGTGCACGTCGCCCTTCACCGTCGCCAGCACGATTTTCCCCTGCGTTTTCACGGTCTGACCCGCGGCGGCCATGCTCGCTTTTTCCGCTTCCATGAACGGCATGAGGTACGCGACGGCCTTCTTCATGACGCGCGCGGATTTCACGACCTGGGGCAGAAACATTTTCCCGGCCCCGAACAAATCGCCGACGACGCCCATGCCGTCCATCAGTGGCCCCTCGATGACGGAAAGGGGTCGCGCGAGCTTCGCGCGCGCCTCTTCGGTGTCGGCTTCGATGTAGGCGTCGATGCCTTTCACGAGCGCGTGGGAAAGCCGCTCTTCGACGGTTCCCTTGCGCCACTCTTCTTCTTTCTTTTCCGTCGTCGCAGGGCCCGCCCCCTCGCTCTTCAGCCGTTCGCCGAAATCGACGAGGCGCTCGGTCGCGTCGGGACGGCGGTTCAGAAGGACGTCTTCGACGAGCTCCTTCAGCTCCGGCTCGATCTCCTCGTAGACCTCGAGCATTCCGGCGTTGACGATGCCCATGTCCATTCCGGCCTGGATGGCGTGGAACAGGAACGCGGAGTGCATCGCCTCGCGCACCTTGTTGTTGCCGCGGAAGCTGAACGACACGTTCGAGACGCCGCCGCTCACCTTCGCGTGCGGCAGATGCGTCTTGATCCAACGGGTCGCGTTCACGAAGTCGACGGCGTAGTTGTTGTGCTCCTCCATGCCCGTCGCGACCGTCAAGATGTTCGGGTCGAAAATGATGTCTTCGGGCGGAAATCCGATCTCGTCGACGAGGATGCGATACGCGCGCTCGCAGATCCGGATCTTGTCTTCGTAGGTCGCTGCCTGACCCTGCTCGTCGAAGGCCATGACCACGACGGCGGCGCCGTATTTCAGGACGGTTCGGGCGTTTTCGCGGAACTTGTCCTCGCCCTCTTTCAGCGAAATGGAGTTCACGATGCCCTTGCCCTGAAGGCATTTCAGGCCCGCGACGATGACGTCCCACTTCGAGGAGTCGACCATGAACGGGACCTTGGCGACCTCGGGCTCGCTCGCGAGGAGCTCGAGGTAGCGGGTCATCGCCTTTTCGCCGTCGATCATGCCCTCGTCCATGCAGATGTCGATGACGTTCGCGCCGTTCTCGACCTGCTGGCGCGCGACGCTGACGGCGTCTTCGTATTTGCCTTCCTTGACGAGTTTCGCGAACTTGGGCGAGCCGGCCACGTTCGTGCGCTCGCCGATCATCAGGAACACGCCGATCTGTTGCGTGAAGGGCTGCGAGCCCGACAAACGAAGTGGCCGCTCCGCCTCGGTCACCACAGCGGACGGCTCGAGCGCCGCGGGCACCGCGACGGACGTGTGCGCCCGGTCGCGTGGCGGCTCGCCGGTGAGCGCCTGCGCGATGGCCGCGATGTGCTCGGGGGTGTTGCCGCAGCAGCCCCCGGCGATGTTGAGAAGACCGCCGTCCGCGAACTCCTTCAGGTAGCGCGCCATGTCTTCGGGCTTCAGATCGAAGCCCGTCGGCGACAGGGGATTCGGCAGACCCGCGTTCGGGTAGCACGAGATCGCCGCGCTCGATTTTTCGGAGAGCTCGGCGAGAAATGGATACATCAAGTCGGGCCCGAGCGAGCAGTTGAGCCCCACCGACAGCGGTTTCACGTGCTTCACGGCGTTCCAGAACGCCTCGATGGTCTGCGCCGAGATCATCGTCTCGCCGCCGCGCCCGACAGCCGCGGAGATCATGATGGGCAGCTCTTTGCCGTCCTTGTCGAAGACTTCGCGGATGGCGACGAGCGCCGCCTTCGCGTTGAGCGAGTCGAAAATCGTCTCGACGAGGAGCACGTCCGAGCCGCCCGCGATGAGCGCGCGGACCTGGTCGACGTAGGCCAACCTCACCTGGTCGAAGGTGACCACCCGGAACCCCGCGTCGTCGGCGTCCGGCGAATTCGAGAGCGACACGGTGAGCGGCCCGATGGCGCCCGCGACGAAGCGACGGCGTCCGTCTTTTTCTGCGACGCGATCGGCCCATTGCCGGCACTGCCGCGCGGACTGCTCGTTGATTTCCCACGCGAGCTCGCCGAGAAACCGGTCCTCGATGATCTTTTGGTAGAACTCCGGGTCCTTTCGGCCGCCGTGTTCACGCGGATCGTCGACGAAAAACTCGCTCTGGGTGATGCTCGTCGCGCCGAAGGTGTTCGTCTCGATGATGTCCGCGCCGGCTTCGAGAAAGCGCCGGTGAATGTCGCCGATCATCTCGGGCTGCGTCAGCGAGAACAGATCGCCGTTGTTCAGGAGATCCTTCTTCGAATCTTGAAACCGCGTGCCGCGAATGTCCGCCTCGGTCATCCCGTAAGTGCGGATGGTCGTCCCCATCGCGCCGTCGATGATCGCGATGCGGCGCTGGAGAAGCTCTTCCAACGGGTGAACGGGCCGCGGCGGGTGAAGATTCGAAACCATGTCAGGGCGTCCTTGTTCTCTTCTTTTTCTTGGGGGCAAGCGTTTCCGGCTTATCGGCGATCGCCAGCACGACCTGAAGATGCGGCTTCTTGCTCTCGCGGCAGGCCACTTCGGCGGTTGCGACGTCGAGGCCCGCGCCGGAGAGCAGCGTGCGCACGGCGCGCGGCGAAAACCCGGCGTGGCGTTCTCCGTAGGGCGCCGTGATTTCACGCTGCCGGTGCTCGTCGAGGCACAAGAGGACGAGCCTGCCGCCCGGCCGGAGCACGCGTGCGCACTCCGCGAGCGCCCGCTTCGGTGATTCGGCGTACGTGAGCGTGTGGAACACGAGGACCGAGTCGAACGCCGCGTCGGGGAACGGCAGCTCGTGGACGTCCGCGACCTGGGCGCGCACGTGCGAGAACTTGGCGAGCCGCTCCGTCGCTTGTTCGATCATCCGCGCGTTCACGTCGATGCACGTGAGCGAGCGACAATACGGGGCGAGTGACACGGCGGCCGCGCCGTCGCCGGAGCCGACGTCGAGAACGTCGCCGAGACGAAGGAGCGCCGCGAGCCCGACGGCGAGCGACTGCCAGGTACGGCCCGGCGAGTAATATCGCTCGAGCTCGTCCGTCGCCGACTCGGGGAGACCGCCGCGTCGCTCGGCTTCGAGCTCCTCGAGCCGGGCCTGATCGCCTTCGAGGGTCGGATCGGCGGAGGTGGCCGCGTCGTCGAGGAGCGCGCGCGCCGTCCCCGGGAGCGTCTCCGTGGCGAGCGCGTAGAGCGACTGCGGACCTTTTCGTCGATCGCGCACGAAGCCCGCGTCACGAAGTCGTCCGAGGTGCGTCGAGACGCGCGACTGCGACATGCCGGTGACTCGCACCAGATCCGTCACGCAGAGCTCCCGTTCGCGCAGCAGCGCGCAGAGCCGGAGCCGGCTCTCGTCGCCGAGCAGGGTCAGCGTTTCGACGTAGTTCGAAAGGTTCACGTATCCCTGTATCCAGATGACCGGATATGATTGGCCGGAACCCCGGTTTCGTCAAGCGACGAAAAGCGCAGTGAGAAAGCACACTTAGCGACGCGCCGTCTACCTCGCAAGGGTGTCGGTCGCCTGCCGGCCGAGGGTCTAGTTCGACCGGGACCGTCGGCGAGCCGTCTTGCGATTCGGACGATAGCCGCCGCCCGGCGCGCCGCGGATATGGTCGCCCGAGGTTTGCTCGGTGTGCCGCGTGGCGCGGCGGCGTTGCATCGGGTCTTCTGCGATGCGCGGCGGACGCGTCGGGATGAGACAACCCGGGCCTTCGCCGATGAGATCCGTTCGCTTCGCCTGCACGAGCGCGTCGCGTACCGAGTACCAGTTCTCCGGTTTGAAGAATTGCAGGAGCGCGCGCTGGAGCCGTCGATCCTTCATCGACTTGGCGACGCGCACCGGGGTCATCGTCATGGGGTCGAGGCCGGTGTGATACATGCAGGCGGCGATATCGAACGGGCTCGGAATGAAGTCTTGCACCTGGTCGGGCGCGTAACCGTTCTTCTTCAGGAACACGGCGAGCTCGATCATCTCGTCGAGGCCGCTCCCGGGGTGGCTCGCGATGAAGTAAGGCACCAGGTGTTGCTTCTTGCCGGCCCGGTCCGACGCTTTCTGAAACTCGCGGTCGAACTCGAGAAAATCCGACGGACCCGGTTTCTTCATCAGCTCGAGCACGCCGGGGTCGGTGTGCTCCGGCGCGACTTTGAGAAGGCCGCCGACATGATGCTCGGCGAGCTCCTTCATGTAGGTCTTGTCGCGGCGCGCGAGATCCATGCGAATGCCGGAAGCGACGAAGACCTTCTTCACGCCGGGGACCTGGCGCGCCGAGCGCATCACGTCGACGAGCGGCCCGTGATCGGTGCCGAGGAGCTTGCACACGGTCGGGTGGACGCAGCTCTGTCGGCGGCAGATCGCCTCCACTTCGGGCTTCGTGCACTGCATCCGGTACATGTTCGCGGTCGGTCCCCCGATGTCGCTCACCACGCCGGAAAATCCCTTGTCCTTCGTCATGCGGCGAATTTCGCCGAGGACGCTCTCCTTGCTCCGGCTCTGGATGGCGCGGCCTTCGTGCGCGGTGATCGAGCAGAAAGTGCACCCGCCGAAGCAGCCGCGCATGATCTGCACGCTCGTTTTCACGACCTCGAACGCCGGAATGCGTTCGCTCCCGTACGAGGGGTGCGGCTTTCGCGTGAACGGTAAGCCGTACACGAGATCCATCTCCGCTTCGCTGAGCGGGAGCGCGGGTGGGTTCGCGACGATCGTTTCACGACCGTGCGGCTGGACGAGACGCTTGGCGTTCTTGGGGTTCGTTTCGCGATGGGCGAGCCGCGTCATCGTAGCGAACGCGACGGTGTCGGAAGCCACGGCTTCGTAGCTCGGGAGCTCGACCACGTCGGGGCCCGTCGGCGCCGCTTCGCTCGCGCCGAGCCGATACGCGACGCCGCGCATGTCGCGGAGCGCCCGCACCGCGTCGCCACGCGCGAGCCGCGCAGCCAGCTCGAGGATCCCGCGTTCCCCCATGCCGAACCCGACGAGGTCCGCTTTCGAGTCGAGCACGATGCTCCGCCGGACCGTGTCGCTCCAGTAGTCGTAGTGCGCGATGCGGCGGAGACTCGCTTCGACGCCGCCCGCGACGATCGGCACGCCGGGAAACGCTTCGCGCGCGCGTTGGCAATACGCGAGCGTCGCGCGATCCGGGCGCCGCCCGATGCGACCGCCCGGGCTGTACGCGTCGTCGTTGCGAACCTTCTTGTTCGCCGTGTAGTGATTGATCATCGAGTCCATGTTCCCCGCGCTCACGGCGAAGAACAGACGCGGGCGACCGAAGGCGCGAAACGGTTCGGCGCTCTTCCAGTCGGGCTGACTCAGGATCGCGACGCGATAGCCGGCGCCTTCGAGGAGCCGCCCGAGGAGGGCCATCGCGAAGCTCGGATGATCGACGTAGGCGTCTCCGCTGACGAACACCACGTCGACCTCGGCCCACCCCCGCGCGCGCACTTCCGCGGCCGTCATGGGCAACGGCCGCGAATCGCCCCGCGTCGTCGACACGTCGGCGCCGTCGAACGGAGCTCCGGATCGGACGACGGGGAGGCTACGCATCGGGCCCCGCCATACCCCAAGCCTCTGACCGTGTCGAAGTTCCCCGAAAAACGCCGCTCCGCGCGACGGGCTCCGACGATTTTATTGCGGCGCGGGTTGTTGCTGCATGCGCGCGCGGAGCTGTTTCAGCATGTCTTCGGTGACCCCCGGCGGCAGCTTCATGTTCGGCGGCAACGTCACGCCGGGGGGCAGCTTCATGTTCGGCGGGAGCGTCATTCCCGGCGGCAAGGCGATCCCGGACGGCATCGCCGGCATCGATCCCGGCGGCATCGCCGTCGGGAAACCGTTCGGCATGCCGAGGTGTTTGAACATTTGATCGAGGTCGAGAACGGGGTAGCTCGGCGGGAGCTGGAAGAGCGCGTCGGCGACCGGCTTGGCCTCGATCTTCGTCACTTCGAGGCTGCCGTCTTCGGTGCCGTCCTTCTTGTAGCCCACGAACTTGAGCGGCATGTGCTGGCCGTCGAAGAGCTGCCGCATCCACGCCTGATCCTCGTGAGCGCCGAGCGACGGTAAGTCGAGCCACGACACGCCCTCGGTCGATACGCACGCGATGCCGTGCTCGCCGTCGCTGCTCACGATGTTCCAGTCTTCACAGGAGCGTCCGGCGACGGTTTCCATCTTTCCGGTCTTGGTGATCGTCGGAGGTGTAGTCGGCTTCGACGGGGCCGCGGCCGCCGCGGGGTTCATATGCTTGAACTGATCGCCGAGCGCCGCGACGTCGAGCGAGACGACTTGCTTCTGCGTGTCCGAGACGATGTACACCTTCTTGTCGCCCGGGGTCGCGATGAGGTAGCTCTTGCCCATCTGCTGCCCGGCGGACATCCCCTCCGGAATGTCCATGCGGACCTTCCCCGCCTTGATGAGCAGGTTCAACGGCGGGATCGGCTTCGGATTCTCGGTCGACTTCGCGAGCACATCGATCTCGCCCTCGAAGTTGCCGAGCGGCGTCGCCGGGGTGGTCGCTGCCGCTTGAGCCGCGGCGGACGCGGCCGTGCCATCGGTGGGCGCGTCGCTCTTCTTGCAAGCGGGCAACGCGAGGACGACGAGGAATGGGGCGACGATTTTCGGATTCACCGGGCGAGCATACCCCGAAGGGAATCGCCGCCCGCTATTTCGTTGGATCGGACGCGGCGAGCACCGTGCGCGTTTGCGCGGCGCGAAATTCTTCGAGCGCGGCGCGCACGTCGCCGTACTTGTTGGCGAGAATCGCCGCCGCGAAGAGGGCCGCGTTGATGGCGCCCGGTTTCCCGATGGCCAAGGTGCCGACCGGAATTCCGGCGGGCATTTGCACCATCGAGAGGAGCGAATCGATGCCGTTCAACGCCTTGCTCTCCATGGGGACGCCGAGCACCGGGAGCCGGGTCTTGGCGGCAATGACGCCGGCCAGGTGCGCCGCGCCGCCGGCCGCCGCGATGACGACCTCGACGCCGCGTCCTTCGAGACCGCTCGCCCACTCGAACGCCGCGTCGGGAGTGCGATGGGCTGAACACACGCGCGCCTCGTTCCCGATGTGCAGCGAGTCGAGCGTCTCTTTCGTGTGGCGCATGGTCTCCCAGTCGCTCTTCGAGCCCATCACGATGCCGACCAGAACCTTCCCGTTTGCCGAGTCGCTCACTTGTTTCGCTCCTTACGCAGGGGACGTTCGCACCCGCACGGGCGGGTACGTGCATTCGACCTTTGGCGTCGATGGCGGGAGCTCTAAGCTAGCTTCGTGAACGGTGCAATGGCTACGACGGCCCTCAAAGCGACGCGCGCGGTCGCCGGTTTCACGACCGTCACGACCCTCGGCGCGCTTGCGGTCGCGGCGTGCGCTCCGGCCGTGTCGACGAAGCCGCCTTCGACGGTTCCGGCCGTCCTCGCCGCGGCGCCGAGCGCTCCGGCGTCCCCGGTGCTGCCGCCGCTCACGGCCGAGCAGACCGAGCTCGCGACGCGGCTCCGCGCCACGGTGACCCACCTTGCGACGGAAATCGGCGAGCGGAACCTCGGCGATTCGTGGAAGCTCGCGACGGCGACCGACGACCTGGCGCGCACCCTCGAGAAAATGGGCTACGAGGTGCGCCGTCAGGGCATTCCGATCGGCGACGACGTCGTGCAAAACCTCGAAGCGGCGAGCGGCGGAGGGAAGCACGGCGACGAGACGATCGTCGTGGGGGCGCACTACGACACCCGGACCGGGACGCCCGGCGCGGACGACGACGCGACCGGCGTGGCGGCGGTCATCGAGCTGGCGCGTGCATTCTACGGGAAAAAGACGAGCCGCGTCGTTCGCTTCGCGCTCTTTGCGAACGAAGAAGAGCCGTATTTCGCGACGCCCCAGATGGGCAGCGTCGTGTACGCGAAAGATCTCGTCGCACACGGCGTCACCGTCACCGGCATGCTCGCGCTGGAGAGCCTCGGCGTGTTTGCGACGACCCCCGGAAGTCAGGGCGCCCCCAAAAATAGCGCCGCGAAGTACCCGAATATCGGCGATTTCATCGCGATCGAGAGCAGCGACGCTTCGCGTCCGTTCTCGGATCGGGTCGCGGCGTCGCTTCGAAAAAACGGCGCGGTGCCGGTCGTCAGCGCGCCGTTCGACGATGAGCGCGCGCCCGCCAGCAGCGGCGATCAGTGGGTGTTCGACGAGCTCCACGTTCCGGCGGCGATGCTCACCGATACACGCGCCCTCCGCGACGCCGCGAATCACCAGGCCGGCGACGTGCCGGAACGGCTCGACTACGACCGCCTCGCGCGCGTCGTCTCGGCGCTCGAGGTCACGCTCGACGAGCTACTTGCTGAAGATTAGCGCGCCGGCGAGCGTGAGCGCTCCGGCGATCAAGCCGGCGACGATGTCGTCGAGCATGATGCCGAGGCCGGGCGGTTTCGCGTACTCGGCTTTGCCGACCGGGCCGGGCTTGGTGATGTCGAAGAACCGGAAAAGCACGATCGCGATCGCTTGCGGGACGACGCCGAAGTGACGGACGAACCCCATCGCGATGATCGTGCCCGCTACTTCGTCGACGACGACGCGCTGCGGATCTTCGACGCCGAGCACGGCGGCGACGCGATCGGACGCCCAGATCCCGATGCCCGACACGGCGAGGACGGCCGCGATGTGCGCCGGAACCGGCAATCGACACAGCAAGAGATGCAGCGGAATCGCGCCGATCGAGCCCACCGTTCCCGGCGCAATCTTCGACTCGCCGCAACCGAACCAGGTACCGATGACGAACGCGACCTTGTCGCTCGTCTTCATCGAAAAGGTCGAGTCTGCGCTAGCTGTTGACGACGGTGCACGACAGGGGCCTCACGATCCAGGCGGCGCGCTCGGTTTGCCAGCTGTTGCCGACGTCCCACCGCAAATTGATCTGGTCGAACTTGCCGACGAACTTCACGTGGCACGTGATGTCGAAACGGCCGAGTCGCTTCGTGGCGATCGTGGTCGGCGGTTCACGATGAAGCCGCATCGCGACGTCCGGCACCGCCCAGAGCCCGATCACCATGACCAGCAGATTTTCCGGCGAGGTGCGATACGGCTGGATGAGATTCGGGCCGTTGTCGTCCACCGGCGCGTTCGGCTCCGCCGGCCACGGCAACTTGTCGCCGGAGAACTGGCAGTGCGCGCCGTCGACGGATTCCGCGCTCGCGCACGCGAGGCGCGTCGAGTCCGCGGTGATGACGGTGACGCGCACGTCGCCCTCGGCGTTCAGCGCCCACTTCGAGGAGTCGGTGTGGACGTCCTCCGGCGGCGCGAGATCGCGGATGACCCAGTTGTTGAACACCGGATTGCCCATGACTCCGAGGCCGACGAGCAGCGCGACGGCCAGCCACAGCCGTCCCGAAAAGAGGGACGGCTCATCGCTCGTCGTCCCCGGACGCGGCCGCGGCGGAATGGGTTTCTTGGCCTCACTCATCGCGCGCTCTGATACCTCAATTGTGGCCACCCTGTCACGCAGGCCCGCACTCGGCGCTCGAATCCGGCGAAAGTCGGTTCAACGGCAGTCTTTGAAGGCTTGACCCTTCAAGGCATCGGCGAGCCGTCGATGACCCTCCGGACCGAAGTGGATGCCGTCGTGGAAGGGCGGTTCGAGCCTCGCGCAGAGCCGTTCGGGGTCGCCGCACGAGAGCAGCGGCGTCGGATCGACGGCCACGTCGATCTTCCCCGCGTCGCGCTCGCCGAAGATCCATTGGTTCACCCGGACGGTCGCCGCGTGCCGCGACGGATTGTAGTATCGCGTGAAGCCGCCCCACGGCGCGATGCCGATCGCCACGACGCGCACGCCGCGAACTCGCGCCGCGCCGTACATCTCGCCGAGGTCCGACTCGATTTTCGTCGGCGTGCGACCCGCGGTGAGATCGCTGTACACGTCGTTCACGCCGCCGAAGACGATGACGTCCGTGTATTTCGGTTTTCCGTCGCCTTCGCCGAACACGTCGCGTTCGAAGCGGCGGCGCATCTGATTCACCATCTCGCCGCCCTTGCCGTAGCTGTCGAACCGGCTCTCGGGGCACAGTTCCTTCAAGTCGGCGAGATAGAGCCCGCCGTGCGAGCGCGGATCGGTGAGCGAGTCGCCCATCGCGGCGACGACGTAGACGATTTTATGGTTTGTTGGTGCGGATTTGGGGTCGTCGGTCCCCGACGGCGCGTCCGCCCGCGCTCCACGCAGCGTCGCGAGCGACACGGCGCCGCCCACGACGAACGCCGCAAAGCGCGACGCAGCCTTCATGCGCGCATCTGTTTGACGGCTTCGCCCACCTTCTTGCCGTCGGCGGCGATTCCGGCGGCCTTCAGCGCCTTCATGGCGATGCCCGTCGCTTGACCGTCGTTCCCGGCGGCGCGAATCGCGTCGCGACTTTCCGCGAGCG
>Ga0265320_10000465_pt1 | contig 31733 bp, 30 predicted proteins | sample 4827metaG_FD_202087 | JGI IMG/M metagenome (GOLD analysis project Ga0265320, IMG submission 202087) | Rhizosphere microbial communities from Carex aquatilis grown in University of Washington, Seatle, WA, United States - 4-8-27 metaG | ecosystem: Host-associated > Plants > Roots > Rhizosphere >... | reverse complement strand
GCCGACACCCCCCGGGCGCTGGCGATGAAATTAGCATCGGTTGCCAATGATGACACCCAACGGGCCCGTCTGGCCGCCGGGGCGATCGAGACCCGTCGCCAGAATTTTTCCTCCGCTGCTTTGCTGGATAAATACCGCCATATCCTGAATTTTTAAGAGAAATTCACGAATGCTGGCCGGATGTAAAACGAGCGCAGGTATTTTATTAAATTTGTGGAAGCGATTAATTCCAATCGATGTAAGGTGGTGTTTGTGACTCCCACATTTGGCCACAGTGCCAGCGGGCCGGAAACCTACGCACGGTATTTGTGGGAGGCTTTTAGCATGGATCCGGCGATTGAATTTCACCTGGTGGCGCCGGAGTTGCCCGGGACCCACCCCCGCTGGCACGCTTCCGGCCGCGGCGCCCATTCCCTGGATTTGTATCGGAGAGTTGCGCACACCGCCTTGCAGACGGCCAGAGAAATTGGCGCACCCGGCACAAAGGTGATTATGCATGCCAATAATTCAAATCTTCATGCTTCCTTGCTTCACTATGACTGTCCGCTCTGGGGTCAGGTGAATGACTATGAAAATGCCGACTGGTGGCGGCGGGCGGGGGAGACGATACGCCGCGCGGGCTGGCGCCGCTTTCTGGCGTTGGGCCGACGGCGTTGGCTGGAGCGGCGCTTTCTCGCCCGGCAAGATTTGTCACTATGCAATTCTGAATTCACGCGCCAGAAAATTTTGACGGAATACCACCCGCCCCATCCGGAGCGCATCATTACCCTGCACAAAGGCGTCGACCTCGACTATTTCCAGCGGCCCGCGCCCTTGCCGGATGACCCGCTACAGCGTCCAGCCCATGCGCGGCGGTTTGTCTTTGTCGGGAGCGACATCATTCGCAAGGGTCTCGATGTGCTCCTGGCAGCGGTCGGGAAACTGCCCCCGGATTTTGACTGGCATCTTACGGTGGTGGGCGCGACGCGCGAGCAAGTTGCCGCCGCATTCCCTGGTTTGTCGTGGGCGGCGGTTGAGCAGCGGGTGGTTTTTGCCGGGGCGCGGGAAAAAGATGAGCTGCGGCGGATTCTTTGGCGATCCGATGTGTTTGTTTTGCCCTCCCGTGCGGAGGCGCTGGGGGTGGCGTTGCTGGAAGCGCTGGCGGCCGGACTGCCCGTCATCGCCACCCGGGTCGGCGGCATACCGGAAATCATGCAAACTACTTCCGCCGGAATACTGATCGAGCCGGGCGACGCCGCCGCGCTCACCGGGGCCCTGCGGAGCATCCAACTCTGGCCGGCAGGAACCATCCCTGAAACTATGCAGAAAATCCTCGATTATTTTTCCACCCGCTCCATGATTGCGCGCCTGCGCGAGCTTTATCTGCGGTCGGTCTGACTGCACTGCGTAAACACCCCATGCTCTCCATCGTTGTCCCGACTTATCGTGAAGCGGAAAACATCCATCCGCTGGTGCAACGGATTCGCGCCGCGCTCGACCCGCTGGGGGGGTATGAAATAGTTTTTGTGGATGACAACAGCAATGATGGCACGGAGGCGCGGGTGGATGAAGTGCGCCAGGCCGGCGCGCCCGTGCGCCTGATTGTGCGCAAGCACGAGCGCGGGCTGAGCAGCGCCGTGATGCGCGGATTTCGCGAAGCCCGGGGCGATTTGCTGCTATGCATGGATGCGGACATGAGTCATCCGCCCGAAGCCATTCCCATGATGTTGCGGGCCTTGGAGCAAAATAATGCCGATTTGGTCGTCGGCAGCCGTTATGTGCCCGGGGGCGAGGTGGAAAAAGGGTGGGGCGCGTATCGCTGGCTCAACAGTCTGGTGGCTTTGTGGCTGGCCCGTCCGCTTTCCCGCGTGCGTGATTCGGGCGCCGGATTTTTTCTCGTGCCGCGCCGAATTTTCGAACAGGGCGACAATTTGAACCCCATTGGTTATAAGACTCTGCTCGAAATCAGCGTTAAATGTCCGTGCCGGAACGTGGTCGAAGTGCCGATCCAGTTTGCCGACCGCAAGTTCGGCGAGAGCAAACTCAGCCTGCGGGAACAAATCCTCTACCTGCTTCACCTTAAGCGCCTCTACGATTACCGTTTTCCGCGTGCGACATTTGTCACCCAGTATTGCGCCATCGGCTTGACTGCGGCGCTGTTGAATCTGCTGGTGCTGGCGCTGCTGCGCGCCGCTGGATTGCCATTTGGGTTGGCCGATGCGCTGGCCATTGCGGCGGGCGTGAGTTGGAGTTTTTGGCCCAACCGCTGGCTTACCTTTGATTTAATGGAACAACATCCCGCGGGGCCCCAATACCTGCGCTATCTTGGACGGACTGCGGTGGGGCTAATCATCAATTGGCTGGTTGCGACGGGCTTGGTGAATCACGTGGGAGGATTCGGCGGCCATGAATTTCTGGCGGCGATGGCCGGTATTGCGGCGGGCGGACTATTTAACTTTTTGCTACTGGTAGGAAAATTCTGCAGGCCCGCGGTTTTGCCGGGAAAATGAGATTGTCTTTGGCCCTGGTTTTAGGTTAACTGCGCTCCCACACTTTTCAGTTTCCCCATGGATTTTTTCTCCGGTTCGGCGTCGCCCAGTCAACTTGGCAAAGTTGACCGCTGGATTGTGCGCTATTTAATGGTTTGCTCGGTGATTTTTGCCGCCACCTATATTGGGCAATATTGCTACCGCTGGTATGCCGGAGTGGGAGATGCCACCATGCTGATGGCGGGCATCCTGTTGCTCAAGGCAATCAGTTTGCCGGCTCCGCACGGCGGTTACCGCGGACGAGCCGCCTTGATTTTGTCCCTGCTATTTGTGGTGGCGTTATTCAACTCGACTCTATCCTGGGATCAAATGGAAAGCTCCCTGCGATGGGTATTGTGGATGGGTATTGTCTTTTGTTTTTCCCGGGTGGTCGGGGCCAGCGACGGCACTTGGATGGAGGTCATAATCCAACGGCTGCCCCAGATGTTTACCTTCTTGTATGTGACCGTGGTCATTAGCGGCCACTATTCGCAGGATAACAACAGCCTGCGCTTTGCCCTACACTTGTCGGGGTTGTATGGCAATCTCGTGCTCGCGACCGGTTTATTTTCCAACAAGCTATGGCAGCGTGTTTTGTGGTGTTCCGTGGGCTTGGTTGCCATCTTTTTCTCCGGGGCGGGCGGGGCCTTGTTTACCATTCCCATCATGTTCGTTCCGTATATTCTCTACAGCGCGAGCAGCATGCCTGTGAAGGGAATTGCCGTCGCGGGTCTGCTAATGTTTGGCGGGTTGTTTTTCTTCGAATCACAATTGTTTAGCCGGTTTCTTGACATCAAACTGAGCATCACCCCGGCGGAGGAGGGCAGTTATTCCGGGCTGGATCGTCTGGAACGCTCGAAGGATGCGCGCTTGCAGCTCGTCCAGTATGGCCTGCAACTGGCGGAGCAGAATCCGCTCGGCACCGGGTTGGGGCACACCTATAAGCAAATGATCTCCGGTGAAATGGGGGTGGACCACGTGCATAATGGAACCCTCACGATGATTATTGAGTTGGGCTTTCCCTGTTTTACCGTGGTGGCCTGTTTACTGCTCTGGATTTTTGTCTCAATTTTTCAAGCGAACCAACTCAGCCACCAAATCAAGGCGTTTTATTTCACCTATTTTTTTACGATTTTCGGCCGTTCGCTGTCCGAAAATTACACGCCGTTCGATTTGGGCAATTTTTTTAATTTCATTTTCCTGATTTTCACCGTCAGTTTGTTCCTCTATCAGCATTCGTCCGCGCCCGCGCAACCCAGGATGGGCCGTCCGGAATACCGCCCCGGCCAAATGATGCCGCCCCCGCGTTGGGCCATGCCACCGGGGGCCCGCCCGCCGTCCCGGCCCATGCCGGTCCATTAATCGTGTGAATGGAGTTTACTGCTCCAACTCCCGGCCATTGCCGTTCCGGCCGGGCACCCCGAACTAGTTAATCATGAGTGTGATACCCGAGGCGTCCGCGCGCCCCCGCATCCTCTTTCTGTCCATCAATGATGGGTCGGATACGAGGATTAACAAGGAAATGGCGACGCTCAGCCGAAAATATGCCATTGATTACGTCGGCATTTCCCCGCATGGCAATCCGCCGTTTTTCGCCAGTCTCGTGCGGCGTTTTGTATTAATCAAAGGCCGCAGCCGTTCGCCGATAACTTTGGCCAAGTTGTGCTGGCGCGTGCTGGCCCTGCGCTGGCAGAATCGTTATGACTCCGTGCATGTCATCAATGAAGACCTCTACTTGATTTTGATGCCCTGGTTGTTCGGTCTGCCGGTGGTGCTTGATGTGTTTGATTCCAGCTTCCTCAAATGGCGCATGCCGCGTTGGGTAACCTGGCTGGGCCAACGCCTCAGTTATGCCCTGCCGACAAAAATCATCGTCACCGATGACGAACGGGCGGCCCTGATGCCGTGTTTTGCCCAAGCCAAGCTGGTGGTCATTCCCAATTACCCCTTTCGTTACGATGGCCCCTTCTATGCCCGCGAGCCGGCGGTGGTTCGCATCCTTTACGCTGGCTCGCTGCTCGCGCGTCGCGGCACGCATTTTCTGGAACGGCTGCTCGCCGCGGCACCCGACGTGCGGGTGGTCATGGCGGGCTGGATTCGCGACGAGCCGACGCACGCGTTGGCGAAAAACCCACGCGTCGAGTGGAAGGGATTGCTCCCCCAGCGGGAGAGCATCGCACAGGCAACCCGCTGTGATTTCATTCTCTGCCACTACGAGCCGTTGAACTTGAACAACATCTACGCCAGCCCCAACAAAATATATGACGCGATTCAAGCGGGGGCCGCCATCATCATCAACCCTGAGGCGCGCATCTCCCGCTTTGTGCGCGAGCAGAATCTCGGGGTGGTGCTCGACGCCTACGAGCCGGCTGATTTCACCGCGGTCGCCGAGTCGCTGCGTCAGTTCAAGGCTCACTATCAGCCGAATACCGCACTGCGTGACCAGTTTTTGTGGGAGAATGTCGAAGGCCGGCTGATGGAGGCGCACACCACCCGCAACGGATGAAAAAACTCGTAATCAAGCAAGTGTTGCCCAATCGGGAAATTATCCATTTCGCCGAGGCGGGCAAAATTATCGGCAGCCGCTTCAATCAAATTTTTGTCGAGGAACAGGGAGTCGCCAGAACCATTGTTCTGCCGCGGCGTTGGTGGGAGTGGGGGCCGGGATCCTGCCGCCTTTTGCGCCGGGCGTTGCGGCTGGATAAATGTAATGTGTTTCCGGTGGGCCAAAATTTGGTGATCATCCGTGGCGGCATGGTCTATCACCATGAATTCGGATATGCCGGCCTGCGGCCAGTGCTTCGACTGCGCAATTGCCGCAACGTTCTCCACCAATCCATCACCGCCACCCCGGACGGCAGCATCTATTTTGGCGAATATGGCGCGAATCGCGAGCGTCGAGCGGTTCCCGTCCATCGGAGCGTCGATGGCGGGATGAGTTGGGCGACGGTTTACGAGTTTATGCCGGGCGAAATCAAGCATGTCCATGGTTGCTATTACGATCGCCACGAGGACTCGGTTTGGGTGTGCACCGGCGATTTTGCGGGCGAGAACCGCATTCTGCGGGCCAATCGCGATTTTTCCCGGGTGGAACAGATTGGCGACGGGTCACAAAAATTTCGCACCTGCAACTTTTTCTTCACGCCCAATCGTGTTTATTGGCTGATGGACAGCCAACTGGAAACTTCCCACGTGGTTGCCTTTGACCGAGCCACCCGTCAGATCACGATTGGCGAGGCGCTACCCGGGCCGGTTTGGTATGTCAAAGAGTTGGCGGATGGCTATTATCTCGCCGGCACCGCCCAGGAAATTGGGCCGGGCGTGCGGGACAAATTTGCCCACTTGCTGGTTTCGCGCGATTTGGCGCATTGGGAGGATTTGCATCTTTTCTCCCATGATGGCTGGCCCATGCGTTTTTTTAAATTTGGCGTGATGGGTTTTGCCGACGGGGTGCAGGACTCCAGCAACTTTCCCATGTTTTTCGAAGCGATTGAAGGTTTGGACGGATGCGCCGCCTGGTGCAAAATTGCGGATCACGATGAGTCATAAGGTGCAAACATTTTGGCCTAAAATCATCCAACACCAGGAGGAGCTGCGCGCGCATCCGTTTATGCCTCTGGTTGGATTGTGCGGATTGGAAACGGAGTTTGGCTTAGCCCCTTTGGCTGGGAAGGACCGAAACCTAGAAGGACCGGCCAATATTCCCTCGATCGGCAAGTTGGCGGATTTGACCGGGACGGATTTGCTGGAGATGAGGCGGGCCTGCTACGCGCGGGATCCTATGGATGCGGTGCGTCCCTGGGCCGAAAAACTTCTGCGCTATGCGGAAGTCAAGTTTCCTGATGTCACGAATCTCCCTGAATCGCTGCGCGCAACCGCGTTTGCCGCCAATATGCTCGCGGCATTCTTTATCGATTATTACGCAAGCACCGGAGACAGCCGTTATTTGAATGCCACCCTCAAACTGCTCGATTATCTGGAGGCTGGCGTGGGTCGTTGCGGCACCGGCCCGGGGCTTTCACGCTTGGCGGCGCAAACGCTTCGCCTGCGGAGCCGTTTGCTGGCGGAATCCGCAGTGAGGAAACTGTAAATGAAAACCCATCGCGTGGCGGTTTTTTCGCCCAATCCCTGCAGTTTGTATACCACAACTGTATGTGAGCTATTGCTGCGTCAGGGTGTCTTCATCACCGGCATTTTCGTCCGTCGTTTTACCTGGGCTCGTTTTCGCCAGGAATTTAGGCGAGATGGTTCGAGATTGCTGAGAAAAATTTGGACCAAGCTCGTGTTGCGGGAGCGCGCCTACGCGGCGGATGAGGCTGATAACATTGTCGCCTTTCGTCGGGCCCAACACCTCAGCGCCAGCAGCGTTGCCGATTTGCACCGCCAGCATGGGGTCAAAATTATATCCTGCGCGACGTTGAACGATGCCGTGGTGGAAAATCAGTTGCGCGAAAATCCGCCCGACCTCGTGGTGTTTACCGGCGGCGGGATAGTCCGGCCCAACATCCTCGCCGTGGCCGGCGCGGGCGTCGTCAATTGTCACAGCGGCATCTTGCCCGAGTATCGCGGCATGGACGTGGTGGAGTGGGCGTTGCTCAAAGGCGAACGCGACCAACTTGGCTGCACGGTGCATTTCATGGATCAGGGATTGGACACTGGCGACATTCTTCGCGTCGAAAAGATTCGTGTCATTCCCGGAGATACGCTCACCCGCCTACGCGGAAGGATTGAGTCGCGCATGCCGGAAGCGATTGTGGGTGCCGCCATCGACTATCTTGAAGGCAAACGTCCGCGCACACCTCAAGCGCCCAACGCCGGACGGCAATATTTTATCATGCACCCCGCCTTGCGCGCCCGCGCGGAAGCCAAACTTCGCACTCCCCCGGCCGGACCGGCCAACTAGCAATGCCCAAGAAAAAAATCGCCCTCGTCGCCGGCACCCGCCCCGAGGTGATCAAACTCGCGCCGGTCTATTTTGCGTTGCGCCAAAGCGCGACACTGGATCCCGTGCTGCTTTCAACCGGACAGCATCGAGAAATGCTCGACCAAACTTTGGCGGGTTTTGGGCTTAAGCCGGATATTGAATTGAACCTCATGCAGCCGGGGCAAACGCTGCCTGATTTAACCGCCCGCGTCATCACGCATTTGTCCGCCACCTTGCGGGAATTGCGTCCCGCGGCTCTGCTCACGCAGGGGGACACGACCACCGTACTGGGCGCGTCGCTGGCGGCATTTTATGAGCGCATACCGCTTGGCCATGTCGAGGCAGGGTTGCGTACGGGCAATTTTGACGCGCCCTGGCCCGAGGAAATGAACCGCCGCCTGGCCGATCCAATTTCCCGCTGGTGTTTTGCGCCGACAGCGTGGAGTGCCGCCAATTTGCGCGCCGAAAACATTGCGGAAAAGAGCATCCATATCACCGGCAACACGGTGGTGGATGCGCTATTGTGGGTGCGGGAGAAATTGCGGCGCAATCCTCCTTCAGCCGGACAAGTCGCGGCCTGTTGCTCGATTCCCGAAGATTTTTCGAAGCGGTTTCTCCAGGAAGCGGGTGCGCGATACGTGCTCATTACCGGCCATCGGCGCGAGTCATTTGGCCAGGGCTTTGAAAATATTTGCCGGGCGATTGCCGATCTTGCGCGCCTTTACCCCGAGGTGGGGCTGTTGTATCCGGTGCATCTCAACCCTCATGTGCAAGAGCCGGTACGCCGGCTGCTGGGGAACAATCCCCGGGTGGCGCTCGTGCCGCCGGTTGGCTATGAAGATTTTATCTGGCTGATGGATCGCTGCCATTTTGTGCTCAGCGATTCCGGCGGCGTCCAGGAGGAAGCGCCCAGCCTGGGCAAACCGGTGCTGGTCATGCGGGAGACGACCGAGCGGCCGGAAGGCGTGGAGGCCGGCACCTGCCGGCTGGTCGGCACCGACCCGGCGCGCATTCTGGCCGAATCGGCGCGGCTACTGGATAATTCCGTGGAATACTCCCGGCGCGCGCAGCTCAAAAATCCCTACGGCGACGGCCAGGCCGGGGCGCGTATATGCGAAATTTTGGAAAAATCACTCGGTTAATTTTTTTACCATGAGCTACGACATTTGTGTTTTGGGACTCGGCTACATCGGTTTGCCCACCGCCTCCATCTTTGCCTCGAAAGGCAAAAAAGTTCTGGGCGTCGACGTGGTGCCCGCGGTGGTCGAGACCATCAATGCGGGCAAAATCCATATCGTCGAGCCTGACCTCGATGGGTTGGTGCGCGCCGCCGTGCGCAGCGGTAATCTGCGCGCCGCCGACCGGCCTGCGCTGGCCGCCAATTATGTCATCGCCGTCCCGACGCCTTTTCACCAGGGGCCGGAAGGGAAAAAAACGCCCGATTTATCTTTTGTCGAGCAGGCGACGCGCGCTCTGGCGGCGGTGGTTCCTGCGGGGGCGCTCATCATTCTGGAGTCCACCAGTCCGGTCGGCACGACGGAAAAAGTGCGCGACTGGCTGCTGGAAGAGTTGCACCGGACCCGCCCAGGAGAAGCAACGGCGCTCGGTGCCTCCTTGCTCTTTGTCCATTGTCCCGAACGCATATTGCCAGGGCAAATGCTCAAGGAGCTGGTGGCAAACGACCGCATTGCGGGCGGTTTGACCCGCGAGGCCGCCGCGGCGGCGATGAAACTCTACCGCGTATTTTGCACCGGGGAGATTTTTCTGACCGACGCGCGCACCGCTGAACTGGCCAAACTCACGGAAAATTCATTCCGCGACGTAAATATTGCCTTCGCCAATGAGCTTTCGCTGATTTGCGAAAAACTGCGCATTGATGTCTGGGAACTCATTCGACTGGCCAACCGACACCCGCGGGTGAAAATCCTCCAGCCCGGTCCCGGCGTCGGCGGCCATTGCATCGCGGTCGATCCCTGGTTCATCGTCGATGCCGCGCCGGACGAGGCCCGCTTGATCCGTACGGCCCGCGAAGTCAATGATGGCAAGCCCGCCCGCGTCCTCGATTGGATTAAGCGTGCCTCCGCACCATTTCCTCAGCCGGTGATCGCGTGCCTTGGTTTGGCCTTCAAGGCGGATGTGGACGATTTGCGCGAAAGTCCGGCCATCGGCATTGTCGAGGCTTTGGCCCGGGATTTTTCCGGCGAAATACTGGCAGTGGAACCGCACATCAAGGCATTGCCCGCGGCGTTGGCCGTCGGCGGCAGAGTCCAGTTGACGGACGCCGACAGTGCCTTGGCGCGCGCCCAAGTCGTCGTGCTCTTGGTCAATCATCGGGCATTCAAGGAAATTGATCGGCGGAAAATCGAAGGCAAGGCGGTCATCGACACGCGCGGATTCTGGCAATGAATTTGTTTCGCAAAGAACGACTCATCTTCAAGTTTCTTGGGCCCCGCTGGGTGGCTTTTCGGTTGCGCTACGCGATGGAACGGCGATTTGGCGCACTAAGACGCCGTTCGCCATGCGTAAAATGGGATGAAATCAACGTTAAGCCAAACATGCCTGAATGGCTGGGTGCCGCAAACTTTCCAGCGTCGGCGCAAGGGTGGGGCAACCGGTGTGTGACCGAAGCTGACGGCATTGCGCTGGGTGAATTTGTGCTTTTCTCCCACCACCAAGCCTATCTGGGTTGTCCCCCGGATTGGCGGCGCAACCCACTGGGCGGGCAGTCCACGCCTCGCGGCGTGCACTGGTCGGAATTGGGCGATTTTGATTTTGGCGACATCAAGGCCATTTGGGAGGCAAGCCGCTTTGGCTGGGCCTTCACGCTGGCCCGCGCCCATGCCCGCACCGGCGAGGCCCGACTCGCGCAGCTTTTTTGGAAATTGTTTGAAGATTGGTGCGCGAAAAACCCTCCTAATGAAGGCGTCAATTGGAAATGCGGCCAAGAGTCCACCTTTCGACTGATGGCGGCCACCTTCGCCATGGCTCAATTTGGCCGCGGGCCGGAGTTGACGCCAGAAAGGTTGCGGCTGTGGTCGCGCTTCGTCACTGCCACCGGCAGGCGCATCCACGCGAATTTGGACTACGCGCTCAGCCAGTCGAACAACCACGGCATCAGCGAATGTATTGGGCTGATAACCGCCAGCCTGCTGTCCGTGGCAACCGCGGAAACCCGCGCTTGGCGAGAGGCGGGCTTCGCCCATCTGATTGGGCAACTGGACGAACTGGTGTATGCGGACGGCGGATTTTCCCAACATTCGCTGATTTACCACCGAGTCTTGTTGCATGATTTGCTTTGGTTAATTGCGCTGCTACGCAGGGCGGGGGAGGCACCCCCGGATTGGCTGATCGCCAAAGCGCGGTCCGCCCGAGATTTTTTATTCGGCCTGGTTGATGCAAATTCGGGTCGCGGTCCACTCTATGGCGCGAATGATGGCGCGAATGTGCTGCCCTTGGATGAGTGCGCCTTTGATGATATGCGTGGAGTGATTCAGGCGGCATTTGTGCTGCTCGACCGGGTGCGTGCCTACCCGTCCGGTGCCTGGGATGAAGCGGCATTTTGGCTGAATGCGTCGGACCCGGCGGAGTTGCCCATGCGCGCGGCCGAAAAAATCGTCGAACGTTGGCACGCGCCGGTGAGTGGTTGTTTGCTATGGCGATCGGCCGATGCGAAACTCTTTTTGCGCTGTCCCACGCGGTTTCGCCACCGGCCTGGCCAGGCGGACATGCTGCATGTTGATGTCTGGTGGCGCGGGCAGCCGGTGGCGCACGATTCCGGCACTTATTCCAATAACATGCCGCCCCCGCTGGGTGGCGCGTTCGGGCAAGCCGCCGCACACAATGTCCCGATGCTCATCGGCCGGGAACCGTTGGAAAAAATCGGCCGGTTTTTATATCTGCCCTGGCCAAGTGGAACCGCAGAATGGTCGGAGACGGATCAGTGTTTTCGCGCCACCCATCAAGGATATGGGGCAGACGCGCAGATAACCCGCGAAATCTCATCGCCGCAGCCCGGTGTATTTCACATCACTGATAAAATTGTTTTGCGTCAACCCGGCGGTGTGCGCTTGCACTGGCTGCTGGCCGACGCCCAGTGGAAGCTCGATGCAGCCGCCCGCACGATTACCACCGAATTCAACGGGGCACCTTTTGTCATTTCCTGGAGCGCATCCCTGACCGCCCGCTCCGCCAGCCTGGTGCGCGCGGATCGCGCTTCGGCTCGCGGATGGTGGTCTCGGCATTATCTGGCGGTGGAAGCGGCGGTGTCATTTGAGCTGCTCTTTGACGTGACGGAACACCTGGAAGTGGTCACACGGTTTTCACCCGCGGGCGCCTGAGCGATGCACGTTTTGTATTTCCACCAGTATTTCAACACCCCGCGCGGCGCGGGCGGCATCAGGTCCTATGAATTTGCGCGTCAACTGATCGCGCGCGGCCACCGGGTCACCATGGTCTGTGTAATCGACGACACCGATCCGCTCGACTTGCCCGGATTGCCGGGCGACACGGTGCGGCGTGGTGTCATCGACGGCATTGACGTCATTCAGTTGCGACTCACCTATTCCAACTTTCAAAGTTTGCCGCAACGCGCCAGAATCTTTTTCCGCTATGCGGCGCGCGGCATCGGTTTGGCTTTGAAGCTTGATTACGATCTGGTCTTTGCCACGAGCACGCCGCTGACGGCGGGGCTGCCGGGCATTTTTGCGCGCACCTTGCGGGGCAAACCCTTTGTGTTTGAAGTGAGGGATTTGTGGCCTGAACTGCCCAAGGCGATGGGAGTGGTGAAAAATCCGCTCGTGCTGGCGGGAATGAGCGCTTTGGAATGGCTGAGTTATCGCACCGCGTCGGCCTGCATCGGGCTGTCGCCGGGCATTGGCGAGGGCATCGCGCGGCGCAGCCGACAAAGCCTGCCCATCGCGGTTATCCCCAACGCGGCGGATTTGGATCTGTTCCATCCGGGCCAGCGCAAGGAATTGCGGCTCCCAGGCATCAAACCCAATGACTTCGTGGCTGTGTTTACCGGCGCGCATGGGCTGGCCAATGGTTTGGATGCCGTGCTTGACGCCGCCGCCGAGTTGAAGCGCCGCGGACGGACGGACATTGTTTTGGCCCTCATCGGCGAGGGAAAACAGAAACCAAAATTGGTCGAACGCGCCCGCTGCGAAGGTCTCGACAATTGCCGTTTTTTTGGACTCATGCCCAAGCGTGAGCTTAATGACATCATCAGTTGCGCCGACGCGGGCCTGATGATTTTGGCCAACGTGCCCGCGTTTTATTATGGCACGTCGCCCAACAAATTTTTCGATTATCTCTCGGCGGGTTTGCCGGTCATCAACAATTATCCCGGCTGGCTGGCGGAGATGATTCAAGCCCACCATTGCGGGCTGGCCATCCCGCCCGGCGACGCGGTGGCATTGGCCGATGCCCTGTGCCAGTTGGCCGACCAACCCGCGCTGCGGCAAGAGTTTGGCCGAAATGCGCGACGCTTGGCCGAAGCCAAATTTGCGCGCGCCAAGATGGCGGACAAATTTGTAAACTGGCTTGAAGCGGTGCAGCAGCACCGCGCACCCGCCGGGTTGCAGCGGTTTGAGTAGCGGGCGAAGGCCTGATTATTCTCCAAATAAACGATAATAGACATGCGGACGCCGCCAACGGATCAGCCGCTTCATGCCGGGAATCGTCCGGATCCGCGCGGGCACACGGATGACGGGAAAGCCCATTTCCTCCTTGAATTTGCCCAGCGCGGTATCTTCGCGAGAATGCAACCCATAAACCACTTCGCGAATGGAGCCGGAGCGCCGGCAGATTTGCATCAGCTCGAAGACGAGGCCGGTTCCAATGTTCGTGGGCAGCGCTTCCGTGGCCAGCACCACGCTGTCAATATACGCAGTGCCATTAACCGCGGTGGCGGTCAGGTAACCGCCAAGGGTATCATTGATTCGACCAGCCAGCGTGACCCGCAAATCGGGCCGGATTTCCTGCTGCATCAGCGCATCAAATTCAGCGCGGTTCAGGGGTGTGCCGAACCCTGTTCGTTTCACGGCCGAAAGATGGGCCAAATATCCCGCCTCCCCCAGCGCCGCCGGCTCAAGAATTTCGATGATTTCAACTTGGCGCTGGCAACCGCGCAACTGATTGCGCCTTTTCGAGGGCAGGGTCGCCATGTCATAGTCGGCCACCTTTTGATTCAAATGCACTGGCATGTGGGAATTGGCGGCAAATTCGTCGCGCAGCGAAGTGCGGAAGCCCCAACACCAGGGAGTGGGCCAAGTGGCTTCCGCCGGCTCCTGCCGCGCCATCCAGTGGATGCATTGGTAGAATCCCCAACGAACCATCTCCCAATGGCGACCGCCCCGCGCGATTACTTTGGCGCCGCGCTCCCGACGCCAGCGGGCCAGTTCCTCCTCCGTCAGCGATTTCAAGATAGTGGAGGAAGCAGGCTTGGTCGACAGGTCAGACATATTAGTCTCAATCGGGTGGGTGAACACCGCGGCAGCGTTACTAGACGGGATTATTTGCCTGACCCGCCAAATGCAGGCAATGTCAATCTTTCGCCCGCCCCGGCAACATCTACATGAATCTTTATCGCCAAGGCGGCAAGCGCCTCTTTGACCTGGCAATTGTCGTGCTGGCCGCGCCGGTTTGGCTGCCCTTGACGTTCGTGGTGTGGCTGCTCGTGCGGGGCAAACTTGGGGCACCTGCTTTTTTCCATCAGCCACGTCCGGGCTGGCGCGGAGAAGTTTTTGAAATATGGAAGTTTCGCACCATGACCGATGCGCGCGACACCCACGGCAATCTTTTGCCCGACTTGGAACGCCTCACGCCCTTTGGCCGCTGGTTGCGCCGCACCTCCCTCGACGAATTACCCGAATTATTCAATGTGTTGCGCGGCGACATGAGTCTCGTCGGCCCGCGCCCGCTTTTGATCCGCTACCTGCCGCGGTATTCACCGGAACAAGCCCGCCGCCACGACGTGCGGCCGGGCATCACCGGCCTGGCCCAAATCAAGGGCCGTAACGATATCACCTGGGAGGAAAAATTCCGATTGGACGTGTGGTATGTCGATCACCTGACCTGCTGGCTGGATATTAAGATTTTGTTTCTGACGATGGGAAAGGTGCTCGTGCGCGAAGGGGTGGTTGAACCCGCCACGGGCATCCATCAGGAATTTATGGGCGGTGCGCGAACTGACACCGAAAAGTCGCCGGAATAATCGCGCAAGTTTTCAGCGATTTGGTCGATAAATCTGCTTTCACGACAATGTTTTGGGACGACATCATTGATTCAAGCGATCCCCGCTGGGTGGATACGTTGCGCCGATTTCCCCGGCATGATTTTCACCATTTGCCGGGCTATGTTGCCCTCGAAGCGGAACGCCGCGGGGCCAAAGCCATCGCTTACGCACTGCAATGCGACCAAGGCGCATTTTTAGTCCCCTTGCTTGAATCTCCGGTGCCATTGACCCTGCAACCCGCGGGCATTTCGCCAGGAGACGCCCTCGCCCCGTATGGCTACGCCGGCCCGCTGGTGGTGGCCAACGGCGATGAAGATCAGCGTAACAAATTTGTCTCGCTGGCCTTGGCCCGGCTGGTGGAATACCTGCGATGCCGAAGAATCTGCAGCCTCCTGTTGCGTTTCCATCCGCTGATTCCGGCGCCACTCAAACCATTTGAAGATTTGGGCCAACTGGTTTTTCACGGTGAAACGGTCAACGTCAACTTGCATCAAACGACCGAGCAACTATGGTCGGACACCCGGCGGGACTTTCGCAACCCCATCAACCGCATGGAGCGGCAGGGGTTCCGCTTTGAACTCGACCCCGCGGGCCGACACCTCCGCGAATTTGTCAACATCTACCATGGCACCATGCTGCGCGTGCGGGCCGATTCCAATTATTTTTTCTCCGAGGAATATTTTCTGGGGCTGAAAAGCGCGCTCGGGGCCGGGTTTATGCTGGCGCATGTGCGCGACCCGGCGGGCGAAATTGTATCCAGTGGAATTTTCACCAACTGCACCGGCATCGTGCAATACCATCTTTCCGGCAATAGCCTGAACGGGCCGGGCACCGACGGATCGAAATTTCTTCTTCACGGCATCCGTCGCTGGGCGAAGGAGTTGGGATGCGACTCTTTTCATCTGGGCGGCGGCGTGGGGGCCAAGAACGATTCCCTCTTCCTTTTTAAAAGCGGGTTTTCATCGGGTCGGGCCGCGTTCCACACCTGGCGTTTGATTGTCGACGAACCTGTTTACCAGCGACTTTGCCGGAAGTGGGAAAAAGCGAACCAAACTTTGGCGGACACGCCCCAGGGCTATTTCCCCGCCTATCGTAAAATGCTACCCACGCCCGCGGCACCCAATGAGCGCCAGTGCGCATGACGAATGGCGCGTGGTTCGGGATTTCAATTCGGTGCTTACAGTATTAAGAAAACATAAACGCTTGCAATTTAATAACCAAATCGAGATTATGCCGGGCTGACGGCGGGTGCACCACGGCTCCGTTTTTATTCCAATGCAAGAAGCATTCGAAGTTAATCACAGTCCACGACCGCTGGTTATTGTCGGGGCCGGTGGCCATGGAATGGAAGTGCTTTGGGTGTCCGCCCGAATGTCCCTTGAACCGGTATTTGGGAGTTGGAATGTCAAAGGTTTCGTCGATGACCGTCCCGGTTTGCGGGGCAAAATGGTCGAAGGCTTGCCGGTCTTGGGCTCCGTGCAGGAATTTTTGGAATCCCATCGCGGTTCGCCACTTTATTTTCACTGCGCCATTGGCAACAACCTCCAACGCCAGCGCCTCGCGGAACAGTTCGAACACGAGGGTTTCCAGCCCGCCACGATTATGGATCCGATGACGGTCATCTCCCCGCGCGCCAAAATTGGGGCGGGCAGCTACATTGCGCCGCGCTGTTACATTGGACCACTGGCGCAAATTGGGCGTCATGTGCTGGTCAATGTCGGCGCGAGCATAGGACACCACAGTGTGATGGGGGATTACTCGCAGGCCTGCCCCGGCGTACGCGTCAACGGTCATTGTGTGGTCGACCGGCTGGCCTTCCTCGGCTCCAACTCGGTGGTGCACCCGGGCAAGCATGTGGGCGAAAATGCCACGGTGGCGGCGGGTTCCTTTGTGGTGCGTGACGCTGCGCCCAACACGCTCGTGATCGGCGTCCCGGCGATGACCGTGCATCACGCGCCTCCGTTTGACTTTGCTCCCGCGGCTGACGATGCCGCCTCCTTGCCGCCGGCTTCGGCCAATTTACCGGCCTGATGATTTCCGACGATCAGATCCGCCAAATGGTGGCGCTGGAACTGAAGGTTCCGCCCGAGTTGCTCCAGCCCGACGCGGTGCTCCATTCGTTGCCCGGTTTTGATTCGGTGCAATTGCTCATGGTCTTGGTTGCGTTGGAGGAAATCGGCGTCAAAATGCCCGTCACGGAGGCCGCCAACCTGCGCACCTTCGGGGATATTCTCGCCCTCCAACGCGTTTGAAGTTTCCACCGCCTTGGCTTCGGCCCATGCCGCGCGCCGCCATCACCGCCCTGCACCACTGCGTGCCCGCCCGTCGCTTGACGGAGGCGGAGCTGGAGGCGCGCTTTGGCGCGAAAAACGTCCAGTCCATCGCCAAGCTTTCCGGCATCCACGAACGCCGCGTGGTCGAGCCGGGCATGACGGCGGCGGATTTGGCCTATGTGGCGGCGGACCGGTTGCTGGTCGCGCGCGCCGTGCCGCGTGAAACCATCGACCTCCTCATCGTGACCACGCAAACCGGCGATTACCAAATTCCCGGTTCGGCGTATGTTTTACACGAACGCCTCGGCCTGGCGAAAAACTGCGCGGCCTACGACCTTAACCAAGGCTGCGCGGCCTACCCCTATGCGCTCGCCTTGGCCCAAGGCTTGTTTGCCTCGAACATGGCGCGTCGGGCCTTGATTTTGAACACCGACGCGCTCTCCGGCATCATCCACCCCCACGACCGCACGCTCGTCACCCTCCATGGCGATGGCGCGGTGGCGACGCTGCTTGATCCCGCCACGGGTGACGAAGGCCTGCTGGGATTTCATTTTGGGACGGACAGTTCCGGTTGGCGCTACCTTTGCATGCCCGCCTCCGGCGCGCGCCAGCCCCGGGGTGAAGCCACCCGCCGTGAAATCACCGATGAAACCGGCAACGTGCGCAGCGCCGAGCATTTTCAGATGAACGGCCAGGCGATTTTCCATTTCGCCATTCACCAGGTGCCGGTGGTGGTGGGCGAAGCGCTCGCAAAATTTGGCGTCACCCTCGCGGATTTGGATTTGGTCATCCTGCACCAGGCAAACCGCTTCATGATTGAGCAAATCTACAAAAAGCTCGGCGTGCCCGCGGAAAAACAGTTTTTTTATCTCGAAAATGTCGGCAACTTGAGTGGCGCGGCCACCCCAGCCGCGTTGTCGGAAGCCGTGCGACAGGGCAGGGTCAAGCCCGGCGCGCTTGTCCTGATGGCGGCCTTTGGCGTGGGACTTTCCTGGGGGCTGGCCCTCGTGCGCATCGGGCCGGATGGCCTCAAGCCCATCGCCGCATCGACGGATGTCACCCTCGCCGATTTGACTGTTCGACCATGACCCGGGAAGAAAAACTCGACCGGCTGCAGGAAATCTTCCGCGATGTGCTGGATCAGCCCGGCCTGCGGATTACGGAAAATTTCTCCACCACCGATTGCCCGGAGTGGGACTCGGTGGCCACCGTGCAGATTGTGCTCGCGGCCGAATCGGCATGGCGGGTCCGCGTGCCGGTCGAGACGGTCGCGCACATGCACAGCGTACGCCAATTACTCGATTTACTGCCATGAATGAGTTGGCCAGCCAGCGTTTTTTTGCCACGGCGCTCGCCCGCGCCCGCGCCCGCCACGCGGCGGGAGATGGGCCGGCGGCCTGGCGCGAACTGCGCGCCGGACTGGACTCACCCGCCGAATATTCTTCCGCAGTCGCGGCGGCCAAATTCCTGGAGCATACCGCGCCCGACGGTGCTCCCGGGGGATGGACGGCGCGCAGAGTAGCGTTGATCGGCGCGGACACGCTGACATTTTTTCGACCGATTATCCGCGCACTGGCTTTTCGCGACGGCTGGTGGCCGGTGTTTTATGAAGCGCCCTTTGGCGCGTGGCGGCAGGAAATTTTGGACCCGAATTCTGCGCTGCGACGATTTCGGCCCGAGGTTACGCTGCTATTGCGCGGATGGCATTCGGCGGGCGCGGGTGGGGTGGAGACCAGCCGCTTGGTTGACGAGGAATTGGGTTTGGCGCAACGAGCCAAAGAGGGACTGGGTTTGGTTTTATGGCCGGGTTATGATTTGCCGGAGGATGACGCCGTCTTGCGCGCGACATTGGTCGAAGTAAATGCGCGTCTGCGCGCCGCCTTGCCGCCCGGACTCATATGGGCCGATTTGGCCGAAGCGCAATCCGCCGTGGGTGAAAACTGGATGGACCAGCGTTTGTGGGAGGCGGTTCGTCTGCACCCTTCGCCCCTGGGCTGCGTAGCGGTGGTGGAATTGTGGCTGTCCCTCCTGCGGTTTCGCTGGGGCCAAACCCGCAAGGTGTTGGTGACGGATTTGGATAATGTCTTGTGGGGCGGCATCGTGGGCGAGGATGGGGTGGCGGGTCTTCGCCTGGGGCCAGGTTCGCCGGGGGGAGAGGCGCATGCGGCCTACCAACGGTATCTTCTCGAATTAAAGGAGAGGGGCGTAATGCTGGCGGTATGCTCCAAAAACAACGAGGCGGATGTGCGGGAAGTTTTTGCACAACGCGCCATACCGCTTAAGCGCGAGGACTTCACTGGTTGGATGGTCAACTGGAATGACAAGGCCGAAAATTTGCGCGCCCTCGCGGCCCATTTGCAATTGGGCCTCGACAGTTTTGTTTTTGTTGACGACCAGCCGGCCGAGCGCGCCCGCGTGCGTGCGGCGCTGCCTGAAGTGGCCGTCCCCGAGCTGCCGGAGGATGCGGCGCAATATGTCGCCGCCCTGCGCGCCCGCCGATTTTTCGACACGACCGTGGTTTCCGCCGAAGACTGCGGCCGCGCTGCATCCTACCGCGCCGTCGCGCAAAGCAATGAATGGCGGGCCACCTCGGCCACCCTCGATGATTTTTTGCGGAGTCTCGAAATGACGGGCGAGCAGGGCGCGTTCTCGGAGGCGACGTTGGATCGCGCCGAGCAATTGTTGAGTCGCAGCAACCAGTGGAATCTCACCACCCGCCGCCATTCCCGGGCGGAAATCACCGCGCTCCTCGCCCGTCCCGGCGTTCTGGCCCGATGGTTTCGTCTGCGCGACCGCTTTGGCGATCACGGCTTGGTCGGCCTGTGGATAATGGTGTCGCGCGGGGAGGGTGAATGGGAAATTGACAGTTGGGTGATGAGTTGCCGCGTCATCGGCCGCGGACTGGAAGATTGGATGTTCAACGAAATGGTCTCCGCCGCGCGCGGGGCGGGCGGGCGGCGTTTGCACGGGGTTTATCTGCCCACGGCCAAAAACGGTTTGGTGGCCGGCCTGTTGCCGGGATACGGTTTTGTAGCCGGGGGTAAGACCGACCGCGGCGAACCAAGCTACACACTCGATTTGACCAGGGCTTCAGAGCGCCCGCACTGGATTCGCCCCCGCGTCGGCGGTGCGGACTGAGGCTTCCGCCGCGGGCGGCAATTTGGAGTAGAGGTCAAAGGCGCGGCTTAATTGATCCATCAACTGGGCGAATCCGCGGTCGGTCCAGAGTTGCTCGAACGGCACGTTCGACGAGAGGCGGATGACGAGTTGTTCCTTGCGCTGGTCGAGGCCGAAGCGTCGGAAGTCCGCGAAGAGCGCGGGCAGCCGTTCGATGCGCCCGGCGAGGCCGTTTTGCCAGCCGAGCAAGTCGTATTCCATGGGGATGCCGCCGACCAAGTGCCAGAAAATCACGTGGACCTTCTGCTGGTCTTTCTCGAAAATTCCGGTCTCCATGGGCTTGAGGGTGCCCCCGGCGACGGCTTGTTCGACGCCATGGTTGCGTTCCATCATTTCCCAACCGTTGTGGACCCAGCAGGTGTCGGGTGAGTGCGAGCCGACTTTGGCGGGGCTGAATTTTCCGGGGAGCCAGTGCGCGATATACACGCCGACCTGCGCCTGCGTGTTGCCGTAGATGCGATAGACGGCGTCGTCGAAATGCAGGATTTCCTCGGCCTGCTCCTGCATCTCGGGGGTGCTGGCAATTTCTTGATCCTGGGCGTTCCAGCCCGCGGGCGCGGGCGGCAGCAGGTTTTGCAAGGGCTGGTCTATGGCCGGCTTGGGGGCGGGTTTGAGCGTGATGTATAAATTCAATCCGAGCAGTGTGACGACGATCACGACGCCCAGCCGAAGCATGATGCGCATCCAGCGGATTGACATGGCCCGAGTCTATCCCGCCGCGCCCACAAACACAAGCGCCGTCCCGCTGGGGAATGGCTGGCGTTGTCCGCTCCTTTCCCATTGCGGCAGGCCCGTTTCCGCTTAGGATGGGCCGTTCTCCATACCCTTTCATGCCTCCGCGCATTTATCTTTCTCCGCCCGACATTGGGCCGGATGAGCAAGTTCTGGTGGCCGACGCGTTTGCCTCGAACTGGATCGCCCCGCTTGGCCCGCACGTGGACGCGTTTGAGCGCGAATTTGCCCAACAAATCGGCACGGCGCACGCCGTGGCGCTCAGTTCCGGCACGGCGGCCCTGCATCTCGCCCTGCGCCAGCTGGGGGTTTGCGCGGGTGACGAAGTCTTTTGCTCGACGCTGACCTTTGTCGCTTCGGCCAACCCGATTGTGTATGAAGGTGGTTCGCCGGTGTTCCTCGATTGCGAACGAGCCTCGTGGAATCTCGACCCGAACATTTTGGCCGAGGCCTTGCGCGACCGTGCGCGCAAGGGAAAAAAACCGAAGGCGCTCGTCCTCGTCCATCTGTATGGTCAAAGCGCCAACCTCGACCCGATTGTGGCTCTCTGCGAGCAATACGGCGTGACCCTCATTGAAGATGCCGCGGAAGCCCTCGGCGCCACCCATGGCGGGCGGCCGCTCGGTTCGCGGGGTTTGGCCGGAGTTTTTTCCTTCAATGGCAATAAAATCATCACCACTTCCGGCGGCGGCATGTTGGTGACCAACGATGCCGCCTTTGCCGCCCAATCCCGTTTTCTCGCCACCCAGGCCCGCGACCCCGCCCCGCATTACGAACATTCGCAACTCGGCTTCAACTATCGCTTGAGCAATGTGCTGGCGGCCATTGGCCGGGGACAATTGCGCCATCTGGCGGCCAAAGTGGCCCGCCGCCGCGCGCATTTCGACTACTACCAAAAAACGCTCGGCGATTTGCCCGGTGTCCAATTTATGCCCGAGGCATCCTGGGGTCGCGGCAATCGTTGGTTGACTTGCCTGACCATCGATCCCGCCGCCGCCGGCACCGACCGCGAAAAGGTCCGTCTCGCGCTCGAAAGGGAAAATATCGAGGCCCGGCCGGTTTGGAAACCAATGCACGCGCAACCGCTGTATGCCCGCGCCGCACGGTTTGGCGGCACCGTGGCCGAGGAATTATTTGCCCAGGGCTTGTGCCTGCCCTCCGGCTCAAATTTGTCGGACGCCGACCGCGCGCGCGTCGCCCAGCAGGTGCGTTCGTGCTTTCCCGGTGCGCGTTAATGCTTCGCAACAATTAACGGTCGCCCGCGCGAATTCTTGCCATATCACCCCCGCATGTTATCCTGCTCCGTTTTGGTATTTGACTCATGACTTCCTCGGCCAACGTGCGCAATTTCAATCGGCATTTGCTGGTGCTGGCGTGTTACGTCATCACGCTCGTGGCGTGCCTGTGGTTTTCCTATGAGTTGCGCTTTGATTTTAAAGTGGATGCGGAATGGCAAACCCCCCGCATTATTCAAACACTGTGGGTCGTTCCCTTGGAGCTGATTTTGCTCTATGCCTTCGGGCAGTTTCGGGGATTTTTGTCCTACTTCCGCTTGCCGGATTTACTGCGGGTTGTTTGGGTCTTTGGCGCGACCTCCGCGATTCTCGTTGGGTTGTGGGTGGTCTTTAATCATTACCACCATGATTTTGCGGTGCCGCCGCGCGCGGTGATTGTGGCAAACTTTGTCCTCGCCGCCGTTTCGCTCTCGGCGTTCCGCATCGGGTTGCGCTCCTACCGCGAGCGCCAGCGTTCCGGGGTCCGGTCGGCGGGATTGCGCCGGGTGGCAATTGTCGGGGCCGGCGAAGTCGGCTCATCGGTGGCGGCTGATTTGCTCGCCAAGCGCGGTCTGGGCCTCAAACCCGTGGCGTTTTTCGACGATAATGTTTCCAAACACGGCCACGACATTCATGGGATACCCGTGGTGGGGCCGCCCGACCAATTATCCATTGCGCGCGAGGCCTACGAGTTCGAACAAATCATCATCGCGCTGCCCGCGGCGGCCCATCGCCGCATGTTGGAAGTGGTCAGCCTGGCCAAATCGCTCGGGCTGGAGACGGAAATCATGCCCTCCATGTGGGAACTGGCCTCTGGCCGGGTGCAGGCCTCGCAGATCCGGCCGGTTGAATTGCAGGACTTGCTGGGGCGCGAACCGGTGGGCCTCGATTCGGAGCAAATCCGGGAAATGCTGCAGGAACGCGCCGTGCTGGTGACGGGCGCGGGTGGGAGCATCGGCGCGGAATTGTGCCGGCAAATTGCCAACCGCGCGCCCAAACGCCTGATTCTGGTGGACCACTCCGAGGTGCAGCTTTTTCAAATTGAGCAGGAACTCATCAGCCTCGGGCACGGCTCGGCGATTTTGCCTTTTGTCGCCACGGTGCTCGACCAGGAGCGGATGGCGTGGATCATGCGCACCTACCGGCCGGCGCTGGTGTTCCATGCCGCGGCGCACAAGCATGTGCCCATGATGGAGCACCAGCCGGTCGAGGCGTTGAAAAACAACACCCTCGGCACCCAGCGCCTGGCCCAGCTTGCTTCCGAACACAAAGTGGAAAAGTTTGTGTTCATCTCCACGGACAAGGCCGTCAACCCCACCAGTGTGATGGGTTGTTCCAAACGGCTCGCGGAAATCGCGGTGCAAGCCCAGCAGCAGGCGCCCGGCAACGCCACGAAATTTTGTGCGGTGCGCTTCGGCAATGTCCTGGGCTCCTCCGGCAGCGTGATCCCGACCTTCAAGCGGCAGATTGCCGAAGGCGGCCCGGTGACGGTCACCCATCCGGAGGTGATGCGTTATTTCATGACCATTCCCGAATCGGTCGGGCTGGTTTTGCAGGCGGCATCGCAAGCCGAGGGAGGGGAAATCTTTGTCTTGGATATGGGGCAACCCATCAAAATCGTGGACGTGGCCCGGCAACTGATTGAGTTGAGCGGTTTCCAGCCCGAGGTGGACATTGAGATAAAGTATATTGGGTTGCGTCCCGGGGAAAAACTCTTCGAGGAATTCCGCCACCAGGGCGAACAATACCAGGACACCGCGCACAAACGCATTTTCCGGTTTGTCTGCCAGGCCGCCCCGCCCGCGCAAGTGGAAGAATGGATGAAGCAGCTCAACGCGCACCTGGTGCCCGGCTCGCGCGACGAAGTTAAAAAGTTTCTGACCCAGATTGTGCCCGAATACGCGCCCTACCTTGATTAAAGCGAGTCGCCGCGGCCGCGGACTTTTTCACTTCACGTCCAGCAAAGTTACTTCAAAAGTCAGCGTGGCATTCGGCGGAATTGGGCCGCCCGGCGTGCCGTTGGCACCGTAAGCCAAGTCCGGCGGAATGGTTAGTTTTCGTTTTTCTCCAATTTTCATTCCCGCCACGCCTTCATCCCAGCCTTTGATGACGCGGTGGGCGCCGAGGGGGAAGGAAAAAGGCCCGTGCGAGTCGGTCGAATCAAAGACCGTCCCATCCTGCAGGGTGCCTTTGTAATTAACGACGACAACATGGCCGGGCTGCGCCTGCGCGCCGGTGCCGATTTCCAGAATGTCGATTTTCAGCCCGGAGGCGGTGGCGACGCTCTGCCCGACCTGTTCGGCCACCACGAGCGAGGACTGGGCGGGTGCGGCCATTTTGCTCGATGGGGGGACAGTGCCGGTGGGTGGAGGTTGCGCGCCGCCAGCCGTTCCGGCAGTGGCCGATGGCTTCGGCGTTGGGCTGGCCATTTCCGGCGCGGGCGCGGCGGCTTTCTGATTCGCCATTTGCAGGGCAATCGCCCCTCCGAGAAGCACGATCCCGGCAATGATGGCTCCGTCTTGGGCTTTCATGGGAGTAGATTATTTTATGCCGACGAGTTGAACTTCAAAAATCAAGGTCGCATTGGGCGGAATCACGCCGCCGGGAGGAACTTGGGCGCCGTAGCCCAGATTGGACGGGATGATGAGCTTGCGCATTTCGCCGACCCGCATGCCCGATACGCCCTCATCCCATCCTTTAATGACTTGGCCGACCCCCAAGACGAAGGAAAAGGGCGTTTGCCCTTGGGTGGCGTCAAATATCTTGCCGTCCACCAGCGTGCCTTTGTAAAAAACAAAAACGGTGTCGCCCGCCAGTGCAATGCGACCGTTGCTGGGCTGCTCTATTTTGAACCTCAGCCCCGAGGGCGTTTTTACCATGTCGCTGACATCGCCCAGGGAGGCTGGCAGGGTGTTCGATGTGGAGCAACCGCCGGACAATAGTCCGACGACCAACAAACTAACGGCGATCCAAGGTTTTGCTTTCATGGTGAGGATGGATGCGGTAGAAACCACTTTATTCACGTTTTTGGGGATGCCAATCAATCTCTTTTCAGTTAAAACAAGCGGCTTATCTTTCGTCTCATGAATTTACCTCCGGATCTGAAGATCTATGTGGCTGGCCATCAAGGGATGGTCGGGGCGGCACTCATCCGCGCCCTGCGTCAGCGCGGCCACCCCGCCGACCGCCTGCTCACGCCCAGCCGCGCCGAGTTAAACCTGGGTGACCGCGCGGCCACCGAGCAATACCTCGCCGCGCAGCAGCCCGGCCTAGTCATCGTGGCCGCGGCCCGGGTGGGCGGCATCCATGCCAACAACACGTATCCGGCGGAATTTATTCACGACAATCTGGCCATCGCCACCAACCTCATCCACGGCTCCTACCTGGCCAGGGTGCCGCGCCTGCTCTTTCTCGGCAGTTCCTGCATCTATCCCCGCACCGCCCCGCAGCCGATGACGGAGGATTGCCTGCTCACCAGCCCGCTGGAGCCGACCAACGAGCCCTACGCCCTCGCCAAAATCGCCGGCCTGAAGATGTGCCAGTATTACCGCAAGCAATACGGCGTGCTCTTTCACTCGGCGATGCCGACGAACCTCTACGGCCCGCGCGATAATTACCACCCGCAAAACTCCCATGTTCTGCCCGCGCTGATCCAGCGTTTTCATGCCGTTCGCGTGGCCGGCGAGCCGGAGGTCGTCCTCTGGGGCACGGGCACGCCCAAACGCGAATTTCTGCATGTCGACGATTGTGCCGACGCACTGCTCCATGTCTGCGGCTTGAACAATCCGCCCGACTGGATCAACGTGGGCACGGGCCAGGATGTGACTATCCGCGAGGCGGCGGAAATCGTGGCCGAGACGGTGGGTTTCGGCGGGCGCATCGTGCAGGATACCTCGAAGCCGGACGGTTCGCCGCGCAAACTCCTTGATATTTCCCGGCTGCGCGCCACCGGCTGGTCGCCCAAAATCAACCTGCGCGACGGCCTACGCATGACCTACCAGAGTTTCCTCGCCGAAAAAGCCGCCGGCGCGCTGCGGGAGTAATCCCCACCGCGTTACAAAAATATATCTTCTTTTGACTTGTTAAGTTTTGGGCGTCGGCGTAGTGACAATACAACTCATTCACCCCATGCCTGGTATTTTTTTAGGTTGTGTGGCAGGCTTTATCGCCTGGTTTTGCGTTCGATATTTGCTCGCCGGCCTGTATACGGTGAATCAGAACGAGCGCGCGGTGAAAACCAGTTTTGGCAAGGCGGAGCGCGTGGGGGTCGCCACCACGCTGGATGACCCGATTTCCGCGACCCTCAACGAGGAGGAAAAACGCCGCTACAATTACCCCCAGGTCCGGGTGATTCCCGCCGGTGGCCCTTATTTCAAATGGCCGTGGGAGCGCGTGTATCGCGTCACCATTGCCACGCAAACCATCAACCTGGCGTACGACCCCGAAAACCCGAGCGCGAACAACCAGGGCACGATTCTCGAAGCCGTCACGAAGGATCAGCTCAACACCGGCTTGAAGGGACAAATCCGCTACCATGTCTCCGAGAAAAATCTCTACGCCTATCTCTTTGGCGTGAAGCACCCCATCACCCACGTGATCGGTTATTTCGTCTCCATCCTGCGCGAACGGATTGCGAATTTTGACGTGCCGCCCCTGGCGAAAGACCCCAACGACGCCTCGCCCCACATCGGCGCGGCGACGGCGGTCATCGGTATTTCCATCAACGACCTGCGCAAAAATCTGCGCGACCTCAACGACCACATGGATCGCGAATGCGCCGGCTCGGCCGCGCGTTACGGCATCACGCTGGACGCCTCCTTGATCACTGAGATCGACCCGCCCGAGGATGTGGAATCCGCGCTCGCGGCGATCAATACCGCCTACAACGAAGTTTCCTCCAGCATCAGTCTGGCCCAAGCCGGGGCGGACCAAAAGATTGTGCAGTCCAAGCGCGCGGTGGAAATTGAGACGCTCAAGGCCCAGGCCGAAGTCCAACCGCTCGTCGCGCTGGCCGCCCAGTTGAGCGATTTAAAGAAAAGCGGCACCGGCGCGCTCAAAGCCTACGTCCGCAACGTGCGCCTGAAACTCTACAGCGAGGCCAAATCCGTGATCATGGAGGCCGGCCATGAATAGCTTTGAACAGTTTCTGCTCGCCGCACTGATCACCTTCGGGGCCTTGTTTGTAATCGTGCCGGTGCTTTTCTGGGTGGTGCAGATGCTTGGTTTGTATACGATTGTCCAGGAGCGGCAATGCAAGGTTTACGTGCTGTTTGGCAAAGTGTTGGCGGTCATTGACCAGCCCGGATTACACCTGCTGATTTTAAAGCTGGGCTACAAAGCGCCCCTGTGCAACTTTTTCGGCCGCTGCCACGTGCTGGATATGCGCTTCGACCAGGAATACCTGCGCAGCAATCCCGTCAATTCCGAGGAGGGCGCGCCGATGGGCATCGGCATCTGGTATGAGATGTTCATCAGCAACCCGGTCGCCTATCTCTTCAAAAACGCCGACCCCCGCGGCTCCCTGGCCGCCAATGTGAGCAATTCGACGGTGCGCTGCCTCAGCAACCTGCGGCTGGCGGACATGCTGCAAAATCGCCACGCCATGAGTCAGACTGTCCGCGACGAGGTTTCGCCGCAATCGCAGGACTGGGGCTACAGCCTCGGCTCGGCTTACATTCGCAAAGTGCATTTTCGCGATGAAATGATGATCCGGCAAATCGAGGAAAAGGTCGTCAACCGCCTCCGCCAGGTCACGGCCGCCATCAAGCAGGATGGCGCCAACCAGGTGAACATCATCACCAGCACCGCCGAGCGCCAGGCCGCCATTGAATTTGCCAAAGCCTGGGTCATGCGCCCGCAAATCGTCGGCGCCGCCTTGCAAAAAATTTCCGAGGATGCCGATATCGCCGAGGCGTTGTTTCAAACCCTGGAAACCCAGAACATCATCAACGGCCAGGTGGACATCACCCTCATCCCGAAAAATTCCGGCCTCCTCAGCCAGTTGCTGGCGGTGCTGCCCGGTGCCGCCAACTCGGCACCGACAAGACCCACTCCGCCGAGCTTATCCAACCCGCGCTCCTCATAAATTTGGAATCGGCGTTGCTCAAATTACGGGTCGCGCCCAAGTCCGCGCAAGACGCCGCCGTGGGCTGGCATGGGGACGCCCTGAAAATCAAAGTCTGCGCCGCGCCGGAAAACGGCCGGGCCAATGCCGCCGTGGTGGAGTTGCTGGCCAAAGCACTCGATTTGCCCAAGGCCGCCGTGGTCATCGTGAGCGGCCAAGCCTCCCGCGATAAACGGGTGCGGATTCATGGCCGTTCGCAGGACGACGTTCTCGCCCAAATAAACGCGTCGCTTAAACCTCAAAAACGGTGATTTCCGGCGGGCAATTGAAGCGCACATCGAGGTGAAGGTAACCGAGGCCGGGATTGACGTAGAGCGGGCCGGACTTGGTGTGGAAGAGGCCGAGGTCGTAAGGCCCCGTGCCTTTGGGCAGGATGACCGCCCCGTAAATCGGCAGGCGCACCTGGCCGCCGTGCGAATGTCCGGCCAACATCAGGTCGAATGTTTTGTCATCGAGTTTCTCGACGAACTCGGGGTAATGCATCAGCACGATATTGGTCGCGCCCGGCACGGGCTGCACCAGTTTGGGCTGGTCGCACACGGCGCCGATGAGGTTCACCTGGCCGTTATCGAGCACCATGTTTTCGTTCAGCAGCCAGCGCCCGCCCGTTTCCTTGAAGGCGGCGTTGATGGTTTTGAAGTCGGCGTTCGACGTGTAGTCGTGGTTGCCCGGCACGCCGTAGAGCGGCGACTTGATGCCCTTCAGCACCTCGAGCGCCTCGGGCAGATGTTCGGCCTGCTCGACGAGGTCGCCGGTGAAGCAGACAAAGTCCGGCGACAGCGCGTTAATCTTGTTAACGGCTTCCACCAAATAGGCGCGGTCGCCCTTATGGTGCACATCGCTGAATTGCGCGATGCGGTGCGTGGGTCGGTCGTCGGTCAACTGCAGGAAGCGCGTCTTTATCGACGAAGGCTCGATCCAAAGCGCGTCCGCGGTCAACAGCGACGCCGATCCTGCGGTCAATCCAAGGAATTGGCGCCGGGTCAGTTTCGTGTTTTTCATGGTGCATCATTCGCGGGGTAGGCATTTGGGGCCACAAAAGCTTGTTTCTTAACAACATTTTTACAGCATTTCCCGTTCCAGCTGTTCGCCGGGTGGCAAACAGTTCTTCGCCAAGGGTAACTTGGCTGGACAGAAGGGACACGGGCTTCATGGCAGGTTGCTGGTCAAAGTCATTAAAAACAGATGAATGACCGTAACAGAATATCCCAACCCAATGCAATGAGAATCCGACCAGTGCAGGATCGGGCTGGAATACATCGTAGACGATTGCCCGCCAACGACTTAAGACTATAAAACTCCGCGCTCCGCACCCCGTTTCCCCACCGATTCAGACACAAATGGACGTTTGTGTTACAATAATTCGGGGAGTGGGAGCGGGCGGATAGGCCCTGAAAAGTGGTGGTCGCCATCCACATGCAGGAGACCACCCAGGCCTCCCATCCCTGGCTCGCCTCCCATTTCGGCTCGCCCGGCCCCGTCTACCTGGCCAAGCTCATCACCACCTCCCGCCACGACCCAACACTCCAACCCTTCCTCCAAAAACTCAGGTAAAAACGAACAGCCTGACCCCTTTTCGGCCGCTTTTCGCCCCCCAAGGAACTCAACTTATTAATTAAACAATAGGCAACCTGACCCCTTTTTCTTCCCCAAGGAACTCAACTTATTAATTAAACAATAGGCAACCTGACCCCTTTTTCTTCCCTTTTTCTTCCTCTTTTTCTTCCTCCTGAGCCATGAATGACTCAGAAATCACTTTGACTTTTGGTTCATTCACAGGGGATCGCTTCATTGATTGACTGAGAGTAAATTGCTTTTGGGGGATTGTCGGAGTCGGGAGGTGGTGGTTAAAATCATTGCCATCGCAGCATGGTTCATCATTTCTTGGCCGGCGGTTTCAGTAGCTGATCAATGATATACTGCGCGTTGACGATTTTTATAGTGGGGGCGCGAAGCGTGATATAAAGTTTTTGCGGATCGTCGGATGGTGGCAGGGTTTTTAAATAGCTGGCCAAGTCCAGAAATGGACTGGTGTTTAAGGGGCAACGGTGGGATGCGTCGTTGTCATTAAGTTTATCCAGCCAAGCGGAAACTGGACTTTTTGGAACTACCGGCTGAGCCGGAGCCTGGGCGGTGGTGGTTGAGCCGGCGGCGGAGGCTGGAACATTGCCCGCTTTTGCCTGGGCGGCGGCAATGTCGCTCTGAACGCGACTTTTCCCGCGTGTGCCCTGAATCAGGGGCCGAAGGGGTCAGGTTGCCTATTCTATTATTGACAACATTTTTGTTAGGCTTAGCTTTGCCTGATGCCCCGCAAGCTGCGCTTAGAATACCCTGGAGCGATTTACCATGTGATTAATCGGGGCAACTATCGGGCCGCTATTTTCGCCACGAGCGGGGCGCGGACCGCGTTTATGAGTTGCTTGTGGGAGGTGTGCAAAAAGTCGGGCTGGCGGCTGCATGCATATGTGCTGATGCAGAACCATTATCATCTGGCGCTGGAGACGCCCAAGGGCAACCTCGTGGCGGGGATGCAATGGCTCCAAGCGACGTTTGCCAACCGGTTTAACCGCATCCGGGGCGAGCGGGGTCATCTATTCCAAGGGCGGTACAAGGCATTGGTGGTGGAACCGGGCGCGGCATTGGGGCAGTTGTGTCATTACATTCATTTGAACCCGGTGCGCGCGGGTATGGTGACGGTGGGCAAGCTGAAAGATTTCCAGGATTCGAGTTACTGCCACCTCTGGCACCGGACGGAGTGCCCGCCGTGTTTGGTGCTCGATACGGCATTGCGCCAAGCAGGCGGTTTGGCCGACACGTTGGCGGGGCACCGGGCCTACGAGAAGTTTCTGGCCTGGCAGGCGGCGCATGGGCCTATGGGGCGAAACGAGGCCTATGTTTCGATGAGCCGGGGTTGGGCGCTCGGTAGTAAAGGATTTAAGGAGGAGTTGCTCAAGGAGCACGATCCGTCGGCGACCAGCCGGGCGTGGGAAACGGGTGGGAAGCGGGAAATCCAGCAGGCGCAGTGGGGCAGGCTGTTGGAGGCCGGACGCAAAACTTTGGGACGCACCAAGGAAGAAATGCGTTGCCGTCCCCTGGGCCAACCGTGGAAAATCGCCCTCATGTTGTATATGAAAGAGCGCACCCAATCCTCCAACACCTGGCTGGCGGAACAGTTTGGCCACCCTCAGCCCAAATACATCAGCTGCCTGGTTTGGGCCGCCCGGCGGCGCGAACCGCCCAAGGAACTCAACTTATTAATTAAACAATAGGCAACCTGACCCCTTTTTTCCCTTGACCCCTTTTTTCCCTTCCCTTTTTTCCCTTTTTTCCCTTTTTTCCCCCGGTGGACTGGAAAATCCGCTAGCGCGTCGTCTCGGCTAACCAGTCCCTTCGCAGGCTCAGAGCTGGCCCATTCTTTTTTCAAATGCGAAGATCGCCTACGTCCGCTGAACACCCCAATCCGGCAGTTGCCGGACTTGTCCCGGGGT